>Ga0105237_10006354_pt1 | contig 13130 bp, 10 predicted proteins | sample KBSC24metaG_FD_81520 | JGI IMG/M metagenome (GOLD analysis project Ga0105237, IMG submission 81520) | Corn rhizosphere microbial communities from Kellogg Biological Station, Michigan, USA - KBS C2-4 metaG | ecosystem: Host-associated > Plants > Roots > Rhizosphere > Soil | place: Michigan, USA...
CCATCGGGCCCCTCGGAAATGAAGAGCACATCGTTGCCGTCCCGCTCGCAGCGGTGCCGGGCGCGGCCGTAATCGAACCGCGGCGCGCATCGCATCTCGATCGAAATCTCGCCGCGGACACTCTTCACCCGCCGCACGAGGTTATGCGCGTTGCAGGCTTCCTCCACGGGCATGAAATCGGAGATCTCCGCCACGCCGTCCGCCGAGAGAATGCGCGTCAGGAGGATGTTCGAATCCGGAAGATAGAGCTGGCGCTTCTTGGCGTGATCGAAGTCCGCGCAGATGCGGAAGAAGCCGCCGCGCTCCTGATCGAGCAGGGAGGCAAAAACCGTCGGCGAATCAAAGTTTGGGAAGCAGAGAAAATCGACCGTGCCGTCGATCGCCACCAGGGCGACGGTGTGCAGATCGCCGACGATGCCATGGTTTTCGATGGGCTCAGGGGCTGTCACAACGCTTGGGGATGTTTGACAGAAGTTCGCATCTCGAGGCTTGGGCGGGTGTCTGCATGGCGACATGGCTCCCCTTCTCCCTCTTCATCTTCATAGATCCCTGCTGAAGAAGGAGAGTAAGATGACGAGGGAGAGGGAGACGCCCATTTGCGCTCGCGTAAAGAATTTGCTGGGATCAGGGTAGATCCTCGTGTGAAAGCCCCCACCCTGTCTCTTCTCCCGCTATTGCTGACCTTCGCCCTTGGCGCTGCCCGAGCCCAAGCCGAGGACCCTGCGCCCTTGCTCGTGCGCCCCGGCAAAGTCATTTCCGCACCCGATTTCCGCCAACCGCTGGGACCCGAATGGTCCGTGGCCAAAGGCAAATGGATCCCGGCCGATGGCGTCCTGACCGCCACCGAAGTTCCGGACGAAATGCATGTCGCCGTCCTTCATCTGAAAACCGGACCGGTGAGCATGGTCGTGGACTGCGAGTTCCGCCTCAACGGAGGCAAAATCTTCTACGTCGGCTGCGACGGCGCCAAACATGTTGGACGCGTGGTCATCACGGAAAAATTTGTCCGGCTGGCCGAGGACTCCACCGAGGTCAAAGGCAAGACGCCAAGCAACGTGCTCGCCGAGGCGAAAGTCGAAGTGAAGCAAGGCGAATGGCAGAAACTCCACGTCGAGTACGCCGGGGACCGGATGATCGCGCGGCTGAATGGCACGGAACTAAAGGCGCAGCACGACTATCTGGCCACGCCCAAGGTGCGCTGGTGGTTTGCCGCCGGGGGCGACAATGTGCAGCTGCGCAACGTCCGGTTCAGCGAAGGCGCCCCCCTGGACGCGGCAAGGCCGTAATCGACCGATCAGTCCCGGCCTTCCGCCTCGACGGCGTATTCGATTTCGAGGCAAAGACGCTTCCGGAGGTTCTCGAACTGTTCGTTGAGCGCGGCGAATTGCTCCGTATGAGCGGCTTTCGCCACCTGAAGCTGTTTCACTTTCAGCAATTCGTTGATGAATCGAATGGTGGCTACGTGAAAATCCTGCATGTTCTCCATAGATAGCAGCACCAATGCCATGCACGCTGGCAGGGTTGCCTACGTAGGAAGTTTCCCAACTCAACTTTATCGTTTCACGTGAACTCCTCCTCGCGAGACGCATCCCCATCCGTCGAGATTTGCTTTTTTCCAAATCGGCGGCCCACACTGCCCAAATGCGCCCCCCTCGCCTCGCCCCGATCTTTGTTGCCATCGCCCTTGCCCTCCTGCGCCCACACTCGCTGCACGCGCAGACCTCAGCGCCCCCACCCTCCGTCGGCCCGGCGAATGGGACCCTGGTGATCATCGGCGGCGGCGGGCGCAGCCAGGCGATCATCCAGCGCTTCATCCAGATCGCCGGCGGGCCGGATGCCCCGCTCGTGGCGATTCCGACCGCCGACGAGAACGACGACAAGGGTGAGCGCACCACGGCGTTCCTGCGCAAACTGGGATCGACCAACGTCTCCATCCTCCACACGCGTGATCCGAAGGTGGCCGATACCGAGGAATTCGTGAAGCCGCTGCGCGCCGCGAAAGGCGTGTGGCTTGGGGGCGGCCGGCAGTGGCGTTTCGCCGATGCTTATCTCGGCACCCGCGTGGTGAAGGAACTCTTCGGCGTGCTGGAACGCGGCGGTGTCATCGCCGGCTCGTCCGCGGGCGCCACGATCCAGGGCAGCTACATGGTCCGCGGCGCCCCGGAAGGAAACACGATCATGATGGCGCCCGGCCACGAAATCGGATTCGGCTTTCTCAAGGCGAGCGCGATCGACCAGCACTGGGCCACACGCAAGCGCGAGCAGGATCTCGTCCCCGTGATCGAACGGCATCCGGACCTGCTCGGCATCGGATTGGACGAAGACACGGCGATCATCGTGCATGGCAACCGCTTCGAAGTGGTGGGGCACGGACCCGTGGGCGTGTATGACGCCCGGAGCGCTACCTGGAAAACAAGCACGCCCTACCAGACGCTGCACGAGGGAGACGCCTTCGACCTCACGGCGCGGGCGGTGGTGAAGTAGAAATCCGGCACGGCGGCGCCCTGGTCCGAAGGAACGGGAAGAAACCAGGTGCCGTGTGCTGGTTGGACGAGCGTCCGTCCGAGGACTCCCTATTGCACGAGTGGTTCGGCAATCCCATTCGCGCCTCCCTTTTGGTCCAGCCGGCCTTCGTTCCTCTCTTCCCATTCTCGCGCGGAGCCGCCAGAATGCGCCAACCCCGAATCTGATCCCCGATGAAATCCAGGAAAAAGAAATCGCCCGCGGAACCCGCACCACCCATCACCGGAAACCCGAATCCTGTCGCCCGCACGCTGGCGATCGATATCGGCGGCTCGCACCTCAAGGCCGCCATCCTCGATGACGACGGGGAGATGATCTCCGAGCGGAAATCCGTGGACACGCCGCCCAATTGTCCGCCCGCGCTCATGGTAAAATTGCTGGCGCAATTGGTAACACCCCTGAAACCGTTTGACCGGGTCTCGGTCGGGTTTCCCGGCGTCGTCCGCCGCGGCACAATCCTGACCGCGGCGAATCTCGGAGAAAAGGCGTGGAAATATTTCGATCTCGATACCGCCCTCACGGAACGCCTCGGCAAGCCGGTGCGCGTGCTGAACGATGCGGACATGCAAGGTCTCGGCGCCATTCGCGGCACCGGGGTCGAGGTCGTGATCACGCTCGGCACCGGGCTCGGTTCGAGCGTGTTCGAAGACGGGCGGCTCTCCACCCACCTGGAGCTGGCACACCATCCCTTCCGCAAGGGAGACACCTACGAGGAGCAACTCGGCAACATCGCGCTGAAGAAAATCGGGAAGAAAAAGTGGAACGAACGCGTGGCCGAAGCGATCAAATACCTGCGCGGCCTCACGCACTTCAACCACCTCTACCTCGGCGGCGGCAACAGCCGGCTCGTCACGCTCGATCTCCCCGACGACGTCACCGCGGTCTCCAACGACCTGGGCATGCAGGGCGGCATCTGGCTATGGCGCAAGCGCGGCCACGGCAGCACCGATATCTTCCGCCGGATCGATGCGCCGGAAACGGCGCCACACTGATGATTTGCGATTGATGATTTCCCGCTGGCTCACACGCTCCCCGCACCGGCCAAAAATCATGAATCATCAATCGTGAATCATCAATGAAAGTGGTGGCGGTTGAGGAATTGAACCTCTCTACGGTTTATTGCCGAGTTCCGCAGAATTAAACTGCTGCCGCCACAAACACATCGCTGGCGCCTCGCTCACCGGTCGCCTCACGCGTCCACCGCGGCGATACTTTCCTCGAGCGTGTCGGCGGCGAGGTTCGGCGCGTTGTTGCGCTTCCGTCCGAAGAATCGCCGCCAGCTCAATGCGAAGCCGGTGTAAACGAGCATCACCCCGCCGAGACATCCGAGACCCGCCACAATCTGGCCGGGCAGCCCGAGAATTTCTCCGGTGTGGCCGGTGCGTGAAATCGCCCGGGCGCGGAGACCGGCCTCGCGATCCTCCCAAGTCTGGACATTGGTAATGGCACCGGTCGCCTTGTCCACGGTGAAGGCCATCAGCTTCGGCATCTCGGTTTCGTAGCCTCGCGTGGCGGTAAACGAGGCCGTCGGTTGTGTTCCGCCGGACCATCCGACGGAAATCGAGCGCCAGCCGGGCACCTGCTGCTCCACATTCGCGAGCATCCGTGACCAGTCAGGTTTCTGTGCGGTGACCACCGGTGCCGCAGGCGCGGGCGCGGGCGGACTCGCTTTCTTGTGATCATGCTCGCGGGCAAACGCGCGGATCCGTTGATCCACCGCATCGTACGAAAGCACCACGCCGGTGACCGCCATGAAGAACACCGGGACCAGCGCCCAGAAGCCGAGCGCGTTGTGCCAGTTCCAGTCGCGCGCCTTGCCCCGCACATCGAAGCGAACGGCGATGGAGTTGCGCAGCGCTCGCCAATTCCACTTGCGCGGCCACCAAAGAAACGCGCCGGTGAGGATGAGGAAAACGAAGGCCAGGTTGCACACATCAACGACCGCGTGGCCGGTCTTCGCGCCATCGCGAGGAATGGCGAGGGAGGTATGGACCTCGCGCACGAACCCGTAAAACGCCCGCCACGACGTCGCGCCCCGGCTGATCACCGCTCCCGTGTAAGCGTTCAGGCACACAAAGGTTCGATTCGCGAAGCCGATGCGAACCGGCATCCGCGGATCGCTCGCATAGCGCACCGAAGTCGGCCGACCGGGCTCCACCAGCGCCGCCCGGGAGACCAGTTCATCCGCGGGCAGACGCTCCGTCACCCCAGGCGGCGGCAGGGCCAGCGCCGAGCGTTCCATCCAATCGACGGACTGGCGCTCGAAGGCCAGCAATGCGCCGGTCAGGCACAAGACAAACACCACCAGGCCGGCGGCAATGCCGATGACCAGATGGCTCCAGAAGATGACTTTGCGAATCATTTTAAGATCGGGCTGCGTCTGCTTGCGATCCTGACTATTTGCCCTCGTTCCAAAGGATGTGGGTGCCGCTCTTGCCCGCGCACACGATGTCCTTCCATCCGTTGCCATCAAGATCGACCACGCGGATTTGCAGGCCGATCCCGGGACCGTTCTCCGCGATCGGGAACTTCTGGAACTTCTGCGTCTCCTTGTTCCACTTGAAATAATAGATCGCCCCCGGCTCGTTGTCGCCGGGATCGTTGCCGCTGTGCGCGCGCACCCGGCGGCCGGTGATGAGTTCCGGCTGGCCGTCATTGTCGATGTCTTCCCACACGAGCACGTGCGGCTGGGAGAAACGGTCGTCGATGAGGTGATGCCGCCAGTTCGTGCTGCCATCCTTGTTATCGTCGCGGCGCTCCTCCCAGTAGAGGCCGTAGCCATGGCCGTGTCCCCAGATGATGTCGTTGCGCCCGTCGCCGTTCAAATCCACCACCAGCATCGGACAGCTCGCATGGGGAAAATTCCAGTCCTGATGCTGGATCCACTGCTTCGTCGCCGCCCCACTCCTGGGGCGTTCGTACCAGCCGTTCCCGTAAATGATGTCTTCCAATCCGTCACCGTTGATGTCGCCGAAACCAATGCCGTGACCATTGGTGAGCTTGCCCGCTTCGTGAATGACCCACGGCTTGAGGATCGGCTCCCCGGCTTCGTTCTTCGCCAGCTTATAGACGACCATCGGGTTGTTGTCGTTCCACGAGTTCACGATGAGCTCCGGAATGCCGTCGCCATCCAGGTCGCGAAAATCCGTCCACTCATTCTGGCTGAGCTTCGTATCGATGAGCACGTGCTTCTTCCACAAGTCGCCCCTGGCGAGGCCCTCCGCTTTGGGATTCTCGTACCAGCAAATCTCCTCGTCCAGGAAGGAACTGCTGATGATGTCGGGCCAGCCGTCGCCATTCACATCCCAGGCGTGCTCGGCGTTGTTGGTAAGGTAGTCGGGCGGCTGGACCTCCAGCTTCCGCAACCGCTTCTGCTCCTTGAAATCAGGCCCGGGATACCAGAACTCTCCCGCGCTGATATCGAGCTTGCCGTCCTTGTTGAAATCGGCGACCGCGCAGCCTTCATTGTTGTCCACGTGGAGTTGCTGGACGCGGAATTTCAACCCCGCGGGCTTGGTCGGCTTGTCCGCGCCAAGGACGGCGGCACAGGCAATTAAGGTCGCGAGAGGGGCGAGAAATGCGGCACGAAGGTTCATGAGGGAGAAGCGGGCGAAACGCGAAGATAGTGGCGTCGCAGGCATGGAAGCAAATACAGAGCGGCTTAAATAGACCGCGTGGAGTGCCTCGGAATGTTCGCCTCGGTGGGTGCGTCCCCATCGTCGTCATTCTTGAGCGGAGCGAAGAACCTCTGATCTCTGCCTTTCTTCACCAACGTCGCGTAAGATGTCGGAAGAGATCGGCTCGCCCGAAAGGCACCGGCCTGCCGCTTGTCCCGTGCGCCACCACCTCGGTGGTTCTTCGTTCCTCAGAATGACTGGAAGGGGGAACCCGCAACTCGGCACAAGCACCATCTGGCTGGCAGCGCCTCAAAGCTGTCGCTTTTCACTTCTTCCCCTCGATACAAATCAAATGCTTCACCCCGCGCACAAATATCCGGTTCCCGGCGAAGGCCGGGCTGGCGAAGACCGGCTCGCCCAGTGAGGAACGGCCGACTTCCTTGACCTCGCGCCCGGCTTCGACCACGAGCATCGCCCCCTTCTTCGTGAAAATGTAGACGTGGTTGCCGGCGATGCTGGGTGAGGCGTTGCACTCCTGCGCCAGGTCTTGTTCCCACTGCTTCTTCCCGTCCCTGGCGTCGTAGCAGGTCATCATGCCGGTGGAGTCCACGATGAAGACCAGCTCGCCGTTGCTCACCGGGCTGGTGATATCCGGGATGCCATCCTCCCCGATCCAGTCGAGATGTGTTTTCGTCACATCGCCCTGACCATCGGGGCGCACGGCCTGGAGCTTGTTCGCCGGGCTCACGATGAAGAGCGTGCCGCCCGCGAAGAGCGGCGACGGCGTGACCTCGCCGTCGAGAAAATTGGCGCGCCAGATCTCCGCGCCGTCCTTGGGCGCATAGGCGATGGCCCACGGCGCAGCGAGCGTGAGGAGCTGCGCTTTGCCGGCGGCTTCGAAAATGATCGGCGTCGCCCAGGAGGCGCCGGCGGGACGCGGTTTCTCCCACACGACCGCGCCGGTCGCGCCGTCGAAGGCGAAGATCTTGCTCAGCATTTCCTCCGGCGTGCCCTGGTCGAACTGCACGATCAGCCGGTCCTGCCAGGTGAGCAGCGAGGTGGCGTGGCCGTAGGGGTTCTTCGGAATGCCGAGGTGCTTTGTCCAGACGATGTTGCCGTCGAGGTCGAACGCCGCCAGTTCGCCATTGGCGAACATGGCATAGACGCGGCGCCCATCGGTCGCCACCGTCGGGGCCGCCATGCCGCATTGCTCCAGCGTTTCCGGCGGATCGGCGGGTGTGCCGTCCGCTTTCGGCACCTGCTTGTCCCACAAAAGCTTGCCGGACTTGGCGTCGAAACACATGACCTCCCACTTGATCTCATTGCCGCCGGAGAGGAACACGCGCTCGCCCCAGACCACGGGCGAGTTGAAGCCCGCGGCGGGCACCGGGACCGTCCACGCGATGTTCGTCCCGGCCTTGGCGTCGCAGGTCACCGGGTAGTCGCCGGTGGCGCTCACGCCGCTCCCATCGGGGCCGCGGAAACGTGGCCAGTTGGCCCGGTATTCCTCCGCCGTTGGGAGGTCGGCGGCCAGCGCTGCCTGGGCGGAAATCCAGAGAATGAGGGGGAGGACGCCGAATCGCTTCATGGGTGGAGTGAGCGGGAAAACAAAGAAACCGCAAGTATTTCGTTCACCCGGGGTTGTTCACGGGTGACATCCCCATCCCCAGACCTATGATTCGATCCGCTTCCCTGGCCCTTTCCGTGGCAATGACCCTCACGGCCGCGACGACCCTCCAAGCCGGCGACTGGCCGTCGTGGGGCGGGTGCGATCCGGGGCGCAACATGGTTTCCACAGAGACGGGGCTGCCCGACACCTTCAAGCCGGGCGAGAAATCTCCCAAGGGCGACGGGATCCTGCCCGGCACCACGGAAAACGTGCGCTGGGTGGCCAGGCTCGGCACTTTCATCTGCGGCAACCCCACGGTGGCCGATGGCCGCGTGTTCGTGGGCACCGACGATTCCACCCTCCAGGGCGATCCCCGCCTGAAACGCACCAAGGGCGGCATGGTGTGGTGCCTCGATGAAAAGACCGGCAAGACACTCTGGCGCCTCCCCGTGCCGGTGCGCACCAAGGAGCGGCTGCCGGAGAATGCGCACTACGGCCAGCAGAACCTCGGCACCTGCTCCTCGCCGGCCGTGGTGGGTAATCGCGTCTATGTCGTGACGAGCGCCTGCGAGATCCTGTGCCTGGATGTGAACGGCCAGGCGGACGGCAACGACGGCCCCTTCCAGGATGAAGCCCAATACATCGCGGGCACCGGAAACCCCGCCGTCGACCTGGAGAAAACGGATGGCGATATTATCTGGAAGTTCGACCTCGTGGACCAGCTCGGCATCTGCCCCCACGACGTGGCCGCCTGCTCGGTGCTGGTGGACAATGGCATCCTCTACTGCACCTCGGCCAATGGCGTGAACCATGAGCACACCTTCTGCCTGCGGCCGGATGCACCCAGCTTCATCGCGCTCGACGCGGCCACGGGCAAGCTCCTCGCGACCGACACCGAGGACCTCGGCCACCGCATGTGGCACTGCCTCTGGTCCCCGCCCACCCTCGGCGTGGTGAACGGGAAGAAGCTCGTTTTCTTCGGCGGCGGCGACGGCATCTGCTACGCCTTCGAGGCGCTCGACAAGGCGCCGGCGGAGCCGATCCATTTCAAGAAAGTCTGGTCCTCCGATTGCGTGCCGCCGTACTACCGCGACCCGCTCGGCGACGGCGAGCCGTTCAACTACTACATCGGCGACAAGCGCAAGAAATACTCGACCAATACCAACGATGGCACGTTCCTCGGGCCGAGCGAGATCATCGCCTCGCCCGTGTTTCACGACGGGCGCGTCTTTTGCACGCTCGGCCAGGACCCGATGCATGGGCGCGGGCGCGGCATGCTGACCTGCATCGACGCCACGAAGACCGGCGACATCACGCACAGTGGCTGCGTCTGGACCTACAGCGGCATCGAACGCACCATCGCCAGCGTCGCGATCAGCGACGGCCTGCTCTACGCCACCGACCTGGCCGGGCACATCCATTGCCTCGATGAGAAGACCGGCAAGCCCTACTGGGTCTATCAAACCGACGCCGAGACGTGGAGCTCGCCGCTGGTTGCCGATGGCAAGGTTTACGTCGGGACGAAGAAGAAGCTCGTCACCCTCGCCGCGGGCAAGGAGATGAAACTCATCTCGGAAGTCCCGCTCGGCTCCAGCGCCTACGCCACCCCTGTCGCCGCCAATGGCACGCTCTTTGTCTGCTCACAAAGCTACCTTTGGGCCGTGCAAAAGGGAGCCCTGCCCGCACAGGTTGCAGCGGCTGACACCACGGACAAATAGGCAAGGTCCCCAAGCCTGACCGGCGCGGGGAGTGCCATCCGTACGTAGCGGTGAACCGAGCGGAGCGAGATGCCTGCCGAAGGCAGCCCACAGGGCGGAGCGGATGCGACAGCAATTTATTCGCCGAACTCACGCTCTGAAGCAGGCACGATTTTGACCTCCCGGAAGACGCCCTCTCGAGATCTTATGCGCAATTTGCGGCCTCGGTTCCGCGAATGAATTCGCGGCTACGTACGGCGCCGTCTGCGCGCTCGCGTGAATCGAGATTGCGCGGGTTGATCGATTCCCGCTGAGGCCAGCGGGAGCCGCGTTTCTCCTAAGCCACACGAAGGCGGGCGGCAGCCGCCGGAATTGCTTCAGGGACGTTAATCATCCCGGCGTCTGTTGGGGTGCAAGAAGTCGGTTTTTACCGTCTTCGCTAGACATAAAGTGCTCATCTCGTTTAACTAATATACTAATTAAAACAGCTAATGTCCCAGGGACATGTTATGTCCTTTTCGGCAAAAAGGACACGTTATGTTCCTATGTCCCTCGGCCTTATATATAGAGGCCGGGAGGGACATTGGAGGACGCGTACGGGACATCCAGAATAGCGGATGCAATTTCGCGAATGCGGTGTAGGTGCTTCTACGCATCTTCTTCATCCGCCGAAATGACCCCGTCCCTGTTTTGCTCCATCGCCACCGCCATGATCCTGGTGGCATCGGTGGCGCATGCCGGAGACTGGCCTGCGTGGGGCGGAGCCGACCCGGGGCGCAACATGGTTTCCCTGGAGACGGGCCTGCCGGACACGTTCAAGCCGGGAGAAAAAGCCCCGAGCGGCGGCGGGATCCTGCCCGGCACCACCGAAAACGTCCGCTGGGTCGTCAAGCTCGGCAACGTCATCTGCGGCAACCCGACCGTGGCGGGTGGCCGCGTCTTTGTGGGCACCGACGACGCCAGCCTCCAGCACGACACCCGGCTGAAACGCACCCGCGGCGGCATGATCTGGTGTCTCGATGAAAAGACGGGGCGCACCCTGTGGAAGCTCCCGGTGCCGGCCCGGCCCAAGGAGCGGCTCCCGTTAAACGCCCAGTACGGCGAGCAGAACCTCGGCACTTGTTCCGCGGTGGCCGTCGCCGGCCACCGCGCCTACGTGGTGACCAGCGCATGTGAGATCCTGTGTCTTGACGTCAACGGGCAGACCGACGGCAACCATGGGCCCTTCAATGATGAAGCCAGTTACATCGCCGGCGCCGGCAACCCGGCGGCGGCATTGGAGAAAACCGACGGCGACATCCTGTGGAAATTCGATCTCGTGGACCAATTGGGGATTTGTCCGCACGACGTCGCGTCATGCTCGGTCATTGTGGACGGCGACTTCCTCTACTGCACCTCCGCCAATGGCGTGAACCAGGAGCATACCGGCTGCCTGCGGCCGGACGCGGCCAGCTTCATCGCCCTCGATGCGAGGACCGGCAAACTCCTCGCCACCGATACCGAAGGCCTCGGCCGCCGCATGTGGCATTGTCTCTGGTCGCCGCCGACCATCGGCGTGGTGAACGGGAAGAAGCTCGTTTTCTTCGGCGGCGGCGACGGCATCTGCTACGCCTTCGAAGCTCTCCAGGAGGCGCCGGCAAAGCCGATCCACTTCAAGAAAGTCTGGTCCTACGACTGCGTGCCGCCGCACTACCGCGACCCCGTGGGCGACGGCCAGCCGTTCGACTATTACATCGGCGACAAGCGCAAAAAGTACTCCACCAACACCGACGACGGCACGTTCGTGGGGCCGAGCGAGATCATCGGCTCACCGGTATTTCACGAGGGCCGCGTTTATTGCACCCTCGGCCAGGATCCGATGCACGGCCGCGGGCGCGGCTCGCTCACCTGCATCGACGCCGCCCAGACCGGCGACATCACCCACAGCGGCCGCGTGTGGACCTACGACGGCCTCGAGCGCACGCTCTCCAGCATCGCGATCAGCGACGGCCTGCTCTTCGCCACCGACCTTTCGGGACGCGTCCATTGTCTTGACGAGAAAACCGGTCAGCCCCACTGGGTCCACGAAACCAACGCCGAGACGTGGAGCACTCCGCTCGTGGCCGATGGCAAAGTTTTCATCGGCACGAAAAAGAAGCTCGTCACCCTCGCGGCGAGCAGGAACCTGAAATTGATTTCGGAGATTCCGCTGGGCTCGGGCGCCTGCGCCACGCCCATCGCCGCCAACGGCACCCTCTTCGTCTGCTCGCAAAGTCATCTTTGGGCGGTGCAGAAAGGCGCGGTGCGTCAGGAGTGACAGCGGCATGGCGGCGGTCCGGGTAGCGCGGGTCTCCGAACCCGCTGGTCCGCATGCTGCGGCGACGAACTTTTTCGCAGTGCACGTTTTCGGACGTTCGGCGGATCAAGACTTCCAAAGTTCGTTTCGACAGGATGCCGGAGGCCCGCGCTGCCGGGAATTCCCCGGCGCCACGTGGCCCATAAATTTGACGCCCTGCGCCACTCGCACGAACTTTGGGCAAGCGGAATGCTCTGTTACAGTTCCATGCCCGTTCTCGCTCTCGAATCTCCCGTTCGCCGCCCTCCCAGCCTGGAGGTGGCCTACCGCAGCGATTCCTCGGTGACCTGCGATGAAGACGGCCAGCTTCGCGACCTTTTCTTCGCCAGCTTTTCCTACAACCCGATCTTTCTCGCGCGCCGCTACCTCAAGCAGTGCCCCGCGCATCGCTGGCTGGTGAAAGGCGAGGGTGGCGAAATCGTGGCCCATACCGCCGTCCACGAAAAGACCGTCGGCACCCCCTCCGGGGATCTCGTGATCGGAGGAGTCGCGGAGGTGTGTGTCGATTCCAGCCACCGGGGCTTGGGCCTCGTGAAGGCCATGCTGCGCTCCGTCGACGCGTGGCTGCAAACGCGCCCGATTGATTTCGCGATGCTCTTCGGCGACGCCCGGATCTACGCGTCGAGCGGCTATGTTTCCATGCGCAATGAGCTGCGAGCGGCCAACGCCCTGAGCCGGCACTGGAATCCATTTTGCGGCAAGCCGATGATCAAATGCCTGTCCGACCGCCCCTGGCCCACAGGCCTCATCGATCTGCGCGGCCCGACGTTCTAGCCGAACGCCTGGCCCGTGAGTAAATTGCGTCCGGATCTTCGCGCCAGCGTCTTATGGTGCAGCGCTGCTGTGCCGCTTTCGGAGGCGGCGAAGGCGGGGCCGGCGCGGGTCCGCTAAATGGGTGCGCACGTTACTGCGAAAGCGCTGAACCGGCGCACTTCAGGAACGCAAGCACCCTCCCCGAATCCTTTCAGACTCACCAGCTTGCCGCCGGGCGATGGCTTCGCCTACCCTGCGTGCCTCACCCAGCCCGCGCCCAAGTTTCAAGAGCGCTCCCGACTGATCACTGTCCACTGATTACTGATTACTCTCTCCCGCCAAAATGCTCCGTCCCCGCAAAAAGTACACGGTCTACGATCTCCAGCAGCTCAAGGGCAAACGCTGCCTGACTCACATCCACGTGAAATCCCCGGAGGAAGCCGCCGCCGCGGAAGAAGCCGGCGTGGACCTCATGAGTTGCAGCTTCGACAACCCCGAGGCGCAGGCGCGCCTGCCGCGCCTCGTCGCCGCCGCTCCGAACAGCTTCCTCTCCGCCGCCACACCGCACGGCCTCGCTTCCCCCGAGGAAGCAATCC
>Ga0105237_10006355_pt1 | contig 13127 bp, 13 predicted proteins | sample KBSC24metaG_FD_81520 | JGI IMG/M metagenome (GOLD analysis project Ga0105237, IMG submission 81520) | Corn rhizosphere microbial communities from Kellogg Biological Station, Michigan, USA - KBS C2-4 metaG | ecosystem: Host-associated > Plants > Roots > Rhizosphere > Soil | place: Michigan, USA...
CGCTGGGCGCACGCCGCCAGCACCGCCAGCGCGCCCAGGATCAGGGCGACGATGCGCATGGCGGTCAGTCGCTCGCCCAGGAACACGGCGGCCAACAGCGCGGTGGCGACCGGGTTCATCGAGATGACGACGGCGCCCAGCACCGCGGGAGCGCCGTGCAACAGCGCCAGATACAGGCAGATGAACTGCACGGCCTGGGTGAGCAGGCCGCTGATCACGACGTGCCCCAGCCGGGCGCCAGTGGGCCATTTCACACCCGCGGCCAGTGCCCAGGTGGTCAGGATCGCGGCCGCCAGACCGAACCGGAACACCAGCGTCGCCATGGGTGTCAGAGCCGAAACGGCAAGGGCGCCAATGGGATAACCCAACGCGTAGACGAAGGCCAGGAGCGACGCGGGACGGGGTGGCATGGGGCCATGGTGAGCGTTCGTCGGCCTGGGGTCCAATGATTTTCGTGTGCGACGCCCGGTCGATGCGATACTGGAGTCCGTTATGGCCGTTTCCCTTCCTCTGGTTTTCGATGCACCGCGGCGCGGCATGCCCCCGCGGCACTTGGCCGACCTCGACGCCGACGGCCGGATCGAGGCCGTCACCGAGCTGGGACTGCCGAAATTCCGGGCCAAGCAACTGGCCAACCAGTACTACGGCCGGCTGATCGCCGATCCGCACGAGATGACCGATCTGCCCGCCTCGGTGCGCGATCAGGTGGCCTCGGCACTGTTTCCCGACCTGATCTCGCCGGCGAAACAGATTCAGTGCGACGCAGGGGAGACCCGCAAGACACTGTGGCGCGCGGTGGACGGCACGACGTTCGAGTCGGTGCTGATGCGCTACCCGCAGCGCAACACCGTCTGCATCTCGTCGCAGGCCGGCTGTGGCATGGCCTGCCCGTTCTGCGCCACCGGACAGGGCGGTCTGAAGCGGAACCTCTCGACCGCGGAAATCCTGGAGCAGGTGCGGTCAGCGTCGGCGGCGATGCGCAACGAACATGACAGCCGACTCTCCAACATCGTCTTCATGGGCATGGGAGAGCCGCTGGCCAACTACAACCGCGTGGTGGCGGCCGTGCGCCGGATCACGGCGGCACCGCCGGAGGGTTTCGGTATCAGTGCCCGCTCGGTGACGGTCTCGACCGTCGGTCTGGCACCGGCGATCCGCAAACTCGCGGACGAGAAGCTGGGCGTGACGCTGGCGCTGTCGCTGCACACCCCGGACGACGAACTGCGCGACACCCTGGTGCCGGTCAACAACCGGTGGAAGGTCTCCGAAGTCCTCGACGCCGCACGGTATTACGCCGACGTGACCGGCCGGCGGGTGTCGGTGGAGTACGCGCTGATCCGCGATGTCAACGATCAGCCTTGGCGGGCAGACCTTTTGGGCAAGAAGCTGCACCGGGCGCTCGGTCCGCTGGTGCACGTGAACCTGATTCCGTTGAACCCGACTCCCGGCAGCGAGTGGGACGCGAGCCCCAAGCCCGTCGAGCGCGAGTTCGTGCGCCGGGTACAGGCCGCCGGCGTGTCATGCACGGTGCGGGACACCCGCGGCCGTGAAATCGCCGCTGCGTGTGGGCAATTGGCGGCGGAGGGCTAGTCGCTCAGCGCAGGCCGACGGCGTGCCGCAGTTGCGCCAGCAGCTGATCGGTGTCGTCGCTGCGGACCAGGTAGTGCGATATCGCGATCCGGATCGCGGTCGCGGCCTTCACTTCGGCGTTCGGCCCGGACAGTAATTTCTGCAGGCGGCTGCGCATGATCGGCAGGACACTCGGCAGCTGGCCGAGCACCGCCTCGGGTTCGATGTCGATGACTCGCACGCCGGAATACGTCTTCTGGTACTGCACGATGAATTGCAGTGCGGCATCGAGCTTTTCGTTGCCCCGCAGCCCCTCGGTGGCCGCGCTCATGCCGTCCACGAACATGTCGCGCTCGTACCGCCCGAACGACTCGAGCAGCGCCTCCTTGGACGCGAACCAGCGGTACAGGGTGGGCCGCGACACCCCGGCCTGCATCGCGACCTCGGACAGGCTGAGTTTGGTCTGGCCCTGGCGGGCAAGCACTTCCGCGGTGGCCACCAGGATTCGGCTCGGAGTCGAGGCGTCCTCGACGGAGCCGCCCTGGGTGCCCGCGCTGCTGTCCACGATACCGATGGTACTACCCGGTAACTTAGTCGACCGTCGCGGTGAGGCCGAGTTCGGCCAGCGCCTTCCGGGTGGAATCTGCCAGTGCCGCTTTGGTGTTCGGCTCGCCCGGTTCCCATGCGGTGACCGTCACGATCATCGACGTCGGTGTCTGGCACAACACCAGGAACAGATGACCGTTCAACCGTTCGAGGTCGACCGGGGTCAGCCCCGGCTCGACCAGGCGGGCATGGAAATTGTCGGCGTCGGTCCCGTCGGGCCGGTTGAACGCGGCAGGGAACAGGCCGAGGTTCGAGCAGCCGATGGGCTTGCCGACCTTGAGCACCATCTTCTCCAGCCGCCGCACCGCGAACTTCGGCACCAGGGGAGTCAGCGGAAGCGGCGTGAGCATCATCCGGGTCCACTCGTCGACACCGGCCAGTTCGCGCTTGATGTCGCCCCGCAACTCGGACAGGTCGGTGCTGACCTTCTCGGGGTCCGCCAGCACGGTGATGGTGCTGAGCGCATTGCCCCGGGTGTCACCCTCGGTGCGGATGTTGACGGGGAACGACAGCATGGCCCGGCCGTCCTCGCCCAGCCGACCCACCACCTGGCCGACCCGGGCGCCGAGCGCGGCGAACAGGACATTGCTCGTTCCGCCAAGGGCTTTCGCGCGCTGGTGCCAGTCCTCGATCTCCACATGTACGGTGACGAACGGCGGCGTCACCGGCGTGGTGTTCCCACTCGAGACGGGCGCCTTCACCGATTTGGCCGACGCCGCCAGGTCGCCCTTCTGGTCGCGGGCGATCTTCGCGGCCCCGACCACCGCCTTGAACCAGCTCGGTACCGACCGCACCGTCTGGCGGAGGTCTTCGCGCAGCGCCTCGCGCCGGGTCCGGGCGCCGGGCGCCGGGTAGCCGAGATCGCGGGGAGACCCATTGACCGCGTCGGTGACCGCTTCGGCGATCGCGAGGCCGTCACCGACGGTGTGCGACACCACGAGCGACACGGCCGCGCCGCCGCCTTCGATTTGCTGCACGCCGAGGTGCCACGGCGGGCCGTGTTCGGGGTCGACCGGGATGTAGCCGCGTTCGTTGACCCAGTCGTCCAGCTCGGCGACCGGCCGCGTCCCGGGGGAGATGTCGAGGTCGCGCGGTCCGGTCGAGCGGACCCATCGGTGGCGGCCGAACGGCAGCGGCGACCGTTCGATCCGGCGGCCGAGCAAACCGCCGGATCCCAAGTTGCGGTGCAGCCGGCGCAATCCATCGAGGTCAACGGGGTGTTCGTAGATCCAGGTGTACTGGATTAGTGGACCGCGGCCCAGCGCCCGTAAGCCGGTGAAAGAGGCTTGATCGCCCAAGTCGATCGTGTTGTCGGCGACGGTCATGTCGCGAATGTTACCCAGCCCACAATATTTCGCTGCGCGAGCCTGTGCGTCTGGGGAGGCGCTGATGTGGTGGATCTTTCGGACGGTTCGACGCGCTATGATGGATTGAGAATTTCTTCAATCCATCAATCAGGAGTGCGGCACATGGTCGACAGCGTGCTCGATGGCCCCGAACGGCCGCTGTACGAGATCAAGGCGAACCTCTTCAAAGCGCTGGCCCATCCGGCTCGCATCAGGGTGCTGGAGATCTTGTCGACCTCTGACGGCCCGACGCCGGTGAGCGACATCCTCGCGGCCAGCGATATCGAACCGACGCTGCTCTCACAGCATCTGGCCGTACTCAAACGTCACCACGTGGTCAGCGGGTATCGGACCGGCAACGCGGTGTACTACACGCTGGCGCACCCGAAGATCGCCGAACTGCTGCTCATCGCGCGGACGTTCCTCGCCGATACTCTTGCCGCGCAACGTGATCAGCTCGACGCCGTCGGCTCGCTGCCGCCGATCGGCACCAGCAGATGACCACTGTCGCTGGCGACCGCATCGCCCGGTTGCTGCCGTCGCGCACCGATTATGCCGGTCTGAGCCGCTCCTGGCGCCGTGATGCCGTCGCCGGGGTGACGGTCGGGGTCGTCGCGTTGCCGCTCGCGCTGGCGTTCGGTATCAGCTCGGGTGTCGGTGCGGCCGCCGGTTTGGTCACCGCGATCGTGGCCGGGCTGGTGGCCGCGGTGTTCGGCGGATCGCACGTTCAGGTGTCCGGGCCGACCGGGGCGATGACGGTGGTCCTGGCGCCGATCGTGGCCCAGTACGGGCTGGGCAGCGTCGCCGCGGTGACCATCCTGGCCGGCGTCATCGTCGTGGTTGCCGGCATCACCGGCGTGGGGCGCGCGGTGACCTTCATTCCGTGGCCGGTGATCGAAGGATTCACCCTCGGCATCGCCGTCATCATTTTCCTGCAGCAGGTCCCCGCCGCATTCGGGCAGGCCGCTCCCGCCGGACGCTCCCCGCTGGTCGCCGCGGGCGTCGTCGTCTCGCACATCGACATGGGTGCGGCACGGCCGGCACTTCTCGTCACAGCCCTGGTGGCGGTCCTGATGATCGGGCTGCCCAGGCTCCACCCGGCGGTGCCGGCATCGCTTGTGGCCGTTGTGGCGGCGACTGCACTCGTGGCGGGTACCGGCTTGTCCGCGACGCGGATCGGGGCACTGCCGTCACAGCTGCCCGTGCCCGTCTGGCCCCATGCCGACCTGGCGGTGCTGCACTCACTGTTCGGAGCGGCATTGGCGATCGCCGCACTGGCCGCCATCGAGTCGCTGCTGTCGGCGCGGGTCGCGGCGACGATGTCCCCGACCGGCCCCTACGACCCGAACCGCGAACTGGTGGGACAGGGGTTGGCGTCGGTCGCCTCCGGGGTATTCGGCGGCATGCCGGCCACCGGCGCCATCGCCCGGACCGCTGTCAACGTCCGGTCCGGCGCGCGGACCCGGGTCGCGGCGATCGTGCACTCGGTGGTGCTGCTTGCCGTCGTGTACCTGATCAGCGGACTGGTCGGGGCCATCCCGCTGGCGGCGCTCTCGGCGGTGTTGATGGTGACGGCGTTCCGGATGATCGCGCCGCACACGGTCATGCGGATTCTGCGGTCCACGCGTTCGGATGCGGTGACGTTTCTGTTGACCGCAACTGTCACAGTCTGTTTCGACCTGATCCAGGCCGTCGAGATCGGCATCGCGGCGACGGCGTTGTTCGCGCTGCGTGCGCTGGCCCGGCGGAGCAGTGTCACGCGCGAGGACCTGCCGGGACCCTATGTGGCCGGCGACGAGCGCATCGCCCTGCTGCGGCTCGATGGGGCGATGTTCTTCGTTGCGGCCGAACGGATTTCAACCACGATCACCGCCGGCAACCACCCCGATACGTCGGTCGTCATCATCAGGCTGTCGCAGCTCGGCATGCTCGACGCCACCGGCGCGCACACGCTGACGCAGATCGTCGAAGACCTTGAGGCGCGGGGCATCACCGTGATCATCAAAGGCATCCGGCCCGAGCACCGCGAGCTCCTCGCCGGTGTCGGCATCATCGACGCCCTGCGCCATGAGAACCATCTCGTCGAGAACCTGGACGACGCCGTCGCCCACGCCCGCAGCCACACCGCCGGTAGCGCTTCGAAAACCCATCTAGGCAAAGGAAACCCGATATGAGCCTGACCCACGACGCACGCCTCGGCGATGACGCCTCCGTTGCTGCTGCCACCGCCGCACACCGCGTCATCGGTGCGCCCGCCCAAGGCCCTGCTGCCGGCAGGAGAGGGTCCGAGGTCCGCCCTGGCTCGGGTGTCCTGGTGATCACCCGCGGCCCCGGCCCCGGCGGCCAGTTCCTGCTCGCCGACGACGTCGTCGCGGCCGGTCGGCATCCCGACAGCGCCGTGTTTCTCGACGACGTCACCGTGAGTCGGCACCATGCTGAAATTCGTTGGCTCGACGACGAATACTGGATCATCGACGCCGGCAGCCTGAACGGCACCTACGTCAACGGAACCCAGGTCCAGTCCCTTCCGCTGACCAGTGGTGACGAAATCCAGATCGGCAAGTTTCGCCTCAGCTTCACCTGCCGGCTGCAAGACCGGTAACCGCGCCGGGACTGTTCTGAGCTGTCCGTCGAGCCGTGCCGTACATAATGTGCCGGTGGATGAGCAGTCGCCCGACAGGGTTGTGAGCAAGGAAGCCGCCATCGGACCGGAGGCCCGGTTGTCGTGGCTGCTGTCGTGGTTGGCCGGCATGATCGGCGCGGTCGCGTTCCTGCACAGTGCCGGTTACTTCGTCACCTTCATGACGGGCAACACCGAACGGGCGGTGCTCGGCTGGTTCGACGTCGCCGAACGACAGAAAGTGTCGGGAGCCGGGCCGCAGGCGGCGTTGTGGCTGATGGCCTGCTTCCTGGCGGGAGTCTTCGTGGCGTCGTTCTTGCGCCGCAGGTACTGGCAGAACCACCCGCACGGGGCCACGGCGTTGGTCACCATCGGCTTGTTGGTGGCTTCCGTGGTCGAGTTGTACGAGGACGGCTGGTACTACGAGGACGTCAACTTCACCGGCATCCTGATCATCTGTTTCTCGGTCGGCGCGCTGAACACCAGCTTCGTCAAGAACGGCGAAGTGGCCGTACCGCTCAGCTACGTCACCGGAACGGTCGTCAAGCTGGGGCAGGGGCTGGAGCGCCACATCTGTGGCAAGGGCACCGTCTATGACTGGCTCGGCTACTTCGCCCTGTTGTCGTCGTTCATGATCGGGGCGGCCGTCGGTGGCGGCCTGGCCGACCGCATCACCGGACCTCAGCTCATCGGCACCGTCGGGTTGATCTGTGGCGCAACGACACTCGTCACGTTCTTCCATTCGGACAAGAGACACCGGGAGCCGGAGGCCGCGGCCTAGAACCCGCCAACGACAAAGGCCACGAACTCCGAAGAGTTCGTGGCCTTTGTTCGTGAAGAACTTGTCAGCGGATCCAGCCGCGACGACGCAGCCACCAGCCCCGGATCACGATGACGAACAGCAGGATGGAGAAGCCGATGAGCCAAGCGTCCTCGACGTGGCCGACGTGGTTGCCCCGCAGCATCAGCAGCAGGAACAGGGCAGAGAGGATGCCACCGGCCTGAATCACGCCGCGGTTCATCTTGGACCAGCCCCACTCCGCGGAGGGGACGTCCTCGACATCGACGCCGGTGCTTCGTTCGACCTCGGTGGTGGCCACGGCTACTCCTTAACGATCCGGTGGATTGCGCACATTGTTGCATACGACGCTCGGTCGTAGTCGCGCGACGATCTAGCGGCGAGGGACGAGCCGCGTTGAGGAGGGCGGCAGGTGGGCTGTAGTCGCGTGACGATCTAGCGGCGAGGGACGAGCCGCGTTGAGGAGGGCGGCAGGTGGGCTGTAGTCGCGCGACGATCTAGCGGCGAGGGCGGTGACCTGTGGCATCACGATGACACTTGCGGTGACACCATAGTGATGTCATATTGGCGTCATGGATCTGCAACCGTATGTCGACGGGGTTCGGCTGGAGTTGGAAATCGCCGCCGCGGCCGGTGGCGAGGAAGCAGCTGAACTCGCCGAACGGCTCACCGCGCCACTGGACTCCGCCCTGCGGCTGGCATTGCTCGAGGCGCTCTCCGAAGCGGCCGAGCACATCACCCGCGAACTGGCGCCCGCCTCGGTCGACGTGCGCTTGCGCGGCCGAGACCCGGAATTCGCCGTGACCGGGGTGACGGCCGATGCCGATCCGCGCAGGGCGAACCCTGCTGATACGGACCTTCCCGACGGGGAGGCCGCAGTGCCGGCCGGTGACGACGGCGGAACGTGGCGGGTGACCCTCCGCTTGCCCGAGGGACTGCGCGGCGGTGTGGACGCCGCCGCCCGGCGCGACGGTCTGTCGGTCAACGCCTGGCTGGTTCGCGCAGTCGGAGCCGCGCTCGGCGGGTCGACGTCGCGTGATCGAAAGCGTGGCGGCACCGTCACCGGCTGGGTCCGCTGACGACACCGACCGAACAAAACCCAACCACCCATCGGAGAGAACAATGCGAACATTTCCAACGCCCGGACCCATCGCCGCCACGGTCGAACTCGGGGCCGGCTCGGTGCGCATCGCCGCCGCCGACCGCGCCGACACCGAGGTGCGCGTCACGCCGCGTGACCCGCTGCGGGCTGCTGATATCCGGGCGGCCGAGCAGGCCCACATCGATTTCACCAACGGCGCGCTGACGGTGACCGTTGGCAAGAAGCTGCTGTCGCTGTCGCGTGGTGCGGTCAACGTCGACATCGCGTTGCCGACGCTGTCCAGGCTCGCGGTCGCGGTGTCGTCAGCGGACTTGCACGTCGACGGAACGGTGGGCGATTCCCGGTTCGACGCCGCCAGTGGCAGCGCGTCCCTCGACGCCGTTGAGGGAAACATCAAGGCCGCCACTGCTTCCGGCGACATCGCCGCTCGCCGTCTGCTGGGCAACGCCAACGTATCCACCGCTTCTGGGGAGCTGTCGATCGAAGGCCTCGACGGCGGGCTGAAGTTTCAGGCAGCCAGTGGCTCGGCGACCGTCGGGACAGTGCGGGGGACCGTGCACAGCCGGACCGCATCCGGATCGCTGACGGTGACGAACGCCGAGTCGGGATCGGTGTCCGCCGCGACCGCCAGCGGCGACGTCGAGGTGGGCGTCTGCCAGGGGACCGCCGCGAATCTCGATCTGGACAGCCGGTCCGGGACCGTGCACAACGATCTGACTCCCGCCGGCGGCCCAGAGAGCGACGACCGGCGGTTGGCCGTACACGCCCGGACCGCATCAGGTGACATCGCCATCCGGCGCGCCATGACCGTACCGGCCTGACGCGGTTCGCCCCGGCGCGGTGTTTCCGTCATTGCTGAACTCGATGGGCCACCACCGACGCTGAAGCCCGGCCGGGGCGGCACAATAGAGACGTGAGTGAGCGGCTACGAGTCTTGGTGCTCGGCAGTACCGGGTCGATCGGTACCCAGGCCCTGGAGGTGATCGCCGCCAACCCCGACCGGTTCGAGATCGTCGGCCTGGCGGCCGGCGGCGGCAACGCGGAGCTGCTGGCCCGGCAGCGCGCGGAGACCGGTGTCACCAACATCGCGGTGGCCGATACCGTCGCCGCCGAGCGCATCGGGGACGTCACGTACGCCGGACCCGACGCCGCCACGCGGCTGGTCGAGGACACCGAGGCGGACGTCGTCCTGAACTCGCTGGTCAGCGCGCTCGGTTTGAAGCCGACACTGGCCGCGCTGCACTCAGGTGCCCGGCTCGCCCTGGCGAACAAGGAATCGCTGGTGGCCGGTGGGCCGCTGGTGCTCAAGGCCGCGCAGCCCGGGCAGATCGTGCCCGTCGACTCCGAGCATTCCGCGCTGGCGCAGTGCCTGCGTGGCGGGACCGGTGACGAAGTGGCCCGGCTGGTGTTGACCGCGTCCGGCGGACCGTTCCGCGGCTGGGCGGCCGAAGACCTCGAGGACGTCACCCCGGAGCAGGCCGGTGCCCACCCGACGTGGTCCATGGGGCCGATGAACACCCTGAACTCGGCGTCGCTCGTCAACAAGGGGCTCGAGCTCATCGAGACCCATCTGCTGTTCGGCATCGACTACGACCGCATCGATGTCGTGGTGCACCCGCAGTCCATCGTGCATTCGATGGTCACGTTCACCGATGGTTCGACGCTGGCGCAGGCCAGCCCGCCCGACATGAAGCTGCCCATTGCGCTGGCGCTGGGCTGGCCGGCCCGCGTCCCGGGCGCCGCCCAGGCGTGTGACTGGACCACGGCCTCGACCTGGGAGTTCGAGCCGCTGGACGACGACGTCTTCCCGGCGGTCCGGCTGGCCCGCGAGGCCGGCACCCGAGGTGGTTGCCTGACCGCGGTGTACAACGCCGCCAACGAAGAGGCCGCGGCAGCCTTCCTCGACGGCCGGATCGGGTTCCCGGCGATCGTGCGGACCGTTGCCGACGTGCTGGGAGCTGGGGATCAATGGGCCGCCGAACCCAGTACCGTGGAAGACGTACTTGATGCGCAGGATTGGGCCCGGGACCGGGCGCGGCGCACCATCGCACAGGAGGTTGTGCCCGCCCGATGATGTTCGTGATCGGTATTGCGCTCTTCGCGCTGGCCATTCTGGTGTCGGTGGCCCTGCACGAGTGCGGCCACATGTGGGTGGCTCGAGCCACCGGAATGAAGGTGCGGCGGTACTTCGTCGGTTTCGGACCGACGGTGTGGTCCACGCACCGGCCCAACCGGCTCGGCACCACGGAATATGGCCTCAAGGCCGTGCCGCTCGGTGGCTTCTGCGATATCGCGGGCATGACGTCGGTCGACGAGATCGCGCCGCAGGACGAGCCGTACGCGATGTACAAGCAGAAGGTGTGGAAGCGCGTCGCCGTGCTGTTCGCCGGACCTGCGATGAACTTCATCATCGGCCTGGTGCTGATCTACGGCATCGCCGTCACATGGGGCCTGCCGAACCTGCACCCCACGACCACCGCGGTCATCGGTGAGACCGCTTGTGTGGCACCGCAAATCGCCAAAGCGGGCGACAACCCGTTCGGTCCATGCCCGCATCCGGGCGCCGGTCCTGCCGCGGCGGCGGGCCTGAAGGCCGGGGACACCGTGGTCAAGGTCGGCGACAAGCCGGTGAGCACGTTCGAAGAGATGGCGAAGGCCATCCGCGGCCTCAGCGGCACCGTGCCGGTCGTCTACCAACGCGGCGGCCAGACGTTCACCACCACCGTCAACGTCGAGCAGACCCAGCGGTTCACGGTCAAGGACTCCGATACTGCGGCGACGGTCGGGGCCATCGGCGTCACCGCGACACCGCTGCCCGGGCCGACGCAGTACAACGCGCTGACCGCCGTGCCCGCGACCTTCACCTTCACCGGTGACCTGGCCGTCGAACTCGGCAAGTCGCTGGCGAAGATCCCGACCAAGGTGGGTGCGCTGATCCACTCCATCGGCGGCGGCGAGCGCGACAAGGAAACCCCCATCAGCGTCGTCGGGGCCAGCATCATCGGCGGCGATACCGTCGACCACGGGTTGTGGGTGATGTTCTGGTTCTTCCTGGCGCAGCTGAACTTCGTCCTGGGCGCGGTGAACCTGCTGCCGCTGCTGCCGTTCGACGGCGGCCACATCGCGGTCGCAGTGTTCGAGAAGCTGCGCAATATGATTCGCGCGTCCCGCGGCAAAGTCGCCGCGGCGCCGGTGAACTACCTCAAGCTGATGCCGGCCACCTATGTGGTGCTCGTGGTGATCGGCGGCTACATGCTGCTGACCGTGACGGCAGACCTTGTGAACCCCATTCGAATCTTCCAGTAGGAGACCGTGATGACCTCCATCGGTTTGGGTATGCCGGGCGTCGGCAATGAACCTCCGGCCCCGCCGACCCTGGCGCCGCGCCGCAAGACCCGTCAGCTGATGGTGCGCGACGTCGGCGTCGGCAGCGACTACCCGATCGCGGTGCAGTCGATGTGCACCACCAAGACCCACGACGTGAACTCCACGCTGCAGCAGATCGCCGAGCTGACGGCGTCGGGCTGTGACATCGTCCGCGTGGCCTGCCCGCGGCAGGAAGACGCTGACGCGCTGGCCGAGATCGCCCGCCACAGCCAGATCCCGGTGATCGCGGATATCCACTTCCAGCCCAAGTACATCTTCGCGGCGATCGACGCCGGCTGTGCCGCGGTGCGCGTGAACCCGGGCAACATCAAGGAGTTCGACGGCCGCGTCAAGGAAGTCGCCAAGGCCGCCGGTGCCGCCGGTATCCCGATCCGCATCGGCGTCAATGCCGGTTCCCTGGACCCGCGGCTGCTCGAGAAGTACGGCAAGGCCACGCCGGAAGCACTGGTCGAGTCGGCGCTGTGGGAGGCCTCGCTGTTCGAGGAGCACGGCTTCGGCGACATCAAGATCAGCGTCAAGCACAACGATCCGGTGATCATGGTGGAGGCCTACCGGCAGCTCGCCGCCAAGTGCGACTACCCGCTGCACCTCGGCGTCACCGAGGCCGGTCCGGCTTTCCAGGGAACCATCAAGAGTGCCGTCGCGTTCGGGGCGCTGCTGAGCGAGGGCATCGGCGACACCATCCGGGTGTCGCTGTCGGCGCCGCCCGTCGAAGAGATCAAGGTCGGCAACCAGATTCTGGAGTCGCTCAACCTGCGGCCGCGCGGTCTGGAGATCGTGTCCTGCCCGTCGTGCGGTCGTGCCCAGGTGGACGTCTACAAGCTCGCGAACGCGGTGTCGGCGGGCCTGGACGGGCTCGACGTGCCGTTGCGCGTCGCGGTGATGGGCTGCGTCGTCAACGGGCCGGGTGAGGCCCGAGAGGCCGACCTCGGGGTGGCCTCCGGCAACGGCAAGGGCCAGATTTTCGTGCGCGGCGAGGTGATCAAGACGGTCCCCGAGTCACAAATCGTCGAGACCTTGATCGAAGAGGCCATGCGGATCGCGGCCGAGTCCGGCACTGATGCGAGCGGTTCGCCCGTCGTGACCGTAAGCTGAGCACAGTCTTGTGATCGCGGTCACGAGCTAGCCCGAATAGCAAACCAGGTCACACTCACAGAAGGTCGGTGAATGTCGGCACCTCCACTTTTCCGGATCGCAGATGCGCGCCGGATATCTGTGGTGCGCGAGGTCGCCCAGGTGCAGCAGGTCTTCGACGAGGATCCGGTGGGCACCTGCATGGTGGCCGCCCGGGTCGGCGACCACGGGCTCGATCCGGTGGCGATCGGCGGCGAGCTGTGGACCCGCAGTCAGCCCACCGAGTCGCTGTGCTTCGCCGGGGTGAACCTGATCCCGATGCGGGGGACCGCGGCCGACATGATGGTGTTCGCCGACAAGGTGATGAGTGCCCCGCGGCGGTGTTCGTCGCTCGTTGGCCGCGCCGAGTTGGTGCTGCCGATGTGGCAACAGCTGGCCCAGGTGTGGGGCCCGGCCCGCGAGGTCCGGGACTGCCAGCCGCTGCTGACCCTGTCCGACGCCCCGCAATGCGCCGTCGACCCCGCGGTGCGTCCGGTCCGGATGGACGAGCTGGACGCGTATGTCGTTGCGGCAGTGGACATGTTCATCGGCGAGGTGGGGGTTGACCCACGCATGGGCGACGGC
>Ga0105237_10006358_pt1 | contig 13124 bp, 11 predicted proteins | sample KBSC24metaG_FD_81520 | JGI IMG/M metagenome (GOLD analysis project Ga0105237, IMG submission 81520) | Corn rhizosphere microbial communities from Kellogg Biological Station, Michigan, USA - KBS C2-4 metaG | ecosystem: Host-associated > Plants > Roots > Rhizosphere > Soil | place: Michigan, USA...
CACACCGGCATCGACGGCATCGGCTGCGTGATCACGAGTTCGCCGACCTCGCCGACGTGCGGCCTGCCCTGCTCGTCCCAGGACTCCACCGCGCAGCCCAGCGCGCGGCACTGCAGTTCGCCCTCGTAGACGGGCAGCAGCGGGCAGCCGGCGACGAACGCTGTGCACACGTCGGTGCCGCCGCTGGTGGAGAACAGCCAGATGTCCTCGCCGACGTGCTCGTAGACCCAGCGAAAGCTCTCCGGCGCCAGCGGCGAGCCGGTCGAGCCGATCGCACGCAGGGCGCGCAGGTCGTGGTCGCGGTGCGGCTGCACGCCCGCCTTCTCACAGCTGGCCAGCAGGCCGGCGCTGACGCCCATGCACGTGATGCCGGCGCGCTCGGCAAGGCTCCACAGCGCGCCGAGGTCGGGGTGCGCGGGGCTGCCGTCGTAGAGCACGATGGCCGCGTCGGAGAGCAGGCAGCCGACGAGGAAGTTCCACATCATCCAACCGGTCGTCGTAAACCAGAACATGCGATCGCCGGGATGCAGGTCCAGGTGCATGCGCTTCTTCAGTTGCTCGACCAGGATGCCGCCGTGGCCGTGCACGATCGCCTTGGGCAGGCCGGTCGTGCCCGAGGAGTAGAGCACCCACAGCGGGTGGTCGAAGGGCACCTGCTCGAACGCCGGCTCGGCGCCCTCGCCCCTGCGCAGCAGCTCCTGCCAGCCGAGCGCGCCGTCGAGGCGCGCGTGCGCATCCAGGTAGCCCAGCAGGACGGTGTGCTGGACGCTGGGCAGCTCCGCGAGGATCGCCTGCACGACGGCCGTGCGATCGAAGTCCTTGCCGCCGTGGCGGTAGCCGTCGACCGTCAGCAGCACCTTCGGCTCGATCTGCGCGAAGCGGTCGATCACGCTGCGCGCGCCGAACTCCGGCGCCGCGCTCGACCAGATCGCGCCGATCGACGCGGTCGCCAGGAAGGCGACGAGCGTCTCGGGGATGTTGGGCATGTAGGCGACCACGCGGTCGCCGCGCCCGACGCCCAGCGAGCGCAGCCCGGCGGCCGCGGCTGCGACCTGCGCGGTCAGCTCGCCCCACGTCAGCTCGTCCAGCTCGCGCAGCTCGGAGCTGTGCACGACCGCCACGTGCTCGTCGCGCGAGGGCCGCGGGCCGTCGCCGGCCTGCGCGCCGGCGCCCTCGAAGCGCAGCGGCGCGAGCAAATTCTCGGCGTAGTTCAGCTCCGCTCCGGCGAACCACCGCGCGCCGGGCATGCGCCGCTCGGCCAGCGGCTGCTCGTAGGTCTTGGAGCTGCGCACCTCGCAGAACTCCCAGATGCTCGCCCAGAAGTCCTCGATCTGCTGCACCGACCAGCGCCACAGATCCTCATAGCCGTCGAAGTCGTGCCCGCGGCGCTCGGCGACCCAGCGCATGAAGCGCGTCATCTCCGCGCGCTCGCGATCTGCCTGCGTCGGCTGCCACAGCGGTGTCTGCCCGGGTGCGCTGGCCATGCGGGTATTCTCGCGGTTTGTGGACGTCCTGGGGTTGCGCGCCGAGTTTCCCGTGCTGCGTGCGCGCGCGTATCTCAACGCCGGCACCGACGGACCGCTGCCCGCGGCCGCCGTCCAGGCCGCCGCGCAGGAGCTTCAGCGCGAGGCCGACGACGGGCGCGCGTTCGCGCACTTCCAGCGTCGCGGCGAGCTCAACGAGCGCCTGCGCGAGCTCTACGCGCGGGCGCTGCGCGCCGATCCGGCCGACGTCGCGCTGACGACCTGCACGAGCGACGGCATCGCGATGACGATCGCCGGCCTGGCCCTGGCCCAGGGCGATGAGATCGTCACCAGCGACGAGGAGCACCCCGGCCTGCTGGGCGCGCTGGGCGCCGCGCGCGAGCTGCGCGGCGTGTCGATCCGCGAAGCGCCGATGCGCGAGCTCGCGGCGGCCGTTGGCCCGCGCACGCGCCTGATCGCCTGCTCGCACGTCGGCTGGATGAGCGGCCTGCTCGCTCCTGCGGAGCTCGCCCAGGTCGACGTGCCGGTCCTGCTCGACGGCGCGCAGGGCGTCGGCGCGGTGCCGGTCGACGTCCGCGCGCTCGGCTGCGACGCATACGCGGGCGCCGGGCAGAAGTGGATGTGCGGTCCCGACGGCCTGGGCATGCTCTACGTCGCTCCCGAGCTGCGCGAGCGCCTGGAGGTGACGCGGCGGGGCTATGCCAACCTGCAGGACCCCAACGAGGGGATCGCGGCACGCCTGCACGACGACGCGCGGCGGTTTGACACGATGTCGCTGAGCGCCGAGGCGGTGGCCTGCGCGCTGGCCGCCGCGCGGCTGCTGGAGTCGGCGGGCTGGCCGGCGGTGCACGAGCGCGCGCGCACGCTCGCCGCGGCGCTGGCCGAGCGCCTGGCCGAGCAGGGCCGCGAGATCGCGCCGCGCGACGACACGACGCTCGTGTCGTTCACCAGCGCAGACGCCGAGGCCGAGCGCGAGGCGCTGGCCGAGCGCGGCTGCATCGTGCGCAACATTCCCGGCCGGCCCTGGTTGCGCGCGTCGGTCGGCGCCTGGAACGACGAGAGCGACCTCGATCGCCTGCTCGCGTCGCTCGCCGCCGCATGAGCGCCTCGCGGCAAACGGCCACACTGCCGAGCAGCGAGCGCGAGCGCACCTCCGGCGACGGCACGGGCGTGCGCGGGCGCACCGCCGCTTGGGCCGGGCGGCTGGACTGGCATCACCTGGCGCTCGCGGGCGTGCTCGTGCTGTCGGCGGTCGTCAACACGCATCGCCTCAGCCAGAACGGCTACGGCAACATCTTCTACTCGGCCGGCGACAAGTCGATGCTGCGCTCGCTGCACAACTTCTTCTTCGTCTCGTTCGACCCCGGCGGCCTGGTGAGCGTCGACAAGCCGCCGCTGGGACTGTGGGTGCAGACGGCCAGCGCCAAGCTGTTCGGCTTTCAGCCGCTCAGCCTGCTGCTGCCCGAGGCGATCCTCGGGGTGCTCGCCGTGCTCTTGCTGTACCGCGCGCTGGCGCGGCGCGTCGGCGGCTGGGCGGGCGTCGCCGGCGCGCTGGCGCTGGCGGTGTTCCCCTCCTTCGTGGCTGTCTCGCGCACGACCAACGTCGACACGCTGCTGGTCGTGCTGATGATCCTCGCCTGCGACGCCGGCGTGCGCGCGGCCGAGACCGGGCGCTGGCGAACGCTGATCTGGAGCGGCGTGCTCGTCGGGCTGGCGTTCAACACGAAGACGCTGGCGGCCTACCTGGTCGTCCCCGGAATCGCGCTTGCCGTGCTGGCGTGCGGCAAGGGCGCGCTGGGCCGCCGCTTCGCGCAGCTCTTTGCGGCGGGGCTTGCGATGGTCGTCGTGTCGTTCGCCTGGATGGCCGTCGTCGAAGCGACGCCCAAGTCCGACCGGCCCTACGTCGGCAGCTCCACCAACGACACCGAGCTGGGGCTGACGTTCAACTACAACGGCTTCGGCCGCGTCGGCGGGCAGACCGGCGGGCCGGGGCAGATCCCCGTGGGCGCCGGCGGCGTCGCGCGCAAGGTCTCGCCGAAGAACGTCAACGTGCGCGAAGCGACCAGGACGCGCGTCGCGCCCGAAGGCCCGGAAAAGACCGAACTGCTGGCCAACGGCCGCGCGCGCAACCCGATCGCCTTCGGCGGGCCGACCGGGCCGTTTCGGCTGTTCGGCAAGGGGCTCGGCGACCAGGGCGCATGGCTGCTGCCGTTCGCGCTGGCAGGGCTGCTGGCCTTCGCGCTGCTGGCGCTGGGCGACGGCCGGCGGCGCGGCTGGCGGCCGGCCGACCGCGCGCGGCTGGCGCTGCTGCTCGCCTTCGGCGGCTGGTTCGTGGCGGAGGCTGGAGTGCTGAGCCTCTCCAAGGGCATCGTGCATCCCTACTACGTCTCCGCGCTGGGCCCGGGCGTGGCGGCAATGGTGGCGGCGGGCGCATTTGCCTTCGCCGAGTTCGCCCGCCGCCGCGACTGGCGCCTGGTGCTGCTTGCGGGAGCCGTCGCCGCGACGGTCGCCGTCGAGCTGTCGCTGCTGCACAAGGCCCACTACATGTCGTGGTTCAGCGCGCCGTTGATCGCGCTGGCCGGCGCCGGCCTGCTGGCCAGCGCCCTGGCCGCGGCGTTCCTGCGCCGCGCGGCGCCGGCGGCGATCGCGGCGCTGCTCGCGGCGCTGGCGATCGCGCCGGCGGTCTACTCGGCGACCAACTGGCTGGCGCCGGTTCAGTCGACGTTCCCCGCGGCGGGGCCGCGTCAGGCGGCCGGACCCGGCGGCTACGGCGTGAACACCGAGCACGTGGACGTCGACCGCGCGCTGCTGCGCTATGCGCAGGCGCACCGGCCGGGCACGAGCTGGGCGGTGCTCGGCGACGCCTCCAACACCGTCTCGCCGATGATCCTGCTCGGCGGCCGGGCCGGCGCGCTGGGGGGCTTCAGCGGCACCGACCCGGTGCTCAGCGGCGCCGGCCTGGCGCGTCTTGTGGCCGACGGCCGCGCTCGCTACGTGGTGCTCGGCGGAGAGTTCTCCACGCGCGGCGGAAACGGCGCGACCGCGGCCGTGCAGCGTGCGTGCAAGGTCGTGACCACGCGCGCTTGGCTGCCGCGCCCGCTGGCGCCCAACGGGCTGATCCTGTTCGACTGCGCCGGGCGCCAGGCGGCCATGTCGACGGCCTGAGCCCCGCGGCGCTCACGCGGCGACGGCGAGCTGGCGGTGAAACGCCCGCGCGAACAGGTCGGTCTCGCGGTTGGCCGCCCAGCGCGGCACCAGCGGCTCGCCGTCGGCGATCAGGCGCAGCTCCACCTGCTCGCCGCGCACGGCCAGGCGCGTGCCGCGCACGAGCTGGTCGCGCGAGCGCTCCAGGTCCTCGGCCAGGCGCAGCAGCACCGCGCAACGATCCAGGCGCTGCTTGTCGCCCTCGCCGAACAGCGCGCGCATCGGACCGGCCTCGGGCATGCCCTTGCGGTGATAGCGCGCGGCCTGGGCGATGATCGCGACCTCGACCGGCGTGAAGCCGGGCAGCCCCGCGTTGAGGATCAGGTAGCGCGAATGCTTGTGGTGGTCGTCGTAGTCGACCGACATGCCGATGTCGTGCAGCATGCTCGCCGCCCACAGCAGCTCGCGCTCGCGCGCGTCGCCGCCGTGCAGCCCCAAGCTCGCCAGCTCGTCGAACATGCCCAGCGCGAGCGTCGCCACGTGGCGCGTGTGCGCCGAGTCGAAGTGGTACTGGCCGGCGAGGTTCAGCACGCTCGCGCGGCGCACGTCGTCGAACAGCGGCTGGCGCTCGGCGCCACCCGCGCCGGGCGCAAGCAGGCGCTCGAAGAACACGCCCTCGCGAAGCCCAGCCTCGGTCGCCTCCAGCCCGTCGAAGCCACCGGCCTCGAGCGCCGCCTGCACGACCACCGCGCCGGCGAGGATCAGGTCGGCGCGGGCGGGCTTGATTCCAGGAACGCTCGCGCGCTCGGAGGCCGGCAGCGCGGCCAGGCGCGCCACCAGCCCCTCCAGCGCGTCGCCGTCGAGCACCGTTCCCTGCACGCCGAACGTCGGCAGGCCGGCGGCGCGCTGCGCCGCCGCCGCCAAGTTGCGCACCGTTCCGCCGATCCCCACCAGGCGCCCGCCGCACTTGGACGTCTTGGCGTCGGCCAGCCACTGCGCCTGCGCGAGCTCCTCGGCGACGTGCTCGGACAGCGCCTGCAGCTGACGGCGCTTGGCCGGGCCGTTGGCGGGCAGGAAGCGCTCACTCATGCGCACGGTGCCAACGCGCCAGGAGCCGGTTTGCGCCGCCAGGCGGTCGGCCACGCGCACGAGCTGCATCGAGCCGCCGCCGAGATCCAGCACACAGCCGTCGGCCAGCGTCGTCGAGTTGACCGCGGCCAGGTAGCCGTAGCGCGCCTCCTCCTCGCGCGAGAGCACGCGGATCGGCAGCCGCGAGCGCTCGCGGGCGCGCTTCAAGAACGTCTTTGCGTTGTCGGCGTCGCGGATCGCGCTCGTCGCGACGGCGTCGATCGACTCGGGCGCCAGTCCGCCGGCGTGCGCGAACTGCGCGAACACGTCCAGCGTGGCCATCGCGCGCGCCATCGGCTCACGCCCGAGCTCGCCGCTGGCGGCCAGCCCCTCGCCGATGCGCACCGGCTCGTAGATCTCGTCGGTGCGCTTCCACCAGCCGTCGCCGGCCATGAAGACGACCAGGCGAAAGGAGTTGGAGCCGAGATCGATCACGGCCAGGCGCTCGCCGGGCTTCACCGTTTGAGCGTATTCACAGCGGCGGAAGCCTCCGCGCACCTCGGCGGACCGAGCGCCGACGGCGACCACATCCGCCGGCGGCGGGCCAAGCGCGCGCGGCGCCCGCGCACCGTCCGGTCGGCTGCGGCTCTCAGACGAGCAGGTCGTCCGGCGAGGCGATCACGCGCATGTGCTCGGCCACGCTGGTGATGCTCAACAGGCGCTGCACCTGCGGCGAGCCCGGCGTGATCGCGAACTCCTGTCCGCGCGCACGCGCGCTCTCGTGAGCGAGCAGGATGACCCGAAGCCCGGTGGAGTCGACGAACTTCAGGTCGTCCAGATCGAGTACGACCAGCGGCGCGGCGGCGATCGCCGGATCCTCCAGCGCACGCTCGAAGACCGGCGAGCTGGCGAGGTCCAGTTCGCCCGCCAGCGCCAGCACGACGCGGTCCTGCTCGCTGCGTGCGTCGACCCGCAGGTGATCCTGAGCGCTCACGCGGAAATCGTATCGCACGTGATTTTTCCGCCACGCAGCTTCTGTCGCCTGCGGCGCGCCGGGCGCGGCGACCGCGCCAGAGCCGTTGGGCGGCCCGGCAAAGCCCGAGGGCGCGGGGCCTGCAGGCCAGTCGGGCCTGCGCGCAGCCCTGCGCCGCAGCGGCGCCAGGAACCACAGCACGGCGAAGGGCACGGCGACGAGCGCCGCGGTGATCGCGCCGGCCGTGGCGCCGAACAGCTTCGTCGTCACAAGCAGCAGCGCGCCGCACATCGCAAGCGCCAGGAACACCAGCCCCACCAGCGCGACACCATTGGCGAAGAACACCACGTTGCGCTTGTCGTCGCTGCGAAACAGCACGCGGTGGTAGGCGGCCGGCGCGATCGTGCACAGCGCCGCCAGCGCCGAGCACAGCAGCGTCACGAAGTAGACCGCGCGCTCGAACGGGCCGACGCCGGCGAAGCCCGCGTTGAACGGCACGATCAGCAGGAACGCGAACAGCACCTGCACGCCGGTCACGACCACGCGAAGCTCGCCCGTCAGCTCTTCCAGGTTGCGGTCCAGGCGCTGCAGCGACGTCTCCGGGCGCCCGTCGCCGACGTCCTCGCCGGGTGCTCGCGCCGGACGCCGCGTCTGGCCGATCGGGACTTGGTCGCCTCGCACGTGCAGATCCTCCATCCAGGCGATACCCGGCGACACTTGCGCGTAACCGGCGCACCGCCGCCGGCGGCCAACGCCGGCCGTGCCTCGGTTTGACCGTCGTCGGGCCCAGGCCCGAGGCCGCACCGCCCTGCGCGGCGCCGGTTGGCGCCGCCCGGCGCGGGTAGGATCCGAGAACAGCACAGGCGAAACGAGGGGGTACGAGCGTATGCCGCCGCGTGGCGTCAGAGATGCGAGCAAGCGGGCTCGACAGTACGAGCACATCCGCGAGAGCGAGCGCCGGCAGGGCGTCGGTGAGAAACGCGCTGAGGAGATCGCCGCGCGGACCGTCAACAAGGAGCGCGCGCGCAGCGGCGAAGCCAAGCAGGGCTCGCGCACTTCCACCCGCGACATCTCATCGGGCCGGCGCGGCGGGCTGCGCTCGGGCAGGGCCGGTCCCCGCGGCAGGACTCGCGATCAGCTCTATCAGGAGGCGCGCCGGCTCGGCGTGCACGGACGTTCGAGCATGGACAAGGCGCAGCTTCAACGCGCGGTCGACGCCAGGAAGCGCTAGGGCGAACCGGCCAGGACCCCGGCGGCGGGCCGCCGCCAGGCGAGCTGGAATTCAGCCCCGCTGGTCCAGCCGCACGCGCACGCGCACGATGGTGCCGTTTGGCGTGGAGCGGATCTGCACGAGGTCGCACAGGTGGTTGACCAGCCACAGGCCGCGTCCGCCGTGCTGGTCCAGCGGCGGCGCGATGCGCCCGGCGAGCGGGTTGTCGATGTATCCGCGGTCGCGCACGTCGCACACGAGCGCATCCGGCTCGCTCCAGATCCGCAGCGTGCCGCCACCGCCGCCGTACTGCACGCTGTTGGTCGCCAGCTCGTTGACCGCGAGCACCAGGTCTTCGCGCGCGTCCTCGGCGAGGCCCGCGTCGTAGGCGTGCGCGGAGACGAGGCTGCGCACCGCGCCCAGCCCCCTGAAGGTGAACGCGAGCTCGTCGCGGTCTCGCGGGGGGTCGGGCAGCGCGCCGGTGAAGGCGCTGGGCGCGCGGTGCAGCGGCAGGTAGGCGTCGCTGCGACGGCTGACGCCTTCGTGCATCAGCGCAGGATGCGTCAGCCGGGCGGCCTTGATCTGCTGCGGCGCCAGCTCGTCGAGGTCATAGGGACAGAGCAGGCTCCACGACGGTCCGTAGGCGAACGCCAGGTTCAGCAGCGACTCGTGCCGCTCGCACTCGTCGAGCTCGGCGTCGCTGCGTCCGGGCCAGACCGGTTCGCCGATGCCGCGCACCGGGCGTTCCTCGTGGGCGTGCTCGATGACGAACTCGCGCCAGGCCGGTATCACGCGCCCGGGATTGCGTCCCAATGCGCGCATGTCGAGGAAGCGCACGCGCGACGCGTCGCCTGCCAACGCGTGCCGCAGCAGCGCCGCGCGCTCGTCTCTGACGGCGATCAGCACCGGCTCTGCGGCCTTCAGCCCCTCGCGGACGAACGGCAGCGTGCCGCGCAGGAATCCGTCCTCGCCGTTGTAGAACAGCGCCTCGTGACGGAACGAGTCCTGCACGAGGGCCACCTTGACAGCCCCCTCGGGGGATCGCGCTTGCAGCTTTTGGCCAACCATGCTCGAATGTCTCGCTCGCCGCGCCTCGTCAGCGCCCGTACCAGCGCCGCCGGGCGCCGTCGGAAACGCCGCCGACGAAGAAGCCGATCAGCCACAGCAGCACGGCGATCACCAGCACGATCCACAGCAGGTGCACGGCAAAGCCCAGGCCCCCGAAGATCGCCAGGATCAGCACCAGCGCTATCAGCGCAGCCATAGTCCGTTCCCTTCGTCGCGGCCCGCTGCGAATGCCTCGGGCGGTTGCCGCTGGTGTACCCCGATCGCGTGCACTCAATCTGACGTTCGACAACCTTCGGCCGTGCACTGAACCGCGCCGGCGCCGTGTGGACGCTTGTTTGTAGGTGTTTTCTGCAGTCCTCGGCGGGTAGGCATTCCTTGCAGGTCAACGACTACACACTGGAGGCCATCTGATGGCAGAGGATCTGAGTGGCAAGAGAATCGCCTTCCTCGTTGCCCAGGAGGGCGTCGAGCAGGTCGAGTTGAGCGAGCCGTGGAAGGCCGTCGAGCAGGCCGGCGCTACGCCGGAGCTGATCGCGCCAGACGGCGGCGAGGTGCAGGCGTTCCAGCACCTCGACAAGTCCTCGACCTTCGCGGTCGACAAGACGCTGGATGAGGCAGATCCCGGCGACTACGACGGCGTCGTGCTTCCCGGCGGCGTGGCAAACCCCGACCAGCTGCGCACCGAGCCGCGTGCGGTGGCCTTCCTGCAGAAGGCATTCGGCGAAGGCAAGCCCGTCGGCGTGATATGCCACGGACCGTGGACGCTCGTCGAGGCCGACCTCGTACGCGATCGCACGCTCACCTCTTGGCCGTCGCTGCAGACCGACATCCGCAACGCTGGCGGTAACTGGGTCGACGAGGAGGTCGTGGTCGACCAGGGGCTCGTGTCCAGCCGCAAGCCCGACGACCTGCCTGCGTTCTGCGCGAAGATCGTCGAGGAGTTCGCCGAGGGGCGCCACGAGGTCGCGCACGCCGGCGCGACCTCGGGCAGCGCCTAGCAGGCGATCACGCCGAAGCGGCGCCCACCGATCGGGCGCCCGCCCGGCCGGCCTGACGCCTTGGCCGAGAGCGACCCGGCGGCGCTCAGCGGTGTGGCGATGTCCTCCAGGCTGCGCCGCTGGGCGAGCGCAGCCGACCGCGCGGGCGTGCCCGCTCGGTCGGCGTCACCGGCCAGTCCGCCGCGCCCCATCGGCGATGTGCGGATCGCCACAAGGCGTCGGCCGGTGCAGGAACGCGAACCCATCATCTCCCTTATAAAAAAAATGTTTAGAGCCGCAGGTTGAGGGCATATCACCGTCTGGAGTTGTCCTCCCTCAGGCGGTGGCCGCTACCCCCGGCGGTCACCGCCTATTTTTTCGCCCGCGCCGCCCTTCAGCGCTGATCCAGCAGCCGCAGCTCGAGCATCTCCGAGCGACCGTGCGCGGCGACGCGGCGATCGTCGGTCAGCTTCTCGATGACCGGCCCCACGCCGCCGCCGAGCGAGCTCGCGATCACGCGCTCGGCGCTGCCGCTGTCCAGCGGTCCCACCCGCATCGCCAGGCTGCGCGGCTCAACGGTGACCGACACGTTCAGATGGTCGCCCGCGCTCGGCACGAACGCCTCCGAGACGAGCGCGTCGGCGACCAGTTCGGCGTCGGAGATGCGATCGGTCGTGAAGTGTGCGCGCGCTGCAAGCACGCACAGCACCCTGGGCAGCACCTTGCGTGCCAGCGCGTCCGGGCCGACCGCCAGCCCGGTTGTCGTCGCCAGCTGCTCCCCCGCAACGTCCGGAGGCTGAAAGCCGTTGCGCGCGAGCGAGGCCAGCGGATGCGCGGTCGGCGTGGAGAACTCCATACGCACCTCCGTGCCGCCGCCGTCGACGTCCTTGAACTCCACCCGCGGCGCCAGCGCCTGGATGATCGACAGGCCGATGCCCAGCGCCTCCTCCTCGCCTGAGCGGATGTGCGGCATGATCCCCGTTCCGTGGTCGCGCACGACCACTTCCACCCTGTCCGCGCTCAGGTAGACCTCGATCTGCAGCGGGCCTTCGCCGCCCTCGTAGGCGTGCAGCACCACGTTGTTGCACGCCTCCGTGACCGCCGTGCGGATGTCGTTGAGGTCGACGCCGTCGACGCCGACCGTTTCCGCCATCCCGCTCAGCGTCTCGCGCACGACCAGCACGTTGTCGGGCTGGTTGGACAGCGTCAGACAGACATTCGGCGACTCGCCCATCAGCGCGCCGTGATCATCTTGGACTACTGCCGCGTGTTCCCATTCGGCCCGTGGACGACGGCGGCTGTGCGACGACTTCCTCAGCCGCGCTAGCTCGTCGTGGCCGTCAGCGCGCGCAGCTGGTCGAGTGACCTGCGCAGCAGGCGCGAGACCTGCATCTGCGAGATGCCCACGCGATCGGCGATCTCCGTCTGCGTCAGATCCTCCACGAAACGCATCCGCAGGATCTCGCGCTCGCGCGCCGGGATCCGCCCGAGCACCGCACTGACCGTCGCGTCGAGCTCCACCAACTCGTAGCGCGCGTCCTCCTCGCCCATCGCGTCGCCGTAGGACGTCGCTTCGTCGGTCGCGCCCGGACGCGGAGCGTCCAGCGACAGCGACTCGTAGGCCTGGATCGCCTGCAGCGCGTCGATGACTTCCTCGGTGCTCAGCTCCACGTACTGCGCCAGCTCGTTGACCGTCGGCGCGCGGCCGTGCGCGTTGGCCAGCCGTTCCTGCGCGTCGCGCACCTTCAGCGCGCGTTCCTGCGAGCCGCGCGGCACGTGCACCGACCAGCCGGCGTCGCGGAAGTGCCTGCGCATCTCGCCGAGGATCGTCGGCACGGCGAACGAGGCGAACGGATGCCCGAGCGCCGGGTCGAAGCGGTCGAGCGCCTTCAGCAGCCCCAGCGAAGCAACCTGCAGCAGATCCTCGAACGGCTCCGACGAGCGGTCATAGCGTCGTGCCAGGCTGCGAGCGAGTGGCATGAACCGGCGCACCAGCGCTTCGCGCGCGGCCTGGTCGCCGTCGATGTGGCGCGCGAACAGCAGCGCCTCATTCATCGGGCTCATGGGCGTGCCTGTTTCGCGTGGCCCCGTTGGGAGCGCCGTCTTTGCGGACGTCATTCTTCCCTCCGTCGGTTCGCTTTTACAGGTAACCGGCTTGCTGCGGACCCGAGTCTACTACCGATGACCGCGAATTGCACGTCAAGTTGCGCGCCTGGACGGGCATCCGCTTGGTCGCGGCGGGACGTGGACGCGGCCCCTCTGCGCCGTCAGGCGCCGGGCCCGCGAGCGCAGTCCGTCCGCAGTCCGTCACGCGCGCTCGCCCGCGAGCGCGCCCCTCAGGCGCGCTGCTCGGCCGCCGGCGCCGCCGAGGCGATCGGCTCGGCGGAATCGACGTCGGATACGGCCGTCGCGCCCTCAGGCGTGTGTCGATCGACGAACCCGACGATCGTGCGGATGACCAGCGGCGTGTCGTCCCACATCGGCACGTGACCGCAGTTGGGCAGCACGATCGCCTGCACGTCCGGGATCTCGCGGCGCAGGCGTGGCGCGTGGCGCTCGGGCGGAAGCACGCGATCGAACTGCGGCGTGGCCAGCAGCACCGGACACTCGATGCGGTCCAGGTCGCCCAGCACCAGTCCGCGATCCTCGCGCAGCGCTCGGATCGCCCGCTCGGCGATCGTGCACCCGAGCGAGAGCTCGACCAGGCGCAACGCGTCAGACGCCGGCACGAGGTCGCCGCGGCGCATGATGTCGCGCAGCGCCATCCGCCGGACCTTCGCCCTAGCGACGATCAGCGGCATGCGCGCCTCCAGCGCTCGCGACACGCGCTGCTGACGAGCGAAGAAGCGCGCCAGGCGTCGCGCCTCGCCGTCACCCTGCGTCCAGCCGCCGGCCGGCGCCAGCGCGACGACCGATCGCGCGCGCCCTCGCTTGGCCAGCTCCAGCGCCAAGGCCCCGCCCATCGAGTTGCCGACCAAGTGCGCCGTGTCCACCCCAAGCTCGTCCAGGTGCTCGCTCAGCGCGTCCGCCGACCCGTCGAAGGACATCGGGCTGCTCGGCGGATACGAGCGCCCGCCGGCGTGGCCGTCCAGCGTCGGAGCGATCACTTCGTAGCGCCGTGACAGCTCGGCCAGCAGCGGACGCCAGTGCATCCACGCGCCCGTGAAGCCGTGCAGCAGGACCAGCGGCTCACCCGAGCC
>Ga0105237_10006362_pt1 | contig 13120 bp, 15 predicted proteins | sample KBSC24metaG_FD_81520 | JGI IMG/M metagenome (GOLD analysis project Ga0105237, IMG submission 81520) | Corn rhizosphere microbial communities from Kellogg Biological Station, Michigan, USA - KBS C2-4 metaG | ecosystem: Host-associated > Plants > Roots > Rhizosphere > Soil | place: Michigan, USA...
AGCTCGCTCCCAGGAGCGGGCTTTTTCTTGCCTGCGTGGTTTAGCGGGGACATATCAAAAATCGGAGCTTCCGGCACATTCACCGTGGCCCGGCGGCTTATCATCGGCGAACCGTCACGCCGAGCCGACGTCGTCATGCACGCCCACCTGCGCATCGCCCGCCCCGTCGCCGATCTCGCCCGAACCGAGCGCATGTACCGCGACGCGTTCGAATTGTCGGTACTCGCGCGCTTCGACGATCACGACGGCTTCTCCGGCGTCATGCTCGGACGCGAAGGGCTCGACTACCACTTCGAGTTCACGCACTTCCCGGCGCATCCGGTCGCACCCTCACCCACGCCCGAAGACCTGATCGTCTTCTACCCGACCACGGTGCCTGGGAAGCCGCATGCGCACGCGCCGCCGCGCACGGCTTCATGCGCGTGACGTCGTTCAATCCATATTGGGATGCCTCCGAAAGACATTCGAGGACCCCGATGGCTACCGGATCGTCCTGCAGAACGCGGAATGGCGTTGACGGGCAAGCATGCCCGAATCGTTATGCGCTGAGATCGGCGGCGGGGCGAACGGTCATCGCGTGCGCGACAAACAACATGTGCCGTCGCAGCGCATGTCCTTGCGGCTACGCAGGATGTGCGTCGGATTGCGCTTCGAAGCGTGCGATGGTTGCCCGTGCATCGGCAGGCAACCCACATTGGCCACGCGCGAGCCATGCGGTCACGGCGGGATCTGCGCGCATCGCCACCCAGCGCGCCTGCATCGTCCGGGCGCCGACGACGCAACGTCAAACGTTCGGTGTCGATCTTCGATGGCACGGTCAACCGTGATCGGGATGTACAGGGAGCGCGGGATGCGTCAGCCCGCCCGTGTGCACTTTCGATAGCGCAGTAACGAGCCCGAACGCAAAGCGAAGGAGTGACGCAATCGCGATCGTTGCCTGAACCGGCAAGAAGCGTCGACGGCCACCAGCACCGACGACGAGAATTGAATGCAGCGGAACGCATCGCCCCGCCCGGCGCTCGCAGAATGCACGCGGCGCCCATTCGGGCACCCGCGCGTCGAACGCGCTTACTCGTTCTCTTCGAAGTAATGCCCGAACTTCACCTGCTTGGTCCGGATATAGCGCTCGTTTTCCTCGCGCATCGGCACCGCAAGCGCCACGCGTTCGCAGACGGGAATGCCATGCTTCACGAGCGTGTCGAACTTCTTCGGGTTGTTGCTCATCAGGCGCACCGACGTCACGCCGAGGATCCGCAGGATCGCGGCGGCCGAATCGTATTCGCGGGCGTCGTCGGGCAGGCCGAGGTCGAGATTGGCTTCGACGGTATCGCGCCCCTGCTCCTGCAGCGCATATGCGCGGATCTTGTTGCTCAGGCCGATGCCCCGCCCTTCGTGGCCACGCAGATACAGCAGCACGCCGCGGTCTTCCGCCGCGATGTAGCGCAGCGCGAGATCGAGCTGCTCGCCGCAATCGCAGCGGTAGGAGCCGAACACGTCGCCCGTCAGGCACTCGGAATGCAGCCGCGCAAGCACGGACTGCTCGCCGGTGACGTCGCCCATCACGAGCGCGAGATGTTCGGCATCGCTGCCCGATACGCGGAAAGCGTACGACGTGAACGTACCGTAGCGCGTGGGCAGCGACGCGGTGGCGACGAGCGTCACGCACTCGTCGGCCTGGCCATTGCCCGGCGTGGGCGATTGGGGACGCGAAGACATCATGAATTGAGTCGAAACGATCAGGAATGTAGGAGTTGTGTGGATAGTGCGTGACCGGAGTTTACCGCTAATCTGGAAACGTCACGCGACTGCCTCGGTCGGCCCGGCTATACTGGGCCCATCGGGTGCTGCGCATCACGCCCTGCCTTCCCTGCATCGTCCCGCACACGGAGAAAGCAAATGAGCACGACTGTCGCGCAAATTCTCAAGGCCAAGCCGGATTCGGGCCGCACGATCTACACCGTCACGAAAAACGATTTCGTCTACGACGCCATCAAGCTGATGGCCGAAAAGGGAATCGGCGCGCTGCTGGTCGTCGACGGTGACGACATCGCCGGCATCGTTACCGAGCGCGACTACGCGCGCAAGGTCGTGCTGCAGGAGCGTTCGTCGAAAGCCACCCGCGTCGAGGAAATCATGACGGCCAAGGTTCGCTACGTCGAACCATCGCAATCCACCGACGAGTGCATGGCGCTGATGACCGAACACCGGATGCGCCATCTGCCCGTCCTCGACGGCGGCAAGCTGATCGGCCTGATCTCGATCGGCGACCTGGTGAAGAGCGTGATTGCCGACCAGCAATTCACGATCAGCCAGCTGGAACACTATATCCATGGCACCCCGTCGGTCACGTCCGTCTGATCCACCCCAGCGAAAAAGGCCCAAACGCGCGAGCGTCTGGGCGGGAAAGCCGCCGGAATGCGGCGACGGAGGTTCTGCTCTGCTGACGCCGACGCGCGCTAGCGGCGCGCGTCGCGTCGGTCACATGCTGTGCTCGGGCAGACCCGGGATATTCAGTTGCCGAAGTAGACGGAGTTCACGGGATTCGGGGCTTCACGCGTGACGCGGCGGCCCGACTGGCCTGCGCTCATCGCCGCCGCACCGTAGCCGCTCGTATCGGCTTGGGCGAGCATCGGCTGGCTCGGCTGAATCCGTTGTTCCGCGGCCTGGATATCCTGCGGATATTGCGAATCGCTCGCGACCGGCTTGTAGCCGTTCTGTTCGAGTTGCACGAGATCGGCCCGGACCTGCTCACGGGTCAACCCCTGCTCGGACTGTGCGAACGATGCGATCGGGGTGGCAAGGACGGATGCAGCGATCGCTGCGTAGATGATCGACTTCATGATGGACCTCCGAAATATGTTCTCTTTTGGCGTCGCTCCCGGCAGGACTGTCTGAAGCGATGGAAACAAGTGTAGTGCTCGCGATACCAAGGGGAAACCCTTGGTTTGAACATACAGCGTTGCGTTTTTGGAAAAAATCCATCGCCGTCGCGTCACTGCATCATCATCACTTAAAGCATTTCCACAACAATGCCTGACGGAAGGCCGACAGCCGAAACGCCGATCCGGAAGGTTGTGTTGTAGAATCGTAAGGCTTTATTCATCCGTCGGTACCCTATCCACCATGCACGCGCCCACGCCTCTTTCGGTTTTGCCGTCCGGCCCCGCCGGCGTGTGCATGCGCGCCGGTCATCCGGCGCCCACCTGCGTTCGACGCACGGCCCAGGCGCCGCTCGCCCCTGCCCGGCGCCTGATCTGACGGCACGGTCTCCTCCCGGAGCCAGGTCAGACAGGCTCCGGGCGATCCTCATAGGCATGCCACGCCTGCCCCCGCCGATCATTTGGAGAACTGCCATGAAACAACGCCTTTACCAGCTGAGCGAAGTCGACGTCGCTCGCCTCGAGAAGCACGCCGAACACAACCCGCGCTTCCAGGCGATGCTCGACACGCTGCTCGAGCGCGCGGACATCGTCCAGCCCGACGCCATCAAGGCGAACGTCGTCACGATGAACTCGCAGATCACGCTGCTCGACGAAGCATCCCAGGAACAGACCACCTGGACGATTGTTTATCCGGATGCCGCCAATCTCGAACTCGGGCGCCTGAACGTGTTCTCGCCGGTCGGCATGGCGCTGCTGGGCACGCAACGCGGTCAATTGGTGAAGGTGCTGCAGCCGAGCGGCGCCGAAAAGCTGATGAAGGTCGCGGCGATCGTGTTCCAGCCGGAAGCCAACGGCGAATACACGCGCTGACGCCGCTGCGGGCCGGCAGCGTACCTCGGCCAGCCCAAAACAAAAAGCGAGGCCCTGAGCCTCGTTTTTTTGCGTCCGGACGAGACGCACCGTCGTCGCGACCCGCGTCATCGTATTCGACAGGCGAAAAAAAGGCGCCCGAAGGCGCCTTTTCGATACTGCGAAGCGGGTTACCCCGCTTGTCACGCTTAGAAGCGGTGACGCAGACCAACCGTTGCTGCGGTTTGGTTGATCGACGAGCTCGGCAGGTTGTTGCTGAAGCTGTCGCCGTTGTAGATCGACGCGCCGATGCCGTTCTTCGCTGCACGCTGGTACACAGCTTGTGCGTAGACGTCCGTGCGCTTCGACAGCGAGTAGTCAGCTTGCAGGCCGAACTGGTTCCAGTGCGTGCTGCCGTTGTTGATCTTCGCGTTCGTGTACGTGTAAGCAGCACCCAGGCCGAGAGCCGGCGTCAGGTTGTACTTTGCGTTGACTTCGTAGTTGTCGGTGCGCAGCGTGCCCAGACCAACTGCGTTGTTGTCGAGACGTGCTTGCGTCCATGCAGCGCCGACTTGTGCCGGGCCGAATGCGTAACCAGCAGCAGCACCGTACGTGCGGACGCGGCCTTGGCTAGCAACGCCACCGATTGCCGACGACGTCGCGCCGTTTGCGTTCGTACCGTCACCCAGGTTCGCTTGCGAGTATGCACCCGCCAGCTTCAGGCCTTGGAACTGGTATGCAACGCCTGCGCTGTACGCACGGTTGTTACCGAAGTTCGTGTTGTTCGAGAACGAGTACGTGCCGCCGAATTGCAGGCCAGCGTAGTTCGCGCTCGTGAACTTGATGGTGTTGTTCGCTGCGACGTCACCGGTCGTGCTCAGACGGTCGAGGTTCAGCGGGTGCGCGAAGTACGTGCCGCCCCACGAGCCCGTTGCCGTCAGCGGCGCCAGGTAGTCTTGCGTTGCGTCATACTGCTTACCCAGCGTGACCGTGCCGTACTGGCTCGACAGGCCGACAAATGCTTGACGGTTGAACATGCCACCGTTGTTGCCCAGCTTGCCGTTACCGATGCCGAAGCCGCTTTCCAACGTGAAGATTGCCTTCAGGCCGCCACCCAGGTCTTCCGAGCCACGCAGGCCGAAACGGCTCTGGTCAATGCCCGAACCCATCGCCCAACGCGACTTGCCAGCTTGGCCGAGTGCCGGCTGGACGTTGCTCGTGTAGGTGATGCCTGCGTCCAGCACGCCGTACAGCGTGACGCTGCTTTGCGCGTGAGCGACGGTAGCGAACGATGCTGCAGCTGCTGCAACGATCAGAGTCTTGTTCATTCGTGGAGCTCCCTTCTAAAAAGAGGCAGGTCTCGCGACCTTGTTCATAAACGGTCTCAACCGCCCGGGAGCGCCATCGATCCTGCTGGCGGCGCCCGGATAGTTGCCCGTTTGGGAACCGTGAGTTTAGGGGTGTACCCTAGGGGCGCGATCTGCAAATAAAGAAATAACCTTTTCCAGAACTAGAAATAATGAAAGTGGGGACGAGTTATAAGTATTTGTTTTGACGTCTTTTTTTGACTTCTTGACGACTGTTTTTTGGACACTTCTATCCCACCATTCCTTCGTGTCAGCGTCTTGACGGTTGCATAGAAACAACAAGCGGAATCGGCAAATCGCCCAAAATCGGTAACTTTTACCCAAGCAAATCTCAAATACCGAGCCGCGCCGCCTAAAAACCAAGCGGCCAAGCGGTAAACACACACCCGCGCGGCCGTTGCTGGCGCCTGCTCCGTCGGCGCCGGGCTGCAACGGGAGGTCGGCCCGCTCCACCGGACGACCGGCGGGCCCTCGTGACATGCAGTAACAGCCTTAACGGCCTGCGTAACCCGGCCACGAGACCGGGAAGCTAATGTACGGCAGACCCGCTTACATATAAGAGGACCCGCGATGAATCGACGCTCGTTGTTGCGCGCCATCGGACTGACCGCCGCCGTCGCTGCCACCGGCGGCTGGCTGCGTACCGCCTCGGCTCAGCCCGCCCCGCCGGGATACCGGCCGCCCGGACCGCACCACGGGCCCGGCAGGCCGCCTTATCCCGATCGCCCGGGCTTCGCGCCGCCGGCACCGCGGCACGATCGCCGTCCGCCGCCGCCGCGGCCGCACGGCTATGTCTGGACCGACGGCTACTGGCGCTGGCAGCGCGGCCACTATATATGGGTGTCCGGCCGCTGGGTCGCGCGGCGCCCGGGGCGGCGGTGGGTGCCCGGCTACTGGCGGCGCCAGGGGCCGGTGTGGATCTACGTCGACGGCACCTGGCGATAGGCAGTCGCCCGCGCCGGCTTTCGGTGGGCGCAACGCCGTACGGCGGACGGCCCGGCGGCGGTGGACGGTAGAAGGACCACGCGCCGGCGTGCGAGGCGACTAATCGGCACCCGAATCGGCCCCGGACGGCCACCGATCGCAACTGCCCCCGATCACGGCGGACCGCTCGCCTCAAGCCGCGATCGTCCCGCATACGTTGCGCCCTTCGCAACAACGCGTACGAGCAGCACGCTCGAAACATTCGGATAACGAAGTCATCCGATGCCGCCGAGGCACATACATACAGCCGGGGCCCAGCGCGGGGTAACGCGCGGGTCGCCCCTCCCTTCTCCTCCCGCTTTCCGGCCTTCACCTCTCCCGCACGCATCGTCGCTGCGCCGTACGACATCCGGCACATTCCGGAGACCGCAGCTCATCCGTTTGGACGGCACGCAGCGCCCGCTTTGTTGCCATGATGGCCGTCATTCATCGCGCGCACGTCCCGCACCGAACGACGCCGCGCGCATTCGCGCACCCCGCCACGAAGTGAACGAAGGCACCGGCATGCGCGCCATGATCGCGCTTGGCATCACCCAAGCGCGCGCATGGGACCGCGCCGATCCGGTCCGCATCATCGACACATCGGCCGCCGCATGAGCGGGCCCGAGCGCTTCTCCCTTCACTCAAAGGAGCAAACACGATGAAACGACTCGAAGGCAAAGTGGCGTTGATCACGGGCGGCGCCCGCGGCCAGGGCGAGGCGGAGGCGCGCCGGTTCGTCGCCGAAGGTGCACGCGTGGTGATCGCCGACGTGCTGGACGACGCCGGCCGCCGCGTCGCGGCCGAACTCGGCGACGCCGCGCGCTACCAGCATCTCGACGTGACGAACGAAGACGATTGGCACACTGCCGTGCTTGCAACGCTCGCGCATTTCGGGCGGCTCGACATCCTCGTGAACAGCGCGGCGATCCTGAAGCTCGTGCCGATCGAGTCCTGTTCGCTCGACGACTATCGCAAGGTGATCGACGTGAACCAGGTCGGCTGCTGGCTCGGCATGAAATCGGCGCTGGCCGCGCTGAAGGATGCGGGCGGCGGCTCGATCGTCAACGTGTCGTCGACGGCCGGGATGGAAGGCGTGGCCGGCGGCAGCGCGTATGTGTCGAGCAAGTTCGCGGTGCGCGGGATGACGAAGGCCGCCGCGCTCGAGTTCGGCCGCTACGGAATCCGCGTGAATTCGGTCCACCCAGGCGGCATCGACACCGTGATGGCGCGCCCGCCGGAATACGCGGACTTCGACCCGTCGTCGATCTATAGCGGGCTGCCGATCGCACGCGTCGGCAAACCCGACGAAGTCGCGAGCCTCGTGCTGTTCCTCGCATCCGACGAATCCGCGTACTGCACGGGCTCGGAATTCATCGTCGACGGCGGGATGCTCGCGGGCAGTACGTTCCACTGATCCGCACCGCAGCCGACACGCGACGCGGCGTTCAGTACCCTTCGGCTGGATCACCGGGGTGCCGAGACCGCTCGCCGCCCGCTTGCCACCGCGCACAACGAAGCGGCCGCGCAGACCGTACATGCCTTCCGCTTCCGGATATACCTCAGGAGCACGAAATGCAGCAGTCCGACGAACGCCGGCAGCAGTACGCAGGCCGCGCCGAAAGGCGACGTCCTGCGTAGGGATAAGGGAAGCATGACGCCTCGCGACGGGTTAAACTGCCGCGCAGCATAAAAGTTGAAGTTAACTTCAAGTCAAGCTTTTCCGGAGGGCGCATGGGTATCGATGAAACTCCGCAATGGCCGCTGATGTCGATCCGCGAAGTGGCCGCGCGCAGCGGCGTGCCGGCGTCCACGCTCCGCTTCTACGAGATGCGCGGGCTGATCAAGTCGCACCGTAACGGCTCGAGCCATCGCCACTATTCGCGCGCGGTGCTGCGGCTGATCGCGTTCATCGTGTTCGCGCAGAAGATCGGCTATTCACTCGACGAGATCGCGGAGCAGCTCGTGAGCCTGCCGGAAGACACCGCGCCGACCAACAAGGATTGGCAGCGGCTGTCGCGCGGCTGGAAGCAGCGCGTCGCGAACCGGATCGAGGAGCTGCAGCGGCTCTACATCAACCTCGACGAATGCATCGGCTGCGGCTGCCTGTCGCTGAAGCGCTGCAAGTTGACCAATCCCCAGGATCGCGCGGGGCGCAACGGCCCCGGCGCGCGGCGCTGGCTCGGCGATACGCCGCCCGATCTCGACTGACGCATGCGGCTGGCGCGACGCCCCGCGCCGCCTTTGCGCGTCACCCGACCCGCCAGCCGCCGTTCACCGCGATCGTCGCGCCGGTGACGAATGCCGCGCGCGGCCCAGCGAGCCACGCGACCGCGTCCGCGATGTCGTCCGGATGGCCGGCGCGGCCGACCGGCGTCTGCTCGCGGATTGTCATCGCGATGGCCGGTGCGACGCCGGCATCGCCGAACAAACGCGTATCGGCGATATAGCCGGGCGCGACCGTATTGACCGTGACGCCGCGCGGCCCGAGCTCGCGCGCCAGCGCGCCGGTGAACCCTTCGACGCCCGCCTTCGCCGCCGCATACGCGAGGCCGCCCGGCAGGAGGCTGCCGGCGCGCGCCGCGATCGACCCGATGTTCACGATTCGCGCTGCGCGCGCGGCCAGGTGCGGCAGCACGGCCAGCGTCGTGATGAACGTGCTTTTGAGGTTCGCAGCGACGACGGCATCCCATACGGTTTCGGCGTCGCCCGCCTCGGTGTCCGCGCCCACCCGCCCCGTCAGCCCCGCGTTGTTGACCAGCACGTCGATGCGCGGCCACCGCGCGACGATCGCCGCGACCGCCGATGCCGCGTCGCGCCGCACACTCAGATCGGCCGCCTGCCCGATCGCCGCGTTGCCGAGCCGCGCGACGGCCGCTTCCAGCCGCCCCGCATCGCGCCCGACGATCGCGACGCGATACCCGTCCTCCACCAGCCGGCTCGCGATCGCGAAGCCGATTCCGCTCGATCCGCCTGTGACGATCGCGGTACGTTGCCGTTCGCTGCCTGTCATGTGCTGCCCTCCTTTCCTCGGTGTTGACGATTGATGACATTGGCAGTCTGGACAATCCACGGCGATAGATAAAATACGAATTCGATGACCATCCGATACGAGAAAGGTATCGCAATGATCGATTTGCGCCAGTTCCGGCAATTCATTGCCGTCGCCGAAACGCTCAGCTTCCGGCGCGCCGCCGAGCGCCTGCACATGGCGCAGCCGCCGCTCAGCGCGGCCATCCGCAAGCTCGAGGAACAGTTGGGCGTCGCGCTGTTCGAACGCGACAACCGCGGCGCGACGCTCACGCCGGCCGGCGATGCCTTCCTGCTCGAAGCGCGCCGCGCGCTCGAGCAGGCCGAGCGGGCGGTGGCCGTGGCGCGACGCGCGGGCGCCGGCCTGGGCGGCACGCTGCGGCTGCGGTTCGTCGACAGCACGGTCAACGCGCTGCTGCCGCTGATCCTCCGCGCGTTCCAGGAACGGCATCCGGACGTCGATTTCCAGCTGGAAGAAGGCACGACCGCCGAGCAGGTGCTCGCGCTGCGGCAGGACCGCACGGACGTCGGCCTCGTCGTGCTGCCGGTGGCCGATGCCGGCGACGTGCACGTCGAGCCGCTGCTGCGCGACCGGATGGTCGCCGCGCTGCCCGACGGCCACCAGCTCGCGCGCCGCCGCCGCATCGCGCTGGCCGAGCTGGCGGACGAACCATGGGTGCTGTTTGCCGCGCATCATGGGCCCGGCATGCATGCGCGGATCGTGACGGCGTGCGCGCAGGCCGGCTTCGCGCCGCGCGTGGTCCAGCAGCCGCGCCAGATGCAGACGACGGCCGGACTCGTCGCGGGCGGCATCGGTGTCGCGCTGATGCCGCGGCTATTCGTGCCGATGCAGCCGCAAGGCATTACGTTCTGCGAACTGACGGGCGCGGGCAGCCCGCTCGCGTACGAACTGGCGATCGCGTACCGGACGCCGTCGCCGCTCGTCGACGCGCTGCGCGACACCGCGCGGCACGCGGTTGGCACGCTGGGGCTGGTGACCGCGACGTGACGGCGACGAGATCGCGCGCGTCGCGCGCACGGCGCTCAGTCGAGCAGGAAGTTGAGCGCGACGTCGAGCACGGCCTGCCGGAACGCATCCTGCCGCGTGGGCAACGACGTGAACTCCAGAATCAGGTGGCTATACGACACCGTCGTGCCGACCGCGCTCGCGATCATGAAGAACAGCACATCGGGATCGACCGGGCGGATCGCGCCGGCGTCGACGGCCTCCGCCAGCAGCGGAAACATCGCGTCGTGATACGGCCGCACGAGCCGCTCCCGCAGCCGGTCCAGCCGCGCGCCCTCCTCGGTCGCAGCGGTCGAGAAGAACATGCCGATGTCCGGCTCGTCGAATTCGTGATCGACACACAGCTCGATCGCGCGCCGCATGCGCTCGCGATGCGGCAATGACGACGTGCGCAGCGCGCGCAACGCATCGAACATCGGCTCGGCCAGCTCGGCGATCTGCTCGACGACCGCCAGCCACAGCGTTTCCTTCGTGCCGAAATGATGGGCGATCAGCGCCGCGTCGATGCCCAGCTCGCGCGCGACCTCACGCACGCTCGTCGCATCGTAGCCGCGCTTCGCGAACGTGCGGCGCGCGGCTCGCAATATCACGTCCGGACCGACGGACGCGTCCGCCAGCGGCCGCCCGCGCGTGCGCCGCTTCGACGGCGCGCACTCAGTGACTTCAGCCACGTATTCCTGCTCCTCTTGATTGATTCGAACGCCCGTGTTCGTGCCCCGGTTTCGCGTCGCCCGGGCCGGGCCGCCGGCCCACTCCGTTGACACACGAAGCCGGGAAGCGCTAGGATCATACCTTATTCATCACGTGATGATTTATCCATGACAACCCTTACTCGCCCTGCCCGCATCGTCATCGTCGGCGGCGGAATCGCCGGCTTGCAGCTCGCGACCCGCCTCGGCGAACGCCTTGGCCGTAGCGGGCGCGCGCAGGTCACCGTCGTCGACCGCAGCCCGACCCACGTGTGGAAGCCGATGCTGCACACGATCGCGGCCGGCACGCGCGACGTGCAGCAACAGCAGGTGATCTTCCTCGCCCACGCGCGCGACCACGGCTACACGTATCAGCCCGGCGAACTGAAGGGGCTCGATCGCGCGCGCCGCCGCGTACAGCTCCGCGAGATCCGCTCGCCGGACGGCGAACTCCTGATCGACGCGCGCGAGCTCGAATACGACGTGCTGATCCTCGCGCTCGGCAGCCAGGCCAATGATTTCGGCGTGCCGGGCGTGCGCGAGCACTGCTACTTCATCGACAGCCAGCAGCAGGCCGAAACCTTCAACGAAGCGCTGCGGATGCGCGTGTTCCGCAGCATCGCGCGCGACGAGCCGTTTCGCGTCGCGATCGTCGGTGCGGGCGCGACGGGCGTGGAGCTGGCAGCGGAGCTGAGCCGGCTGCTGGAAATCGCGCAGGCGTATGGTGATGAGACGGTGCGCGAGCGGCTGCAGCTGACGCTGCTCGAAAGCGGCCCGCGCATCCTCGCCGCGTTTCCGCCGAGGATTTCCGCGTCCGCGCAGCGCCGGCTCGAACAGATCGGCATTCACGTGCTGACGTCGACGCGCGTCACGGCGGCCGATGCGAACGGCTTCCACTATGGAGACGGTTCGTTTGCCGAAGCGGATTTGATGGTGTGGGCAGCCGGCGTGAAGGCGTCCGATTTCATGCAGGCGCTGGGCGGGCTCGATACGAACCGTGCGAACCAGATCATGGTCGGGCCCACGTTGCAGGCCACGGCCGACGAACACGTGTTCGCGATCGGCGATTGCGCGAGCCTGCAACCCGACGGCCAGCAGCGGCCGCTGCCGCCGACCGCGCAGGTGGCGACCCAGCAGGCCGAGCATCTCGCGAAACACCTGCCCGCATGGCTCGACGGCAAGCCGTTGCCGCCGTTCGCGTTCCACGATTTCGGCGCGCTCGTGTCGATCAGCGACTACGACGCATTCGGCACGCTCGGGCAATTCGGGTTCTTCCGCGGCGGCTTCATCCAGGGGCGTTTCGCCCAGTTCAGCCATCTGATGCTGTACCGGCGGCACCAGCAGGCGCTGCACGGATTCTCCAAGGCGACGCTGCTGTGGATCGCCGAACGGATCAACGGCTGCGTGCAGCCGCGCATCCGCCTGTCTTGACACATTGCGTAACGTTTCGAGGAAAGCAGACATGAGCAACAGTGCAGCCGCCTGGCTCAGGACCGTCGCCGCGATCGGCAGCTTCGACATGCCGTCCGTCTCATGGGCCGCGCCGCGCCGGCGCAGCGTCACGCGCGACCGCTTGCCGTCGTGGGACGCGACGAGCCAGCCGACCATCAGCGTGCTGGAGCGGCCCACCGCCGACACCGTGATGATTTCGTGGCGCGACGCGTGCACCGGCCACTACGGTTATCAGAAGTGGCGGCTGTTCACGACGCGCAAGCGCGGCGTCTGCGCGCTGTCGGGGCGGCCGATCGCGCCCGGCGACAGCGTCTATGCGCCGCAGCTGCTCGGCTCGGCGCCGGGCAACGCCGCCGCGATGGTGCTGGCGGCGTCCCTCGACGAGGCCTGCGCCGCTTAAGCGGACGTCGCCCGACCGGCGCCATAGGCCGGATCGCCGTTCTGCCGTTCCAGTTCCGCGTCGAGATGCGCGGCATGCGCCTTCGCTTCGGACTCCGACATCAGCTCGCCTTCCCACTTCGCGACCACCGCGCTGGCGATCGAGTTGCCCACCGCATTGGTGGCCGAGCGCCCCATGTCGAGGAACGTGTCGACGCCGAGGATCAGCAGCAGCCCCGCTTCCGGAATGTCGAACTGGTGCAGCGTCGCCGCGATCACGACGAGCGATGCACGCGGCACGCCGGCCATCCCCTTCGACGTCAGCATCAGCACCAGCAGCATCGTGATCTGCGTGCCGAGCGACAGATGGATGTTGTAAGCCTGCGCGATGAACAGCGACGCGAACGTGCAGTACATCATCGAGCCGTCGAGGTTGAACGAATAGCCCATCGGCATCACGAAGCTCGAGATCTTGCGCCGCAC
>Ga0105237_10006363_pt1 | contig 13119 bp, 12 predicted proteins | sample KBSC24metaG_FD_81520 | JGI IMG/M metagenome (GOLD analysis project Ga0105237, IMG submission 81520) | Corn rhizosphere microbial communities from Kellogg Biological Station, Michigan, USA - KBS C2-4 metaG | ecosystem: Host-associated > Plants > Roots > Rhizosphere > Soil | place: Michigan, USA...
CTTCGGGGATCGAATAGCTGCCGTCAGGATTCACCTTTATTCTTAATATTTTGCCTCTCAAATCGTTGGTATTACCTGCCGATCTTCTCGAATCATGATTTAAATGCTCCGGGCGGTCATCCAGTGGGGCAAAGGCATGGGTATCATGTTTAGCACCGTGGCCTTCGTCAAAGGGTGTGGAGTTATCACCCGTGGATACGAAAAGCACATGATCATTTCCAAAAGCGATGGAACCACCGGTATGGCAGCAGATCTCGCGCTGCGAATAAAGTTGCAGCACTACTTTTTCAGTCTTAATATCTATCGTATCATTCACAAAAGTGAAACGGGATAAACGGTTAACTGAAGTATCATTAGGACTGAAGTAAATATATACGTAATGGTTTGTCTTGAAATCAGGGTCAGCCTGGATGCCTAACACGCCTTCCTCGGCGTTTACGCCTTTCACATGCGTTTTCCAGTAGGGATTCAAATAACCAACCTGTTTTACAGTTTTGGTATCATTCTTAAACAGCATGATCTCGCCACGGCGCTGGGCAACCAGGATATCGAAATTTGGCAAAACAGTCATTTCTGTCGGCTCAAAGAAAGTGCCTGTCAGCAATTGTGTTTTTACAAAACGGTTTTCCTCCGGTACGCGCAAGGTGGTGCAAGCAGCGTAATTCAATTTTTTAGGGGTGCCGATAGCATATTGGATACCACCAAGCAGGTGTTTCAGGTAAGCGGGGTCGCTGTAAGATTCATCGGTATGGCCAAGTTCAGTATAAAAAACACGTCCGCCCTCAAAATTATGATACCAGGCCATAGGATGCTCAGCCCCATTGGTGCCGCCTTTGTAACTGTTCTCATCAATGTTGATCAGTACATGAATGTCTTTGCTGATACTTTTAAAGTTATACCACTCATCAGTTCTTTTCCACTCATCAGGCAAGGCTTTGGTTGATGGATGGTTTTTATCAACTACATGCAAAGTCGCCTCCTGTATTTCGGGGTGACTGTCAAAATAAGCGCCAACCAGGCGGCCATACCAGTGCCAGTCGTACTCCGCGTCGGCTGCGGCATGCACACCAACAAAGTTTCCGCCTGCCTGCATATACCTTTCCAGGTCTGCTTCCTGGTAATTGTTCAGCATATAGCCGGTGGTGTTCAGAAATACAAGTGCTGAGTATTTAGCGAGGTTAGCCTCGGTAATTTTTGCTGCGTCCGAAGTGGTATCCACGTCGAAGTTATTCTCCTTGCCCAACTGCATGATCGCAGGGACGCCGACGGCAATGGAATTATGATGGAAGCCCGCAGTTTTAGTAAACACCAGTATCCTGGGTTTAACTACGGCAGCATTCACAAGGTTTAGACTAAGCAGGCTGATCGCCAGCAGTAGGGTAAATTTTAATCTCATAGGTAAAACTTAAGAAGGGTTAAATTGGCCAAATTGATTCACTAAAATTGATTGTGTGATTTGGACGCAATATAATAAAATTTGTTACGCAGAATCTTTGCTAACAAGACTGTTACGTAAGGATTTTTTACTTGATCGTATTTTCAAATCAAATCCCTCATGCCAGTTTCTTCACCGCCCTCTCCAATATCTCCACCCCATCTCCTAGCTCTTTCAAATTCAACGAGGCAAAACCCATCCGGATGAAGCTTTGGTTTTCACTCTGATGATAATAATCTTTGCCGTTACTTATGGACAAGCCCATTTCTGCTGCTTTTTCAGACACCTGCCCCGCATGTAATCCATCCCTGTATTTTAGCCAGATGGCAAAGCCCCCGTCAGGGATTTTGAAAGATACATGATCGCCTAAATGCTCGCTTAGTAACCGGCAAAGCATATCGCGTCTCTCATGATATATTTTATTGGCTTTTTTGAGATGGCGGCCGATATCGCCATTCTTTAGCAGGTTTGCTATGGCTTCTTCAAGCAAGTGTTCTCCCTGCCGGTCTATCATTCTGCGCAGGCGGGTTAATTGCAACATCAGGTTTTGCGGGGCTATAGCGAAGCCTATTCTTATACCCGGCGCAATGGTTTTACAAAATGAGCCGACATAGATCACGCTTCCATAATAATCTGCACTTGCCAAAGGCAATATCGGGCTGCTGCTATAGCGAAAGTCGTAATCATAATCATCCTCCACGATAGCGAAACGATATTTCATGGCCAGTTCCAGCAATTGCATACGCCGTTCAGAACTCAACGTTACCGTAGTGGGCCGATGATGGTGTGGTATCACATACAGGAGTTTTATCTTTTTCTTTTTGCAGATAGCCTCTACTGCTTCCAGGTCAATGCCGTGATCATCCACCGGCACCAAGGCCAATTGTGCCCCGGCCTGCTGAAAAAGCTCATTAGCACCGGGATACCCCGGATCAGGCACGATCACGGTATCACCTTTTGACAATAGAACCTGCGCTACCAGGTACATCGCCATTTGCACTCCTTTAGTAATCAAAATATCATCCGGGCTCACCTGCAGGCCCCGCGTTTCTGCAAGGAACCGGGCCAACTCATTACGCAAATTCTCCGAACCCTGTTCTGGTCCATACATCAGGTATTTGGAGGTGAACCTGTAATTCCCGAAACGCCTGTATTCCCTCACCAGCAAATCAACAGGCGCGATGCGTGTATCCGGGAAACCGTCATTAAAAACAATATTCTGCTCGGGATATGCCTTATACATGTTGATAAAAGGCACGTGTTCAGGTACATCAAAATAAGTAACTGTTGGAAAACTATTCGATTCCCTTTTATCCGATAAGGGCTTAGGCTTTATATCCGGCAGGTTTTTAGCCACGAAAATCCCTCTGCGCGGGTATACATCGACCCAGCTTTGTGCATACAATTCGTCATAAGCTGCCACTACGGTTTTGCGGTGAACATTTACCGCTTTAGCCAACACTCTGCTGGCTGGCAAAGCACTTTCGGGTTTCAACACTCCCCTGCGGATGAGGCCTATAATGCTATTTGCAATCTGGAGGTATACTGCCACCGGTAATTCTTTATCAATACTTAAAAGACTCTCAACTACCGCCATGATTGGACTACTTGATTTATAAATATTGGACTATTAAAGTAGTCCAATATAGCCATAAATTTGATTGTAATAAAAGATAATATCATGAAAATCAATTCAAAAATATCATCACTATACCTGCGGTTGGCTATTGGCTCTGCATATCTGTGGGAAGTCGCCGACAGGTTAGGGATTTTAGGAGCACACGGTCAACCGCACGTTGGCTGGGGCGACTGGGCTCATTTTATCGCCTATGCCCGCCAGGTGATGGGTTTTTTACCTGCCGGAATTATACCGGTGTTAGCAATTGCAGCCACCATTGGCGAAGCCGTTTTTGGATTACTCATTTTAACAGGATTATTCACCCGGATAGCTGCTATCGGCAGCGGGATATTAAGCTTTTCTTTCGCGCTGGCTATGGCTATATCTTTTGGTATCGAATCGCCATTGGGTTATTCAGTTTTTACGCTAAGTGCAGCCAGCTTTCTGCTGGCTGTTCAGCCTCAATATACCTGGAGCCTTGATTCATTAAGGGCTGTTAAAAATAACGATCAACAAACTATTTCCGGGGATAAAAACAGCAACACAATCAATTACGAATATCTAATCATTGAAAAATAAAATGGAAACTACATCATCAAATAAACCATCATTACTGTTAGTGATCATCGCTTTTGCCACCATCTACATTGTATGGGGCTCTACCTACTTTTTCATCCAGATGGCAGTACACGGGTTCCCACCTATGCTTTTAGGGGCTTTCCGATTCCTCACAGCCGGGGTGCTGTTATTGGCCTGGTGCAAAATAAAAGGTGACAGGATCTGGATAAAAAAAGACATCCCTTCTTTTGCCGCAAGCGGTCTGCTGATGCTTTTTACAGCTACCGGGGGGATCATATGGGCAGAGCAGTCGTTACCAAGTGCCATCGTGGCCATTATGGTTTCAGCCAATCCAATCTGGTTTGTGGCATTGGATAAATCAAACTGGAAAGCAAACCTAAGTAATAAAGCAACCGTCGCCGGGTTGATCATCGGCTTTGGTGGGGTGATCCTGCTTTTTGCTGAAGCCATCCTGAAATCATTTGCCGGCACCATCACGTCAACACAGATCATCGCTCTCCTGCTGGTAATGGTTGACCCGATCGCCTGGTCGGCAGGTGCGCTTTATTCCAAGAAAAGTTCAGGCACCACACCTGCACGGGTAAGCTCGGGCTGGCAAATGGTTATTGCAGGTTTGGCATTTGTGGTGGCTGCTTTGTTTCACCAGGAGTTCACCGGGTTTCATGTCAGCCATGTTTCCGGTCAGGCCTGGATGGCTTTGGGGTATCTTATTATTTTCGGTTCAATCGGTGCCTTCAGCGCTTATATATGGCTTTTGCAGGTACGCACCGCTGTACAGGTAAGCTCGCATTCCTATGTCAACCCGGTTGTCGCGGTGTTATTGGGTGTGTTGTTCGCGCACGAAAGCATTTCCGCTTTACAGTTAACCGGCCTATTGGTGATCTTATTCAGTGTGCTGCTGGTTAATATTAAAAAGTATTCGTTCAAAAAGCCAAAAGTAAGGCCGCTTACGTTGAATAAAAAAGAGAGCAGTACGGTAATGCTTAACATAAATTATGAAACCTGTTCCTGAAAGCCACGGATAGGCTTGCAGATAATTTATTGAAAATGTTCTTCATAAACGGGCGATTTAAACTCGCCCGTTTATTTTGTTTAGTAATACTAAAAACAGTTTACCTCCTAACATCTGTTACTCAATAATATAACAATTTGTTAATCCGAAATTTTCGGCAAATAGGCGGCATATCTATTTCTTTGGGTAATAATCAATCCACTGCAATTCACTATTCATCACAATTAGCTGAAAGATCATGCTCCACCTATTAAGTGCCATCACTCTACCTTTAATTGGCGAGGTCAATTTAAGTGCTTCATTAACGATCGTTTTTTTTATCTGCTTGCTGGCAGTTGTCGGCTTTGAATTTGTAAACGGTTTTCATGATACAGCCAACGCGGTAGCAACGGTTATTTACACTAAAGCCTTAAAGCCTGTTTATGCCATTCCATGGTCGGGTTTCTTTAATTTTTTAGGTGTTTTTTTGGGTGGTGTAGCTGTCGCGATGGGCATATTGAAGCTGCTCCCGCTGGATGACCTGATGAAACTGCCAGTTAGCGTTGGCGCCTGTATGGTGCTCGCTGTATTGCTGGCTTCCATCGTGTGGAATTTAGGAACCTGGTATCTTGGTATACCCTGCTCCAGTTCACATACTTTGATCGGGGCAATGATAGGCGCTTCTATCGCTTTTACCTGGTATTACGGTGGCAGTGGTGTAAATTGGGATAAAGCAAAAGAGATAGGTTTGTCGCTGATCTTGTCGCCATTATTTGGTTTCGGTGCAGCGGCTTTGCTAATGTATTTTTTAAAGCACGTGGTAAAATCAAAATCCCTGTTCCATATTCCGCAGGGGGAGAATGATACACCGCCACTATTAGTGAGAGCCCTGCTGATTACTACCTGTACCCTGGTAAGCTTTTTCCATGGCAGTAACGATGGTCAAAAAGGAGTGGGACTCCTAATGCTGATCCTGATCGCTTTCCTGCCGGTTAGCTTTGCCGTCAATCATTCTATTCCTAATGACAAGATACTATTGGCACTAAATAATACTCAGCAGGTATTATCCAAAAATACTGCTTCGGCAGATCTAAAAACCAAAGGATTAATGTTGCACCTGGATTCGGCCATAGTTGCTATCAAAAGCGAGCTGGCCAGTAAAACTCCTGAGACCTATAAATTCCGTAAGCAAGTAAAAACTGTAGTTAAAGGTATCGACGGCCTGGTAACAGATAAAGATTCAAAGTTGGCGGCAGGTGATACAGCTACGCTTCATTCCGCATCAAAGGATCTGAACGGGCTGACGGACTTCGCGCCGATCTGGGTTATTGCCACCATATCCATTTCCCTGGGTATTGGTACTATGGTGGGCTGGAAACGCATTGTCGTAACCATAGGCGAAAAGATAGGTAATGAGCATTTGAACTACGCACAGGGCGCAACTTCTGAAATTATAGCAGCCTCTACCATTGGGCTAAGCACCTGGTTTGGTTTACCGGTAAGTACTACTCACGTGCTTTCAAGCGGTATTGCAGGCTCTATGATGGCCTCGGGCGGTGCAGGTAACTTAAACAGCAAGACCTTAAAGAATATCGCCCTGGCCTGGGTGCTTACTTTGCCTGTGGCAATTATTTTAGCGCTGCTGTTATTCATGTTCTTCCATTTATTTATTTGAAAATAATTAGTAAAAACATTAATTTAACCTTATTAAAATGAAACAAATACTTGTTGCAACTGATTTTTCAAACAGCGCGGCCAACGCGATGGAATATGCTATGGCCCTGGCCAAAATATTGAATATGGAAGTTTGCGCCATACACGCCATACCTGCTATGGAAGGCGTTGGCAATAACATATACAATGCAGTATTTATTGAAGATTATCATAATAATAAAAGACAGGCTTTAAAGGAATGGGCCGAAAAATATACGGAAAAAGAAGAATATAAAGATATACATGTGGCCACGCTTGGTGATGTGGGCTCTTTAAAAACGGTGATCACTGATTATGTCAACAAGCATCATGTTGAATTGCTGGTAATGGGGATTATCGGATCAACGGGGATATCGGGCATCGTAGGCAGTAATGCCAGTGCTATGGTTGAGGTAGTAAAAATACCCACGCTGATCATCCCGCTGGAAAGCAAATTTTCAAAAACACCCATTATTACTCTGGCAACTGATTATGAAACCAGGCTATCTGCAGATGATGTGAATGCACTGAATGAAATGGTAACCGCATTCGGATCGGACAAAATGAAGGTATTGTATGTTACCGAAGGAACCGGCAATAAAAGCATCGAAACAGAAGAAAGCAAATTGCAGGACCTGATAAAAAATACCGAACTGGAGTTTAACTATATCACGAACAGCAGCACCCTGAATGGCATATTATCTTTTGTGGAAGCCAATGAAACCGATATACTTTGCCTTGTAAAACATCATCACAATATCGTTTACCGCCTTTTCAACAGAAGCACGATAAACCAGGTGATGAACAAATCGGTAAAAGCGATATTGGTATTGCACGAGTAATCGAAATGCCTCAAAGCATAGTTAGGCGGCCTGTATTTTTGCAACTAATACCTCCGGGTGGTAGTTCATAAACAGGCCGCTTTCAATTACACCGGTTATAGATTTGATATCCTGTTCCAACTCATTGTAAATTTCCTTAAAGTGGGCGTCAATTATAAAATTGCCGTTTTCAGTAATTACAGGGCCGTCCTTACCTTTTGCAGGCCTCAGTACAAGGTCAGTAACACCAAGCTTCAATAACTCCGACTCAACAAAAGTGATTGAAGCCGGAAACACCTCGACAGGTACCGGGAAGTTTTGGCCCAGTTTATCCACCAATTTGCTGTTATCCACAATAATAAAATTCTTCCTGCTCGACCGCAGCATGAGCTTCTCCTTAAACATCGCTCCTCCGCGTCCTTTTATCAGGTTATGATTTGGGTCAACTTCGTCCGCACCGTCAAACAGCCAATCGGGTTTGTGGGAGGTTAGATCAGTCAGTGGCACACCAAGCCTGCTGCAGGTCATCAGTATTTCCAATGAAGTAGGGATCGCCTTGATGTTGAGTTTTTCTGTCGTTATCCTCTTGGCAATAGCGATTAAAGCCAGCAACGCCGTCGAACCGGAACCAACACCGATGATATCACCATCCTTCACCCTTGCTGCTATGCGGTCGGCCACAACTTGTTTAGCTTCGCGATGTGATATATTATCAGACCAGGCAGTGTTTGCCATCAAATTGCTGTTCCAGAAAGCCATACTTAGGAATTTGTTGTAATCAAATATAGGATGAATATTTTGACGGCTGTACATCGGTCTGTGAAAGATTATATGCCGGCAAAGGGTTTTGGAAATCGACCTTTACTTCAATCCCATAATACTCGCCCGTTCCCCTTCAGCTTTGAAATGGATAAAGGCTTCGGCCGTTTTTACACCGGCCTCTAAACCTCTGAATTCTTCCAGGGGTTTAAAATAGTCGTTATAGGTTTCTACCGGGGCCTGTGTCTGGTGGGCAAACATGGCCGCCTTTTTCTTTTCGTGCACAGCCGTAATATCCACATAATCAGTTGGTGTAAATCCCATGGTTTCAACGCCGGTATTCACTTCGTAAAAGTAAAGCTGGAATTGCCTTCCCGACTTCATCCAGGCCGTTAGTGCAAGCATTCCTGTAACCTGGTGGTCGGAGTGCGAATCAACCGGCCATTGGGTAAATACCAGGTCTGGCTTTTCAGCCATGATCAGCTTTGCCATTGCTTCATTGTTACTTTTATCCAGCACGGTATTCCCGTCTATTTGGCCAACGTATTTTGGAGTCGCGTTTAAGATTTTACAGGCAGTTTCCGCTTCTTTGGTACGCGTCGCGGCCATTTCCTGGTAGGTTTTCTTGGGATCACTTGCTTCGCCACGAGTGAGGTATAAGAAAGTGACTCTATGCCCGGCATCGCTATATTTTGCCATGGTTCCGCCACAACCGAACTCCGGGTCGCCGGGATGCGCGCCAAGGCAAACGATATGTAATTTCCTGTCACCAGCATTGGGAATAGAGGTCAAATTTCGCTTCTGCTCTGCTGCTGTCGCGACAAGTGGTGCCATAGCGATACCACCTAAAGTAACGGCGGAAAATTTGATAAAATTTCTTCGTGTTGATTTTGACATGTTGTTCGGTGATTTACAACTTATCCATTCAATACTTTTAAGACCAACGGATCAAGATTTAACGGCAAGCTAATAGTTTCCGACAGATCAAATCTTTCGCGGATGTAGGACGAATCATTATAAGCCACCCAGACCTTTTGCTGCCCGTCTTCCCAGGCTATGATTTTCAGGGGCAGGTCAAGGGCGGTCAGCCTGTTTTCTATCATGACCGGTCCGCCAGCCTTAGGATTTCCAAACAAAAGAAATTCTAGCGGAGCGATGGTTTGTCCGCTCTTCCCTAACTCATCCTGCTGATCGATCCTGGCATAAATAGTTGCGCCGTGTTGCAGCAGAAATTCCTGTAAACGATCAACTGTTTCCTTAACGGTGTAAGGACTTGGGCGGACAATAATTCCTTTATGATCCATAGCGCATTGATTTATCTTGCTAACCAAAAGAGGGCATCCTCGAACATCTTATTTTGTAATGGCGATTCAAAAATCTGATCGCCATGCCCCATATTCATATACAGCATTTTGTATTTGGTGTTGGTCCACACTACCGGGATATCGCCATCCCGGATGATGTCCTTTTTACCTAAAGGATAATTAACCGGGTCAAGCGTGACCAGCACTTTCACATTCTTATTATCTCGCGGATTGGGTTTCCAGCCATACCATTCGTTAATTGGCGCGGTATATTTCAGCGGAAGATGCCGGGTTACCGGATGCTTATTATCATCAACGATCATCCGGGCAGGCAACGGAGGCCAGTTGTTATTGTAAAAAACAGCGCCACCCATAAAATCAACAAACCAGGGCCAGTGGGTATCCTTATCATTATAACCCGATACATGGAAACCCAGCCACGCGCCGCCATTAGCCATATATCTTTCAAAAGAGCGCCGTTCAGCCTCGTTATGCGGGAACTCGTTCAGCCAGATCATTAGTTTATAACCCTTTACTTTAGCATCATTCAAGTCTTCCCAGTTAGATGTTGTATCAAAGGCAAAACCCTTTTCAGCGGCCATCTTTGAATAAAATTTCATGGCATCCCTGGCAAACTCCACATGGTCTGATTCTACATTCGTCGAGTAAAATGCGATCACTTTAAATTTGGGTGCCTGGGCAAAAGCGATTGGCCCGAATATTAACAGCGCCAGCAGGAATATGGGTATCTTTAATTTTTTCATTATTTGTGTTGAAGTGTATCATAATTAAGGCTAAGCTTATGTTGTAGCGAGATCATCAATGTATCCATTTTTGAATCCAATACTTTAAAAAGAACGCTATCCTCAGGCGACCAGGGATGTCCTTGCCTGTAATCCCACCATCGGTATTCGATCTTTGAAAATTCATTGGATATGCCTTTTTCTATAGGCTTTTCATAAACATGATAAGCTTTAAACGTGTAGGTGCTGTCGCTCAGGGTAATATCCACATCAAACCTTAACCAATAATAGTTACCGTTTGGGTTTACCTTTATTTTAAAAACACCTCTGCCTGTAATTTCCCCACTTTTTTCATCGGCAATTTTAATGTCACCTCCTATATTTGAAAAGGATGTTTTAAACCAGTTTACTGCATTCTTAAAATGTACTTGCTTCGGCAAACTGGTGTTAAGATCGTAGCTCTTTTCATAATAAACGATTCCATTTTTCATGGGGATAGGAATTTTTAAAGTGTCAATTTGCGCGGCGCATATGAACGGCATCAGCATACCGGCGAAAAGAAGTAATTTTTTCAGCATAATTTTAAGGATAATTGGTTATACCAAATGCTAAATTATTATTACGATATTAAGCGTATTAATCTGCTTTCACAAATATGAAAAAACTCTTGATATGCACATCATTCCTTTTAGTTTTTATCGCTCCTTTTGCCGGGGCCCAAAATGCTAAACCAAGATTCAAGGCCATCGCCATTGCCGAAATCGGCGGGGGCCATGTACTCTTTACCGAAGCGGCTAAAACATGGCTGAACAAACTGGCTGCCGACAGCAATTTTACCATCGACTATATCACCGATACCAAGCCCATTACCAAAGGATTTTTAGCACAGTACCAGTTATTTATCCAATTAAATTATCCGCCCTATCCCTGGGGCCCGGAAGCACAAGATGCTTTCAAGGACTACCTGGAGCAAGGCAAAGGCGGCTGGATCGGTTTTCATCACCCCACCTTATTAGGCGTTTTTGATGGCTACCCGATGTGGCAATGGTACTCTGATTTTATGGGCGGTATCCAGTTTAAAGATTACCTGCCCGGCGGCGCTTCTGCGAAACTTACGGTTGAAGACAAAAATCACCCGGCAATGAAGAGCCTTCCTCCGACATTCACCACAAAAGACGAATGGTACCTATATGATAAAAGTCCCCGTCCCAACATTCATGTGTTGGCCAGCATCGATGAATCAACCTATGATCCCCCAAAAGATAAGAAGATGGGCGACCACCCCGTGATCTGGACAAACGAGCGCATGAAAGCCCGCAACATCTATATCGCGATGGGACATTTCCCCGAATTATTTAAGGATGAAAATTTTACCACTTTGTTTAGAAATTCGATATTTTGGGCGGTGAAGAAATAAAAACCTGATGAAGAACATTAAACGCCGCACATTCATTAAAAACACCATGATCGTTGGTGCAGGAATGACCTTAGTACCCGACATCCTCCTGGCCAATAAAAGATTCGCAATGCCAAAGAAAGTGATCGTGGCCGGAGCGGGGATTACCGGTCTCTGTTGCGCATATGAGCTCATGAAAGCCGGGCATGAGGTGACCGTGCTGGAAGCATCAGGCCGGTATGGCGGACATGTGTTTACCGGCCGCGATGGATTATCAGATGGTCTTTATGCCGATTTCGGCGCCGACCATATTACTAAACCCGGCTATGAGCATTTTTTTGATTACATAGAGGAGTTTAAGCTGACGGCTATTCCCTATCCCAATGCTGAAGGTTCAGAAGCAGTTTTTGATAAAGACAAACTGAAAATGATCAGCGGCAAGTTTTATACTTCCGAACAATTAAAAGATACTGCCGTACTTGCCAAATTTGGTTATAATGAGAAAGAGGTAAAGTTCCTGTCGGAGAATCCGATGCATGCGCTGAGCTCGTTCTATCTCAAACCCTACTTTGGCAAGTTTACCGATCCCAACCAGCCATTTGGTGTTGGCTATGACGATTTTGACAAAATACCCATTTCCGACCTGTTTAAAAAAGAAGGCGCCTCACCAGCCGCTCTGCGGGAGCTTGGCGGCCATCATACCTCGGCGCTTTACTATTTGTGGCGCAAAGCGATCATGGATTTTCGCGGCATACCGGATTCAGAAGGGGAGACCTTTCACCTCAAAGGCGGTAACGAACAGTTGCCCATAGCCTTTGCTAAAAAATTAGGTAACAGGGTAAAACTAAATCATCCGATCACCTCGATCAAACATAGCAAAACCGGCGTAACGGTTACGTACAAAGCCTTTGGTGTCGACACTGAAAAGCAAATGGATGCCGATTTCCTGGTGAATTGCATCACACTGCCGGTCTTCAAAAATATCCCCATAACTCCGGCACTGTCGCCAGAAAAACAGTACGTGGTGGATAATATGGCTTATTCGTCCCACCCGTTTTATGTGTTTGAGGCGGCTACCAAATTCTGGCTGGATGATGGTTTCGAAAGCATCAATATGGAATTTGAGCACCCGGACATATCTTCCATCTGGATGGAAACGAACCAGGTGGATTCAGGCCGTGTAATCCTAAAAGCCTTCGGGCCCGGTGGACTATCGGCCCAGCGCGTTTTAGCCGCTTTCCGCGAGGTATATCCTGGTAAGCATGACACCATAGAACAAGCCTTGACTCTTGACTGGACAAAAGACAAATTCGCCCCCGCCTGCGAAATGGAGCCATTCCCAATAGGGGAGATGCACAAATTCTGGCCCCAACTCATGCAGCCGGATGGCCGCATCCATTTCGCCGGGACTTATGCCGATAATATGAGCCGGGGGATGGAGTCATGCCTTCGTTCAGCACAAAGGGTAGCTAAAGAGATTGATAAAATTTAATTATTATATCTCCCTCTTTCCGCAGGAGAGAGGGATGTCGGGCGCGGCGATGACAGGGTGAGTCAACACGGCGGCATATTTTAAATAACGATACACTACAATGAAATCAAAGTTTTTCTACCTAAGCCTGTTATTTTGCTTACCACTATGTTCTTTCTTATTAAAATCACCGCAGGATAACCAGGCCCCCATTGTCAAGGTCACCAATCCTCAGCCTAACGCTGCTTTTGATCCGGCTGCACCAATCTCCTACAAGATCACCATATCCGCCAAGGAAGACGGCGAATCC
>Ga0105237_10006364_pt1 | contig 13118 bp, 15 predicted proteins | sample KBSC24metaG_FD_81520 | JGI IMG/M metagenome (GOLD analysis project Ga0105237, IMG submission 81520) | Corn rhizosphere microbial communities from Kellogg Biological Station, Michigan, USA - KBS C2-4 metaG | ecosystem: Host-associated > Plants > Roots > Rhizosphere > Soil | place: Michigan, USA...
AGTTTTCACCAGAAAGGTTGTCACAGTTGATTTGAGATGTCAAATATCGGGTTATTTTTTTTTAAACTTTGAAATAAGTCTCAGATTTTCGGGTGAAGCCGAAGAGCGAATACAGGTTTTTCCTGAACGTGCAGTCTCTTCTGGATGTCGTAAATAGGTGCTGTCCAGCACGATTAGATAAAAACCGGATTTGATACGAAGAATAGTTTTTTGGTTTTTCTTTTCTTATTGACATTAGAAACACGGCGGATGTACTCTATAGCTCGCCCACAAAGAATTCCATGAAAGAAACCTATCAGTCACTCGCCGACGTACAGACTGCCATTGAATCAATGGCTCAGACAAAGGGCTCCGCCAGTCAGTTCTGCGCCATTGCTCCAGGCCTGCAGCAGGTCTTTACAGGATTACAATCAATCCTGGATGGAGTCATCACCGATCCGAAATCTCAAGGCATTATTGACGGTGTCTTCGGAGCGGTAAAGCTAGCCCTTCAGATCGCCCAGTCCACTAACTGCAGCTGAACTGAATCGCGCAGTGCCGACAACAATTCGCTGTCATTGCCAAGCCGCGACATGCTGGGGCGGTGATACTTACTAAGCTTCTGTCGCGTTTGCGAAGCGTCGTGGTCGCCGGCGACCCGACTGGGCTTTATCAAGGCTACCGTGAACGCCTGACGGCTTCGAGTGTTCATCCGGTTCTTTGCGCTACTCCGGATTGCGATCTGCGACGCGGTTAGCTGCCCAGTCGATCGTCTCGCCCGCAACCGGATCTTCGGGAACACGCAGAAGACCAGGGCTCCCCGTATTCATTCCGATATCAAGCCTTCGTCGAAGGATACGCTCACGGGAAATTGGCGCCGGGGCATTCCGCGGCCTTTGCGAGATCGCCGGCGTCGCGAACGGCTACCCCAGTCGCTTCCGCGGCACCAGGCTTTCGCGATGCTGCTCGCGGGAATTCCTATCGAAAGAGTATCAAATCCGGCTGGGGCACTCATCGGTGAAGGTGACGCAGCCGCCCTGGTAGAAGCCCGCCAAGCCCGATCGCGGCCAACGTCGCGCGCGTTTGGAAGGACGACTCCATCGCGGAGGCCGAAGCGCTGCGCAGCAACACGGGCCTGAATGACGGTACCAAGCCAGCGAACGTTCGGGGACCTATCCGCGACATGGGTTTGGTGGGTGGTTAATTAACGGAAAATAAAAGACTTATACTGGTGAGCCGGGCGGGACTCGAACCCGCGACCCTGTGATTAAAAGTCACATGCTCTACCAACTGAGCTACCGGCCCCTAACGGGAAGCAGATATTATCATAGCAACTCCGATAGCGTTCCCGGACTGCGCCGGATTTTGCACCTGGTGAGTGCCGCTATACTTGAGTGCTGACCGACCAATGAACCGTTTGGTACGCCGTCTCCTCTATATTCTCCTGACGATCTTGGTCACGCTGGTGATCGGGACCGTGGGCTTCATCGTGGTGGACAACTACCCGCCCTTCGATGCCTTTTACATGACGCTCATCACCATGACCACGGTGGGGTATGGGGAAACACATCCGCTCTCGCACGCCGGACGTATCTTCAATTCGTTCCTCATCATCTTCGGCGTCACCACGATTTTTATCGCGATAGGCGCCATGACGCAGACCATCATCGAGCGCGAATTCGGAGAGGCGATCGGACAGCGCCGGAATAAACGCATGATCGACAAGCTGAAGGACCACTACATCATTTGCGGATTTGGCCGCGTCGGACGCGGAGCCGCGGCGGAGTTGCAACACGCCAACGTGCCATTCGTCGTCGTGGACAACAATCCGGACCGAGTGGAAAAAGCGATGCTCGCGGGTATGCTCGCGGTCGCCGCCGACTCCACCCGCGATGAAACCCTGCGCCTGGTCGGAATCGATCGCGCCCGCGGCCTGGTGTCTGCCCTGGCCACCGATGCAGATAATCTGTTTGTGCTGCTCTCCGCCAAGGGCCTGAATCCGCAGATTTACGTGGCGGCCCGAGCGGCCGAAGAGGGCGCCGAGGCAAAGATGCGGCGCGCCGGTGCGGACGCAGTCTTTGCCCCCTATTCGATCACGGGCCACCGGCTGGCACAGGCTCTGCTGCGTCCGCACGTGGTCCAGTTCCTCGACTTCACGACCAAAGATATCGGTATGGACATCGCGATTGAGCAGGTGCGCGTTTCTGAGCACAGTCCGATGGCATCTCACAGCATCAAAGAGATGCAGATTGGCCGCGACGTCGGTGTGATCGTGATGGCCATCCGGAAAGGCGATGGGCGGATGATGTTCAATCCTGGCGCCGATACTAGGGTGGATGCCGGCGACCACTTAATCGTGATGGGCCAGCAGGAGAACCTGGACACGCTCGAATCGCTGCTAGCGGTCCCGAAGGATTAACGCTGGCGCTAACGTCGTTTGGCGAAGTGAAAAGCACCACTCGCTTGTGGTCACGGCTCGGTAGCACGTGGAAGAGCCGCGACTGCGAAGGAGCGGGTTTTTTGGACTTTTGAACGGCCAGCAGATATCCAAGGTTGACATTCAAGGGTACGGAACCGGACGCTATACTGATTAGGGCAACAGTCCGGTCCATTGGTATGTTCAAGCGAATCCGCGAAATCTTCGAATCCATCGCATTCGCCGGTATGAAACCCGGCGGGGCTCCTGTAACACCATCTCACCGGATGAAGTGGCTTGGGTCGCTCCGCGAACCGATCGATCGCTTCATTTCTGGCGGCCCTGCGCCGACCGACCCCCTATACCTGACCAACCGCACCTGGGGCCAAAAGCTCCGCTTCGCGACTGTGGTTGCGGTCCCGTGCCTGGTAGTCGGCGGTTTAATGACCATGGCGCTTTCGAACTACTGGTTGAAGAAGACGCCCGAGCCAACCGCTCCGACTCCGGCCGACCTTGCCAAAATGGCGGCCCGGATGTTGCCGAACATGGAGACGATCAAGCTCGATACCAATAAAGATGTGGATGTCATCGACGTACACATAGACCACTCCCGAGGGGTTGCGCTGGCAGGTACCGTTCTCAACAACACCAAACACTCGATACCGAATGCGGAGATCGTCTTCGACCTTACCGACGAATCGGGTTCGCAGTTGGGCGGGGTCAGTACGCGGATCGAAAACCTGGCCTCACAAATCCGGCAGGAGTTCCGCCTGCCCATCGAACAGTCCAGCGCCAAGTATGCTTTGGTGCGTGAAATTCGCACCCACTAAGAACTACTTCGGCTCGGCGACTCCAAAGAAGCTGCGCGGTTCCAACGAGACCACTTTCCATTTTTTCCCTGTCTTGCGGAAACCGCATTTTACGTTCTGCTGCCGCTTGCGGGCGGCTGAGCTTTCATCACGCCGGATGATGCGCAGCAGCCAGTCTGCTTCCACCGTTCGCGAGCTGTCGTCGCCTTCATTGCTTATGAGTTCGATGGACGATTGTACTTCCGCCTGACCCAACAACGCGCTCAGATTCACGCGCAGGTCTTCCAGGCCGGCCATGGAGCGATCGATCGGATCCAGGAACGCCGGGACATTTCCGGCGCTTAAACTGGAAGCCATCTTGCCCAGGACCTCCCAAACGTCGTCTTCGGAATCGGCTCGCAGGGACGCCGCCAAGGAGGCAAACAGCCATACGCGCCGCGAAACTTCAGGTCCGGTAGCTGGCATTGATTTGAATGTAGCCTTCGGTGAAGTCGCAAGTCCAGAAGCGGGCAGTGCCCTTGCCCTTGCCTCGCAGCGTAACGCGAATCTCGCACTCCGGTGCGTCCAGCTTCTTTTTGAGCTCTTCCTCGGAAAACGGCGCTGCCAGGCCCGCTTTGCAGACCGCGACACCCTGCATATGAATATCGGTCTTGAGCGGGTCGAAGGCGACTCCGGAATTGCCTGCAGCGCAGAGGATTCTTCCCCAGTTGGGGTCGGATCCGGCGACCGCGGTCTTGACCAGTGGCGAATTCGCGATGGTGCGTGCCATCTGCGCCGCCGCCTGATTCGTTGCAGCCCCGGAAACCACGATCGTGATCAACTTCTTGGCGCCTTCGCCATCGCGCGCGATCGCTTTGGCGAGGCCTTCCATCACTTGCGCGATGCCCTCTTCCAGCTTGGCCATCTCGCTCGGGTCAGGACGAACTCCCGAGGCGCCGTTCGCGAGCAGCAGCAGCGTATCGTTGGTGGAGGTGTCTCCATCCACCGAGAGCCGGTTGTAGCTGCGATCTGCGGTGCGCCTGAGTACGGAGCGCAAATGCGAGACCGGAATGTCGGCGTCGGTCATCACGAAGCCGAGAGTGGTCGCCATCTGCGGGTGGATCATGCCCGACCCCTTGGTCATGCCGGCCACGCGGATCGTCGCACGACGCAATTTCACTTCAGCGAACGCCGTCTTGGGCACTAGATCGGTGGTCATGATAGCGCGCGCAGCCTGATCAAAGTTTTCGGGGGAGAGTCCCTCGATCAGTCGAGGCAAGGCGTCGATAATCTTCTTCGCTTCCAATTCCACCCCGATCACGCCGGTGGAGGCCGGAAGTACCTGCGGAACCGGCAGCTTCAGTAGTTTCGCCGCCGCCTTGCAGGTGGCTAGAGACACGGCATCACCCGTGCGGGTCGCACAGTTGGCGTTTCCAGCGTTGATGAGGACTGCGCCTACCAGCCCCTTCGAGAGCTTCAGGTGCCGCCGGCTGAGCTTCACCGGTGCGGCCTGCACTCGATTTTGCGTGAATACCGCGGCAGCGTTAGCGGGCAACCCACTCACAATCAGCGTCAGGTCATCCTTTTGCGCCTGGCGAATTCCGGCGTACACGGTGGAGTACGCGTAACCGAGCGGAAGGTTCAAGCTTGTTCTCCTAAGGTCTCATTCTCGGCCACTCGCTGGCCGTTGGCGAAGTCTGCAGCGGAGATACGCTTTCGTCCCTCCATCTGCACTTCCAGTAATTCCAGTGTGCCGCTGCCGCACGCCACGAGCAGCGGTTTCAGACGCACAAACTGGCCTGGCGCCCGTTCCCCGGCAGTTTCGGATGCGACGTGCGATCTCCAAACGTTCAGTGTCTGCCCGCGGAATTTGGTGTGCGCCCCGGGCCAGGGCTGCAGGCCTCGCACTCGATTGTGGATGTCCTTGGCAGATTGGGCCCAATCGATTACGCCATGTTCCTTTTTCAAAATCGGTGCGAGTGTGGCCAGCGTGGAATCCTGTTTCTCGGGCGTGATAGTCCCGTCCGCCAAACCTTGCAGCGCTTTCACCAGGAGATCGGCGCCGATGATCGAGAGGCGCGTTCCCAGTTCGATGGCGTTCTCATCCGGTGCGATGGGAGTTTCTGCCTTCAACAGCATATCGCCGGTGTCCAGCCCGGCGTCGATTCGCATGATGGTGACGCCCGTAATCGCTTCGCCGTTCACGATCGACCACTGGATGGGACCCGCGCCGCGATATTTCGGCAACAGAGAGGCGTGCACGTTGAGAATCCCAAGAGGCGCCAGGTCGATCACGCTTTGCGGGATGATCTGCCCATACCCAACGACTACCATGGCATCCACCACCATGGCTCGCAGATACTCCAATGCTTCGGGACGGCGCACACGCTCGGGCTGGAACACCGGCAGACCCAGCCGCAATGCCGCTTCCTTTACGGGAGGCGCCGCCAGTTTCCCGCCACGGCCGCGCGGCCGGTCGGGCTGCGTGACCACTGCCAGCACTTGATGCCCGGCTTCGACCAGTCGCTCCAGTGTAGGAACGGCGAAGGCCGGAGTCCCGAGAAAGACGAGGCGCATCGCGCCCTAATCCCAATCCCCGGCGCGCTGCTTTTTCTTGATCTTGCGCTTCATCAGGTCACGCTTCAAGGCGCTGATGTGTGTAATGTAGAGCCTGCCGTAGAGGTGCTCCGTCTCATGCAGAAAAGCGCGGGCCAGCAGATCTTCGCCGGTCATTTCCCACTCTTCTCCGCGGACGTTCCTGGCGCGCACGGTAACCCGGCGGCCGCGGCGCACCTGCTCGCGAAAGCCGGGAATGCTCAGGCAGCCCTCTTCCCCTTCCTGCCGTCCCTCCGACTTCAGCACTTCCGGGTTGATCATTACCAGCTTGTCGTTGGGGTTCTCGCCATTCGAAACGTCAATCACCGCGATCTTCCTGCCGATGCCGATCTGCGGTGCGGCCAGCCCCACACCCTTAGCGGCGTACATCGATTCGAACATGTCTTCGATCAGCTTATGCAGCTCCGGCGTGTCGAACTCGGTAACGTTGTCGGCTTCGCGTTCCAGTACGGGGTCGCCGTACTTCACAATCGGATAGACCATATTTCAGAAACTCTTCACTTGCTCCAGATAGCCATCATAGTTGCGGCGAGTCTCGGTAAGCGAATCGCCGCCGAACTTCTCCAGGAAAGCTTGCGCCAGCACCATCGCCACCATGGCCTCGCCAATTACCCCGGCAGCCGGCACCACACACACGTCGGAGCGTTCGTAAGCCGCCAGCGCCGGCTCCCTGGTCTCCAGGTCTACCGATTCCAGCGGGCGCCGTAAGGTCGAGATCGGCTTCAGCAGACCGCGCACCAGGATGTCCTGGCCGTTGGTCATGCCGCCTTCCAAGCCGCCGGCCCGATTAGCGCCACGGGTAAAGTGGTGGGCTTCCTTATCGTAATGGATCGTGTCCTGGACCTTCGAGCCGAAACTCGCTGCGCCTTCCGCCGCAAAACCGACTTCAACACCCTTCACCGCCTGCATGGAGACGATGGCCTGCGCCAGGCGGCCGTCCAACCGGGAATCCCAGGTGGCATGCGATCCCAAACCGATCGGGACGCCGCGGGCCACGACTTCGAAAACCCCGCCGATGGTGTCGCCAGTTCGGTACGCCTCGTCCACCAGTTCTTTCATGCGGGCTTCCACGCCAGGGTCCACACAACCCAGCAGTACGTCGTTGCGACCGGATAAGGTCACCAGCTCTTCCCAATCCGCTGGGCGTTCCAGACGGACCGATCCGACCGCGACTACGTGACTGAGCACGGAAATGCCGAATTCCGCGAGTAGCGCCTTGGCGATGGCTCCGATGGCCACCCGAGCGGTGGTTTCCCGTGCGCTGGCACGTTCCAAAATGTACCGTGCGTCGTGAAAATTGTACTTGATCGCGCCCGCCAGGTCGGCGTGACCGGGACGGGGCCGGGTCACCGGCTTGCTTTTGCCTTCCCCCGGGGGAAGATTCTCCACTGGCAGGACATCAGTCCAATTCTTCCAATCGTGATTGCGAATAATGACGGCGATTGGGGAGCCAATAGTGTGGGAGTGCCGGACACCGGCAACAATTTCGGCGCGGTCCGTCTCAATCTTCATGCGCCCGCCACGGCCGAAGCCCTGTTGGCGGCGCCAAAGATCGCGATTGACAGCTTCTAACGAGATTGGAATGCCGGCTGGAAGTCCGGTAAGGGTCGCCACCAGACATTCACCGTGGGATTCTCCGGCGGTCTCAAATCGGAACATGGGACAAGAGTTTTTATCGTACCAAACTCGAACAATTGGCAGCTTCGGTGCGTAGAATCAAGAGAAGGACAAGACATGATCAAGTTCCTACTGTTCTGCATTCTGTTGGTCTTATGCTGGCCGATTGCACTGGTGGCGTTGGTACTCTATCCGCTGGTCTGGCTTATACTGCTGCCGTTCCGGATCGTGGGGATTGCAGTAGGCGGGGCTTTAGAACTGGTTTGGGCCATCGTGACATTGCCGGCCCGGTTGTTGCGGGGATTGGCGTAGTTCCAATCCCCACATCAGAAGTTTGGTTAGACTACCCGGCGGCCGGTAATAAGCTGGATGAGTAGGACTGCGACTGCCACCACGAGCAATACGTGGATGAAGCCGCCCATGGTGTATGACGTCACCAGTCCAAGCAACCAAAGCACCAGCAGAATGACGAAAATTGTCCAAAGCATCGAATTTCTCCCTCTTCATGTGCTGGCCGTCATTGGAAGCTCTTAAGGAGCCACTTGTGCGACCGCATTATGACCAGGAGCACTTTGCTGGCCAAACGCGAGGAAATTCCAGAAACTCGATGTGAAGTTGCGTACTTACGTCGCCGACAATTTAGCCTAGCATCCGAAGCTCAACGGACTGATGGGGGACAGGGGGGAAAGCCCGGCCCTGCGTGCGAAACTCGTAGCGTTCAATTGCGACTGCGGCACCCTTGTCGCTGCTGCGAATGACGCATCCGTAGATCATCAGTTTCATGGGGCAGGAGTCATTGAGGAGAACGGGCCAGTTCATGGACAGTTCTACTGGCATGCCGGCGGTCAGCATCGTCTCTGTGGAGAACCAAACTCCTCCGCTGGAAATATTGACGGTCTTGCCGGTCCCGGTTTCGGCGATCCGCTGGCCGTAGAGCATTTTATATCGAACTTCCTGTTCGATATCGAAGCGACGCTTGGTCCGCCTGTCCCGATCTCCATTCTTCAATACACGCGCTTCGTTTGTTTGGGCCACGTTCACCGCCTTCCTCAATCGAAAAGTTACCTCGGTGGCCCTGATCGCTCAAGATGTCTTTAGTTATTCGAGCGCCGCTAACTGCACCCGGGGATATCCCCCAACACTAATTAATTCAGTCATTTACGGACCGTCGCGCAACGCTAGAGGGGGGCTCGCACCAGGACGTCTGGGACTTTTGGAGTTAACTAAAAATGGCCGGTTCATTCCGATGGTTATGGGAGGAAAGGCCTAAAAAGAAAGGATTTGCAAAATATTTTCCAAAATACTAGACAAACAGATCTTAAATTGCTAATCTTGGATCAACACAGACAGCATCCCAAGGCGGTTGGTCCCCTCCCACCGCCATTCTCTGAGTGCAGGCCCCGAGCACCCATCTCGGGGCCACTTCCTTTTTAGGACACCTTTCTACCAACCAAAATCTTTGCCCGCGTGCTCCGGATTCTCGATTATCTTCTGCAGCAACTCCAGGCTAACCTTTGCTTCGACCACCGTCGCCTCACTCCGTCCCAGCGTTACAATGAGTAGCCGCGCCGATTTGCCAGCTTCTCCTCCCGCAATGTAGGTAGACGCTCCGTTACCCCGGGAATGTACCTGCACCATCGGCTGAAGGTCGCGCGTTGACAGCGAATTGAAGAGCCGCTCAAAGTCGTTCCCTTCGCCGTAACCCTGGGGCAGATTATCGAATGTCGCGATGTGAACTTCGCTCGCACCGGCGGGACGGGAGAACTTAGCCACTAGATTGACTACTCCCATCATAGGGATTTTGGTCCTCTTAACGCCGTAATGCGATTCGATGGTGGATACCACGCGGTCGAAATCGCGATTCGCGGCGGAGAGCGAACCGGAGATTAATAGAACGATGGCTGCCACTCTCATCTTGCTTCCTTTCTTCGCCTTTCGCCGAACGGCAAATCCAAATCAGGGATGTGGAAGTGTCCTCCCAGGTCCGCCAACTGCTCGGGTGCAATCGTGCCCGTGAGACTTACATAGGTCAGTTCGTTGGGCCGGACAATTATGATTACGATTCCGGTCAACTTCCCATTGCCGCCATCCTTGAAATAGACGTCCACATCGTCTTCGTTCCTGGCGCGGACCCCCACAATCTTCGACCAGGCCGGAGAGGGAAGCTGATTTCGCAGCGCCTCCACGTCAGCGGGCGCAAATTCACCGGGCTGGGCGAACTTGAAACTACGGACGTAGACACCGTCCAACCCGGCGATGACTTTTCTGGCGTTGTCGGCGTCGTGATCCAAACGGGAGACGAGCTTCAACATGTTGCCGTCTAATGTCACGGATACGGACTCCTCCGCCTTCTCCGAAAGCTTCTCCAGGTTGGCCGGCAAGCGGACCTGTTGCGCCCACAGCGCGGTCATGCTTGCCGCCATCATGATTACGGTCAGTCTCATTCTTTCTCTACCCATTGCCTTTCAAAAGCCAATACGCTCGGCGTCACCGACCAGTAGGCAATAATTCTGGGTGCCTGTGGAATCGAACCTGTCTCGCCTGAAAATTCAATAGTCTTAATTGCCTGGCGCGGTATTGTGGCGTTATGTCAATTCACAACGGGTCACGCTTAGCCCGATTCGTCGTGCTCCTGGGCCTGGGCATCGGCGCACATGCCGCGGAAGCGGATCGGGTGGTGCGAGATCTGTGCGGCAAGGACGTGGCGATGCTTGGGGAGTCGCCGACACACGGGTTCGGGAACACGCTGGAGTTCAAGGTGGGGCTGGTGCGGCGGCTGGTGGATGAATGTCATTTCAACGCGTTCTTCATCGAGAGCGGGGCCTACGATTTTCTGAACATTCAAAGGCGGCTGAAGTCAGGGCAGGAGGTGACGGAGCCGATGGTAGCGGCGGCGATCGGCGGGCTTTGGGCGACTCGGGAGGTGCAACCGCTGATTCCGTTTCTGCTGGAGAAGGCCAGGGCGGGGAGCGTAGTGCTTGGGGGTCTCGACGATCAGCCTGGGAGGGGGAGTTGGGCGCAGCGGGAGATGCCGGCCGATCTGACGGCGTCGCTGGCGGGCGAGGAGAAGTCGCGATGCCTGGCGATTTTGCAGCGGCATATGTTGTGGCAGTACGGGAGTGATTCGCCATACGGTCCCAAGGATAAGGCGCTCATCCTGGGATGCCTGGATCGGGTGGATCGCAGTGAGTATGCCGGGGCAATGGTTGACAACATGAAGAGGCGTCTCGCGCGTGATTTCCGCGCGGATGTCCCGGTCGGTGCGGATATGCGAGTGCGGGACGGCAACGATCGGGATCGATCGATGTATTTGAATTTCCAATGGCTGATGGCACGGCTGCCGGCGCACAGCAAAGTCATCGTGTGGGCAGCGACGATCCACGTGGCGAAAGATCTGAGCGGAGTGAGCGGGAACGAAGGCGTGATTTCGTTCGGCTCCTACGTGCGGCGGGAGTTCGGGGACCGCGCATTCGCGCTGGGGTTCTCAGCGTATTCGGGGAGTTATGCCCTGACGGGTCAGCCGGTGCGGCAGTTGAGCGCGGCTCCCGACGATTCGCTGGACGGGCGACTGAGCGCGGAACGCGAGAGCTACGTCGCGTTGGGCGAATTGCGGAAAATGGGACCGTTGCCGGGGCGGGCGCTCGGGGCAGGGTTCAAGACCGCTCGCTGGGACGAGGTGGTGGACGGAATGGTGGTGTTTCGCGAAGAGCGGCCTCCGGAATTTCTACCGCGGTGAAACGTCAGTCGAACATCTCCGAGAGTACGCGGCCAACCGAACCCGCGGGCGTCTCGACGTCCAGGAGCGTCGCGAGTGTCGGCGCAATGTCGTTGACCGCGATCGTGGAAGAATAGCGGCCCGGGCGAATGCCTTGACCCATGAAGATTACCGGGACGTGCGAATCGTAGCTGAACGTTGTACTGTGCGTCGCTTTGCCCTTGCCGAAGATCCAGTAAGGTTCGAGCATCACTTCGATGTCGGGACCTCGCCGCACGTAGTAGCCGTTCTGCGCGCGGCGTCCGACGAAATCGTCCATGGCAACGCCGCTGTTCAATTGCTCCCTCGTGAAGACTCGGAACACGTGTGGAACCGCCATGGCCCCTTGCGCCGCAATCCGTCCGACTTCCGCGCGATCGAGGTTCTTCTGCTCGATCAGCGGCAGATTCAAATAGAGCGCGCTATCGGCCTCAGTCAGCACCCAGTCGCCTTCACCATATTTCTTCACAAGCGCTGCCACGACTGCCTTCGAAACGGTCCCCGTCAGTACGCGACCTCCGGGCATTTTGCGCTCTCGATTCACCTCGGGATTGGGCCCCACGCCGTGATCGGCGGTTAACACTACGAGGACGTTTTCCAGTCCGACCTGGCGATCGACTGCCTGAAATAGCTTCTCAAGGAGCGCGTCGGTGCGGACCGCCATCTCATGGACCTCGGGCGAATCGGGGCCGAACTCGTGACCCACATAGTCGTTGGAGGAGAAACTGACCGAGAGCAAATCGGTGACCCCGCGCTTGCCGAGTTGCTCAGCCGACAGCATTCGCTCGGCGAGAGCCTCGATCAGTTCATTGCCGTAAGGGCTGGAGTCCTCAGCGGGATAGAGCTTCTTCAGATCGCTTGTCATGGTGTGATTCAGCCAGACGGATCCGACGAATTTGTCGGCAGGACGCGAAGCGTTGAAGTCCTTAACCCACCCCGGTAAGTCCGGAAAATAGTAGCTGCTGCTGACGAAGTTGCCGGTCTTGGTGTCGAACCAGAAGGCACCGTCCGCCATGTGGCCGGCCGGGAGGATGGCCGCACGATCCTTTAAGGAGATGCCGAAGACGCGCGACTTTCCACCGTCAGCCATCTTCAACTCATCACCGACAGTGTCGACCAGCAAACGCTCCGGGGATGATCCGATTCCACCCCCTCCGCCCAGCAACTGCGTTCGGCTGTCGGACACGCTCGTGACCTTGGCGCCCTCGTCGCGGTCGTACCAATCGTTGCCTATGATGCCGCTGATCGAAGGCGTTGCGCCTGAAAGGATTGTACTGTGGCCGATCGCCGTGACGGTGGGATAGTGCTCGTAACGTGCGTTGGTGAATACTGCTCCCTTGCTGAGCAGCCGCTCGAATCCCGCCTTATACTCGCCGCGGAACCGGGTCAAATAGTCGTATCGAAACTGATCGATTACGATGGCCAGAACCAACTTGGGCTTCCTGGGAGGCGCCGCAAGAATCGTTGCGGCAACCAAGGCAAACACCAGAATCTTCTTCATGGGCCGAAATTTCAGCCTAACACGCAGCGGAAGGCGGTGTTGACACTTGTCCACGACCTGTACATGGATCTCGCTTGGAAGTGCCTACTAAATTGACAATAGTCGCCCTATGTCGTCATAACTTATTCATTATAAAGGAACTATAATTTGGTACTGTGAGTGCTTCAGTACGACCCGTAGTCTCGGAGGATTGAAAGACCAATGGCCACAGATACTAAAACAAAAACAATTGAAAAAGGCGAAGACCGGCGCAAGAAGTTTCGTTTCCCTATTCATCGCGAGTTGCGTTACAAGTTGATCGATGAAGGGGTTCTGGTGGGGACCGGAACAGGACAGAGCGTCAACATCGGCAGCGGGGGCGTTGCTATTTCTTTGGATCGCGAAGTAAAGTCAGGCACGCTGATCGAGCTTTCCATCAGTTGGCCGGTGCTGCTGGATGACAGCTGC
>Ga0105237_10006366_pt1 | contig 13117 bp, 9 predicted proteins | sample KBSC24metaG_FD_81520 | JGI IMG/M metagenome (GOLD analysis project Ga0105237, IMG submission 81520) | Corn rhizosphere microbial communities from Kellogg Biological Station, Michigan, USA - KBS C2-4 metaG | ecosystem: Host-associated > Plants > Roots > Rhizosphere > Soil | place: Michigan, USA...
CATGGTGTGGCGCACAATCACGCTCACCATATCGCACGCGCCCACCAGCACCAGCGCAAGCGCCGCGACCGGCAGACTCCGCGACAGTCCGAACATGACCGTACACAATCCAAAGCCGAACACACACCACAGCATCGCGGCCCCGGCTTTCCGCCGCAGAGGCCAGTATGCCAGGATCATCGCCGTCAGGACCGCTCCGAATCCTGGTGCGCTGCGCAGAATGCCCAGTCCGCGAGGGCCGGCCTGCAGAATCTCCTTAGCGTACACGGGCAGTAGCGCGACCGCTCCGCCCAGCAGTACGGCGAAAAGATCGAGGCTGATTGCGCCGAGGATCAGGGGATTGTCCTTGATGTAGCGCAGACCTTCCAACACCATGCGAGGCGATGCGGCCCGCTTCTCCGTCTGATGCTTTTCGATACGAATCGTCGAAATCAATCCGAGCGAGACCAGGTACGCGACCGCCGCGCACGAGAAGACGGGAATCGGATTTCCAGACAAGGTAAAGAGCACACCACCCAACATCGGCCCGACCACGGTAGCCGCCTGGAAGATGGAGGAGCCCCACGCCACCGCGTTCGGAAAATCCTCCGCGGGCACCAGCAGCGGCAGAAATGCCTGGCTGGCCGGTCCGTTAAACGCGCGTACTACGCCGTTCAGCAGCAGCACGCCATAAATCGGATAAACATGCGGAACGTCGCGCACGGCAAAGAGCAGTAGCAGCATCGAGCACAACGAGAACGCCGCGAAGCAGCACTGAAGAATCCGTTGTCGCGGAAATCGATCCGCCGCCTGACCCGCCACCAGAAATAAAAAGATCCCCGGAAGAAACTGCGCCAGCCCCGCCAGTCCCAGATCGAGTGGCCGGTGTGTGATGGAGAAGATCTGCCAACCCACCGCCACCGCCTGCATTTCTGACGATACAGTCGCCAGAAAGCGGCCGGTCATGTACGCTCGAAAATTTGGATAGCGAAACGCGGCGCGCGCCGCCGCGGACGAGATGGGCATCCCTTACAACTATTGTACGCGTCGCACCCCGCGCCCCGGGGTCGCCCCATCTACCAATTGCCCCTGTTTCACCACCATGACTCCGTTCACGATCACGTACGGAATCCCCTCCGAATATTGCGCCGGATTGTCGAACGTCGCCTTATCGGTGATATGAGCCGGGTCGAATACTGTGATATCCGCATCCGCCCCGACCGCGATTCGCCCCTTCGACTTCATCCCCAGGCGATCCGCCGGCATCACCGTCATTTTGCGCAGCGCCTCCATCAGCGACACGGCATGCTGCTCGCGCACATAGCGCCCCAAAACGCGCGCATACGTGCCGGCCGCCCGGGGGTGCCCCTTGCCTTCCTGCAAAATTCCATCGCTCGCGATCATCACCATGGCGTTCGCCATCGCCGTCCGCACGACCTCCTCCGGAATCCCGTGGATTGCGACCATGCCGCCTTGCTTGCGATACCGCGCAAAGCTCTCGGCATTCAGCCGTTCGCCCGTCAGTGCCCACTGCAAATCGCCGTAACTGATGTTGCCCAGTCGCTTCTCCCAACCCTCAGCGAAGATTGCCGAAGCCAGGTCGGTCATGCCGGCAGTATAAGGATACGCCTCGGTCGTTACGTCGAGCCCCCGTGCGCGCGCACCGGCAATCATCTCGAGCGCCAGGTCCGTCTCGCGCAAACACGTGCTGGTCAGGTGGACGATGTGTAATGAGGCGCCGCTGCCCGCTGCATCGGCCAGCACTTCTTGCAGGGAATCGATCGCTCCAGGCTCAGCCGGACCGCTGTTCCGCATGTGAACGTAGACCGTCGCCTTGCGCTTCGCAGCGAACCGGAAGACCTCGTAAATCTCAGCGCGGGTGGCCTCCGTCACATAAGCGATCCCCATGCCGATCCCAAGCGCCCCATCGTCCAAACCCTTGCCCAAAATGGAGAGCACTTCGGCGCGTTGTTCGGGAGTGGTCGGGCCCATGCCCTTATCGCGGGGCAGGAACGTCCCGCTATCGTGGAGCACGGCCATGCGCGCCGGGATGTGTCCGACTGTCGCGCCAAAGTTGATGGTGGCATGCCCGTTGCGCTCGGCGTACCACGCCGGAGCCGGCGACACGCCGACCTCCAATTCCAGAGCCGTCGTCACGCCATCGCGCGCTTTAAACCGATAATTTTCCGGAGTTTGGCCGTGCGAGTGGAGATCAATAAATCCCGGGGCGACCACCAGGCCCTTCACATCGACAAGATTTGCCGACGCTAGGGGCCTCTCGGAAACCGCCGCGATTTTTCCATTGCGAACACCGACATAGCGGACGGCATTCAGACCCGTGGCCGGGTCCATCACGGTGCCGTTCGCCAGCACCAGGTCAAACTGTTGCGACTGTGCGGAAAGGGCAGACATCAGGACAAGCGGTAATAGGAGCCGCATCGTGCCCCCATATTACCAACCTGCCTACTAGAAGTAGCGGATCCGTTCCCGGCGAATCTGCGCCCGTTCGCGCGCCTCGTCGCGGCGGATCTGGCTCCGAACGCGCGCCTCGTCCCGTCTCGCCTGCGCTTCTTCGCGCCGCACTTCCACCTGCTCCCGAATCCGCTCGCGTAGCTCCATGCGGCGGGCGGCGGTTCGATCGCGAAGCTCCTGAGCGCGGGCTCGCTGGCGGTCGCGCTGCGCCTCCAACCGGTCGCGCACCGCTTCCATGCGTTCGTGGCGGGCTCGAATCTGGTCATACCAATCGGTCCCCGCAAACACCGGGACAAGCAGCAGCAACGCAAATACGATCAGCTTCATGATGATTTATACTCCGAAGTCTACGATTGGTTACGCGGATATTTTCAAATTCCGCGTAGCGCGACGACCGTCACATCATCGCTCCGGGAAGCCCCGCTGAATTCAGATACCGCGTCCACGATGGTCTGCACCAGCGCTCCAGACGCCTTGCCCTGACTCTCGCGCAACGTGACGATCAGCCGTTCCTCGCCGAATTCTTCGCGGTGATCGATCCCTGCTTCCGTTACTCCGTCCGAATAGAGGATCAGCACGTCCTTCGGCCGGATCTCGACCATGGACTCGGTGCACTTCCACTCCCGAAAAGCTCCCAGCATCGTCGCTGTCGGGGGGAGTTGCTCGATCGCACCCGATTCCCGCAGCAACAACGGAGCGACATGACCGCAGTTCACATACCGCAGCTTCCGTGTCCGATCGTCATATAGCCCGAAGAAAAGTGTCGCGAACCGCTCGGCCGCCGTCGAATCGAAAAAGTGTCGATTCACCGACCGCAGCGCTTCCGCCGGACGCAACAAGGCGCCGGGAGGTTGATTGCGAAAACACGCCTGCAGATTTGCCATCAGTAAGGCCGCCGGAACGCCCTTGCCCGAGACGTCCGCCAACACAAAGCCCATCGTGTGGTCGGTAGTGTCGAGGAAGTCGTAGTAGTCGCCGCCCACTTCTTTGGCCGCCACGCACTGCCCCGAATAATCCAAGGTCTTGAGCATGCGTAACTGACGCGGAAAGAGCTTCTGCTGCACATTCGCCGCGATTTCGAGTTCCGACTTCCGTCGCCGCTCCGATTCCGCCTGCTTTCGGATTGCGGCCAGAAGCCGCTCGTTGTCCCAGGGCTTCTGGATGAAGTCGCAGGCGCCGCGCCGCATCGCTTCCACCGCCAGGTCGAAACTGCTCCACGCGGTCATCACCATCACAGGCGCCGTGTTGCCGTTCTCTTCCAGGCTGGTCAGAAGGTCCATGCCTTCCTGACCCGATGTCGTGTCGCGCGTGTAATTCAGGTCCACCAGGATCAGGTCGAACACCTCGGTCCGCACCGCGTGCAGCAGAGCTTCCGGGGAATCCACGGCAATCGCTTTCCAGCCTTGCCCCTTCAACAGGAGCCGCAACGCCTCCAACACGTCAGCCTGATCGTCGCTGATCAGGACGCGAAATGGACTGGCCTGCTCGACTGCGAGTCCCGAGACATTCCCAATGGACATGGTCACCGCGATTTTTGCAGCACGTTTGGTGCCGCCTCAAACGCCATATGATTCAATGACATCACGGTGTCCCATCTGTCCGATTTCGGGACGCCTTGTTTCGCGTTGGGATTGGTAACATAGAATTGACGCCCGAAAATGGACCGGCAAAGTTCAATGTTTGATTTCCGATGGAAGGCCTATGGGGTGTCGGCGCTCGTCTTCGTGCTCGATCGGCTTACGAAATGGATCGTCGATACGCATGTTTCGTTTGTCGATAGTTACCGTGTGATTCCCGGCTTCTTCGATATTGTACGCTCGCAGAATAGCGGTGTCGCATTCGGTATCTTCAACGATTCCACCTCCGAGTGGCGGACCACCTTGTTAGTGATCGCGTCGGTCGCCGCGGTCGCGGTAGTGAGCGTGATGCTGTGGAGGTCGCGCAATCTCGATCGCCTCACTTTGTTTGGACTATCCCTGATCCTGGGCGGAGCGGCAGGCAATGTCTTCGATCGGATCGTGTGGGGGAAGGTGACGGATTTTCTTCTGCTTTACGTTCGCGACTATCAGTGGCCCGCGTTCAATATGGCTGACTCCGCCATCGTGATTGGCAGCGGACTACTGATGCTCGACATGTTCCGATCCAAGCGACAGGCAGCAAATGTATCCTGAGATTTTTCATATTTCGTTTCTGCACACGTATGGCGTGTTGGTGGCGGCAGCTTTCCTCACTGCGCTGTGGATGGCGGGAAAGCTAGGTAAGCAGGCCGGCCTGAACGTGGAGGCAGTCACAAATCTGGGCGCCTACTGCGGACTGGCCGCGATTGCCGGCGCGAAGTTGATGATGCTGATCGTTGACTTCCGCTACTACACTGAACATCCCGGCGAGTTCTTTTCGCTAGCGACTCTGCAGGCGGGCGGAGTCTTCTACGGCGGGCTGATCGCTGCGCTCGGCATTGCATGGTGGTACATCCGCAAGATGCGCCTGCCGCTCGCAACAACCGCCGACGTCTTCGCGCCCGGCATCGCGTTGGGACACGGCATCGGACGGCTGGGTTGCTTCTCCGCAGGCTGCTGCTGGGGTGTCGAATGCCACCTGCCGTGGGCAGTGACGTTCAAGAATCCCGTCGCGAACGAACTGGTTGGAGTGCCGTTGAATCGTCCGATTCACCCCACGCAAATCTACGAAGCGCTTGCCGAGTTCGTAATCTTCGCGGTGTTGTACAAGCGCTTCCAGCAGCCTCACTCCAAGGGTTCGATCATCTCGCTCTACCTGATGATGTATTCGACTGCGCGCTTCATCGTAGAGTTTTTCCGCTTCCATGAGCAGGGCAATCTCTTCAACGGTCCCTTCGACACATCGCAGTGGATCTCGGTCGCGCTCTTCGCACTAGGCACCGCGTATTTCGTAGCGCAGCGCCGCCGAACGCCCGCTTTGGTGGCGTGAACTCGTCGCGCTCAGTTCCAGTTCCTAACGGAATTAGACTGCGTCGGTGAGCGCCAAATCGCGGTCCCGAGCGAAAGCCGCAATCATCAAAACGCGTACCCAGATAGGAGACTAGGCACGCAGGGCACTTGCCGCCGTACCGAGGCCATAATATGTCGATGAGCGGCTTGGAACCTCTCCGTTATATCGTTCTTCCCGGAAAGAATCCGGCCCCACAATTTCGCGGTGCATACGGTCGTGCCTTTGATCTGTGGATGGATGTGTGGTCACGGGAGATTCTGAAACTGGACGGTGTGTCCCTCACATCCTCCGATCACTTTTCGAGGCAGGACCTGATCGGCGCGCTATTCCAAGGCGACACGTGCTTGGGGCTGACTTGTTTCAGCATCCTGGACTTGAGCCTGCCCGCGTCGCGAATGGACTCCTGGTTTCAACCGTGGCCCGATGCCCTTGTCTTGGATCTTTCCAGGAAAGCAAACAGATACCTTTGCATGAGTTGGTTTACAGTAGCGCCGGAATGGCGTCGGGAGAAGCGTGGGGCGACTTTAGCTGTCAGCAGGATCGTAGCCGAGCTATCGTCGCTTCTTACCTTGGCAGAGGGCATTCCCGCATTGGGCACACCGCGCTGTGACCGATCGATTAATCGACTGGCGGAAGCCGTGGGCGGCGAGCTTCTTTTGCAAGGCGTCAAACACCACGGAGTAGAGATTGCCTTAGTGGTGTTCGAACCCACCAATATCGAAGTGACGAAGGAAACGTTCAGTCTAGACGCGCGATCGCTGTGGGAGAATCGAATGGATTATCGTCAAGGAGGGCCCAGCAGTCAGATGCGAGCTAAGTACGAGGTAAACATGCAGCGGTACGGGGCTGCCTGCCAGAAATACCCTTTCGAAGATTCCAGTTTTTATACCCTGTATCTCGCACAAACCTACTACTTCGTGCGTCATTCGACTCGTCTACTCGGGCTTGCGATTGCCCGCATGGACCATGAACATGCTGCCTTTTCAGGTCGATTTGCTACCAGCCTGTCCGAGGAGCACGGACACGAACTGTTGGCACTTAACGACCTGAAGTTGCTCGCCAAGACCATCACTGGATTGCCAGAATTGCCCGAAACGAGAGCTCTTTATGAGTGCCAATATTATAAGATCGAGTATCAGCATCCGCTTGCTTTGCTGGGTTACGTAATCTTCCTTGAAGGCCTTGCGGCTATATCGGCTGCACCAGTGCTCGACCGCGTCAGGAGTACATTTGGCGACGCTTGCTCATTCTTGAAGGTGCATTGCGAGGACGACGTCGAACACGTGGAAAAAGCACTGTGCCTGACCGACGGCTTGTCGAAGCCGATCGCAGATCTTGTCAAAACGAATTTCGAGCAGACGGCTGTTCTTTTTTTCCACATGTTCGATGCAATCCGGGCCAAAGCGAGCCAATCAGCCTCGTTGGTGCTGGAGTAGCGCGCAACTCGGTCTGCCGTTACATTCGTCCCGCCAGGACATCGAGCGTGAAGAATTGAATTCAGGTCAATTGCAAACTGAACGCAGAGCCCAACTCCTAAACCAGCTCCACTTCCACAGGCAGCGATTCCAATTCCCCATGCACCAGAGTAATCGACGCTCGTCCCGGCGACATCCGGCAAGGCAGTAGCGCATTCACCTGGGTGGCGCCTTCCGCATCCGGAGCTGAGACGAACACCGCCGGCATATCCGTCCCGTTCAATCGCACGCGCACATCGCGACGGTCGCAATCGACCGGTAATCCTGCAGCCCATAACGACACGCACGAATCCATCCCGACGTTCACCTTGTAACGCTCCCAACTGCGACCATCCGTCACCAGACGAATCGTGGGAGCATCCAGGCTGACGCTGCCGCCCTTCCGCCGCTCACTCTCGGGAATGTCGATTCCAATCCTCACCGTGTTGCTGAACGCGCTATCCCGCACCTGCAGCCGGACGTCGTACCAACCCGGGTCCAATCCGATCGGCAGTTTGAAGTTCGCGTGCCATCCGTCGCCGCCCGTCGCATGCACCACCACGGGGCGCGATGCGTACGGCCCGATTTCGGGGAACACATCGTCCACTGTCAAATCCTGCTGATCGCTCTTGAACCACATCGACACGTAATCGTCGGTGAGCTGCGAGAACGTATGATCCAACGACACGCTGTTCTCGACGCACGTCACGTAAGGCGCAGCCTGCAGGTTGGGGCGGGGAAGCCATTGTCGGAAACAACTCACGTGCGCGCGGCAACTCATCACGCTCTGCAACTCCACCCGCACAAATCCCGCCGAGCGGCAGAACGCCAACAGGCATGGCGTATTCGGCCCCACCCAGTTGTCGAACTGTCCGCGCAACTCGGTCGTCTCGTAAAACTCCATCACGGGATTCGCCGACAGATTCGTGCCGTCATCCGACACGAACGATTCCACGCAGGCCATTTCGGTCGCCAGGTCACAGACATTCTCCAACGCCAGCATCGGATGCTTCAAGTGATACAGCACGCCGAAAAACAGCACGATATCGAAGCGTCCCAGATCTTTCGAATTCAGCCGGCAGATGTCGCCGATGCGGTACTCCACTTTCGAGCCCAACAGTTCACGCGCAACGCGAAACTGCGTGTGTTCCGCCGAATCGATCGCCATCACCTGCGCGCCGCGCCGCTCCATCTCGAAGCTGAACCATCCGTCCCACGCGCCGATATCCAGTACGCGCTTGCCGCGCAAATCCTGCGGAATTGGAAACTGCGCGATGCGCTTGCGAAGCTGCTCGATCGTCTGCAGCCCCTGAATCACCTGCCCATCGGGCAATTCCAGGCTGTGATACCAGCCCAGCCGGTTGAGTTCGCCGATCTGCTTCTGCGTCTCCGAAGTGTAGAGCTGGTTGCGTGCTTCCATGTTCCCAATACGATTGTGCCATCAATCGTGTTAGCGTAAGGATCAGTAACGCCCTTCATGCTTTCACCTGTCCTCAGCCGGGAAGAGGAGCTCTACTGGCTGGCTCTCAAACTGGTTCCCGGTCTGGGCACTCGCACTTCCGGAAAATTGTTGGATCGCTTCGGAACTCCGCAGGCCATCTTTCGCGCCTCGCGATCGGAACTCGAAGCGGCGGGACTGAGTGGTGCGATCGCACAATCGGTTTCGAGCGGGTGCACGTTCGAGGATGCCGCCGTGCAGCAGCAGAAGATGCTCGATACCGCGACCGAACTTGTCACTATCGGCGATGCGCGATATCCGCGGCCGCTTCGTGAGATATTCGATCCGCCCATCGTACTTTTCGCCAGGGGACGCGTAGACTTGCTGCAATCGTTGATGCTCGGAGTAGTCGGCACGCGCCGTCCTACGCCGTATGGCCTCGCCGTCGCGGAACGAATCTCCGCGGACCTTGCTCATGCGGGGCTGACGATATCGAGCGGCATGGCGCGCGGAATCGATACCGCCGCGCACAAAGGTACGCTCTCGGTCGGCGGCGATACGGTTGCCGTTTTGGGATGTGGCGTAGACGTGGTGTATCCTTCTGAGAATCGCAAACTCGCGGCGGAACTGGCAGTAAAAGGTCTGATCCTTTCCGAGTTTCCGATGGGTGCGACCGCCTTCCCACAGAACTTTCCCATCCGCAATCGCATCATTAGCGGTATGAGCGTGGGCGTGCTTGTCGTGGAAGGCGCTCAGTACAGCGGCTCGGCGATCACCGCCAAACTCGCGATGGATCAGGGGCGCGAAGTGTTTGCCATTCCTGGAAATATTACTTCCAAGTTGAGTTGGGGCCCGAATCTCCTGATCAAGCAAGGCGCCCGGCTGGTGCAGGACTGGAACGACGTGATTGTCGACCTGCCACCTGAATCCCGCAGGCTTCTAATTGAAAGAGGACGCCAAAAGCTCCTCTCCGAAGACGGTGCAACTTCCGGGGGCGAACAGGCATCTCTAGTGGATGTCGGCGCTCCGCAGCTCGATAGTACCGCTCGGAAGGCGCTCGAAGCACTGAAGGTGGACGTCGCCGTACACTTGGACGATCTGCTTGAAAAAGTTGAAGATATCTCGCCGTCCGAGTTGATCGCCGCTCTTTTTGAACTGGAAATGCTGGGCTTGGTGAAACAATTGCCCGGAAAGAATTTTGTAAAAGTGTGGTAAGGTCAAACGGAAACTGCTACCAATCTTGAGGCGGCCCTGGGTGCCGCCGTCTGAAAGTCAAATATGCCAAAAGCTCTGGTAATCGTGGAATCGCCTGGAAAGGCGAAGACCATCAACAAATACCTGGGCAAGCAGTATGTTGTTAAAGCTTCGCTCGGTCATATTAAAGATCTTCCCAAGAAAGATCTCGCTGTTGATGTCAGTCAAGGGTTCGAACCGCGTTATGAGGTCATTGAAGGTAAGAAGAAGCTCCTGGCAGAGCTGAAACAAGCCGCCAAAAAAGTCGAAGAAATCTACCTCGCAGCCGATCCGGATCGCGAAGGCGAAGCCATCTGCCATCACTTGCAGGAAGAACTGGGCACCAATAAGAAGGACGGCCCGCGCATCTTTCGCGTGATGTTCAACGAGATCACCAAGAAAGCCATCGAGAAGGCGTTTGAAAAGCCAGGTCAGGTCGATTCGAACCTGGTCGATGCGCAGCAAGCCCGTCGCGTGCTCGATCGTTTGGTAGGTTATAAAATCTCGCCACTGTTGTGGGACAAAGTGCGGCGTGGCCTTTCTGCCGGCCGCGTTCAGACTGTCGCCTTGCGTGTAGTGGTTGAGCGGGAGCGCGAAATTCGCGCCTTCGTTCCGAAAGAATACTGGACCATCGACGCCGAACTGAACGCGAAGAAACCGCCGCTGCTGACCACCCGTCTCATCCGTTTAAATGATGAGCCTGCGGACATAACTAATAAGGATGCGGCCGACCACGTTTTGGCGCAGGTGGAAGGCGCCGATTACATCGTAAAGTCGGTCGGCACTCGCGAGAAGAAGCGCAATCCCGTCGCGCCCTTTATCACCTCGACTCTGCAGCAGGAATCGTCGCGTAAGCTTCGCTTCAGCGTCAAGCGCACCATGATGCTGGCGCAGCGTTTGTATGAGGGTGTGGAACTCGGAAAAGAAGGCGCGGTAGGTTTGATCACCTACATGCGTACCGATTCAACGCGCGTCTCGGACGACGCGATTGCCGAGGTCCGACAATACATCACCGAACACTTCGGCAAGGAGTTTCTGCCCGAAGCCGTCAACGTCTACAAATCGAAAAAGGACGCGCAGGACGCTCACGAAGCGATCCGTCCTACCTCGATGGCACTGACGCCCGAGATTCTCGAAACCCATCTGGCCGAGGACGAAATGAAGCTGTACCGCCTCATCTGGAATCGCTTCGTGGCGTGCCAGATGATGCCCGCCCTCTTCGACCAGACCACCATCGACGTCGCAGCCAAAGGCAAGGACGGCGTGGACTACATTTTCCGCGCCACTGGTTCCGTCCAGAAGTTCGAAGGCTTCCTCAAGGTCTACCGCGAAGGCAAAGACGCGGTGGACGAAGAAGACGAGGAAGAGAAGCATCGTATGCCGCTGGTGACCGAAGGCGAAACGCTCCGTTTCAAGGCGATTCGCCCCGATCAGCACTTCACCGAGCCGCCGCCGCGGTACAACGAAGCAACGCTCGTGAAACGTCTGGAATCGGATGGCGTCGGTCGTCCGTCCACCTATGCTTCGATCCTCTCCACCATCCAGGAGCGCGAGTATGTAAAGAAGGAAGGTGGCCGCTTCGTGCCCACCGAATTGGGCATGGTGGTGACCGACCTTTTGCTCGAAAGCTTCGACGACATCTTCGATGTGAAGTACACCGCTCGCATGGAAGAAGAGTTGGACGAAATCGAGGATGGCAAACTCGACTGGCGCATGGCCATGTCCGAGTTTTACGAACGCTTTGAGAAGGACCTGCACCACGCCGAAGAGCACATGACCGACATCAAGCGGATGGAGAAACCCACCGACTTGCTGTGCGAGAAGTGCGGCAAACCGCTTGTCATCAAGTGGGGCAAACACGGCAGCTTCATAGCCTGCACCGGCTATCCCGATTGCACCTATACCCGGGAACTCACGGTCGATCTACCGGACGTCGATAAGGCGGATCTTTCCGAGCAGGGCGAAGAGGAATATTGCCAAAATTGCGGCCGTCCGATGGTCCTGAAAAAGGGCCGCTTCGGAACGTTCTACGCCTGTTCCGGATACCCGGATTGCAAAACCACCAAGCAGATCGGTGGAGCGCAAAAGAAACCCGATCAGCCGCTCGAAGAGCTCTGCCCGCAGTGCGGCAATCACATGGTGCTCAAAAGCGGGCGCTTCGGCGAGTTCACAGCCTGCAGCAACTACCCTACCTGCAAGTACGTGAAGCAGAAGACCATAGGCGTGAAATGCCCCGAATGCAGTGAAGGGGAAATTAGCGAACGCCGCTCCAAAAAGGGTAAGACTTTCTACGGCTGTACGCGCTACCCCGACTGCAAGTTCGTCGCCTGGGGTAAGCCCGTTCCGGAGAAGTGTACCGAGTGCGGCAGCCCCTACATGATCGAAAAATGGTTGAAGGCCGGACCGATCTGGCAGTGCCCCAACGCAGAATGCAAGCACAAGCAGCCGATGCCGGAAGCGGTCGCCGAGCCGGTCGCCCAGTAGCTTTGCCCGGCGACTCAGAATCTGAGTCGCCGGGCGTAAACTTTCCTCAGAGCTGTACGTCAAAGTAGGTATAGGACCTTAACCAAGGCCAGGGTCCGGCAATCCAAATCAACGTATATAATGACAGAAGACCCGGTTCCGGGAGGATTCGTGACTTTCAATATCAAAACAGTCGTCTTATGGGTAGTGCTCGTCGGCATGGCGTTGCTGGTTTACGTCGTCATGAAGCCGGGACAAGGCCCCAAAGAAGCCAATATTCCGGTTTCGGAGTTCGTGAAACAAGTCGAGGAAGGCCAAGTCAAAGAAGCCTCTATCGCTGGCAATGACGTGCGTGGCACGCTCGCCAATGGGACCGTTTTCAAGACGCAGATTCCTATTAACTTCCCGGAAATCTATAAGTTGCTGTCGGACAAGGGAGTCCGTTACGACTACAAGGACAGCTCGGCGGGTGGCTGGCTCTCGATCGTTCTGAACGCTTCGCTTCCGATTCTCCTCCTGGTCGGCTTCTGGATCTTCATGGCGCGCCAGATGCAAAGTGGCGGCAACAAAGCGCTTAGCTTCGGCAAAAGTCGTGCCCGCCTGCACTCCCAACAGCGCAAAGTCACGTTTAAGGATGTCGCGGGCGTGGAGGAAGCCAAGGAAGAGCTCCAGGAGATCATCGAATTCCTGCGCGAGCCCCAGAAATTCCAGAAATTAGGCGGTCGTATTCCCAAGGGCGTGCTCCTGATCGGACCCCCCGGAACGGGCAAAACTCTATTGGCCCGAGCGATTGCCGGTGAAGCCGCGGTACCCTTCTTCTCTATTTCCGGCTCGGATTTCGTCGAAATGTTCGTAGGCGTGGGCGCAAGTCGCGTTCGCGATCTCTTCGAACAGGGCAAAAAGAACGCTCCCTGCATCATCTTTATTGATGAGATCGATGCCGTCGGTCGCCAGCGCGGCGCCGGCTTGGGCGGCGGGCACGACGAACGCGAACAGACCCTGAACCAGTTGCTCGTGGAGATGGATGGCTTCGAGACCAACGAAGGCGTCATCCTGGTGGCTGCCACCAATCGTCCCGACGTACTCGACCCCGCCCTCCTTCGACCCGGCC
>Ga0105237_10006369_pt1 | contig 13109 bp, 10 predicted proteins | sample KBSC24metaG_FD_81520 | JGI IMG/M metagenome (GOLD analysis project Ga0105237, IMG submission 81520) | Corn rhizosphere microbial communities from Kellogg Biological Station, Michigan, USA - KBS C2-4 metaG | ecosystem: Host-associated > Plants > Roots > Rhizosphere > Soil | place: Michigan, USA...
CCAGGCGGGCACGCAGAATCGCCGTGCGCTGCTCGGCGTCGGCCGGGTTGACCAGCGCCACCGACAGGCCGAAGCGGTCCAGCAGCTGCGGGCGCAGGCCGCCTTCCTCAGGGTTCATCGTGCCCACCAGCACGAAGCGTGCGGCATGCTGCTGCGAGATGCCGTCGCGCTCGACGGTGTTGACGCCGCTGGCGGCCACGTCGAGCAGCGCATCGACCAGCGCATCGGGCAGCAGGTTGACTTCATCGACATACAGCACGCCGTGGTGGGCGCGCGCCAGCAGGCCGGGTGCGAGGCGCAGCCGGCCGTCGCGCAGCACGTCTTCGACGTTCAGCGTGCCCACCAGTTGCTCCACGCTTGCAGCCAGCGGCAGCGTGATGAAGGGTGCGGGAAGTGAGGAGGACACTGACGGCAGGAGCGCTGCCAGCGCCCGCGCCGCGGTGGACTTGGCGGTGCCGCGCGGGCCGCTGATGAGCACGCCGCCGATACCCGGGTCAATGGCCGCGAGCAGCAGCGCGCGTTGCAGCTCGGGCTGGCCGATCAGCGCGCTGAAGGGGAAGGCCGCTCGGGTGGCGGCCTCAATGGTCACCGTGAATGTGCCGGACATGGATGCAGCGGTCGATGTGGGTGTCATGCCGGGTGTCATTAGAGAGGCCCTTCGCCGCGTTCTTCGAGCCGGCGCTCCAGCGCCAGCAGGTGGTGTTCGATGCGCTCGCGATGGTCGCCAGGCGCTTGCCACAGCCCGCGCCGCATCGCATCCAGCAGCCGTTCGCCGATGCCGCGCAGCGCCAGCGGGTTGTGCTGCTGTAGGAACTCGCGCGTGGTGTCGTCGTGCAGGTAGGCGTCGGCCACCAACGCATATTGGTGGTCGCCCACCACGCCGGTGGTGGCGCCGTAGGCGAACAGGTTGTCCACCGTGGCGGCGATCTCGGACGCGCCCTTGTAGCCGTGCCGGCGCGCGCCTTCCAGCCACTTTGGGTTGACGGCGCGCGCGCGCACCACACGCGCCACCTCTTCGCGCAGCGTGCGGATGCGCGGCGACCCCGGCACGCTGAAATCGCCGTGGTACAGCGCCGCCGGGGCGCCGGCCAGATGCTGCACCGCGGCTGCCATGCCGCCCTGGAACTGGGCGTGGTCGGCAGCGTCGAGCACGTCGTGCTCGCGGTTGTCCTGGTTGTGCAGCACCGCGTCGAGCCCTGCCAGCCGCTGCTCGAAGGGCTGGCGCGCAGCAGCGCCGTGCCCTCCCTGCCCGTAGGCGAAGGCCCCGGCCTGCAGGTAGGCCTGGGCGATCTCGTGGCCGTCTTGCCAGCGCCCGCTGTCCAACACCTCCTGCACGCCCACGCCGTAGCCGCCCGGGCGTGGGCCGAAGACGCGCCAGGTGGCCTGGCGTTTCGCGTCGTCCCCGCGCCGGCCGGCGGCCCGCGCCTCGGCGGCTGCCCGCTGCACGCGGGCGCGGATCGGGTTCACGTCGTCAGGCTCGTCGGCCTCGCTGATGGCGGCCACGGCGCGCACGGCGGTGTCGAACAGGTCGATCACGTTCGGGAAGGCGTCGCGGAAGAAGCCCGAGACGCGCAAGGTCACGTCCACCCGAGGCCGGTTGCAGATGGCCATCGGCAGCACCTCGATGTCGACCACCCGCGCGCTGCCATCGGCCCACTTCGGCCGCACGCCCAGCAGCGCGAAGGCCTGCGCCACGTCTTCGCCCCCGGTGCGCATGGTGCTCGTGCCCCAGACCGACAAGCCCACCGCGCCGGGCATCGTGCCGTGGTCCTGCAAGTGGCGTTCGATCAACCGCTCGGCCGCGGCCGCGCCCATGGCGTAGGCCGTGGGGGTGGGCACGGCGCGCGTGTCGACCGAGTAGAAATTGCGCCCCGTGGGCAGCACATCGGGCCGGCCGCGCGACGGCGCGCCGCTGGGGCCGGGTGGCACGAAACGGCCGGCGAGGCCGCGCAGCAGTTGCGCCATCTCCTGCGGGCCGCAGGCGTCAAGCCGGGGGCGCAACACCTGCCGCATGCGCCGCAACACGGGGGCGGTGTGGGGCCACGCCGTGACATCGAACCCATCGGGCGCTTGGTCCGTCCAGGCGTGATCCGACACCACGTGCTCGGCCACCATTCGCGCGGCCAGCAGTTCCAGCCGCTCGCGCGCGTGACCGGTATGGCGCCAAGCCTCGGCACTCAACTGTTGCAAGGCCGCAGGGCGCGGGCCGCTCCACGGCGCGGCCCAGTCCGGGCTGAGCGCGCTGAAGCCGTCGACTCCGTCGAGCTGAAGGTCTTGCGCCAGCGCCACCAAAAGGCTGCGCTGGTCTGCTGCCGTGCCGCCCGGGAATCGCGCCAGGGCCACGAGCGTGTCGACGCGTTGGCGGCCCTGAGGCGAACTGCCGAAGGTGTGCAGCCCGTCGCGGATCTGAGATTCCTTGATCTCGCACAGGTAGGCGTCCAGCCGCTTCAGCAGGCCTTCGCGTGCCGCGTCATCGGCCGGGCGGGCGAAGCCCAGTTCTTCGTGCAGCCCTTCGCGGAGCATCCGTTCGAGGATGTCTTCGCGCAGCCGCCGCGCGCGCCGCGGGTCGAGCGACAAGGCCTCGTAGTACTCGTCCATCTGCCGCTCGAGCTGTTGCAGCGGGCCATAGGTTTCGGCGCGCGTCATCGCCGGCATCAGGTGGTCGACGATGACGGCCTGGGTGCGCCGCTTGGCCTGGCTGCCTTCGCCGGGGTCGTTGACGATGAAGGGGTAGAGGTGCGGCAGCGGGCCGAGGAGGGCATCGGGCCAGCAGGCCGCACTCAGTGCAACGCTCTTGCCCGGCAGCCATTCGAGGTTGCCATGCGTGCCCACGTGCACCACCGCATCCACCTGGAAGGCACGGCGCAGCCAGAAGTAGAAGGCCAGGTAGTGGTGCGGCGGCAACAGATCGGCGTCGTGGTAAGTCGCCGCCAGGTCCCTGTCGCGCCCGCGCGCCGGCTGGATGCCGACGAAGACGTGGCCGAAGCGCAGGCCGGCGATCATGAAGCGGCTGCTGCGCAGCGTCGGATCGTGTTCAGGCGCGCCCCACAGCGCGTTGACGGCGGCGCGGCTGTCCGCAGGCAGCCGATCGAAGTCTTCGAGGTAGTCGGCCAGGGCGAAGCTCTGGGCGGCCGGGCGTGCATCGTTCGCGCCGCGGTCATTGGTGATGCCGCGCAGCAACGCGGCGATCAGTGCGTCGCTGCTGGCGGGGAGATTGGCGGTGGCGTAGCCGGCAGCCTGTAGGGCCTGCAGGACGGCCACGGTGGACGCCGGCGTGTCCAGTCCCACGCCGTTGGCGATGCGCGAATCGTCTACGGGATAGTTGGCCAGGATCAGCGCGAGGCGCTTGTCGGCGTTCGGCTTGTCGCGCAGCACACACCAGCGGCGCGCCAGTTCAGCCACGAAGGCCATGCGCTCGAGCTCGGGCTGATAGCGCACCACGTCGAGCTCGGTGTGCTCGCAGCGCCAGGCCAGGCCTTTGAAGCTGATGGCGCGGGTGAGGATGCGGCCATCCACCTCGGGCAGCACCACCTGCATGGCCAGGTCGCGCGGCGCCAGGCCGTGCGGGTCGGCCAGCCATTGCTCTTGCGAGCAGCCGGCGGTGATGAGTTGGAGGACGGGCGCCTCACCGGCCAGCGCGGCGGGCGAGGCATCGTCGCCCACGCCATCCAGCGACGCCACGGCGAAGTTCGTCGCGTTCAGCACGACGGCCACGCGGTGTTCTGCGGCCAGTGCTTGCACCGCCGCGTGGCTGTCCGGGTTCTTGAGCGAATCCACGGCGACTGCCAGCGCGTTCAGGCCGGCGGCCGCCAGTGCGGCCAGCATCGCGTCGAACACCGCCGTGTTGCCGGCTTGCAGGTGGGCGCGGTAGAACAGCAGCAGTGCCACCGGCGCACCGGGCTTCCACGGTGCGGGTCGGGCCGCCGCTTGCGGTTGATAGCGCACGGCCGACGGCAAGGGCACCGGCCGCGCCGGGCGCGCACCCAGGCCGAACGCGGCATGCCCGATGAGCGAGAAGAAGGCTTGCGCGTTGTCGCGTCCGCCTTCGCGCAGGCAGCGCCACAGGTGGCGGCAATCGTCTTGCGGGGCGGTGCTGCGCAACAGCAGCTGCAGGTCTTCGCCAGCGTCGCCCGAGAACATGGCCAGCCACTGCCCCTGTTCGCGTGCCAGCGCCATCGCGCGTTCGACCACGTAGGCCCAGTCGCTCGGGCTGCCCAGGTGGTCGATCACCACCACGCGGGCATGGCGCAGCACGTCATCGACGTACAGGTCCACCGAGGCCGGCTGGCGCAGCCACATGAGGTTGGCCAGGCGCACGCTGGGGTAGTCGGGGCCGAGCTGCGCGGCGACGTCGGCCAGCAGCGACAGGGTGGTGTCGGCGGCGCTCAGCACCACCACCGAGCCGGGCGTCTGCGCCACGCGCACCACGCCCTGGCCACCGTCTTCAACGTGGCCGCCGGGGCGGGTGGACAGCAGATGCATGGGGGCGTTTTCAGTGCTTCAGTGGCGTGTCAGGCGGCAGCGATCGCTGCCAACGTACCGTCCAGTTCGGCCTGCAATACCGCCGCATCGAGCTCGGCACCGATCAGCACCAGGCGCGACGGCCGGGTCTCGTCGGCGCGCCAGGGCCGGTCGAAATAACTGTCGAAGCGCGAGCCCACGCCTTGCACCACCAGCCGCATTGCTGCGCCGGGCAGCGCGACGAAGCCCTTGACGCGGTAGATCTCGTGGCGCTCGACCAGGCGGCGCAAGGCGGCCAGCAGGCGCTCACGGTCGGGGACTTGCAAGCTCACGGAGATCGAGTCGAAGGCGTCGTGGTCGTGGTCCTCCGCTTCATCGTGGTGAGTCTTGCGCTGGTCGATCGCATCTTCCACCGCGCGCTCCAGGCCCAGCAGCACACCCAGGTCGATGCGGCCGTGCTGCGCATGGATCAGCTTTACGCCGGGCGCGGTTTCGATGCGGATGGCGGCTTCCACCCCGGCCAGGGCGGCGGCGTCCAGGCCATCGGTCTTGTGCACCACGACCAAGTCGGCGGTGGCGAGCTGGTCTTCGAACAGCTCGGCCAGCGGCGAGTCGTGGTCGAGGTTGTCGTCGACGCGGCGCTGGGCATCCACCGCCACCGGGTCGTCGGCGAAGCGGCCCGCGGCCACGGCGGGCGCATCCACCACGGTGATCACTGCATCGACCGTGAAGGCGTTGCGCAGCGCCGGCCACTGGAAGGCCTGCACCAGCGGCTTGGGCAAGGCCAGACCCGAGGTCTCGATGACGAGGTGGTCGAACTGCTCGCGGCGTGCGGCCAGTTGTTCCATCGCCGGCGCAAACTCTTCCTGCACGGTGCAGCACAGGCACCCGTTGGCCAGCTCGAACAACTGCCCGTTGGGTGCGTCGACCTCGTCGCAGCCGATGCCGCAGCCGCGCAGCAGTTCACCGTCGATGCCGAGCTCACCGAACTCGTTGACGATGACGGCGATGCGCCGGCCCTGGGCGTTTTGCAGCAGGTGGCGCAGCAGGGTGGTCTTGCCGCTGCCGAGAAAGCCAGTGACGATGGTGGCGGGGATCTTGCGGGTTTGCGTTGGCGTTTGCATGGTGCGGTTCCTGGAGGTGTTCGTTGGGCGCGGGTCGGTGGTGAGGCGATCAGTCCTCGATGCCACGCTGCGCCAGCACCCCGGCTTTGAAGTGGTGCTTGATGAGCGTCATCTCCGTCACCGTGTCGGCCAGGGCGATCAGCTCGTCCGGCGCGTTGCGCCCGGTGAGCACCACATGCACGTGCGGCGGCCGCTCGCGCAGGCAGGCCAGCACGGGCTCGAGCGGCATCCAGCCATAGCGCAGCGGGTACATGATCTCGTCGAGCACCACCATGAAGTGCTCGCCCGCGCGCACCGTGGCCTCGGCGCGGGCCCAGCCGGCGCGGGCCAGTTCGGCCGAATGCTCGAGGTCGCGGCTCTTCCAGCTGAAGCCGTCGCCCAGGCCTTCGATGGGCATGCCCAGTTGCTCGAACAGGCGGTGCTCGCCGAAGCGCGCCGACGGCACCTTCATGAACTGGTAGACCAACACCTTCTTGCCGCGGCCGAAGGCCCGCAAAGCCAAGCCGAACGCGGCCGTGCTCTTGCCCTTACCGGTGCCGGTGTGAACGATGACCAGGCCACGCCGCTCGCCTTGTGGCTTGGCCGTGTCACGCAGCAGGGGTGGGGCTTCGATGTCCATGGTTGGGGGCGAGTTGGGGCAGCGGCCGGCGATCAGGGTTTGAACAACGCAGCGACGGCCGCCGGATTGCTCGGGAAATACAGGTGCATGAACGATGCGAACAGCCGGCCCTTGCGGAACACGGCTTCGGGCTGGCCGTGGTGCCGCTGGGCCTGGGTGTACAGCGTGGCCGGCAAGCGGGTGTCGATGCGCGCGTGGTGGAAGGTGTGCCCGCGCACCTCGCCTTCGGGCAGCGTCAGGCTGTGCATGCCGAGGTTGACGAGGCGGTCGGCCATCACCCCTTGGCCGGGCAGCAAGCCCAGCATCGTCGCGCTGTGGCCAGCGGCGTCGGTGAGCGACTCCAGCAGCGCGAGCATGCCGCCGCACTCGGCCACCAGTGGCCGACCTGCTGCGTGGTGGGCACAGATGGAATCGCGCGATGTAGCGTTGCCCGCCAGCGCCGGCAGGTGCAGTTCGGGGTAGCCGCCGGGCAGGTACAGCGCATGGGCCGCGGCCGGCGCCGGCTCGTTGGCCAGCGGAGAGAAGAAGCACAGCTCGGCACCCAGGGCACGCAACGTGTCGAGGTTGGAGCGGTAGAGGAACGAGAAGGCGGCGTCCTGCGCGATCGCGATGGTGACGCCGGCCAGTGCTGCGGGCAGCGCTGGCAAACTCGACGCCGAAGCCGACACCAACGGCGCGTTGAAGTCCACGGCCGGCGGCATCGGCAGCGCGCCGTTCTCGCCCAACGCCTGGGCGGTGGCCGCGATGCGCTGGGCCAGGTCGTCCACCTCGCCGGCCTGCACCAGGCCAAGATGGCGCGATGGCAGCGCGTAGTGCCCGCCGCGGGGCAGCGCACCGTACCAGTCGATGCCGACCGGCAGGCTCTCGCGCAGCATCTGCGCATGGCCGGCGCTGCCCACGCGATTGGCCAGCACGCCGGTCAGCCGCAGCCCCGGGCGGTAGGTGGCCAGCCCGTGGGCCACGGCGCCGAAGGTCTGCGCCATGGCCGATGCGTCGATCACCGCCAGCACCGGCAAGCCAAAGTGCAGGGCCAGGTCAGCACTCGACGGCGTACCATCGTGCAAACCCATCACGCCTTCGACCAGGATCAGGTCGGCCCGCGTCGCCGCGCTGTGCAGCAACTCGGCGCAGTGCGCCGCGCCGCCCATCCACAGGTCGAGTTGTTGCACCGGCGCGGCGCTGGCGCATTCCAGCACCATTGGGTCCAGAAAGTCCGGCCCCGTCTTGAACACCCGCACGCGCCGGCCCTGGCCGCGGTGCCAGTGCGCCAATGCGGCGGTGACGGTCGTCTTGCCCTGGCCCGAGGCCGGGGCGGTGACCAGCAGTGCCGGGCAGGCGATGGCGTTGGCTGTGCTCACGCCTTCACCTTCAACTCGATGCCGGCCACCGTCGGCGTGACGCGCTCGCAGAGGGCGGCGACGCGTTGGTGCAGCGTGCCCAGCGCGTCGAGGGAGCGGCGACCCTCGCGGCCCAGTGGTGCTGCGCCCATGCCGATCTCGTCGGACACCAGCACCACGGCGCCAGCCGCTTCGCGCAAGGCAGAGCACAGGTCCGCCAGTTGCTGCAGCCAGTCCGGCTCGTCCAGCGGCGGCCCATCCAACGGCATCAATCGCTGCGTCAGCCAAACCGTCAGGCAATCGACGATCGGCAGTCTCTGGGGTGCGCACCACTCGCGCGACGCAGCCGGCAGATCGTGTGGCACTTCCACTGTCTGCAGAGCCGGGACATGCAGCGCTCGCTGCTCACGGTGGCGGACGATGCGTTCGCGCATCTCGTCGTCACCGGGCACTGCAGTGGCGATCAACAGCGCGTACCGCCCGGCAACTTGCCGCCAGTCTGTGGCGCGCGACTCGGCACAACGAGACTTGCCGCTCTTGCCGCCGCCGAGGATCAGCTCGTGCATGCGCAGGCCTCAACGCCCACAGCAACGCAGCATGACGCAGGCCGAATGCGACCTGAAGAGGATACGAGCCATGAGGGAACCGCCGTGCCAACCGTGCTCGCCCGCTTCCCCGCAGGCACGCACCTCAAGGTGCGCCGTCGACACGGCACACCGCCTCGTTGGCCGGTATCCGGGCTGGCGGAGACGACCCGTGTTCCCTTCCCAGGCGGCACCGCTTTGGCGGAGTTCACCCAGTGGGTCCTAGACACGAGCGGTGAGCACGAGGCTCACGTCCGCTTACCGTTGCGGGGGCAGCTCAGGTTGGGGCGACGCCGCAGATCCGCATTGAACTGCGGCGCTGCCCTTCCTGATTCCCGTTGAACTGCTTTGGCTGGAAAGCCAAAGCGAGCACCAACGCCTCCATGATAGCGGAAGGCCTCGAGTCGTCACCGCGGTCGGCAGCAGGATCCCCACGCTGTCGGCTCGACGAGTTGTCCCATATCTCCATGGACGCCTGCTGTACTCGGTGGCGCATGACAGCAGGGCTCTCGGTACATGGCGCTGTCGGAGTCCGCTTTCGAGCGCCGTTTCAAATGAGAGCGTTCGATCGATTTGGTGGGTCAGCGGTCACTGACCTGGAGGCAAGAGCATTCGCTGTCGAGGTCGGGAGACGCAGAACGCCCAATGTTAGTGCCCGCACACCCCATCAAATCGAACGCTCTCATTGAAAACGGCTGCCACACGGTGGGAGTGGTGCTTTGAGTGGCGGTTAGGCATATGAGCTGGTGCCCAAGACTACTAGATCACAATCCGCTCGACCTCATCGAGCGACACCTGATCGCTGCGCCGATCGTAGAGTCCTGTGGTGCGCGCGCTTTCATGGTTGGCCATCTGCTGCGCGATTTCAAGCTTGCCGCCGTTGCGCAGGTACTCGGTGATGCCGGTGGCGCGGAACGAGTGATTACCAATCCTGGTGAGGATGCCGGCGGCGATTGCGCGCCGACGGATCATCCGATAGGCATCGGCTTGCGACATCGGCCTCTCTGAAAGCCGGGTGCTGCGTCGGATCGCGGTACGGAACAGGAAGCCCTTGTCGTCGGCCGCGATGCCGGCAGCCTCGGTGTAGGCATGCAGGTAGGTATCGAGGTTGTGGTGGCAGGGCATCTCGTGCTGCTTGCCGCCTTTCTCGTGTAGGCGAACCCAGGTGCGGCGACCCTGCACATAGACATCCTCGCCGCGCATCTTGAGCGCCGCGCCGATGCGCGCGAAGCTATAGATCATCAACCCGATGAGCGCGCGGTCACGCAGCCCGAGGGGCGTACTGGCGTCGATGGAATCGAGCAGCACCCGCGCCTCGGCGGCCGCCAGCATGGGCGTCTTGCCTTTCTTGACGATGAATTTCGGCCCGCGCACCGAACTGGCCGGATTGACGGCGACGACCTGGCCGACAACCAGCCAGTCGAACAGGCTGCGGATGGCCGCCAGCTGCACCTTCACGGACGGCGCAGCCAGGCGCAGCAGCAAACCTTCAACGTAGGCCGCGACATGCACGGGCTCGATGTCCTGCAGCTCGGTCAAGCCTTTCTCATCGCACCAGGTCGAAAATGCCGCCACGGCGCGCCCGTAGACCTTGCGCGTGTTCGGATTGCGGATGTTGGCGGTGAAGAATTCGACGAAGCGCTTCGCGGCGGCCGTCGACGGCGCAAACAGCGCCGGCACTACCACGGCCGACGACCCCGCAATGACGCTGACCGGCTCCTGTGCCATGCCCTGCTCCTTCGCCTCAATCTAATACATGATAACGTCCGATTTATCCGCCTCCCACGGTTATGCGAGACTTTCGGCGATGAAACCTGCACCGTTCAGTTGGCCCGAGGACGTAAAGGCCGAGCGCGAAGCGTTGCCCGGCGGCGCGATGGCCTACCACTTCACGCACGACACGATGGGCGAGCTTGGCCGCATCGTGCTGACCCCGGTGATCAGTGGGGGCTGCGCGCTCGATTGCGGGGTGTTCGCCCCAGGCGGCGCGGCTGTAGTTGCCAAGCGCAAGGCCATCCTCGAACCGCTCGCTCGGATGATCTCGGCAAAGCTGGGCGGCCGATGAGGCCGGCGTCAGTGTGGCGCCTCAAGGTCGAATTGCTTGGCGTAGCGCCAGCGGTGTGGCGCCGCTTCGACACCTACGCGGATGTGAAACTCTCGCGATTGCACTATTTCATCCAAGCCGCAATGGGTTGGGGCCTGATGCACCTGTTCTCGTTCCAGGACGGACGCGGCCACGGCTGCCAGATTAGCAATGAGCTGCGGTTGTGCGATGCCTGCCGCGTCGGCGACGCGCTGACCTACACCTACGACTTTGGCGACGACTGGCAGCACTGGGTGACGGTCGAGAAGACGATGACAAAGCCGACGGGTACCTACCCGCGCATGGTCGCTGGCAAGTACGCCTGTCCGCCGGAAGATTGCGGCGGGCCATGGGGCTATGCGGACATGCTCACGGTGCTCGCTGGCCGCCGCGACGGCCGCAGGCGCGAAGTCGTCGAGTGGCTGGGAGGGCCGCTCGACCCCAAGGCGTTCAACCTCGATGAGGCCAGGGAGCGCCTAACCGAGTACGCCGAGGTGTCGATGCCGAAAACTCACCCAGTTTGAGCTTATCGACTCTGGAGCTGCGGTGATGGAATTTCGGCGGTTTGGGCTCACAACCCCCTTGTCGGCGGCGTTGCGTATGCGGGATGCCCCCAGCCAATGCTGCGCTGCACAATGCAGACGTGAATCACAACGCCGGTCTTCGTCCGATCCCCGTGTTCTCCGCCGCCACGCGTGCGGTGCGAGAGGCGATCATGCCCGAGGCGGTCAGGGCGCAAGCCTTCGAGGCGCTGGAAGAGCTTGCGCGTGCCCTCGGGCACGGCTCGGTGGCAGCGTCGTTCGAGAAGCTCATGGCGTTGGCGGGTGCATGCCGCGAGCTCAATGCCGCGCTGGCGCCGCATGCTGCACCCTTGCGAACTGTGGTGGCGCTGCCCTCGGCAAGTCCTGGCGCACTGGATGCGCCTTGTGACCATCTCGCGCACCCAGGGTGAAGCCGATCTCGCCGAGGACTTCGCTGGCGGACCGTGCAGACCGCGGGCGGCAACATCTCCGATGCTTCGAGGCAGCGGGGCCTCCGCCGCGATGCGTTGTATCGCAAGCTGTGATGCTACGTGCCGCATTGAGTCTCGACCAGACGCGTGGCTGTTCGAGCGAAGGACAAGCATGAAACTCTATATTTCGCATGAGGGCGCCGCGTCGCTTGGGGTGCCCGGCGAGATCGCGACGGTCGAGCTCGACGTGGAGAGCTACCCCGCGGACTCGCAAGCCGACTACGTCGAGCAGGTCCGCACGGTGCTGGCTGCGGCCTTCGGCGTTCTCTGGGATACGACGGTCAGCGTCGTGACAGAACACGAAACGAATGCGATCGCGGAGGTACGTTCAACGAATGCCGACTCGACATGAGTCTCCGCGCCGAACCTATAAGAATTGCCAGGTGGCGCCATCGTGCCCCCCCTGCTCCAATCTGCCAGCAAGAAGAATCCCATGAGCATCGGCCCCTCCTCTTGCACGGCAAAACCGTCGCGTCACCGATCAAGCGTTCAGACGCTTGCGGCGGCGGATTGCGGTCTTGCGTGCGTTGGATAAGTCAAGGCGATCCGTGACGACCCCTGAAGCGGCAAGTCAGTCCGCCCAGGGGCTGAGCGCCGCGCCGCAGGACCTGCTAGCACAGGCATTCGACGCCGCGCCCAACGGCTTCGCGCTGATCGATGCGGCAGGCACCATCGTCGCGGCCAACCTCGAACTCGAAAAGATGTTCGGCCACCCCCGCGGTACGTTGCAAGGCCAGTCGGTGGACACCCTCGTGCCCGATGCGCTGCGGGAGTCCCACGTCGGGCAGCGCGCCAATTTCTTCGCCCGGCCCGAGCCGCGCGCCATGGGCGTCGGCCGCGTGCTCTACGGACGGCGCGCGGATGGGCATGAGTTCCCGGTCGAGATCGGGCTCAACCCATTGCCTGGCCCGCAGGGCACGCTGGTGTTGGCCTCGGTGGTCGATATTAGCGAGCGGTTGGCTTTGGAATTGGCCTTCCGTGGGCTGTTCGACGCGTCGCCCTACGGTCTGCTGATCGTCGACGACGAGGGCAGCATCCTGATGGCCAATCGCGTGCTGGCCGAGTCGCTCGGCTACCAGCCGGCCACGCTGGCCGGCAAGCCGCTGTGCACGCTGCTGCCCGAGCGCTACCGCGGCGGCCACGACGCGCTGATGGCGGGCTACCGCGCGACCGGCGAGTCGCGCATGATGGGGCAAGGTCGCGACTTGACCGCGCGGCATGCCGACGGCACCGAACTTCCGGTGGAGATCGGCTTGAGCCGCGTGCGCTGGCAGCGCCGCCCGCTGACCTTGGCCGCGATCAGCGACATCAGCGTGCGCAAGCGGCTCGAACTCGAATTGCGCCAGGCCAACGCCGACCTGCAGGAGTTCACTTCCGTGGCCTCGCACGATCTGCGCTCGCCGCTGCGCGGCATCGCCGATCTGGTGGCGTGGATCGTCGCCGACCTGGGCGGGGCGCCCCCGCCCGACGTGCGGCGCAACCTGGATTGCATCGACCAGCGCATCCAGCGCATGGAACGTTTGATCGACGACCTGCTGAGCTACGCCCGCGCCGGTCGCGCCGCCACCGAATTCACGCTCGTGGACCTGGAGACACTGGTGCGCGGCATCTTCGAGATCCAACCCATGCCGCCCGGTTTCGAGGTCGAGCTCTGTTTGGATGTGGCGCCGTTCCAGGCCACCCGCACACCGCTGGAGACGGCGTTGCGCAACCTGCTCGGCAATGCCGTCAAGCACCACGACCGGGCCGGCGGCCGGTTGCGCGTGCAGGCGCTCCACGACGACAGCTATTGCGAGATCAGCGTCATCGACGATGGCCCTGGCGTGCCGCCGCAAGCGAGAGAGCGGATCTTCAAGCTCTTCCAGACCCTGACCGCCACCGAGCGCGGC
>Ga0105237_10006372_pt1 | contig 13104 bp, 7 predicted proteins | sample KBSC24metaG_FD_81520 | JGI IMG/M metagenome (GOLD analysis project Ga0105237, IMG submission 81520) | Corn rhizosphere microbial communities from Kellogg Biological Station, Michigan, USA - KBS C2-4 metaG | ecosystem: Host-associated > Plants > Roots > Rhizosphere > Soil | place: Michigan, USA...
ACCTAAAATCCGCAACCTGTTGAGAAGTGTTAACGCGCGAGTTGTGCTCTTCCACCCGATCGACGTTTCGCGGACAAGGAGTGCCTTTCTGAAAAAGCTCAGACTCTTTCCAACTGCACTTGCTGGCCACCATACTGCTGGCGTTTCGCCTTCCCGAATTACAGCATCGGGAGCACGCATGCTGCCGAAATTGCACGGCCCATGCAGCCGCGGCGGCTACTCCAAAACCGAGATGCAACGCTTCAACGGCATCTTCGCGAAATCGGCGATAGAGAAAGAGCGCATCTCGCTTCGCCTCATCCCGCCGCGTCGCTTCCATCTCACCGACAAATGGCGCCTAATTCAGCGGGCGAATCCGTTTCCGATCCACCGCGACAATCCCCGCTTTTTCCGCAACTCCCCCCGGTGCCGTCGTCACCGACTCGCGATACACGCGCAACTGCTCGGCCATCTCCCGGAGCGTCAGATTCTCGATCGCATCGCACTGCGTAGCGTTCGAGCAATAACCCCGCTACCCGTATCGCCAGCATTAACGACGCGCCCATCCCGGGAGACGAGCGGCATATTTGAAACGGTCAGTCGCCCCGCAACGACGCTGCCGGGTTGGTCGAGCACGCCCGTAACGCGGGCTTCAACATCGCGATCGCCGCGCCTAGGATCAGTATGATGGCAATCGGCCCGAATGCCAGCGGGTCGAGCGCATGGAAGGGAGTGGGCGTATTGCGGAACGCCCGCTCCAGGCCGATCGCGAACCCGGCGGCGACTGGCAGTCCGGCCACTAGTCCCCAGCCTACCGGTGTCAATCCTGAGCGCAGCACTTCCCACACAATATCGGCGCGTGTGGCGCCCAGTGCCAGCCGGATTCCCATCTCCTTCGTTCGTCGGCTGACCGCGAACGCCATCACGCCATAAACGCCAATCACTGCCAGTACGAACGCCGAAACACCGAAGAACGTGGCGAAGCCCGCTGTCACTCGAAAGCGCGACCCGATTTCGCGAATGTCCGCATCGATCGACCGCGGTAGTTCGCGGCCCAAGACTCCCATCGAGTCGAGTGCCGACGTGAGTTGCTTCGAAACACCAGTAATATCGCCTTCGCCGCGTACCAGAATGGTGGTGTTGGAAGGAGAGGGATTCATGACCCGGTACACACGTGGGACGGGGGACCGGCGGTCCAACTCGGTATCGCGCACCACGCCGCCAACCGCGAACGCTGTCCCGTCACTCGCTCGAAATGTCTGATGAAGGGCGGAACGGTGCGGCCACAAACGTTCCGCCGAAGACCGCGAAATGAGCACCTGAGAGGGAACATCGCTCATCAGTTCAGTGCCCGAATCCAGCGACACACCGAGAGTCTCGAAGAAGTTCGGCGATACGCTGCTAATCGTCACCGCCTCGCTTCGCCCGTCCAACGCGATCGTCGCCGATTCCGCGCGCGACCAGAACACCGATGATGCAAACGCCAACGTGCTCACGCCACCGATTGCCCGCACCCGATTGGCCACTACCTCCGCCGTGAGTCCCGAATTCGACAGTTGAATCGGAGCCATCACCACATGCGACGAATCGAAGTCCGGATCCGCCACGAATAGCCGGTACTGCGTGCGGGCAAACAGTGCCGCCGTGACTACAAGTACCATGCTCAACGCTACCTGCGCCGACACCAGTACACTACGCAATCGGCCCGAACGTCCGCCCCGTCGCAAAGACGAATTCAGGTCGGATCGAAGCGATTCGCCCGCAGGCACCAGCGCCGCTGTGGCGCCCGCCAGAAGCGTGATTCCTGCCAGGTACGTGAACACCAACCAATCGGTATGCATCGGATAGTAAGGCATGCCCCGCACGAGGTATCGCAGCGCGGCCGGTACCGCCGCGGCGATTGCGGCACTGAAGCCACCGGAGAGCAGCGAAAGCATCACGCCCTCGGTCGCCGCCATGCGAAGCAATCGCCCCCGGCTGGCGCCCAATGACAGCCGCACCGACATTTCATATCGCCTGCTCACCGCACGCGAAAGCAACAGTGTCGTCACGTTCGTGCAGGCGAGTAACAAGATCATGCCCAGCGCGCCGAAGAGCAGAACGCTCGCCGATGCCGCCAGCGCACGATTCGACGGATCTTGAAATACCGAGCCGTTGGTCAGTAGGATCGGGCCCTTCCCACCTCGGACCGCACTCGCATTCAACTCGCTGGCCAAATCATCTTGCGAAACACCAGCAGACCTCCGCCCTTCCACTGTCAGCCAGGGGCGCGACTCCGCCTGGAACAGATCCATTCCACCGAAAAACGCCTTATGCATTCCCAATGGAAGCCAGATACCCGGACCGCGCAATCGCCCCGCGAAGTCCACGGGCACAATTCCCGCCACCTCGTACGATGCGCCGTTGATCGCGATGGACCGCCCCAAAATCCTCCCATCGCTATGGAATCGATCCCGCCATATCTGCTCCCCGATCAGTACGGCAGGCGCGCTTCCGCTACTCTCGCATTCCGCCGTTCGAAACAGGCGCCCCATCTTCGCCTTCTCCAATCCATAGAGGTCGAAGAAATCGCAGCTCACCAGCATGAGCAGGCTGGCATTTGCATCGTCCTCCAGGCGGCCCGAAGACACCGTCCAGGCCGCAGTCTCTTCGACACCTGGAGCCTCGCGATAGGCTTTCCACTCTGCTATCGAAGTGGAGAACAGCTTGGGTGCCAGCACTTGGAAGAATCGCCCGCTCTCTTTCTCCATCCGGGACCGGAAGAGCATACCACTCAGCACCGAGAACACGCCTGTATTCAGCCCGATCCCGAATCCCAAGGTCAATACAACCGCGGCGGTCAGCGGGACCTCGCGCCGGAACCATCGCAGCGCGTATCGAGTATCTTGCAGCGTGGACCCAGCCAGGCTTTTCCAACGATTCATGTATCGATTGACGGCACGCCGGCCTCTTTCTTAACGGAGTAAACGCGTTACTCTCGGAAAAAGGTATGCAGGACACATTCGTACGGAACAGTTGCTACCTGCGCGGCATGCAGGAATCGGAGGAGGGGGCACAGCAGTCGATCAGCGAAATAACCGCACTCATCAGCGGACAGTACTCCGTCGTCCAACCCAGATAGACGATCGGTGCGCGAGAGTCTTCAAGGTGGGGTACTTACCTGGGGCAGTCTTATCGTTTCAGAGAAAATATGGGGTGGGTGGAGGGATTTGAACCCTCGGCCACCGGAACCACAATCCGGCGCTCTACCAACTGAGCTACACCCACCATGAGGGTCCTTCTATCGTAACAGGCGGGTGCATCCGCTGCAATCGGCGCTATTCCTGGTCTTTGCGAAGGTACTCATCCGGCACGTCATCCACCGGAACTTGTTTCAGCCGGATGCCGCCTTCGTCCGCGTCCGGCGCATCCTCTACCCCGGCAACCGCTTCCGCCTCAAACGTCTGCCCTTCTTCCAGCAGTTCCTCGACGCTCTCCGAACTCGCAGATTCCACGCCCGAGATGCCCTGCAGATCCCCTGCCTGCCCGGCCGATTCGGGACCCGTGCCCTGCTCTCGCGTCGAGGGACGCGTATAAATGCGTTCCGATTTCGTCTTCATAGCCGTACCCCGAGCATGCGACGTGCCAATCGCTACCTGACGTGATCGACCTGTAGCATCCCGGTGCCCAGGCATTCCGGACAGTTGCTTGTACCGGCACAGTTAAAACACTGCCCGTCGTCGCTGGTGCCCTTACATTCTGCGCATTGGCCGGAGCCTTTGCACGCTTCGCAGTTTATTGAATGTTCGTCCATGCGACTCGGTGATGCACACCGCGTGCCAAACCCTACTGCCCTCCGCCTGCCTTGGCTGGAGTCTCGACTGCCGGGACGTTTGAATCCCTTACCAGCTTATTGAATGCAGCCAGGTCCGTCGTTAACAGCGAATTCAGTGTCTTCAGTTCGCCATTCGCCTTCGTCGCCAGGTCTTCGTAGACCATGTTCGACTGCTGCGTCGGCGGATCGTCCGAACTCTCCACCACGCCCAGTACGTGCGCCAGCTTGTTGTTCAGCTTGATCGGGAAATTCAGAGGATCTTCGCTCGCGCGATTCTTCGTCTGGTAGAGGTTTTCTTCCACCGCGGTCAGCTTTTGAATCAGCGCCTTCGCCGCATCGGACACTCGCTTGTCGCTCCGCTTGGTGTAATCCTCGAGCTGCTTGCGCATCTCCCGGATGTGGATCACTCCCTCATTCGTCGCCGAAAGCTTGTCGCGAATCTGCAGCGCCAGCGTAAGCTGCTTGGCATAATCTTCCTGGGTGGTCGAAAGTCGTGGGTCCTTCTTCACATCGAACGACTGCGTCTGCGTCTTCCCATCCACAGTCAGCCGGACCTGGTAGGTTCCCGGCGAGGCGCGCGGACCCGTCACACTGCCCGCCCACATAATCAGCCCTGGGAACGTTGTCGCATCGGCATACCGCAAATTCCAGACGAAGCGATTCATGCCCGCCTGTGACGGGATCCGCTCCATAGGAGCGGGACGTACTTCTTCCTCTTCCGCCGCCGGACCCTGCTGCACTTCCGGCGCTTTGCTCGAGAACTTCTTCACCAGCTTGCCCGCCGGGTCGAGAACCTCCAGAGTGACGTCTCCCTGGGGCCGATTCTTCAAGGCGTAGTAGATCACCGCGCCGCCCGCCGGATTTTCGCCGATCGGAATCATGCCGCGCGGACCACGCCCGCCGCTGCCAAAGCGATACACATCCTTCGGCTTGAACAGATGAGCGTCTTCCGTCGGATTGCCGCCCGCCAATTGGTAGAGCAGCGGCACATCATCCAGGACGTAGAAGGCGCGCCCCTGGGTTGCCACCACCAGTTCCTTCTCGCGTTTCTGGAACGCCACGTCCGTAATCGGCGTGATCGGAATATTCTGCTGGAACGATTTCCAGTTCTCGCCATCGTCGAACGAAATGTACAGCCCGTACTCCGTTCCCGCGATCAGCAGGCCCTTGTGATTCGGATCCTCCCGCACCACGCGCGTGAACCCGTGCGCCGGAAGCCCATTCACAATCTTCTTCCAGGTCTTGCCGTAATCCGAGGTCTTAAACAGGTACGGCTTGAAGTCGTCCGACTTGTACATCGTACCCGCGATGTACGCCGTCCCGGCATCGTGCGCCGAGGCGTCGATCGAGTTGATCTGAATCCACTCCGGCATGTCCTTCGGCGTCACGTTGTCCCACTTCTTGCCGCCGTCGCGCGTCACGTGCACCAGCCCGTCGTCCGACCCCGTCCAGATCACGCCCTTCGTCACCGGCGATTCCATGAACGTGAAGATCGTGCAGTAATACTCGATGCTGGTGTTGTCCTGCGTGATCGGCCCGCCCGACGTGCCCATCTTCGACTTATCGTTGCGCGTCAGATCGCCGCTGATCGGCTCCCAGCTCTGCCCTTCGTTGTTCGTCTTGAGCAGCACGTTCGCCCCGATGTACAGCGTCTTCGGATCGTGCGGCGAAAACGCGATCGGGTAACTCCACTGGAAGCGATACTTCATCGCCTCCACGCCGTAGCCCATGGTGTTATCCGGCCACGCGTTGATGTTGCGGCTCTGCCCGGTGCGATGATCCTGCTTCGTGATCAGCCCGTCGTACGAGCCGGCGTACACGATCTGCGAATTCTGCGGATCGGGTGCGATCCAGCCGCTCTCGCCGCCGCCCACGTCGTACCAATCCTGCTCCGTGATGCCCGCGCCCGCAGTCCGGCTCGCGGTGCGCACCGTCGTATTGTCCTGCTGCGCGCCGTACACGTTGTACGGGAAATCGTTGTCCAACGCTACGCGATAGAACTGCGCGGTCGGCTGATTCATGATGCTCGACCACGTGCGCCCACCATCGTTGGTAATATTCGCGCCGCCGTCATTGCTCTCGATCATCCTCAGCGGATTGTCCGGCGCGATCCACAGGCCGTGATTGTCGCCGTGCGGCGGCCGCAGCGCAGACCACGTCTTGCCGCCGTCGATCGACTTATGGAATCCCACGTTCAGCGAATACACCGTGTCCGCGTTTTGCGGGTCGGCGAAGATGTGCGCGTAATACCAGGCGCGCTGCCGCAGGATGCTCTGCTCGTTTACCCTCGTCCAGGTGCGTCCCGAGTTTTCCGACCGGAACACGCCTCCATCGGCAGCTTCCACTACCGCCCACACCCGCTCCGGATTGGCTGGCGACACCGTCACGCCGATGCGACCCAGCACGCCCTTCGGCATCCCGGGCGCATGCGAAATATCTGTCCAGGTATCGCCGCCGTCCACCGACTTCCACAGTCCGCTGCCCGGCCCGCCGCTGTCAAAGTGATACGGATTGCGCCGCACCTGCCAGAAGCCCGCGTACACCACGCGCGGATTGCTCGGGTCGAGCGCAATGTCCACCGCGCCTGCGTCCACTCCACGCGTCAGCACCTGCTTCCACGTGGCGCCGCCATCCGTCGTGCGATACACGCCGCGCTCTGCATTCGGCCCGAACAGATGCCCCAGCGCCGCCACGTATACGATGTCAGGATTCTTCGGGTGAATCTTCAGCGCGCCGATGTGATACGTCTCCTGCAGGCCCACATTGCGCCACGTCTTCCCGCCGTCCGATGACTTGTACACGCCGTCGCCATTCGACGCGTTACCGCGCACGCAAGCCTCGCCCATGCCGACATAGATTACGTTCGGATCGGTATCCGCTACCGCGATCGCGCCTACCGAGCTGGTCTTGAAAAAGCCGTCCGAAATCGGCGCCCACGATGCGCCGCCATCAGTCGTCTTCCAGACGCCTCCGCCCACGCCACCGAAATAGTACGTGTTGGGTTGCGATGGCACTCCCGTAACCGCCACCGACCTGCCGCCACGAAACGGTCCGATCAGGCGGAATTTCAGCTCCTTCAACAGGTCCGTCTGCTGACCGGCCAATAACAACGGAAACACTAACCACGACGCAATGCGAGCAGCTTTCATGTTCCTCGCATCGTAGCAAAACTACGGTGGTGATAGTTCAGAGAGAAACAGCTCAATTCTGTTAGCCTAAGGGTGCTTGGCCAAAGCACGTACAAAGCCCTCCCCCCAGCCCGTTCCGCAGGCGACTTCGCGTGCGCTCCCTACTCGCCACCTGCTCACCGCGCTTGTGCTCTGCCTCCTCACCCTGCTCGCGTTTTCGAACTCGTTCAGCACCGGCTTTTCTCTCGACAACAAGGCCCTCATCGTTCAGGACCCGCGCATCCAGGAAAACACCAGCCATAATATCGACCTTATCCTTCAGCATTCTTACTGGTGGCCGCGCGGCAATAGTGGCCTCTATCGACCCGTCACGACGCTCTCTTATCTCTTCAATTACGCGATCCTCGGCGATGGCGACCACCCCGCCGGCTATCACTGGGTCAACATCCTGCTGCACCTCGTCAATGTGATGCTGGTCTACCTGCTCGCGCTGAAACTCTTCGGCGACTACTGGCCTGCGGCGACTCTGGCGGGCATATGGGCTGTGCATCCTGTGCTCACCGAGTCCGTCACCAACATCGTCGGACGCCCCGACCTGCTGGCCGGCATGACGCTCCTCTCGGGCGCGCTCATCTATTTGAAGAGCGCCGATTCCAACGGCGTCGCGCGTATCGCGTGGCTGGTCGGCCTGCTCGTCGTCACCGCCGCCGGCGTCTTCTCCAAAGAAAGTGCAGTGATGATCGTCGGCGTCATCCTGCTCTACGAAATCACCTGGTGGAAAGATCGCCGTCAGGCGCTGATCCTCGGCGCCGTCGCATGCCTGATTCCGCTCGAGGCGCTCCTCTACCAGCGCTCCTTCGTCTTCGCCTCTGAGCCGCCCGCCGACTTTCCCTTTACCGACAACCCGCTCGTCTCCGCGGGATTCTTCCAGGCCAAGCTCACCGCCATCAAAGTCATCGCGCGCTACCTCGGATTGATCGTATGGCCCGGCAGCCTCTCCGCCGACTACTCGTACAACCAGATTCCGCTCGCGCAAGGCAGCCTCACCGATTGGCTCTCACTCCTGATGGTCGCCGCCGCCGTCGTGGGCGTGCTCTGGCTCTACCGCTGCAATCGCACCGCCTTCTTCTGGGCCTGCTTCGCCTTTGTCACGTTCCTGCCGACTTCCAATCTGCTCTTCCCGATCGGCACCGTGATGGCCGAGCGCTTTCTCTACGTGCCGTCGATCGGACTGCTCGCGTGCATCGTCCTTGGCATCTACGCACTCGCGCGCCGCTTCCAGATCTCGTGGCTGGCGCCTGCCCTAATCGCGGTCCTCACGTGCGGCTTCACCGCTCGCACCTGGGCCCGGAATGCTGACTGGCAGTCCGACCTCACTCTCGGCAAGGCTGCCGCCGAGGCCAGCCCCCATAGCTTCAAGAGCCATCAGATCTACGCCATCGCGCTCTATACCTCCGACTCGAACCACACCAACGTCGATGCCGTCATCGCCGAAGCCGAGAAGGCCATCGCCGTCGTTGACACTCTGCCCGACTCGCAAAACCTCGCCGAGATCTACCGGCTCGCCGGCGAATGCTATCGCATCAAGGCCGACTACCGCCGCTCGCTCGCGCTTCTGCAGCGCGCGGCAACCATCCAGGAGGCGGCCCGCAACCGCGAACTCGCGCGCCTCAAGTCCGAAGGCAAATCCGCCAGCCTGCTGGGAGTCTCTCCCAATGACGACGTCTACCGCTTGCTGTCTGCCGTCTACCTTCGATTGGGCGATGGCGACAAAGCCTTCGAGGCCGCCATCGAAGGCCGCAAATACACGCCAATGAACCCCGCCATCTACAGTCAGCTCTCGCAAGTGCTGGCGGCCGGTGGCCAGCCCGAGGATGCGGCCACTGCCCTGATGGAAGGAATGCTGCTCACTTCCGACATGGGATTGCGGCAGGAGTTGCTGTCGTTCTACCGCACTGCCACCGGGGAAAACGCCTGCGCCATCGCCACCGGACCCAACGGTCCGGCCATCAATCCCAAGTGCCCCCTCGTCCATCGCAACTTATGCGAGGCTTCCGTTGACGCCATCCGCGTTCGCCTGCAGACCGGCCGCCGCGACATCGCCGCGCAGCTCAAAAAAAGCTTCCTGAACGACTACGGCTGCCCCGCCGAGCCGCTCAACCAGGCGATGCCCGACAGTCAATAACGCGCCATGGAACTTCTGCCTTTCCTGGAACGCCGTGCCCGTCTGATCGCCCTCCTGCTCGTGATTTTCGCGTCCGCGCGCATTATCGCCACGTACCGCGTCTTCAACCACACCTTCGACGAGCCCATTCAGATTGCGTGCGGCATGGAGTGGCTCGACAAAGGGACTTACACCTACGAGCCGCAGCATCCACCGCTCGCGCGCATCGCCGGAGCGCTTGGCCCTTTCCTGATGGGTATTAGCTCTCAGGGCATCGCGGGCAAACCACAAACCGCCGGCAAGGATGGCGTGATCGAAGTCTATCCAGCCGAAGAAGGCATTGCCATCCTCTATTCCGGCCACCGCTACGACACTACGCTCGCCATGGCGCGTCTCGGCATCCTGCCCTTCTTCTGGATTGCCTGCGGCGTCGTCTACCTTTGGGGCGAGCGCTACTTCACTCGGGCCCTCGCCGTCATCGCGGTCTTCCTCTTCAGTTTCGTTCCCACGGTTCTCGCGCACTCCGGCCTCGCCACCACCGATATGGCGCTCACCGCCTTCATCGGCGCCGCCTTCCTCGCGGGACTCATCTGGGTCGAGCGGCCCACCAATTGGCACGCCCTTTACTTCGGACTCTTCACCGCGCTCGCGGTACTCTCCAAACTCTCGGCGCTCGCCTTCCTGCCGGTGGCGATACTCGTGACGCTTGCCTGGTATTGGTCCACCGGCAAGCTGCTTACCGGTAGCGACATCAAGAACCGCCTGCCATCCTTCGCCCTCGCGATCCTCACCGGAGCTCTCGTGATCTGGATCGGCTACCGCTTCTCTTTCGGTAAAGTCAGCTTCGCATCCATTCCGCTTCCCGCGCCCGAACTCTTTGCGGGCATCGATGCCGTTTCGAAGCATGATGCCTTTGGCCATTGGAGTTACCTGCTCGGCCAGCGGAGCCCATTAGGCTTCTGGTACTTCTATTCCGTCGCGCTCGCAGTGAAGACCCCGCTCGCTTTCCTTGCGCTGCTGATGTGGGGCATTGTGCTGGCATTCCGAAAGACCAATGCGACCCGCCATCTCTGGATCCCACTCGCCTTCGCCCTCGCCATTCACCAGGTCGGCATGTTTGGGCACATCAATATCGGCATCCGCCACATACTCCCCGTCTACATCGGCTTTTCGCTGTTGGCCGCTGCCGCCGCCGTGAACCTGCTGGAGCGCGCGCGACTCGGCGCGGTCGCGGCCGTGCTCTTCCTATGGCTCGCAGGCTCTTCGCTCCTGGGCCACCCCGACTATCTCGCCTACTTCAACGCTCTCGCCGGTAGCGAACCCGAGAAGATCCTCGTAGACTCCGATCTCGACTGGGGCCAGGACATCAAGCGCCTCTCGGCCCGCCTCCACCAACTCGGCGTCAAAGAGGTCAACTTCCCGCAGTTCATCATCGCCGACCTCGAACACGAGCACGGTTTTCCCAAAATCAACCAGACTTTCGATTTCCACCACCCTGCGCCAGGCTACTATGCAGCCGGTGCGACCTTCTGGAAGTCCTACCGCTTCGGCCTTTCACGCGAAAATGATGTAGACATCTTCCCCGATCAGATCCCTCCAACCGAACGCATCGGCAAAGGCATGTTCCTTTGGGTCATCCCTACGGGAAAACAGGCTTCTGCACAGCAGTTGACAGGCCCGCGTGGCGGGCGACCACTGTCCGAAGCTGCTCGAAGCGGACAGGCTTGGTGATGTAGTCATCCATCCCCGCGCTGAAACACCGCTCCCGATCGCCGTCAAGGGCGCTAGCGGTGATTGCCACAATTGGCGTGTGGCGGCCGTTCTCGAGTTTGCGGATTGCCCCTGTAGCCTCAAAGCCGTCCATTTGAGGCATCTGACAATCCATCAGTATGAGGCTATAGCTCTTTTCCTTGTAGAGGGCCACGGCCTCCATTCCGTCCCCGGCGATCTCTACGTGATATCCGAGTTTCACGAGCGACTTCAGCATAATCTGTTGATTGATGTGATTGTCCTCGACCACCAAAACATGGATCGGCGCGTTCGACGCAGTTTCCTGTTCAGACTCTGGTGCCCCCACGGCATCGCCGCAAGGCCTCTGCTCTGGAAGTCTGAGCATCAATTCAATCCAGAACGTGGAGCCTTCTCCTGCCATGCTGCTGACACCCACAGATCCGTTCATCAGTTCCGCCAGCTGTTTGCAGATCGCCAGCCCGAGGCCGGTTCCGCCAAAACGGCGTGTCGTCGATGAATCGGCCTGCGTGAACTTCTGGAACAGAATCTTCTGCTTCTCCTCGGAGATACCGATTCCGGTATCTTTAACGCTGATTCGTAGACGGAACTCCTGCTCCCCGGAATCTACTCGCTCCGCGATCACCGTTACCTCGCCTCGAGCCGTGAACTTGATCGCGTTCTCCAGCATATTCATCACAACCTGCCGCAGCCGGCAGGAATCCCCAAGCACTTGGGTCGGTAACTCTTCACCGTACTGCAGACACAACCGAATTCCCTTAGCGGCAGCAGCCCGCATGCGGAACCTGACCACGGCTCTGAGTTCTTCTTTCAGGTCGAAACAGTGCGTCTCGATCCGAAGCCGTCCGGCCTCCAACTTGGATATATCGAGCACGTCGTTGACGATCCGCAGCAGTGATTCCGCAGAATACTGGACTATTTCGAGGTCCGACCTTTTCTCCTCCGTAATCGGCCCCTCAAGCACCACTCCCGTCATACCCAGAATGCCGTTGAGGGGTGTTCGGATTTCGTGGCTCATCGTGGCGAGAAATTCGCTTTTGACGCGAGCGGCACTTTCCGCACGCCCTTGCTCCTCCAGTGCCCTCCGCTGCGCCGATTGGGCACGGCGTGTTTGCCACCACAGTAGAGACACGAGCACAATCAAGCCAGCTAGGCCGTAGCCGAGCTCGCCATTTCGTTTCTCGGAAGCCCTGAGCGCATAGACCGAGCGCGCATCGATGGACGAAAACGCCGCCCATTCTTCGAGGATTGTCGAGAGGGTGCCATCCAGTGCGATCCCCGATACCTCGTCACGTAACATCTCCGCAACCCGCGCCTTCTCCTTGGTCGAGAAGATGGAAAGATCCACTTTACGCTGTCTGATCACATCCACCCGCAAGTTCGCACCCTCGCACCCAGGTGGCCGGTTGAGCAAGGCTGTATCTAGAAACCGTACTTCCACGACTGCGGCGTCCGTGTCTCCCCGGCATACCGAACTCAGCATTTCCTCACGGCGTAGCATGGTAACCGGCTGATAACCCGGTAGCACAGAGTTCACGACCTCCGGGACAAACGGCCCCGCCCGATGCGCGACCTTGGGGTAGGGCAATTCACTGGAGCCTGGGACTGGTCGGGACTTTAGCGAGATCGTACAAAAATTGTTGTTCAGCCAAGGCCGGGTCGCATGCAGAGACTTCACGCGAGTCGGCGAGCTACTTAAGGCCGGCCACAAATCTACGGCCCCTCCTCTCAGCGCATCATCCGGGTAGCCGTGCCATTGAACCCACACCAGCCGGATCCCCGACCGTCGCGCTGCCTCCGACAATACGTCCACGGCCAATCCTTCTACTTTTCCGTCTGGCTTCAGGAAATAATACGGCGGCGAATGGTCTGCGCCAATCCGATATACCTGCGCGCGGATCTGCTTCCGTTCGCTCTGCTCCTCTAACGCATATCCGGCAAGGAGGAGCGCCATGGCTACCCCTGCGATACAAACATAACGCCCGGTGTCGCTTCGTGCCCACATCCAATACTCTATCGACAGTCCATTGCGAAAACTTTAGTACCTCCATCCTGTTCGCGCCGCTCGCACGGTATAACAACTCTATGACGCGCTTCGCCCTCCTTCTCTTCACGGCCTTCACTCTCCAAGCCGCCGACGTCAACACCTTCTCCATCGTGGCCTACGACCCCGTCAATGGAGACTGGGGCGTCACCGTCGCCTCCCGCTACTTCTCCGTCGGCGCAGTAGTTCCGTGGGCCGAAGCTGGAGTGGGCGCCATCGCCACCCA
>Ga0105237_10006377_pt1 | contig 13096 bp, 10 predicted proteins | sample KBSC24metaG_FD_81520 | JGI IMG/M metagenome (GOLD analysis project Ga0105237, IMG submission 81520) | Corn rhizosphere microbial communities from Kellogg Biological Station, Michigan, USA - KBS C2-4 metaG | ecosystem: Host-associated > Plants > Roots > Rhizosphere > Soil | place: Michigan, USA...
GCAAATTGGCGCAGTGCCAAAATCAGTTTTAGCTGGTAAACTGGACAAACAAATAGTAGCTTAATATATACACTCAGCATATTGAAAGTCTGCTCCCAATTAATGGGGGCGGGCTTTTTTGTTTATACCCAATTATATATTATATGTAAAATTGGCATTCTTTAGGGGCGATTGCGACAAAATAGCATAGGTGCAATATTAGCCCGAAAAGATTGTTTTATTTGGACGAATAAGGCCATTGCATTACCTTAGACCATTATGCCCAAACTCAGTGATGAACAAGAAATAAGGCACCTTGCCAATTTAGAATTACTGGCCCGGCAGGTAGTGGAAGGCTTTATTACCGGCCTGCATCAAAGTCCGTTTCATGGGTTTTCTGTTGAGTTTGCCGAACACCGCTTGTATAATAATGGCGAATCGGTAAAAAATATCGATTGGAAGTTGCTTGCACGTACCGATAAATTGTTTGTAAAGCAATTTGAAGAAGAAACCAACCTGCGCTGCTACATGCTGCTGGATACTTCATCGTCGATGAACTTCCCGGATAAGGGGATGAACAAGCTGCAGTTTTCGGTATACGCGGTTGCTTCATTGATGTACCTGTTTAAAAAACAAAGGGACGCCTTTGGATTATGCCTTTTTTCAGATAAGATAGATTGGATCAGCCCGGCACGGTCGACCTCGACCCATCTCTTTCATTTATATGCTGAACTGGAGAGAGCATACAATCAACCCAAAACAAAAGCGACCACACATATAACGCAGGTATTGCACCATGTGGCAGAAGAGGTGCACCAACGATCAATGATCATTATTTTTAGTGATATGCTGGAAACCAGCTTTAATGAGGAAAAGTTAATGTCCCTTTTTGCGGCTATTCAGCATTTAAAATATAACAAGCACGAGGTGATCATTTTTAACATCAACGACCGCCAGAAGGAGGTGGAATTTAATTATGACAACCGCCCTCACCATTTTGTCGATATCGAAAGCGGCGAGGAAATTAAGGTGCACCCCAATAAGATCCGTGATTCTTACAAAGCTAATCTCGAAAATTACCGGCATCAGCTGGAATTAAAATGTGCCCAATACCATATCGACCTGATTGACGCCAATATACATGAGGGCTACAATAATATTTTAAAAGCCTACCTCGTCAAGCGAAACAGTATGATCTGATCTGCGTTAATTCAAAAGCTACCAATAAGAAACATATATGCGACTTCCAGTTGAGCGAAAGCCTGTAAGAGTAAACCCCGATCCGAAACGTGTTATAGCCAGGTTCTTTTTTAATGGGAACGATAGGGCTAAGGAGGTAATTGAAAGAGTGATGGATGTAAGTGAGGAAATTGCCTTTGGTATCGTCTCTCCCATATTGCAGGAATATTCTAAACGGCACAGGAATATCACCCGTGTTTTAAGCAGGCATTGCAGCAAATTAAAGCCTTTATTTGCCGAGCTGAACATTGATTATGACTCACTTTCGGTTAATCGCAAGTTACTGATTGGCTCCTATTTCACCCATGAATATTCCATAGAATCCGCTGCTTTTTTTAATCCGTCGATAGTTGAAGACCCGGACCAAACCGAGCTTCAGGATGGGCAAAAGCGCGTAATCATTAGTTTCAGGGCGGTAGGCGAGGGGCATATTTCGTCCATTACGTTCCGAAGGGCCCTGATCGATAAGGATAATAGCATTACGGTGATCCCGGCAGGTAGTTATATTGACGAGGCCGAGATCATCCGCAATGCGGTGTATAATAAAAAGCTGTTTTTTGAAAAGGCCGTAACCACGCAGATCAATATTGATGTATTGAAAGAAGTGGAGGGGCAGCTTGATCATCATTTTGAGTATACCAACCTGCATCGCATTATTACCGACTCGCAGAAATTGCAAGATAACGATATGCTAAGGCTGGAATATGATAAGATATTGTGGCTGGCCGATTCTTATTACGAAATCGTATTTTCGTTAGATACCGATATATCAGACCGGGTAATATTCCCGATATCCGAGTATGAACGAAAGGGGATAGAAGATGCCCGTTTTGTGAAATTTTTCAACGACGACGGAACATCAAACTACTACGCCACTTATACGGCGTATGATGGTTCACTCATTATGCCTAAGCTGCTGCAAACACATGATTTTTACAATTTCAGGATAATGCCATTATATGGGGCCGGGGCACAGAATAAAAACCTGGCGCTTTTTCCGCGTAAAGTAAACGGGAAGTATGCAATGATATCGCGGATAGACGGCTGCAATAATTACATCATGTATTCTGATAAGATCAATATATGGGAGAAGCCGGTTTTGCTGCAGCAGCCTAAATTTTCCTGGGAATTCATCCAGATCGGTAATTGCGGATCGCCTATTGAAACAGATCATGGCTGGATCATGATCACCCACGGTGTGGGACCAATGCGCCGTTACGTGTTAGGTGCGAGTTTGCTTAAACTTGATGACCCTACTATTGAAATAGGCCGTTTAAATGAGCCTTTGCTGATACCGAACAGTGAAGAGCGGGAAGGATATGTTCCGAATGTTTTATACTCGTGCGGGGCGATTGTGCATAATAATAAACTCATTATTCCTTATGGCGTTTCTGACTCGTCTACGGCCTTTGCTGAAGTTGATATGGATGAGCTGATCAATAAGCTGATTACGGACGAAAAACCTGTTTAGCCCAAAATTTGCTGATATAGCCGTAGGTAATCATCCACCATCTTTTCGCTGGAAAACTGGGATGATGCCCATTGGTGACAATCAAGTCTGCTAATATTTGATAATTGTTCAATTGCTTCGACAGCCTCATCAACATTATTTACCAGGAATCCAGTTTTATCGTGCTTGATCAACTCCGGCATCGATCCTTTGCTAAACGCGATGACCGGTGTGCCGCACAGCATCGCTTCGGCTACGCTTAACCCAAAAGGCTCATTAAAATTGATGGGATGCAACAAAGCTATTGCCTTACCTAACAGTTCTTTCCTCTTCTCGGGCCCGGCATGGCCGATGTAGGTTATTTGGTCATTTAAATTTGGTTCGATCTTCTCCTTATAATAATTTTCGTCCTGTATGATTCCGGCGATGATGAGTTTTCTGCCGCTTTTTTTAGCGATTGCCACCGCTTCGGCAGTCCCTTTATCATGATGTATGCGGCCGAAATAAAGAAGGTAGTCTTCGGGGTTTGGGTTAAATTCAAATTCCTCTGTATTTATACCGTTGTATACCGTTGCCAGGTATTTCAATTCAGGACTGCGATCAGAGTTGCTTATGGAAACGTAATGGGTAGAGTCATTATATTTTTTATAAACCGGGATGATCTTTTGAGATGAAAAACCATGAATAGTGGTCAGCATAGGTATTTTGATCAACCCGGAATAAGTAAGCGGCAAGAAGTCAAAATTATTATGAATGATATCGAATGACGATGCCTTTTCCATCAGGTTACTGATGTGCAGGCATTCTAAAACTTTGGCATCCTGGTTCCTGTCTTCTTCATATCCTTGTTCACAAATTGCGTCCAGCGTTCCGGCTGTGATAGAATCACCGGTAGCAAAAAGGGTCACTTCCAATCCCCTTTTTACTAATCTTTCAGCAATATTTGATGCGATTTGTTCCCACGGCCCGTAATGCCTGGGCGGTGTGCGCCAGGCAACGGGGGATAAAACGGCTATCTTCATTAGCAGGCCTCGAGCTTTTGCTGCCCGGGTTTATTGTATTCGTATTCCAGCTCAAATGCCTTTAACACGGTAAGGTGTGATATCAGGTATGCCAATGTACTTTCTGCGCCCTGGTTGCGGTTGATGCCTGTTGGCAATAGACCATCGCAACAGCCTTTGGTTTCATGGTCATATAATGGCGCCCGCAAAGTGTTTTCACCAAGGAACCATCTATAGCACAAAAACATCTTCTCGATATACTCTGGCTTACGGAAGATCTCATACGCCTGGAAATGCATCAGCACCATAGCCATAGTCTCAATCGCTTGCTGATCGAATGCGGGGAAAGCCCCCCCGCGATAATACCAGCCATCATTACCAACCGGACTCAAATAGCCGTTAGATAAAGTTAACTGATCAAGGAATGCCATGGTTTTAAGCGCGATTTGCCGTGCCTTATCATTACCCGTAATCTCGCATGAGTGAAGTAAAGCCAAAGGTAAAATGGCATTATCATAGGTCATTTTCTCTTCAAACCATTGCCAGTCATCAGATTGGGTGTTTTCGTAAGCGTCTATCAGCGGTTGGGTTAATCTTACCAGCTCATTTACCAATCCTTCATCTGTAGGGAATATCTTGAGGTATAAACTTAAGCCGATGATGGTATTAGCCATGCCGCGTAAATGTTCTAGCGCGCTGAAATGCTTTATGGATTTTTGAAATATTTCAATGGCAAACTCTCTGTAAGAGTTGCTTGCCGCGCAGCCAATCAGGTATCCGAGTGACCAAATGGTTCGCCCAAATGAATCTTCTGAACCAACTTCATCCAAATATTGGCGACTGAAGCTCAGGAAATTCCTGAAATTGCCATCATCTGTTTGCATATAGTGGATATAGCTCAGGTAAACTGGTAAAAGCTCAAATGCCTCCTTACTCTTGCTTCGTTGATGAGCCATCAGGGCCATGATCAACGCACGGGCATTATCATCCAGGCAATAGCCTTCTTTCAGATTTGGTATGCCGTATTTGGCATGTTGTACAATACCGGTATCATCCGTTAACCGCAACACGTGGGTAAGGTTGAATTTAGGCATGATCTCAGGATCAACGATGCTGTTTTTAAGTATCTTATCGCTGAAGTCATGAGTAAGACAGGCTTCCTGTGCTGCCTTAATGTATTCTGCTCCTGTTTGCGGCCAGCGAAGATGCAAGCCATACTCGTACGCATTATCTTTTAATTCGATTAATGCATCATCGTGTTCAAGCAACTCGTTCACAATACAAGCCAGTGCATCCGAATCCTTAAAATCAAACAGGCGGCCACGGTTATTGGCCAGTAATTCTGTAGCATGCCAATATGGCGTCGAAACTACTGCTGCTCCCGCGCCAACTGCATAGGATAATGTTCCGCTTGTGATCTGGGCCTCGTTATGATACGGGGTGACATAAATCTCAGCGGCAGTCAGATAGTTGATCAATTCCTCTTCCGATACAAACTTATTGATGAACGCCAGGTTATTGGATACGCCCAACTTAGCAGCGAGACTTTTCAAATGGTCGCGGTATTCCTCGCCCGAGTTTCTGATTACACCCGGATGGGTATTTCCCAATATCACATACATCACATCGGGATGTTTTTCAACTATTGCCGGTAATGCGTTTATTACCGTTTCTAATCCTTTGTTTCGGCTTATCAATCCAAACGTTGGCAGAACGCGATGTTTTTTGAATGAGGTTAGCTGTTTAACGGGGTTGTCTTCCGGCGCCTCCAGGTCGGGGACACCATGTTCAATGATCTGTATTTTGTCAGCAGGTATGTCGTATATCGTTGTGAGGAACTCAACCGCACGTTGGCTCATCACAATAATCTTTGAGGATTGCTCTGCAATCTCGCGGATGATGATACGCTGTACATAACTTGGTTCCTTTAGTATAGTGTGTAATATCGAGATCAAAGGTTTTTCGAGTCTGTTGATCAACGGGAGGATATAGATACCGCTTTCACCACCGTAGATACCAAACTCATGTTCCATAATGCACACGTCAGCATTGCTGGTATTGATATAATTTGCCGCCCTGATATAGTCTTTTTGATGGTTTTGGCGTATCACATATTTCACCTCTTCCGGGTATTCGTATTCCTGCAAACTCTCCGCGTCATTCAATGCCACAACGAAACCTCCATGAGCAAGGCCCTTTCTGTCGGGATAGTTCGCATTGATGGCCCGCATTAAGTTTTGGTTAAATGTTGCGATTCCACATTCGCGGGGCGGGTAGGTTGAAATATAAGCGATTTTCATTTTGATGTTAAATAGGTAGTAATAAATAATAAACACAATTATGTATGGTATTGTTCAACCCTGTGACTTAAAAAAAGTGCATTTCTGAATGAAAAACCGACATTTTTATGTAATCTTTCAAGGTTAAAGCTATATACGTCAGTATTTTGCATAAACCATACCAATTTAATTAGAAGTAAAATTTTTAGCCAAGAAGTAGAATTTAGGTTGATAGTGCCTGGGAATATGATAGTTAAGTATAGAAGCCGGAAGTTGCTGTTATCCTTGTACAGCCTAATGAAGGAGGAAATTCACCCGCAGTGTTGGTGAATGTAGCGATTTAAAATGGTTAAGTAACAAATTAAATACAAATGGTAGGGCTGTCCGATTTTAAAAAAAGAAATCAAAATGTAGATTTGTGAACACGATAAAACCCAACTTATCCGCTTATATTTATTCTTAACAAAATCTAATTTTCCATGGACGATATCCAAATCAAAAAGCAACCTAAAAAATATGATGCGATTATAGTTGGTTCGGGCGCAGGTGGCGGCATGGCTGCTTATGTGCTGGCTAACGCAGGATTGAAAGTTTGTTTACTGGAAGCCGGGCCCAATTTCGACCCCCGCGAAAACTCTTCGCAATTAAAAAACCCATGGGATTCACCGCGACGAGGGGCCAGCACCAAATTCAGGCCGTTTGGCGATTTTGACGGTTGCTATTGGGGATGGGAAATAGATGGTGAGCCTTACACGCAAAAAGGCAACAGCAATTGGGAGTGGTGGCGCGCGCGTATGGTAGGCGGCCGTACCAATCACTGGGGGAGGATCTCGTTAAGATTTGGTCCGAAAGATTTTAAGCGCCGCAGCCTCGATGGACTGGGCGACGACTGGCCGATCGGTTATGAAGATGTAAAACCGTATTACGATAAGATAGATAAACTGATCGGTGTGTTTGGCACCAATGAAGGCTTGTACAATGATCCTGACGGCATATTTTTACCTCCGCCAAAGCCAAGGCTGCATGAGCTGTTTATTAAAAAAGCCGCGGGTAATATCAATATCCCGGTAATACCATCCCGCTTATCGATATTAACTCAAAAAATAAATAAAGATCGGGAAGCCTGCTTCTTCTGTGCCCAATGCGGACGAAGCTGTAAAGTATATGGTGACTTCTCCTCTTCATCTGTATTGGTGAAACCGGCAGTTGCTACCGGCAATGTAGACCTGGTGACCAATGCCATGGCACGCGAAGTACTTACCGGCCGTGATGGGCTGGCCACCGGCGTATCCTATGTAAACAAGGTGGATATGCAGGAGTACCAGGTATTCGGGCGCACGGTGATCTTAGCGGCCAGCGCCTGCGAAAGCGCAAGGCTGATGCTAAATTCCAAATCAACCCGCTATCCTAATGGTATTGGTAACTCGAGCGGGGTAGTAGGTAAATACCTCCATGACTCAACGGGGGCAGACATGGGCGGCATTATCCCTGAGCTGTTCGACCGTAAACGATATAATGAAGACGGCGTTGGTGGTATGCACGTTTATACCCCATGGTGGCTGGATAATAAAAAACTGGATTTCCCGCGTGGTTACCATATTGAATATGGCGGCGGCTTCGGTATGCCTTTATATGGTTTCAACTGGGGTATCGAAAACCTTAACGGAGCTTATAAAATTAAAGGCCAGCAAAAAGAAGCCGGGGGCTATGGCGCATCACTTAAAGAAGACTATCGTTATTTCTTTGGTGCGCATGTGGGTATGGCCGGGCGTGGCGAGGGTATCGCAAGGGAAGATAGCTATTGTGAGATCGACCCGGATGTGGTGGATAAATACGGTATCCCGGTTTTACGATTTAACACCCATTGGTCCGACTATGAGATCAACCAGGCCAAGCACATGAAAGAAACCTTTAAAGAAATTCTGCACAGCATGGGCGCGGTAATTACCTGGGGCGGGGATGACGGCCCGCACAATAATTATGGCTTGCATAATCCCGGTAATATCATTCACGAAGCCGGTACCGTTCGGATGGGGAATGATCCTAAGAAAGCGCCTTTGAACAAATACAGCCAGGCGCATGATGTGAAAAATTTGTTCTGTGTTGATGGCGGCCAGTTTGTATCGCAGGCGGATAAAAACATCACCTGGACGATATTGGCGCTATCCATGCGCGCATCAGAATATATAGTTGATCAATTAAAGAAACAAAATATTTAATTCTTTATCATGAACAGAAGAGATTCGCTTAAGGCCCTTGTTGTTGGCGGTATATCAACCTCAGTATTGCTGGATGCCTGTAAACAACCTGCAAAAGATTCAACAGATAATAAAGATGCTGCCGCTGCTGCCAAGCCAGCCGACCAACCCGACAGGATGGAAGAGGAAAAGCTGGCCGATAAAAAAGTAACCGATCTGCCCAAATTCTTTACCGCCGGTGAAATGGCTACCATTACCATTTTGGGCGATATTATTATTCCGAAGGACGCGGTAAGCGGCAGCGCATCGGATGCTAAAGTGCCCGACTTTATTGAATTTATTGTAAAGGATATGCCCGAGCATCAAACCCCGATGAAGGGCGGCCTGCGCTGGCTGGATATGCAATGCCTGAAACGTTACGAAAAAGCATTTAAAGATTGCGATCATAAGCAACAAATGGAAATGGTGGACGAGATCGCCTGGCCCAAAAAAGCCAAACCCGAAATGCACCAGGGTGTTTCTTTTTTCAACTTAATGCGCAACCTTACTGCCACAGGCTTCTATACCTCAGAAATAGGCGTGAAGGATGTAGGCTATATGGGCAATGTGCCAAACCAATGGAACGGTGTGCCTGCCGATGTGCTGAAGCAATATAACCTGGCCTATACCGAGAAGGAGTTGAAGGAATGTGTGAATTTTGACAAGAAGGCGTAATCTGATTTCAGGGTGTTTCACTCTGAAACAGGTAAAATAGACAAAATTACATCTTAATCGACTGATTATCAGTTAATAAATTTTGTAAAAGAGGGGTGCTTCACTGTTTCACTGAAAAAGTGAAACACTTTGAAACAGGTGAAACAGCCTGATCCTGAATGGATTAAATAATGAGGGATAAACTTATGTTAAGAAACCTATTCATCATCTAATCATAACATAGATTTAAAACACCGGGTATTACTTTTGCCGACAGTTAGATACTGAAGATTTCAAATCAACTGTTCTTTATTTCGGTATTTAAGATCAGTTAATAGTTATGAATAAAGAGAGCGTCACAACACTCTCTTTATTTGTTTATAGACATCCCTAAAGATTTTTGGCTGAAGCCACCTGGATTTATCTTTCATCCGCCCCATAAATGGGACGGCAATGAATTTTCCCAAAAACTCATAAAATTTATTCACTCATTGCCGTTGGCTTCAGCCAACGGATGAGGTTTCAATAGGGTAAGGCTTTAGCCGAAATGTACCCGTAGGACTTATTATTCCTCCCCCTTCAACCTAAACACCATCCCGTCCATATCTTCGGTAATGCGTAACTGGCAGGCCAGGCGGCTATCATGCCCGGCATCAGGCAGGGTATCCAATAAGTCCAGCTCGGTATCAGAAGGATGAAAATATTGTTCCGGGCCTTCCAGAACCTGCACATGGCAGGTAGCGCAAAGCGCCATTCCGCCGCAGGTGGCCAGGATATTATATTCTGAAGCCTTTAAAATTTCCATCAGGCTCAGGTTGATGCCTTCGGGTATTTCTACAGGTTCACGGTGACCGTTCCGGTCTTCAATGGTTAAGGTGATCATAATTAAAAGGCGCTTACACCGTAAACGGTGGTGTATTTAAAACTCAATTTTTGTTCGGGGTAAACATGCTTGAAAGCACTCTGCGCCATCAATGCTGCTTCATGGAAACCGCAAAGGATCAGCTTTAGCTTACCCGGGTAGGTATTGATATCACCGATTGCGTAGATGCCCTTTACGTTAGTGGAATAATCCACGGTATTCACCTCGATGGCAGAGTGGTTGATGTTCAACCCCCAGTCGGCAATAGGGCCGAGCTTGGGGGTAAGTCCATATAGCGGTATCAAATGGTCGGTCGCGATTACCGATTGTTCACTATCTCTGTTAACCATCACCACCTCCTGCAAATGCCCATTGCCCCGTATCTCGGTAATGTGTGATTGCAGGATAAGGTTGATCTTTCCCTGGTTAGCCAAATCAAAAACTTTTTCAGCTGAATCCGGCGCACCACGGAAAGTATCGCCCCGGTGTATTAGGGTGACTTCAGAAGCGATATCCGCCAGGAAAATGGTCCAGTCCAATGCGGAGTCGCCGCCGCCGGATAATACCACTTTTCTATCACGGTAAGCTTCAGGGTTTTTGATCATGTAAGCTACACCCTTACCTTCAAATTCTTCTAAGTTATCAATAGCTGGTTTACGTGGTTCAAAGCAACCAAGTCCGCCCGCTATAACAACGGCCCGACAATGTATTTCGGTGCCGTCATTGGTTTGGATGATAAAGGAATCATCGTCCAGTTGGTGCAACTGTTCCACCCTTTCGCCTAAAGAAAAGGTTGGCTTAAAGGGGGCAATCTGCTCCATCAGGCCGTCAACCAGTTGCTGTGCATTTACGGTCGGGAAGCCCGGAATATCATAAATGGGTTTTTGAGGATATATCTCTGAAAGCTGTCCGCCGACTTGTGGCAGCACGTCGATGAGGTGACAACGCATCTTTAATAATCCCGCTTCAAAAACAGCGAATAAACCAACAGGGCCTGCGCCTATAATGCAAATATCAGTAGTAATGGGTTCCATAAATTGTGATTAAATGAACACCCAAAGTTGGCCTTAATTATAACCTAAATCAAATGATTAATAGTAATATCGGATTACTTTAAGTTATAATTGGAAAGGCAGAAACGCTTGAAAAGTTCGGTCAGTTTGGTGTATTTACCCTGGAGCTGGATAAACTCGAAGGTGCGGAAGATCTGGAGGCCTTTGATATCGATCACCGTCAGCTCATTATACTTTAATTCGCTCACAACCGATTGGATGGAAAGGAAAGTGGCTGTTTCAGAGTATAGCAGGTATTGTTTAATAGCGATGCTGCTTTCCAGCTGAATTTCGATCTGCAGGTCTTTTGGGTTGATCTGCACCGTGTCCAATGCATTGAAGATAACGTCAAGTGTTCCAGAGCCGGCCTCACGCAATACCAAAGGGATATTCAATAATTGTTTCGGACTGATCTCGGTCTTTTTGGATAACTGGTTGTTGGCCCGTGTTACCAATACGATCTCATCCTTGGCGAACGGCGCGTAGGCGATCTGCGGATAATGGGCCGCGCCTTCCACAATGGCAACATCGATCTTTTCGGCCAGTACCTGTTGCGTAATAAAGTCGGTATTTCCCTGGATGAAGGTAAACGTAATGGCCGGGTATGTTTTTTTGAACAGCGCCAGCAGCTTGGGTAATATGGTTTGTGCTACAGTCGTACTTGCTCCAATATGCAGGGTTCCCGCTTCGATGTTACTCAGCTGGGCCAGTTCGGTTTCTAATTCGGTGTAGGTTTGAAATATCTTTTCGGTGTATTGCAGTAATACCTTTCCGGCAGTGGTCAGGTTAATGTTATTGCCATTGCGCTTAAATAACTGAACATTTAGTTGCTGTTCCAGTTCCTTAATGTGTTTGGTGACGGCCGGCTGGGTGATAAACAATTCGCCCGCAGCCTTGGTAAAGCTGAGCCTTTGGGCGACTGTGTAAAATACTTTCAGGCGGAAATCGAATATCATCAGGCTAAGTTATAGGAATTTTGTCATTTCGAACGCAGAGAGAAATCTTATACGCTCTGCATGCTCGCCATACGTAATGTATAAGATTTCTCCTCGTCCCTCGTCGAAATGACATAAGGGAACGTATCAAGCATAATATTCAATCGCTTCCAATATCACCTCACACGCTTTCCTGATCTCTGCTTCGCTGATGCTCAATGGCGGCGCAATCCGCATCGAATTACTGCAATGCAGGAACCAGTCGACCACTACGCCATTCTCAATACAGCGGTCGATGATCTTTTTGTTCGTTTCAAAGTCCTTCAGTTCGATAGCCAGCATCAACCCTTCGCCCCGAAACTCCTTTATTGCCGGATGAACCAATAGCTCACGAAATAGTGCCGATTTGGCATCCACCTGTTCAACTAAATTTTCATTCAGCAATACTTCCAGTGCAGCAAGCCCGGCGGCACAACACACCGGGTGTCCGCCAAAGGTCGTGATGTGCCCAAGAATAGGATTTTCTTTAAACGCCGACATAACTTGGTTTGACGCGATAAAAGCGCCAACCGGCATACCACCACCCAAAGCCTTCGCCAATACTAAAATATCAGGCGTTATATCAAAGTGCTCAAAAGCGAACAGTTTCCCGGTGCGCCCAAATGCTGCCTGTATCTCATCCAGTATCAATAAGGTACCAGTTTCATCGCAGCGTTTTCGTAAGGCCTGCATATAAGCTATATCAGGTACCCGGATACCGGCCTCACCCTGCACGGTTTCGATCACCACGCAAGCAGTTTGTTCGGTGATTAGCGTGAGATCATCAGGATGATTAAAACGAATAAAACTAACGCCCGGAAGCAGTGGACGGTAAGCTTGTTTATATTCCTCGTTACCCATAATGCTCAGCGCACCATGCGTACTGCCATGATAGGAATTATGGCAAGCGATTATCTCATTCCGGCCTGTAAACCGTTTGGCTAGTTTTAATGCCCCTTCAATAGCTTCGGCGCCGGAGTTTACAAAATAAACTGAATTTAAATGATCCGGTAATATGGAAACCAGCTTTTCAGCAAAACGCACCTGTGGCGTTTGCACATATTCGCCGTACACCATCAGGTGCATATATTTATCTACCTGCTCTTTGATGGCATTGATCACATGCGGATTTCCGTGGCCTAAACTGCTTACACCAATTCCCGAGATAAGGTCGAGGTATGGCCTGCCCTTTACATCATACATATAAACGCCTTCGGCCCGTTCAAATTCTAACAAAAGAGGGAAATCGGTAGTTTGCGCATTATTGGATAAAAAGAGCTGGCGAAGAGTAAGCATAATTAGATATCGAAATTCGAATTTAGCCCAAAGATAGTTTAATACCCTTTAACAAGAATTCAAAAATCCAAAA
>Ga0105237_10006382_pt1 | contig 13085 bp, 12 predicted proteins | sample KBSC24metaG_FD_81520 | JGI IMG/M metagenome (GOLD analysis project Ga0105237, IMG submission 81520) | Corn rhizosphere microbial communities from Kellogg Biological Station, Michigan, USA - KBS C2-4 metaG | ecosystem: Host-associated > Plants > Roots > Rhizosphere > Soil | place: Michigan, USA...
CAGGAACCCGCGCATTTCCAGCCGCGGCATCGGCGCCGTTGGCGTGACGCTGCACGATCGATTCGATCGAAATCTTCTGATCTGCGAGCCGGGTCGCGATCGTCGCGGCCGTGCCGGCGAGATCGCGCGCCATCAGCCGGATATAGTAGCCGCCTTCATGGCGCTCCATCGGCGCTTTCGACGTGGCGCGCAATCGCTCGACCGGCCGGCCGAACGGACTGACCCGCACGCCGCGCGCAATGTCAGCGATGTCGGCGACAACAGCGGACGCGGTCGCAGCACCTCCCGCTCCAGGGCCGACAAGCGTGATCGGCGGGATGCCCTCACCGTCGATGGTGACGGCGTTGGTGACGCCCATCACCTGCGCGATCGAAGACGATTTCGGCACCATCGTCGGGTGCACGCGCTGCTCGATGCCCTTGGCGGTGCGGACGGCAACGCCGAGCAGCTTGACCCGGTAACCGAGTTCTTCAGCGGCGCGCAAATCCTCCGATTTGATCGAGGAGATGCCTTCGACATAGACCGCGCTTTGCGAGACCTTGGTGCCGAAGGCGAGGCTGGCCAGGATCGCAAGCTTCTGCGCGGTGTCATGACCGTCAACGTCGAAGGAGGGATTGGCCTCGGCATAGCCGAGCCGCTGCGCATCCTTCAGGCATTCGGCAAACGACAGTCCCTCCTGCTCCATCCGCGTCAGGATGTAATTGCAGGTGCCGTTGAGGATGCCATAGACGCGATTGATGCCGGTGCCGGCGAGGCCCTCGCGCAGCGTCTTGATGACGGGAATGGCGGCGCCCACCGCAGCTTCGAAGTTCAGCGCACCGCCATGTTTTTCGGCGGCGTGCGCCAGCCGCAGGCCGTGGCGTGCGATCAGCGCCTTGTTGGCGGTCACCACCGACTTGCCGGATTTCAGCGCCGCTTCGATCGCCGAGAAGGCGGGATCGCCCGCGCCGCCCATCAATTCGACGAAACAATCGATATTCGGATCCTCCGCGAGCGCCAGCGGACTCCGGGCCCATTCGATGCCGCGCAGATCAACGCCGCGCTTCTTGACCTTCGAGCGCGCGGTGACGGCGACCACGCGCACGCCACGGCCGCAGCGCGCCGACAGCGCGCGGCTTTCGTTTTCGATAAGGCGGACGACTTCGGCACCCACAGTGCCGAGCCCCGCAATACCCACTTTGAGGGGGGCGACCATAACGGCAGCAACTCGCGGAAAGGATTATCGCCGGTTGGCGAGAGGAACGACGTTGTGCAACGTTTCGAGGCCGCTTTCAAGGAAGCGGCGCACACCGCGGGCGGCCTGGCGGATACGCTGCTCGTTTTCCACCATGGCGATACGGACATAACCCTCGCCGTGCTCGCCGAAGGCGACGCCGGGCGAGACCACCACGCCGGATTTCTCCACCATCAAGGTCGCAAACTGCATGCTGCCGAGCCCCTCGAAGGCCTTGGGCAGCGGCGCCCAGGCGAACATCGAGGCCTCGGGAGGCGGAATCTCCCACCCTGCCCGGCCGAATGATTCGACCAGGGCGTCGCGGCGCTTGCGGTAGGTTTCCCGCATTTCGCGGATGCAGTCCTCCGGCCCGTTCAGCGCCGCGGTGGCCGCGACCTGGACCGGGGTGAAGGCGCCGTAATCGAGATAGGATTTCACGCGCGACAGCGCGGCGATGATTCGCTCATTGCCGACGGCAAAGCCCATGCGCCAGCCGGCCATCGAGAACGTCTTCGACATCGAGGTGAACTCGACAGTGACGTCGATCGCGCCGGGAACCTGCAGCACCGAGGGCGGCGGATTCTTGTCGTCGAAATAAACCTCGGCATAGGCAAGATCGGAGAGAATGAAGATCTCGTGCTTCTTCGCGAACGCGACGAGGTCGCGATAGAAATCGAGGTCCGCGACATAGGCCGTCGGGTTGGAGGGATAGCAGACCACCAGTGCGATCGGCTTAGGGATCGAGTGGATGATCGCGCGCTCCACGGCCTCAAAGAATTGCGGCGTCGGCTCCGACGGCACCGAGCGGATCACGCCGCCGGCCATCAGGAAGCCGAAGGCGTGGATCGGATAGGACGGATTCGGACAGAGGACGACGTCGCCCGGTGCCGTAATCGCCTGCGCTACATTGGCGAAGCCTTCTTTCGACCCCAGCGTCGCAACGATCTGAGTCTCCGGGTTGAGTTTCACGCCGAAGCGACGGGCGTAGTAGGCGGCCTGGGCCCTGCGCAGGCCGGGAATGCCGCGGGAAGCGGAGTAGCGGTCGGTGCGCGGCTTGCCGAGGGTCTCTTTCAGCTTCTCGATGACGTGGGCCGGCGCCTGCAGGTCCGGATTGCCCATGCCGAGATCGATGATGTCGGCGCCGGCGTTCCGCGCGGCCGCCTTCGCCTGGTTGACCTTCTCGAATACGTAGGGCGGCAGGCGGCGGATGCGATAAAAATCTTCCATGGTCCTCAGGCTCCGGCAACCCGTCGGGGCGGATTCGCAAACCACGCGCGAACTCTCAAACGAAAACGACAAACCGTCCATAAATCAGGCTAAATCAATCATTTAGCAGGATCTTGGGGACGGCGATCAACTCGCCCTGACGGTTGAGTTAGCTCTTTTACCACGGACGCATTGCAGCGCCAGCGATTACCTCACTTCGGAGTGCCATCCCGGGCGGCCGCAGCGGCAGCCTGCCGCTCGCGCGCAGCAAGCAGTTCGGCCCGCATCTTGTCGCGCGTGGCCTGGTCCATGGCAGCTTCGTCGCGGCTCGGCGGCAGGTCATTGACCGGCAGGTAGCTGCCCGCCTCCTTGGGACGCGCCGGTGCGTCGGCAGGCGTGCCCACGATCGGCAAATCGGCGATCGAGGTGGAACAACCGGCAAGCGCGAGTGCACAGGCAAGCAGCACACCCGCGACGAATATCTGCTTCTGCCGACCCACCGACATACCGTTTGTCACGTCCCCGTTTCGGCAGGAGCTATTCTTGCCCGAAATGCTTAATCCCCAAACAGCAAATTGCACCGTTGGGGCTGCAATATGACAGAACCAAGATGTTTTGTCGCAGTGCAATACCTGCTCTGGCAGGGTTAACGCCAACGTACATCTCTCGCGGTGACGAACGTGAATTGAGACGGTAGTGTTTGGACATGACCGAGGCCACGATCGAGACAAAACAAGAGCCGAAATTCGACGGCGAAGCGTTCGCCATGAATTTCGCGCGGGCGATGGAGAGCGGCGGCCGTGCGCTCGCCGCCTACCTGAAGCCGCGCGAAAACGGCGAGGTGAAGGACAAGTCGTCGGATGAGCTTGCCGAAGTGGTCAAGACGCTCACCAGCGTTGCCGAGTACTGGCTTTCCGACAGTGAACGCGCCTCCGATCTGCAGACCAGGATGGCCAAGGGCTATCTCGATCTCTGGGGATCGGCGATGCGCCGGCTCGCCGGCGAAGAAGCGATGCCCGCGATCTCGCCCTCGCCGCGCGACAAGCGCTTTGCCGATCCGGAATGGAAGAAGAACCAGTTCTTCGACTTCGTGATGCAGGCCTATCTGCTCACCACGCAATGGGCGCAGGACCTCGTGCGCAATGCCGAGGGCCTCGATCCGCACACCCGCAAGAAGGCGGAATTCTACGTCCACCAGATCACCAACGCGATCGCGCCGTCGAATTTCGTATTGACCAATCCGGAAGTGCTGCGCGAGACGCTCGCCTCCTCCGGCACCAACCTGGTGCGCGGCATGGCCATGCTGGCGGAGGATATCGAGGCCGGCAACGGCACGCTGCGGATCCGCCAGTCCGATCCGGCCAATCTCACGGTCGGCGTCAACATGGCCACGACGCCGGGCAAGGTGATCTACCAGAACGATTTGATGCAACTCATCCAGTACGAACCGACCACGGAAAAGGTGCTGCGGACGCCGCTCCTGATCGTGCCGCCCTGGATCAACAAGTTCTACATCCTCGATCTGAAGCCGGAAAAATCCTTCATCAAGTGGTGCGTCGACCAGGGCGTCACCGTATTCGTGATCTCGTGGGTCAATCCCGACAAGAATCTGGGGACCAAGACCTGGGAAGACTACATGAAGGAAGGCCCGCTCGCCGCGATGGACGTCATCGAACGCGCGACCGGTGAACTGAAAGTGCATACCGTCGGCTATTGCGTCGGCGGCACGCTGCTTGCGACGACGCTCGCCTGGCTTGCCGACAAGCGCCGCGTGCGCGTGACCTCGGCGACCTTCCTCGCCGCGCAGGTCGACTTCACCCATGCCGGCGACCTGCTCGTCTTTGTCGACGAGGGGCAGATTGCGGCGCTGGAGCGCGACATGCAGGAATCAGGCGTGCTCGAAGGCGCCAGGATGGCGATGGCCTTCAACATGCTGCGATCGAACGATTTGATCTGGTCCTACGTCGTCAACAACTACCTGAAGGGGCAAGCGCCCGCGGCGTTCGACCTGCTGCACTGGAATTCGGACGCCACGCGGATGCCGGCAGCGAACCATTCCTACTATCTGCGCAACTGCTATCTGGAGAACCGCCTGTCGACCGGCAGCATGGTGCTCGACAACACCCTGCTGGATCTCTCCAAGGTAAAGGTCCCCGTCTACAATCTCGCCACCCGCGAGGATCACATCGCGCCGGCGGAGTCGGTGCTCTACGGCTCGCAATTCTTCGGCGGGCCGGTGAAATATGTGCTGTCGGGGTCGGGCCATATCGCCGGCGTGGTGAATCCGCCCTCGACCAACAAGTATCAATACTGGACCAACGACAATATCCGCGACGTCAAGCTTGCGGACTGGATCAAGGGCGCCGAAGAGCACAAGGGATCGTGGTGGCCGAACTGGCGGGAGTGGCTCGGCGGAATCGACGCGGAAGAAGTGCGGGCACGCAGCGTGGGCGGCGACGGATTGCCGCCGATCGAGGAGGCGCCCGGCAGTTATGTGAAGGTCCGCGCATAGCGTCGGCGCGCGCGCTCGGCTATAACCTCACATACGGATTCCTGAATCGAGTAAGGGGGAAATGATGACGCCCGGATTGATGACGCCCGAGCTGTTCTGGCTCTCTTTGACCGTGATTTTGACGGGGTTGTTGTGGGTTCCCTACATCCTCAATCGCGTGATGGTTCGCGGCCTCGGCGGCGCCATGGCCAATCCGTCGCGCAACGACAAGCCGCATGCGGCCTGGGCGAACCGGCTGATGTTCGCGCATGACAACGCGGTCGAGAACCTTGTCGTGTTCGCACCACTGGTGCTGATCCTCGCGCAGATAGACTACTCGACCAAATGGACGGTCTATGCCAGCGCCACCTATTTCTGGGCGCGCCTCGCCCATCTCGTGGTCTATACGATCGGCCTGCCGGTGTTCCGCACGCTCGCCTTCACCGTCGGCTTCCTGGCGCAGGCGGTGCTGGCGCTGGCGATATTCAGGGTGTTTTAGCCACTCTTGCGCACGACGAGGTGCAGCATCGTTGCCGGCGCCTCGTCGAAGCTCTTGATCTCGCTGGTGTCGGCCTTGAGCTGAAGCCACGTGCCTGATGCGGCGTAGGCGCACTGAAGCCATTCGGGCGATGGATAGTTGTAGTAGCGGCCGAGGCTGTCACGGCCGCCGTCGCCGTGACCGATCTTGTAGCTTGCGTAGAACACGCCGTCGCTCCTGAGCGCGCGTCTGATGCGGCCGAGGATGCCGGCGAGATCGTCGCGCGGCACATGCAACAGGCAGGCGCTGGCCCAGACGCCGTCAAAGGCTTCGGATTCGTCGAGCTCGTCGAAGCGCATGGCGTCGACAGGATGGCCAAGACGGCGCGAGGCGATCGCGGCCATTTCCGGCGAACCATCGGTAGCGCGCACACGAAATCCGGCCGCGAGCATTTCCGCCGAATGGTTTCCGGCGCCGCAGCCGAGCTCAAGGATCGATCCTCGCTGTGGCAGCAGCGCCAGAAAGCCCTTCAGCCGCGTCGATGGCGCCTTGGCCCAGCCCGCATGAGCCTCGGCATTGCGCCGGTAGAACTGCAGCGTCTCGTCGTCCACAGCGCCTCCGCTCACGCTTCGGGAAGGCCCAGCATCAAACGCATGTTCTGCACCGCCGCTCCGGAGGCCCCCTTGCCGAGGTTGTCAAGGCGCGCCACGAGGACCGCCTGCCGATGCCTGTCACTGGCGAAGACATAGAGCTCGAGCTTGTTGGTCTCGTTGAGCGCTTCGGGCTCGAGCCGTCCGGTCCTGGTGGCCTCGTTCTCGAGTGGCATCACCGAGACGAAGCGGCTTCCGGCATACCGCTTGGCAAGCGCGGCATGCAGATCCGACCCTTTTGGCTTCCCCGGAAGGGTGTCGAGTTGCAGCGGCGCCGAGACCAGCATGCCCTGCCGGAAGTCGCCGACCGACGGGATGAAGATCGGCCGCCGCGTGAGCTTCGCGTAGAGTTGCATCTCGGGCAGATGCTTGTGCTCGAAGCCGAGACCATAGAGCTCGAACGACGGCGCGGTGCCGCCCTCGAAATCCGCGATCATCGACTTGCCGCCGCCGGAATAGCCGCTGACCGCGTTGACGGTGACGGGATAGTCCGCGGGCATCAGGCCGGCATCGACCAGCGGCCGGAGCAGCGCGATCGCGCCGGTCGGATAGCAGCCGGGATTGGAGACCTTCCGCGCGATGCGGATCCTGTCGGCCTGGTCTGCGGCAAGCTCGGGAAAGCCATACACCCAGTCGGGCGCGACCCGAAACGCCGTCGAAGCGTCGAGAACTCGCGGTGCTGACTTGCCCATGCCGTCGATGAGCGCGACCGTCTCCTTGGCCGCCTGATCCGGCAGGCAGAGGATCACGAGATCGACCTGCTCCATCAGCGCGCGCTTTGCGCCCGCATCCTTGCGCTTGTCGTCGGCAATGCTCTTCACCACGACGTCGTTTTGCCGGGCAAGCCGCTCGCCGATTTCAAGGCCGGTCGTGCCGGAGGCGCCATCGACAAAGACCGCGGGTCTTGTCGCGGCGGCCGCGGTCTTGTGGGTATCGGTCAAGCTCATCGCACGCTCCTCTCGATCTCGTTCGCAAATATCTGTGGCCTTGCTTGCCGCATCAGATGCGCAATTTGTTGCCCTGACATGTCAGCCTGCGACGCCAGCGCATCGGCGACGGCAAAATGGTCGGCGTCGGACTTGTGCTGGTTGAGCTTGAAACTCCCCTCGATCTCCTCAACCGTCATCACCAGACCCACGATCGCCTTTTTCAGCATCTCCTGCCGGCCGGCCGACACTTTCGCCACCGTCCAGGGCGGCTTCGCCGCGAGCCAGCTTTCGAACTTCGCACTGAGCGCATCAAGATGCGCCCCGAGCTCGCCGTCCGGCATCAGCTCAACCGTACCGCTCAGATGCACCGACTGATAGAGCCAGGTCGGTACCTGATCGGGCGAGACGTACCAGTCCGCCGATACATAGGCGTCCGCGCCGTTGACCGCCAGCAGCCAGCGGGATTTGCCGTCGGCGAGACGCGCCAGCGCATTGCCGCGCGCGACGTGAGAGGCCGCAATCGGCGTGCCGTCATCGGAGAAGCTGAGGCAAAACGGCAGCGAGGACGCGACCGGCTTCTCACCGTCCCACGCACAGACCGTGCCGAATCCGCGCGCCTGCGCAAACGCGAGGCTGGCGGCGCGGTCGGACTTGAAGGGTGGCGGCGTGTACATCTCGAGACTCCTGCTTGATGAAGGAGCCGCCGGACAACCGCGTATCTCTGGATGAGGGAAGATGCCGCGGAAGCTAGTATCCGGCGGCAGGGGCGATGATCAAACGCAGACGATCGCCCATACCGCTGATGTGCGGCGGCGGCGAGCGGCGGTCAGAATGGTCGCGACATTGATCATGGGGCGCGGCTATAAGGCCGCGCCCGCTTGACGTCAAGGATTTCCGTATCAGATGCTCGGATTCCACGCTGCGGGGATGACCCGGTAGCCGTCACCGTCCTTCACGACATTGCCAAGGCCGGGGAACGGATAGTGGAAGCCCTGCACCTGCAGCTTCTCTGCGACCACCATGTCGTAGACCCGGCGGCGGGTCTTCTCCGCCACGTCGGGATCCTGGTCGAAGAAGGCATGCCATTCCGGATGGGTCGCGAACGGATTCGGGTTGTTGGTGACGTCGGACTGGATGAACACCTTGCCCGAGCCGGACGCCAGCACATAGGAGGTGTGGCCCGGCGTGTGACCCACGGACTCGACCGCGGTCAGGCCCGGGGCGACTTCCTTGTTCCATTCGTACGGCGTGACCTTCTTCTTCAGGCCGTTCTCGAAGATGTTGCGGTTGTTCTTGAACAGGCCGACCATGCGGTCGCCCTTGGCACGGCTCATCTCGCCGTCATCCATCCAGAACTTCCATTCGGTGGCGGGCACCAGCACCTCGGCGTTCGGGAATGCCGGCGTGCCATCGGCGGTGAGCAGTCCGTTCACGTGATCACCGTGGAAGTGCGAGATCACCACCGTGTCGACCGCTTTCGCATCGAAGCCGGCGGCTGCCATGTTGTCGTGGAACAGACCGTTATTGCCCTTGCTGTTGGTCTTGGCGAGCGCGCCGTTGCCGGTGTCGATCACGACCAGCTTGCCGCCCGTCTGGATCACCAGGGGTGCGAAATAGATCGCCATCATGCCGTGCGGCATGAATGCCTTCTCCAGCGCGGCGCTGACTTCGTCCTTCTTGGCGTTGGTGATGAAGGCGTCGGTCAACGGAAACACGTTCTTGCCGTCCGAGACGACGGTGACGACGATGTCGCCGACCTTGTAACGATAGTAGCTCGGCGCCTGCTTGTCGGCGACGGGGGCCGTCGCCTTGACCTCTGCGGATGTCACGAGCGGTGCGGCCGCAAGCGCGGCAGTTCCCAAAAGTGTGTCACGTCGCGATAGGTTCATGATGCTCTCTCTCCCTGTAAAAATTGGCGAGCAGTTGTCCTGCTTCTGTTGCCGCGGCTTCTTACCAGCGTTTCCGCGTCCGGGCGATGGCCAATGGACGTCAACCGGGTAACCCCTGCGGCATCGGGCTTATTCCGATAGCGGAGCGCGGAATGGCGTTCGCTATCCTGCAAGCCGCGATCTCGCGACCGTCAGGCCGTGCGCCACACCCATTCCATGATCTGGGCAATGACGTCGCCGAACAGCAGAAGCGCCGCCGCCCAGACCAGCGCGGAGACGAAATTGGCGATCTGGAATTGCAGGTACGGCATCTCGAAGATGCCCGCCGCCAGCGGCACCGAGGCCCGCAAGGGTCCGAAGAAGCGTCCGATGAAGATGCTGGGCACGCCCCAGCGCCGCACAAACGCTTCTCCCCTCGGCAAAATGTCCGGGTAGCGCGACAGCGGCCATATCTGCGCGACCTGTTCCTTGAATTTGTAGCCGAACCAGTAGGAGACCCAGTCGCCGAGCGCGGCGCCGATCGCGCCCGCAATCCAGACCGGCCAGAAGCTGATGCCGCTCGCGCCAATCAGGGCACCAATCGCAATCAGCGCGCCCCAGGCGGGAATCAACAGCGAAATGAAGGCGAGCGATTCTCCAAATGCCAGCAGCAGCACGATCGGAGCGGCCCAAGCCTGATGGTCACGCACGAAGTTGGCCAGCGCGTGCGCAAATTCTTCCATTGTCCAGAAATGTCCTTCGCCCCGCCCGTGTACGGGCCATTGAACCTTTTTGCGACCTTGATGCCTAAAAACAGGTAAGCCAGCCCCTCGCGTGACTTCAAGTCACGTTCTTTTTTCGGCTGACCACATTGTCGGCATCCAAAGAAATCAAGCGCTTACCCGATTCCGGCGCGATCTCAACTTACTGAAAATCGACTCTCAGTAAGCACCCAGTAAGTTCGCCCCCGCGATTCCCGTTCTGCCTGGCATCCATGGCGAAAGCCTTGGCACGGCCGCTGACGGGTCCGGAGGCGGGTGCGTTGCTGGCCGGCACCGATTCCGGCCTCATCCACGCGTCCGCCATCCTACGGCATGTGGAGCAGAGACATGAGAATCAAAGATCAGCCAGCCGTCCTAGAGTGGTTCCCCGCCGTGATGCGAAGCGCCAGGTTCGGGGAGAAGATCAAGCCCCGACCGGAGCGGCGGAGCTTTGAAACCGCCACGGCTGCCGCCCGATTCGCGTTGCGGTGCAGCGTTCGGAAATCTATCAGAAGTACGGTTCTGTTTTTTCTGGCATTGTCCCCGCCGGGCTCGCCTATTCCGACCTGCAAACCTTGAAACAGCTCGCGCTCATTGTTGGTCAAGTGGAAATGAATCGCTTCTTCACCGATCTTAGGACCGAGGCAGAAATACAGTGCATTGCTCCCAATGTCCTTCTGACCATGTGGGGCGAAAAGCCAATTACAATTCAGCGGTACGATGTCGGCAGCTTCAGCGGTAAAGAACGCCAGAGATTGAAGCAATTGAAGGCCCGAAATCTCCTTACACCTCGGGTGGCCCCGGCCCCATTCCCGCATACGGATTTCAAGCCCCCGGAGGAGCGACCCAAGTGACCACGTGCGATAGCAAGACGAAGCGCTTGTAAAAGACCGGACTTGTGTCTTGGTCCCGCCGCTTCGATGATCCGACCTCGTGACCGGCAATGTGACGGAACTCACAAAGCTCCATCGTTAAACGATACAAAAATCTTGCCAGCGAAATCTTCTCCAAAATAGATTTCGATACCGACCAATTCAGGTCGATGATTTGGAGTAGGGACAAAATGGTTACGACAATTCAATTGCCAAGCAACACCGACAGCTTTTCGCTGAATCTCAAAAATGGCGATTACGCGATCATCGGAGGCAACGATGATGTGAACTCAACTATATTCGTTGGAAACGGAAACGATACGTTTCAGGGTGGGGACCACAATACCGGGAGCGCGGTCACGCTTGGAAATGGCGATGATACTTTCACGGGCGGTGACTTTGATACTGGAAGCACGATAACGCTGGGCAACGGAACCGATACATTCGTCGGTGGTAACCATAACGTGGGCAGCCACATCACGCTCGGTAACGGGAACGACACTTTTTACGGGGGCACGTTTAATTCGGATACAGTTTCAATCCTTGGTAACGGCGAAGACACCATTTACGGCGGCGATAACGGAACGAACAATTCACTGACTGTTGGCAATGGTAATGATACGCTTTATGGGGGATCAAATAACACCGGCAGCCACCTGACCTTCGGCAATGGCGACATTCACTTCTTCAGCGGAAGCTTCAGTACTGGCACTGTCATTACGTTTGGCAACGGCAATGACATCATGGATTCGTCGCTGAGCAGCGGGCACAATACCGATACGACCGTCATCGCCGGCAATGGCGACGACATTCTGAATTGTGCGCCAGGTCTGTCGCTGACCCAGGAAAGCAGCATAACCGCAGGTAATGGCGACGATATCGTGACCGCTTCGGCTTTTCAGGGTGGTCCTAATGCCGGAGAAAGCTTCGCCACCATAACTCTCGGCAACGGCAACGACACCGTGACTGTGCTTGGCAAGCATAGCACCATCACCGTTGGTGATGGGGACAATACGATTAACTCCGGAGGCCTGAGCAATATTACCGTCGGCAATGGCACCAACACCATCAATGTCGGAACAAGTGACAATGTCGCTGTCGGCCATGGCAGCGATACCTTCGTGTTCAGCCCGACACAGACCAAGCCGATCGGCAACGTGACAATCGCAGGTTTCGACCCTGGCCACGACGTGATCCAGGTATCCGCCCAGGAAGCGGCTACCCTTGGCTTGACCGGCACTCAGCAGCAAATGGACGGTGAGTTGCTGGCCCTGTTCCAAGACACCGGTCCGGACGGCTCGGCGCAGCTTCACCTCACTGCATCTGATTCGATCACGCTAACGGGCGTCCATGCGGCTGCGTTGACCGCGCACGATTTCCTTATTGCGTGAACGGCACTAATGAGGAGGGCCACGTCACTGAAGTGACGTGGCCCCACTCTGCGTGTCTACTTCTTCAATCTCGACACCTAGAAAACTATAGACGTCAAAATATCGGCTTTGGGTCGCCCACAAGGGCTCAGCTCGCGATGTAATTCTGGATGATGCGCCTCACCGGACGCTTTTGAAGGGGTGAAGTCGTCAAGAAGAATGCCCCTCGCCCCCTTCAACCGGATAAGGCTGGGGCATTACTTTTTCGGGGTGGGGCGTGATCCGGCCTCACGGAACGCTTGCAATCCCTCCATGGACGCAAAGGAAAATACGATGATCGGCTCGTTGATGATGCGCGTGAGTGTGGTGATCCTTCTCATCGGCATGCTTGGCGGAATCGAGATGGGCATCCGGCAGGATTTTGCGCTGGCCCCCGCGCATGCGCATTTCAACCTCGTTGGCGGCGTGCTGCTATTTCTGTTTGGCCTCTACTACCGGCTCGTTCCCGAAGCTGGCGCCAGTGGACTCGCAAAGCTGCAGGGCTGGCTCCATATCGCGGGTGCGATCGTGTTCCCGGTCGGGGTCGGCATCGTCGTCACCAAGGGGGAATCGCTGATTTTGATCCCCATTTTGGGCTCGTTGATCGTGGTCGCCGCGGTCGCCCTGTTCGCGCTGATCGTGTTCCGGACCAGTGCGCTTTAGGGGGCGGCGTCACATTTTTGGGCCTATCCATGGCATAGTCAGAGCAACCGATTCGCGGGCGTCCGCCCGCGTCCAACGCATGAAAAGCTATGCCTAAGCCCCTGAAATCGGCTGCGAAAGCCAAGACCAATGATCTCTTTGCCGCCACCGAGCCGAAAGGCCGTGCGCTGAAGGTTGCCCCGCGCGCCTCCGGCGGCGACTCTGGTTACACCGCGCGCGACATCGAAGTGCTGGAAGGCCTGGAGCCGGTGCGCCGGCGTCCGGGCATGTATATCGGTGGCACCGACGAGAAAGCGCTGCATCACCTCTTTGCCGAAGTCATCGACAACTCGATGGACGAGGCGCTGGCAGGCCATGCCTCGTTCATCGAGGTGGAACTGAGTGCCGACGGATTTTTGACCATCACCGACAACGGCCGCGGCATTCCGGTCGATCCACATCCGAAGTTTCCGAAGAAGTCCGCACTCGAAGTCATCATGTGCACGCTGCATTCCGGCGGCAAATTCGACTCCAAGGTCTACGAGACTTCGGGCGGTTTGCACGGC
>Ga0105237_10006383_pt1 | contig 13085 bp, 10 predicted proteins | sample KBSC24metaG_FD_81520 | JGI IMG/M metagenome (GOLD analysis project Ga0105237, IMG submission 81520) | Corn rhizosphere microbial communities from Kellogg Biological Station, Michigan, USA - KBS C2-4 metaG | ecosystem: Host-associated > Plants > Roots > Rhizosphere > Soil | place: Michigan, USA...
CGTCGAGCTTCAGGTGTTCGAAGCCCCAGCGGACTTCGTCGCCGGTCAGCGTGCGGTGGCCGAACTTTTCCTGGGCGGTGCGGATGGCTTCGACATTGAGGATGCCGTTGACGATGCCGAGGTTGTGATAGACCGAGCCGATGCGCGACTTGTCCTCGAGGTTGCCCTTGCCGGCGTCGTAGACCGTCTTCACGATCTCCTTGACCACCGGATAGCTGTTGCCGGAAGCCTGCGTGGTGATGGCGGTGTAGCCCTTGGCGGCATCGCCGGCCGGGATCACGTCCTCTTCCGAGTTCGACCAGACATTGCCGATGATGTGGTCGACGGGATAGCCGACCTTCACGGCTGTCTTCAACGCTACCGGGTTCATCACGCCCCAGCCGCGCAGGACGACGAAGTCCGGCTTGGCGCGGCGGATGGTCAGCCATTGCGACTGCTGCTCGTTGCCGGGATGCGGCACCTCGATCTGCTGCACGGTGAAGCCGTATTTCTGCGCCAGCAACTCATAGATCGGGATGGTCTCCTTGCCGTAGGGCGAGCCGTGATAGAGCACGACGATCTTCTTGCCCTTCAGCTTGTCGATGCCGCCTTCCTTGGCGGCGATGTAGTTCACGATGCCGGAGGTCTCGCTGTAGGGGTTGAGCAGCAGCGGGAAGACGTAAGGGAACACCCGCCCGTCGGTGGAGTCGGTGCGGCCGTGGTTGACCGTGATCAGCGGCACCTTGTCGGCGGTGATGCGGTCGATCATGGCATAGGCGATGCCGACCGAAAGCGGGTTCCATGCGGCGGCGCCGGCATGGCTTTTCTGCCGCTCGTAGCATTCGACGCCGCGCTCGACTTCGTACTGGGTCTCGCACTCGTCCCAGGTCAGCTTGACGCCGTTGACGCCGCCGTCGCGGATGTTGATCAGGTTGAGATAGTCGATGAAGCCGCCGAAGAAGCCGGTGCCGCCGGCCGCATAGGGCCCGACGCGATAGCTCTGCAGTGGGAAATACTGCTCGTCGGCGTGGGCGGCCGGCAAGGCCACCGACACGGCCAGCGCCGCCGACAGCGCGACCGCCTTGACTGTGGTGAAGAAGCTCATGTTCGAGGTACTCCAATATGGGCTTTGGTTTTTGCCCTGGTTCATTTTCCGAATGGCTTGAAGAGCATTGCTCCCAGACCGGCTCAGCTCGCTTGCCAGGCAAACAGAAGCCGTCTCCGGACCCTGTCCCACAGGGCGACCAGCCCGTCCGGTTCCAGGATCAGAAAGAGGATGATGAGGGCGCCGAGCACGATGCGCTGGCTCATGTCGAGCACACCGGAATCGAACACGTCACCGAGCAGGAAACTGCCGAGGCGCGACAGCGCGAGCGGAAAGACGACGATGAGCGCCGCGCCCAGGAAGGCGCCGCGGATCGAGGCCAGGCCGCCGATGATGATGATGAACAGGATCTGGAACGAGCGATCGAGATCGAAGCCGGCCGGCTCGACGGTCCTGAGATAGGCGAATGCCCAGATGACACCGGCGACGCCGATGATGAAGGACGAGATGGCGAAGGCGAGCAGCTTCGTCTTCAACACCGGGATGCCTATGATGCGAGCCGCCGTCTCGTTGTCGCGGATGGCGATGAAGTTGCGCCCGGTCTGCGATGAAACCAGCCGGTGGGCGAGAAAGGTCAGGACGACGACGACGGTGAGCGCGAAGAGATAGCGCCCCACCGCGCCGTCGAACTCGAAGCCGGCGATGAAGAGCTTCGGCGCGTCGATGACGCCAGAGGCCGAGTCATTAGAGAACCAGCTGAACTTGGTCAGCGCCCACTGCACGAAGAACTGTGCGGCGAGTGTGGAGACCGCCAGGTAGAAGCCGCGCAGCCGCAAGCTCGGCAGGCCGAAGACGATGCCTATGGCGGCAGCGACGAGACCGGAGAGGATGATGCTGGCGACGAGCGGCAGGCCTTCGATGCGCAGGTTGAAATTATAGGCGGCGAAAGCGCCGGCCGCCATGAACGCAGCGCTGCCGAGCGACACCTGGCCCGCATAGCCGGTGAGGACGTTCAGCCCGACACCCGCCAGGCTGAGAGCCAGGAAAGGCAGCAGGATCGCCTCGAACAGATAGGACCCACCGATCAGCGGCACGAGGATGTATGCGAAGGCGATGACGATGAGCGGCGCCAGCCAATTCGGCAGGCCCGATCCCTTGGGCAATTCGGCCGCGGATAACTTGGTTGCGATCGCGCTCATGGTCAGACCCTTTCGACAAGTTTCTGGCCGAACAGGCCGGAGGGGCGGATCAAGAGGAAGACGAGCGCGACGACATAGGCGAACCAGCTTTCGATCCCGCCGCCGAAGTAATCGCCGATATAGACCTCGGCGAGCTTCTCGCTGGCGCCGATCAGAAGCCCGCCGACAATGGCGCCGAGGATGGAATCGAAGCCGCCGAGCACCAGAACGGGAAGCGCCTTGAGCACGACCAGCGACAGCGAGAACTGGACGCCGAGACGGGCGCCCCAGAGCAGCCCGGCCACCAGCGCGACGAGGCCCGCCGCGGCCCACACGCTCGCCCAGATCAGCGGCAGCCTCAGGCCAACCGCAAGTGCCGCGAACTGGTCGTCGGCGACGGCGCGGAAACTTAGCCCGATGCGGGTGTAGCGGAAGAACAGCGACAAGAGCAGCACCATTGCCGCGGCCACCGCGGCGGCGAAGATGTCGAACTGGCTGATCAGCACGCCGCCGATTTCCAGCGGCACGTCCTCGATGCCGAGCTCAAGGCCGTGCACCTGCGTGCCCCAGATGAGCTGGGCGGCACCCTCGATGATGTAGGACAGGCCGAGCGTCGCCATGAACAGCGTGATCGGCGGCTTGTTGGTGAGCGGCCTCAGCACCGTACGCTCGATGCCGATGCCGAGCGCCACCATGATGGCGAAGGTCACCGCAAGCGCCAGCGCGAAGGGGACGCCGCGCTCGACCAGGCTGACGAAGGTGAGTGCCGCGAACAGCAGCAGCGCCCCTTGCGCGAAGTTGAGCACGCCTGAGGTCTTGTAGATCAGAACGAAGCCGATCGCGACCAGCGAGTACATGACGCCCGATAGCAGGCCGCCGGTCAGCACCTCGATGAAGAACTGGTAGTCGAAGTCGGCCATCATATGCCTGCCCCGTCTTCATTGTCGGAGGCGACACCCAGATAGGCGTCGATCACGCGCTGATCGTTCCTGATCTCGTCGGGCGCGCCGTCGGCGATCTTGCGACCGTAATCGAGCACGGCGATCCGATCCGAGAGCCCCATCACGACGCCGACATCGTGCTCGATCAGCACGACGGTGGTGGCGAAGCGGTCACGCGCGGCGCGCACATAAGCCGCCATCTCGGTTTTCTCACTCGCGGTCATGCCGGCCATCGGTTCGTCGAGCAAAAGCAGCCGCGGCTCGGCGACCAGCGCGCGGGCGAGCTCGACCCGCTTCTGCAGCCCGTAGGGCAAGGTGCCGGCGAGCCGGTCGCGGACCTCGGTCAGGTGCAGGAAGTCGAGGATCTGTTCGGCACGGCCGCGCTGCTCGGCCCTCTCGCGGCGCGACCGGCCGAGCCCGAGGATCTGGCCGGCGAAGTTGGACCTCGCTTTGTAGGCAAGACCCGATGCGACATTGTCGAGCACGTCGAGGCCCTTGAACAAGGCAAGGTTCTGGAAGGTGCGGGCAACGCCCAGCCGCGCCAGACGCTGCGTCGGAACCTGGGCGTAGCGCGCGCCGTGCAGCGCTACATGGCCGCGATCCGGCCGATAGACGCCGCTGATGACGTTGATCAGCGAACTCTTGCCGGCGCCATTCGGTCCGATGATCGCCCGTATCTCACCCGGCTGGACCGAAAGATCGACATCGGCCAGCGCCACCACGCCACCGAACGACAGGCCTATGCCTTCGAGGGAAAGAAGCGGCGCGGCGCCTTCGGCGACAGGCCGTTGAGGCTTATCATCGTGAGGCTGCTGCCGCTGAGCGGCCGGCAGCGCTTGCGCGAAGATCTCCGGCGCGTAGACCGAAGCCTCGATCGCCCCCAGGGCATGGCTGGATATCGGCATTCCATCGTCCCCAACTGTAGCGAAGGCACGCACGGTCCCGGCCGCGCGCTCAATCGAGCGTGCGGTTCATGATCGTCGGCTGGCCGGACGTTCTCCGGCCAGCGGCTGGCGCTGTTATTCGGCGGCGAGAACCGTTTCGGCTTCCGCGTTTTCCAGCTCGCGGACGAGCGGGATGACATGCTTGCCAAAATACTCGACCTCTTCCTGGAAATGCAGGAAGCCGAGCAGGATGAGATCGGCACCGGCGCGCTTGAGGTCGACGATGCGCTCGGCGACCTGTTGCGGCGTACCGATCAGGTTCGAGCGGAAGCCGTCATTGTACTGTACCAGGTCGTCAAAGGACGACTTCGCCCAGTTGCCCTCGCCTTCCGGCGAGGCCTTGCCAGCGTTCTTGACCTCGTGGCCGAACGCGTTGACCGCCTCGGGGTTGGCCTTGGCGATGATCTCGGCAAGCACGGCCTTGGCCTCTTCTTCCGTCTCGCGCACGATGGCGAAGGCGTTGACGCCGACCTTGACCGAATGATTGTTGGCCCTGGCCTTGGCCTGGATGTCGTCGACCTGCTTTGCGATCTCGGCCGGCGTGTTGCCGTTGGTGAAGTACCAGTCCGAGACACGCGAAGCCATGTCGCGCGCCGCGCGGGACGAACCGCCTTGGAAGATCTCGGGCAGCGGCTTGAGTGGCTTCGGTTTCAGCGAATACTGGTTGAAGCGATAGAAATCGCCGCGGAAGGTGAAGCTGTCCTCGGTCCAGATTCCGCGCAGTGCCCGAATGAATTCTTCCGAGCGGCGGTAGCGTTCGTCATGGTCGAGCCAGTGCTCGCCGATCGCATGGAATTCGCCACGGAACCAGCCGGAAACCAGATTGATCGCTACGCGACCCTCGGTCAGATAGCTGATGGTGGCGAGCTGCTTGGCCGCCAGCGCCGGGTTCCATGGGCCGGGCAGGATCGCGGCGATCACCTTCAGCGTCTTGGTCGCGGCGAGCAGGTCATGGCTGAACGTCACCGATTCATGCTGCTCGTCGGCACCGTAGCCGGCGGTGAAGCGTATCTGGCTCAGCGCATAGTCGAAGCCGGCCTGCTCGGCGACCTGCGCCAGCTTACGGTTGTACTCAGCCGAATGATTGGTCCGCTGCTCAATGTTGGAGATGACCAGCCCGCCCGAGACGTTCGGCACCCAATAGGCGAATTTGACTGCGTCACGATCATTCTGTGGCATGGAGATCTCCCGGCTTGGCCTGTCCCAACGATCGGTCCGGTTGTGGCCGGAACCTGCCGTTAATTTATTAGTCTACTGATTATATATACAAAGTAGTATTTTCCGTTTTCGCGACCCTGCCCGAACGGAAATACCAATTCGCGTGTCCGCATCCGGTGCGGATTTTCAGTGCGTGGTCTGAATGGGCGCCCGGGCGCCGAGCCGGCCCTCGATCCGCGAGGCGACCGCCTGTGCATGGCGAGCCACTTCCGGCAGGCCCATCAACTCGCCGAAGGTGCCACGTGCCAGCGGTCCGGCGACGAACAGACCGCTGAGCGCCTCGCCGTCCGGCCCGACGGGGCGGCTGTCTAGGGTTGTCTCTATGCCAAGCCCATGCCGGTCGAGCCGGATCAGGCCGGCATCAGCGAGTGAGCGCAACGCCGGATTGGTCCTCAGCGCCTTGCCATGTGCCGGTCCCGTCGTGTTGATCACCGCGTCGAAATGAAGTGTTTCGATCCGGCTCTGGCCACGCCGCCGCAGGCTGACGGCCAGGCGGTCTCCTTCCCGGCTCGAAGCCGTCAGGCTTGCCGCAATGTTGTCGAACGCGCCTTCGGCGCGGCGACGCTCGAGCACGGCCTCGACCTGCGGTGCGATCCGGAAGCGGTGCACGTCCCAGAAGGAGCGCAGCCGGCGCACCAGCCGGGTTCGTTCGTCGGGCGCGAGTGCCGACCACAGCGTCGGTCCCTGCAGCCGCAACTGGTCGAAGACCGACTGCCAGTTGGCGCCGGCGGCATTGGCCACCGCCAGCGTCGAGCGGATATTTTCGAGCAGGCCGAGCACGGTCGTGGCCGGCGTGGACGTGAAGTCGCCAAAGGGCTCGCCGCGCAGCTGCGGATGCCCGCGCGAGCGCAGTCCGTGACGCGATACCGCCAGGATGCGGCCGCGATGGCCGTGGCGATCGAGCTCGGCGACGGTGTCAGCAGACGTCAGGCCAGAGCCGACGATTAGCACTGATGCCTCGGGCGCGATGGAGCCGAGGGCCTTCTCGGCATAGACATCGGCAACGAAGCCATGGTCTTCCGCGATCGGTTTCAGTGCCGCCGGGATATCGGGCGGCGGGTGCGTCATGGCGAGAACAACCACGTCGGCGGCGATCGGCTGACCGGATGTGCCCACGATCCAACTGTCACCGTTGCGCCTCAGCTCCTGGACCTGGTCGCGGAGATGGCGCACCGCGCCGGCCGCGACGAAGGGCGCGAGTTGTTCGGCAACATATCGGCCGAAGACCCGTCGCCTCGGAAAGATGTCGCCATTGTGCCAGACAGAGTCCGGATCACGTTCGGCTTCCCCGTCGTGGACCAGCCAGTGCGAAAAATGCTCGGGCTCGTCCGGCAAAAGGCTCATCCTGGCGGCCGGCACGTTGACGCGGTGCGATGGCTCCTCGCTGGAATAAGCCAACCCGCCGCCCAGGAACGGGCGCGGCTCGATGACGGTGATGGCGGGACCCGCAGTCGGACGCGCCAGATGCCAAGCCACGGCAGCGCCGGTAAAGCCGCCGCCGAGGATGACGACATGGCTTCTTGGCCGGGGCGGCAGCGCGTTCACGAGGCGCTGGCGAGCGATTTCGGACGACGGTCGCCAGCGATGGTCTCGCCGAACGGGCCGGTATTGACGGACGAGCCGGTGGCCTTGACCGCGTGCTCGGTCGGCAGATTGGGCAGCACCAGCTCGCCGAAGCGGTAGGCTTCTTCCAGATGCGGGTAGCCGGACAGGATGAAGGTGTCGATGCCGAGGCGCCGGTACTCGTCGATCCGCTCGCCAATGGTGTCGGGATCGCCGACCAGCGCGGTGCCGGCGCCGCCGCGCACCAGGCCGACGCCGGCCCACAGGTTCGGCGCGATCTCGAGCTTCGAGCGGTCGCCGCCATGCAGCGCACTCATACGCGCCTGGCCAACCGAATCCATGCGCGCAAAGACTTTCTGTGCCGAGGTGATGGTCGCATCGTCGAGCCGGCTGATCAGCCGGTCGGCAGCGGCCCAGGCCTCTGCCGTCGTTTCGCGCGCAATGACATGCAGGCGGATGCCGAAAGAGAGCTTGCGTCCTGCCTTTTCGGCGAGTTCGCGCACGCCGTCGAGCTTGCGCTCGACATCGGCCGGCGGTTCGCCCCAGGTCAGGTATTTGTCGATCTCTTGCGCTGCCACTGTCGACCCGGCGTCAGAGGAACCGCCGAAATAGAGCGGCGGATAGGGCGACTGGACCGGCGGAAACAAGAGCCTGCCATCCTCGATGTGGAAATGCCTGCCCTCGTGCTCGACGGTCTCGCCGCCGAGCAGCCGCTTGTAGACCTGCAGGAACTCCTGCGTCACCTCGTAGCGCTCGGCATGCGACAGGAAGATGCCGTCGCCCTTGTTCTCAAGCGGATCGCCGCCGGTGACCACGTTGATCAGCAGCCGGCCGTTGGAGATACGGTCGAGCGTCGCCGTCATGCGCGCCGCGAGCGTCGGCGACTGCAGACCGGGCCGCACCGCGACCAGGAACCGCAGCCGCTTCGTGAGCGGAGCCAGCGCAGAGGCGACGACCCAGGAGTCCTCGCACGATCGGCCTGTCGGCAATAGCACGCCGTAGTAGCCAAGCGTGTCGGCTGCTTGCGCCACCTGGGTCAGATAGTCGAGATCGACCGCCCTGCCGCCTTCGGACGTGCCGAGATAGCGGCTGTCGCCATGCGTCGGCAGGAACCACAGCACGTTGATGCGATCGGGGATATCGGCAGCCATATCTGTGATTTCTCGGCAAAAGCAAATTGGTCTGACAGGGACCGCGGGCGCCGACAGCGCTCCCGTCCCGTTCGGATCATTAAATCTAAGTCTATTGATTCTGTAGAGTTAGTTTTTTCTATTTGAGAGCTGAACGCGGGAATTTTCTTGTCGAACGAGACCCAGCTTAGCAGGCAGCGTGACTAGCGCAGTCGCGGCTGGCCCTTCCGGCTAAGGTTAAGCGATCGCATCAAAGTGTCTGCTTCCGGGCGCTGGTAGCACTGCCTGCACGACTGATGTGCGGCGCGAACCTGTCGACTGCCTGTGGCACTGTGCCGGCGAGCTCGGCTCTGTTGGGCCCATCTCTATGGCTGGCTGCCGTCAGCGGCAGTCGAATTTCAATGACGGTGCCGCCTTCCGGCCCGGAACAGGCTAACGCATCGCCGCCGTGAGCTCGTGCGATCCCGCGAACGACGGAAAGGCCCAACCCGGTGCCGCCTCCCGCTCGAGAGCGCGAGGCGTCAAGGCGCCAGAAACGCTCAAAGACCTTTTCGTGTGTTCCACTCGGCAACCCGGGTCCGGTGTCCGAAAACCGCACGAGACCGATCGTATCTGCCGATCGCGTCTCCACCCGAACGACGCTTCGCGGCGCGTAGCGACGAACATTGTCGAGAATGGCCAGCATGGCTTGCCGAATGCGGGCACTATCCACGTCGGCCTGCGTGAAGTGCAAGTCTCGCTGAACCACTATCCCGGCGTCCCGCAATTCGGGTTCGAGGGCGGTGATGACAGCGTCTGCCTCACGAGAAAGGTCGACGGTCTCAAGCTGCAGATCAAGCCGCCCGGCATTGACCAGACCAAGCGTGCGCAAATCCTCCACCAGGCGGGCAAGATCGTCGACGTGGGAAATGAGGCTGCCATAGAGTTCGTCGGAAGGCTTGAACAATCCATCGGCCAACCCCTGCAAACGGCCTCGCAGGATCGTCAAAGGGGTGCGCAACTCGTGAGCGATCGCCGAATTCGAAAATCGCAGCTCTGCCTCAGCGCGTTCGAGACGGCTTGCCATCGTGTTGAAGTCCGCGATCAACAAATCGGCTTCTCCGAAGCCTTTGTCGACCGTTTCGGCGCGGGCGCTAAAATCGCCTGCGGCAATGGAGCGGGCCGCGGTTGCGACAACGGCGAGCGGTCGTACTACCTTGCGCGCCAACTGCCTGCCCACCAGCCCCGCGGTTGCCAGGCCGACCGTCCCCAAAAGGCACAGGGCGACGAAGTCCTTCGCAGTAAACCACGGCTCGGTATCGGCATCATTGGGGAACAGCCAATCATAGTTGGCGATGTAAAAATACCAGCCAAGGCACATGACAGTCAGTGCGGCCAGAGTGACCGCGCTCATGGACAGGACAAGCTGCCAATTCAGTTTGGTCCTGACCATCAGAGCATCGCCAGCCGGTAGCCGACCCCACGCACGCCGCTCAATATCCCATTGGCGCCGGCGCTTGCCATCTTGCGCCGCAGGTTGCTCATATGGCTGTCGACGGTGCGTTCCAGCGCTTCACCTTCGGGAAGACAGGCATCCACGAGCTCGCTGCGCTCGAAAGCGCGATTCGGCCAGCGCGCCATGTGGGCCAAAATCCTGAACTCGGTGCGCGTGAGATCGAGCGCGCGCCTTCCGCCCGGCAAATCGAGGTAAGCCATGTGGGCAGCCATGTCGACACTAAGTTCACCCACTCGCAGTACCGGTTCAACGCTCGATCTTCTGGTCCGCCTCAAGATGGCTTTGGCGCGTGCGACAACCTCGAGCGGATTGAACGGCTTGACAACATAGTCGTCGGCTCCGATCCGCAGGGCTTGGAGCTTGTCGAGATCCTCTGCGAGCGCAGTGGCCATGAGGATCGGCGTATCGGCCTGTCTTCGAATGGCGGCAAGCACCTCATAGCCATCAATACCGGGCAGCTTCACGTCGAGGATCACAAGATCGGGTTTCAAACGTTGATGATGGGACAGGCCGGTATTGCCATCCGCCGCGCTCACGGTACGAAAGCCCTCGCGGCCGAGATAGGCTTCGAGTATCTCGACGATCTCCGGCTCGTCCTCGACGATCAAAACAAGCGCATTCTCCATGTCAGTCCTTCCCGATCGACATTTTGCACCTATCGCTTAGCACCGGCCCGACGGAAGTAAACGCCCGCAAGCTTGCCTCCATCAAACCTCCACAATGCTTCCCCGCTTTCTCGAAACGCGCCGAGCAACGGTACCGTCGTTCAACGGGATAACGAATGATGCTCGCTCGCAGGTTTGGCCTCGTTTGCGTGGTGGCGGCCGTCTTCGGAGTGGTGCTTTCGATAATCGTCAGCCAACCGAAGTCGGAGGGGCTGGCGTCGCGGCGACTGATGTTTTCCCCTTGCGCCTATCCGATTGACGCGGGCTGCCAGGCCGAAGCGATACATTATTTCAATTGAACCAACGGCCGTTGAGCGGATGGCTTTCGCTCGAACCGGACACACACCCTATCAGGTGAAAAATGGCCTATATGAGATCGAACGCCATCGTGCGCATCGTAAAAACTCTGGCCTTGGTGGGAGTGCTTGCCGCGATGGCCCGCGGCGTTGGCGCCGCGACGGGATTCTTCGCCTCCGACCATCGAGAGGCCATGCTGACAACACCGGTCACGTCGGGGTCGATCGAGGAGACCGTACTTGCCAATGGGACATTGGAGCCTGCGCGCATGGTCAATGTCGGGGCCCAGGTCTCCGGTCAGATCAAGGCGCTGCATGTCAGGCTCGGCCAGGCGGTCAAGCAAGGCGATCTCATCGCCGAGATCGATTCCGTCACCCAGAACAACGCCTTGCGCATTGCCGAGGCCGCGCTCGCCAACGTTACCGCTCAGCGCAAGGCGCGGTTGATTCAGCTCGGCCAGGCTGAAGCCGCCTACCGCCGGCAGGCATATCTGATGGAACACAAGGCAACCTCGCGCTCGGCGTTCGAGACTGCGGAAGCTGCCAATCAAACTCTGGCTGCCGAAGTTGCTTCGCTCGACGCACAGATCGGCCAAGCCGGCGTCGAAGTTGAGAACGCCCCCGTCAATCTTGCCTATACGCGCATCGTCGCGCCGATGGATGGCGTTGTCATTGCCATCGTGACCAAGGAGGGACAAACGCTCAACTCGACCCAATCGGCGCCGACTGTCGTCGTTCTCGCGCAGCTCGACGTGATGACCGTCAAGGTGCAGATCTCCGAGGCCGATGTCGGGCGGGTGCTTCCGGGCCAGAAGGCCTGGTTCACCGTTCTGGGCAACGAGCGCGTACATCACGAAGCCAAGCTGCGCCAGATCGAGCCTGCTCCCGCCTCGATGTCCACGGAAGCGGGCGTGCAGGCCTCTGCCGCCGCGCAAGGGACCACGGCAATCTACTACAATGGCTTGTTCGAGGTCCCAAACCGTGATGGCCAGTTGCGTCCGCTGATGACCGCACAGGTTCACATAGTGCTCGGCAACGCGAAGGATGCGCTCTTGGTTTCGTGGTCGGCGTTGTCCGGCCGTGACGTCGATGGCCGCTATCATGTGCGGGTCAAGACGGCGCGGGGCGAGATCGAGGACCGGCTCGTCACCATTGGCTTCACCGACAAAGTCCAGGCGCAGGTGATTGACGGGCTTTCGCTTGGCGAAGAGGTGGTCATCACGGCCGATGGTCCGCTCTCCGATCCGGCGGCTGGGCTGTTGTGATGAGCCTTTTGGAGATTGCCGGACTTTCGCGCGTCTTCCGCGCCGGAGACGAGACGGTCATCGCCCTCGACGCAATCGACCTGTCGATCGCGGCCGGCGAGATGGTTGCAATCGTCGGCGCAAGCGGGTCGGGCAAGTCGACGCTCATGAACATCCTCGGCTGCCTGGATCAGCCGAGTTCGGGCAGCTACCGGGTGGCCGGCCGCGAAACGTCGAGGCTGTCACCGGACGAACTGGCCGAGCTCCGCCGGGGGCATTTCGGCTTTATCTTCCAACGCTATCACCTGATGGGTGACCTCAGCGCCATCGGCAATGTCGAGATACCGGCAATCTATGCCGGAACCTCTCCCGCCGCACGCCACGCGCGAGCCGAGAGCCTGCTTGAGCGCCTCGGTCTCGGCGATCGGCTGCAGCATCGCCCCAACCAGCTTTCGGGCGGCCAGCAGCAGCGGGTTTCGATCGCCCGCGCCTTGATGAACGGAGGCGAAATCATCCTTGCCGACGAGCCGACCGGCGCACTCGACAGCAAGAGCGGTGAGACGGTCATGACCGTCCTCAAGGAACTTCACGCCGAAGGCCACACCATCATCATGGTGACGCACGACGCCGGCGTGGCCGAACATGCCGATCGCGTCATCGAGATCAAGGACGGCAGGATCGTCGCCGACCGCCGCAAGCTCCAACCCGCGCCTCGTCTGCCTGCCGACATGCCGGCAACTGCCGCGCTGGGCACCTTGTCCAGCTTTTGGCGGCGCTTCGCCGAGGCATTGCCCATGGCCTTCCGGTCGATGGCCGCCCATCGCGTGCGCACCTTTCTCACCATGCTCGGCATCGTCATAGGCATAGCCGCCGTCGTCGCGGTGGTCGGGCTCGGCGAGGGATCCCGGCGCAAGGTGATGGCGCAGGTCAGCGATCTGGGCGTCAGCGCCATCGGCATATACCCCGGCAAGGACTGGGGCGACGAGCGTGCTGCAAGTATCAGGACGCTCGTTCCAGAGGACGCACGCACGCTTGAAAGGCAGCCCTATGTCGACAGCGTGTCGCCCGAACTCTCCACATCCGGATTGGCCCGCTACGGCAACGTCTCGGTCAACGTCACGATCAACGGTGTCGGCGAGAGCTACTTCCAGGTCAACAACCTGAAGGTCGGCTCCGGCAGACTGTTCGACACGGAGAGCGTCGCCGGCCGGCTGCAGACGGTCGTGATCGACGACAATACGCGACGCCGCCTGTTTGCCAGGGGCGAAGATCCCATCGGCCGGCTGATCACGGTCCGCCAGGTGCCGGCCACCGTCGCCGGAGTGCTCGCACCGAAGACCGGCGGCGCGGCTGGAGGTGCTCAAAGCTTGCAGGTCTACCTGCCTTA
>Ga0105237_10006384_pt1 | contig 13084 bp, 5 predicted proteins | sample KBSC24metaG_FD_81520 | JGI IMG/M metagenome (GOLD analysis project Ga0105237, IMG submission 81520) | Corn rhizosphere microbial communities from Kellogg Biological Station, Michigan, USA - KBS C2-4 metaG | ecosystem: Host-associated > Plants > Roots > Rhizosphere > Soil | place: Michigan, USA...
CCCCCGTGCCGGGCGAGCCGCTGCCCCAGTCGAAGTCGACCGCCTCGACCCGGCTCAATGCCGCCGTGCCGCTCATCGTGATGTTGTTGAAGTAGCTGCCGGTCAGGCCGGTGCCCGCGATCGAAATCACCGTGCCCGGATAGAGCTGGGCCTTGGGCACGGCGTTGAACGCGGTGTCGCCGGGCTGCTGCCATTGCAGCCGGGCCGTCGCGCCGCCGCCGTTTTCGTAGTACTCCAGGCGCACGTCGTACTGCTTGCCGGCGCTGAGCATGACCGCGAGACTGGTGTTGGTGGTCGGCGCATGGTCGTTCCAGTTGTCGATCACCAGCACGTTGTCGATCCACAGCCGCACGCCGTCGTCGCTGATCGTGCGGAAGAGATGCGGTCCGCTGGTCAATGCCAGCACCTTGCCGGTCCAGCGCACCGAGAAGCCATCGGCGTTGATGCCGGTGCCGGGCGAGCCGCTGCCCCAGTCGAAGTCGACCGCCTCGTTGCGCTGCAGGGCCGCGCTGCCGCTCAGCGTCATGTTGTTGAAGTAGCTGCCGGTGAGGCCGGTGCCGGCGCCGGTCGCGGTGGTGGTCAAGGCTGCCGGCTCGTCGGCGCCGATCTCGCGCAGGTAGGCGGTGAGCGAGCTCATGTCGGCGGCCGCCAGCGCAACGCCCTTGTGCGCGGCGACGGCTGCATCCAGCGTTGCGGCCGAGCCGTCATGCAGATACGGCGCGGTGGCCCAGACGTCGCGCAGGGTCGGCACGTCGATGCCGGTCAGCGGGCCGCCGAGGCGCGAGCCGCTGCTGGCCTTCAGGCTGCCGATGTTCATCGGCGCTGTCGTGCCCGAATTCGTGAACGCGCTGCCGCCGTGGCAGGCTGCGCAGTTCTGCGCCTGGAAGACCGCACGGCCGGCCGTGGCCGCGCTCGACAAGGCCGCGGCCGAAGGCCGGTTCGGGCTCGCGTCGAAAGCCGTCAGCGAGCTGACGTAGGCGGCCAGCGCATCGAGATCCGCGCTCACGCCGGCCTTCTTGTCGCCCAGCGGCTGGTTGCGCGTGCCGGTGTTGAAGGCGGTATCGCTCATCAGCCCGGTGCCGCCGGCGAGGACGCGGATCTGGCCTTCGAAGTCCTGCACCTCGTCGAAATTGGCGCTCCAGTGCAGCAGGCCCTGCGCCATGCCGCCGCGCCCGCGCAATGCGATGGTGTTGCGCAGGCCTTCGCCTTGGCCGGTCATGTCCCAGACGCGGCCGTCCTGGCCGCCGTCGTTGTGGCAGGTCGCGCAGCTCATGTAGCGGTCGCGTGCGAGCCGGGTGTCGAGTGCGTCGTAGAAGAACTGCTTGCCGGTGAGCACCGCCGTCGTGAGCTTCTCGACGGCGACGCTCGCCCAGGTGCCGACCGCAGGCACGCTGAGCACGCCCTGCTGCAGCAGCGGCGTCAGGTCGTAGACGCCGACGTTGCGGTCCATGAAGTTGCTGACGTAGAGGCGCGTGCCGTCGGCCGAGACGGCGAGTCCTTGCGGCGCGCGGCCGGCGGCGATGCGCAGCCGCTCGATGCCGGCATAGGCATCCACCACCGCGATCTCGCGGCTGGTTTCGAGCGCGACGAAGAGGTAAGCACCCTTCGGGTCGTAGACCGCCGCACTGGCGACGCTCGAGTTGTCGTGGTCGACGCGCTTGGCCAGGTCTTCCTGGCCGGTCGCGAGCACGATGCGCGAGCTGATCGCGCGCACGGTGCTCTGGAAGTTGAGGCCGGTGCCGTCGCGCAGGGCGCCGCGCTTCACGTTGTCCTGCTTCGAGGGCACCCAGGCCTGCGAGCCGTCCGGCGAGATCGCGACCGCGCCGAGGTAGTTCGGGATGCCGCGGCCCTGGTTCTCGGTGTCGGGCTTGTCGCTGTGCTGCAGCACGATCGTGCGCGTCACGGCGAACGGCGCGGCCGCGATCTGCACGACCTCGCCGCCGGTGGCCGCGGTCGGCGTGATCGTCGCCGTGGCTTCGCCAGGCAGCGGCGGAGTGATGAAGCGCGAGACGTAGACCGTCGTGCCGTCGCCGGAGACCGAGACCTGCCGCGGATTGGCGCCGACCGCGAGCGAGCCGGTCTGCGCGTAGCTCGCGGTGTCGAACTTCAGCAGCGTGCCGCTCGCCTCGAGCGCGATGTATGCGGTGGTCGAAGCCGGCGCGATCGCGATGCCGAAGGGCTGCGAGCCGCGCGGCAGCGCGATCGTGCGCGAGACGGCTCGCGTGCCGGTGTTGATCACGCTGAGGCTCGAATCGCGCTTGTTGGCGACCCAGAGCATGCCGTTGGAAGCGAGCGCGATCGTGCGCGGCGCGCTGCCGACCGCGATCTCGGCGAGCTTCGCGGCGGTCACGGTGTCGAACACGCTGACGCTGTCGTTGTCCTGGTTGACGACCCAGAGGCGCGGGTTGCCGGACGCCGGGGTCTCGACCAGCAGGTTGCTCGAACTGGCCGGCGCCGTGGCCGTCGGCGGCAGGTAGACGATCTGGCTGAAGCTGCGGCTGCGCACGGCGCCGCTGTCGTCGGTGACGCTGACGGTGACGGTGTAGTTGCCCGGCGCGGTGTAGGCGTGCGTGGTCGTCGCGGAACTCGACCAGGCCGAGTCGCCGCTGCCGTCGCCGAAGTTCCAGCGGTAGCGCATATTGCTGCCGCCGCTCGCGCTGGCGGTGTAGGTGGCGGTGCCGGAGACGGCGAGAAAGGCCGGCGCGGGCGGCGTGTCGAGCGTCAGCGGCGAGCTGGCTTGCGTGGTCCAGCTGAAGCTGGCGGAAGCGGTGTTGACGCCGTCCGTCGCGGAGACGACGACGTTGTAGCTCCCGCTCGTGGTCGGCGTGCCGGAGATGACGCCGGTCGTCGCATTGACGGCGAGGCCGGGCGGCAGGCCGGCGGCGGCGTAGCTCAGCGTGTCGCCGTTCGGGTCGCTCGCGGCGAGCGCGAGCGTGACGGTGTCGCCGAGGGTCGAGGTCTGCGCGCCCGGGTTGGTGATCGCCGGATTGATCGCAGGATTCGGATTGCTCGCGATGCCCATGCGCAGGATCTTCGCGACCGAGGGCACGCCCGCTTCGTTGAAGGCGAAGAGCATGTAGTAGCCCGGCGTCGCGTCGCCGGCGTGCGTCGGCGCCTGCACCGAGACGTGGCTGCCGCTCGCGCGGAAGGTCAGCTCGATGAAGCGCTGATCGAGGTTGAAGCTGTGCGTGGTCGAGCCGGTCTTCACCAGCGTGATGCGGCTGACGCTCGCGGCATCGGGCACGTCGATGCCGAAGGTCTTGCCGATGTCGAGGCTGTCGGGCGCGTTCAGAATCGTCGGCCGCGTCGCGCGGGCGCCGGCGGCGTTGAACAGGTACGGCGGGTAGTAGATCTCGGCGTTCAGGTTCTTCTTGTTCGGGTTCGGGTCGAGCGTGGGTGCGGTCGCGCCGCCGCCGCTCACCAGCACGCTGGCATCGGGCAGCAGCAGCGCGTTCGAGTGGTAGAGGCGCATCTTCGCGGCCGAGTAACCCTGTGTCCACTGGCCGGTGGCCGGGTCCCACATCTCGGCGATGTTGTTCGCGCCGGTGGCTTCGCCGGGCACCGCGCTGCCGCTGGTCGCGACGACCTTGCCGTCCGCCAGGATCGTCGCGTTGACCCAAGCACGGGTGCTCGACATCGATTGCGTCGCGGTCACCACCGGCGTGCCGCTGGTGATGTCGATGGTGTAGGCGCCGTTCGAATTGCCGCCGATCTGCAGGATGCGCCCCGGCCGGTACATCGCGGTGCTCGAGGACGTGCCGCCGCTGTAGCCGGCGTTGAAGGCGCCGGCCGACTTCATCGAGCCGCTGCCGGTCGGGTCTATCCAGTACATGTTCCCGTTGCCGGGGTCGTAGCCGAAGATGCGGCCGTCGGGTGCGACGAAGTTGCGCGGGTACAAGCTGCCGATCGAGTTGGTGTCGATCGCGCTCATCAGCCGGAAGGTGCCGTCCGTGCCGCGGATCTCGGGATGATCGCTGCCCCCCGAGCCGCCCTGCACGTAGGTCTCGCCGCTGATCAGCGTGGTCGACGACGAGTACCAGCGCGGCCGATTCATGTTGCCGCCGCGCGCCAGCGTGTTGCTCGACGGCGTGAAGAGGTTGCTGTTGTTGTTCGGGCCGTTGGTCGTCTGCGTGCCGGTCCAGTTGTCGCCGCCGGCGATGAAGACGCTGCCGCTCTGCGGCATCAGCAGCTGCGAGCTGCAGAAGATGTCGGTGCCGGTGGCGTTGGGAAGCGTCAGGTGGCCCGCGTCGGGGGCGCCGGTGGCATCCCAGATGTCCACGTTCGCATGCGCGGTCTGCAGGCCGGTGAGATCGGAGCCGTAGCTGAGTACGCGGCCGTCGGGCAGCAGCACCGTGTGCACCGAGATGATCGGCCAGTTGTAGACCGGGGACCACATGCCGCGGGTGCTCGCATCGCTCGGGATCGGCGTGCTCGGCACGAAGGCCGTGGCCTTCTGCCGTGGCGGTGCTGCGGAGGTGGCGCTGGCGCGCTGCGCGTCGCCAGCGGAGTCGCCGCCGCCGCAGGAGGCGGCCAGTGCGGCTGCTGCGATCGCCGCGATGCGAAAAGGCCAGGAGATTGCAGAGGAACGGGCAGGCGGGAGCCGTGCGCCGGTATCGCCGGCGGCCAGGTCGATCGACATACTTTTTTCCTGCAGGACCGCGCTGTCCTTGACCCTCGACAAGGGACTGGCCGCACTTCGGTGGGCGGTCAGTCAGGCGCAGTCGTTATTGATGCAAGTGATTGTGTCGATCAGTAATCAAGAGTGCCCATCCCCAGCTTGACAGTCGTCGTCCTCAGATCGCACAGCGCGGGCGCGCATCTGCGGGGATGACGATCACGGGTCGGCAACCGGTGCCGGCGCCGCGCCGAGGCAGCGCTGGCACAGGCAGGCGAGTCTCTCTTGCACGGCGCCATCCTGGCGCAGGATCGCGGGGTCGACGCGCAGCGCGCTGCACCAGCACGCCACCTCGAAAGTCCCGGCCCGGGCCGGCGCGCACTGGTTCGGCTGCCCGCACAGCGGGCAGTGATGTGCCGGCAATGGGGCCGTGTTCACTTGGCCGCCGCGACCGGAATGCGCACCGCCGCCCCGGAGGCGATGCGTGCCTGCCATTCCTTCGGGCCGGTGTTGTGCACGCTGACGCCGTTCGAATCGACGGCCACCGTGACCGGCATGTCCTTCACGTCGAACTCGTAGATCGCTTCCATGCCGAGGTCGGCGAAGCCCAGCACCTTCGCGCTCTTGATCGCCTTCGCGACCAGGTAGGCCGCGCCGCCGACGGCCATCAGGTAGGCGCTCTTGTGCGCCTTGATAGCCTCGATCGCGACCGGCCCGCGCTCGGCCTTGCCGATCATCGCGATCAGTCCGGTCTTCTCGAGCATCATGTCGGTGAACTTGTCCATGCGCGTCGCGGTCGTCGGGCCCGCCGGGCCGACGGCTTCATCGCGCACCGGATCGACCGGCCCGACGTAGTAGATCACCCGGTTCGTGAAGTCCACCGGCAGGGGCTCGCCCTTGGCCAGCATGTCCTGGATGCGCTTGTGCGCGGCGTCGCGGCCGGTCAGCATCTTGCCGCTGAGCAGCAGCGTGTCGCCCGGCTTCCAGGCTGCGACTTCTTCCTTCGTCAGCGTGTCGAGATCGACCTTGCGGCTCTTGTTGTAGTCCGGCGCCCATTGCACGTCGGGCCACAGATCGAGGCTCGGCGGATCGATATAGGCCGGGCCCGAACCGTCGAGCACGAAGTGGGCATGGCGCGTCGCGGCGCAATTCGGGATCATCGCGACCGGCTTGCTCGCGGCATGCGTCGGGTACATCGCGATCTTCACGTCGAGCACCGTGGTCAATCCGCCCAGGCCCTGCGCGCCGATGCCGAGCGCGTTGATCTTGTCGCAGAGCTCGATGCGCAGTTCCTCGGTCTTGTTCTGCGGGCCACGCTGCTTCAGGTCGAACATGTCGATCGGATCCATCAGCGACTCCTTCGCCATCAGCATCGCCTTCTCGGCGGTGCCGCCGATGCCGATGCCGAGCATGCCCGGCGGGCACCAGCCGGCGCCCATCGTCGGCACCGTCTTCAGCACCCAGTCGACCAGCGAGTCGCTCGGGTTCAGCATCACGAACTTGCTCTTGTTCTCGCTGCCGCCGCCCTTGGCCGCGACCTGCACGTCCAGCGTGTTGCCGGGCACGACTTCCATGTGCACCACGGCCGGCGTGTTGTCCTTGGTGTTCTTGCGCTCGAACTGCGGGTCGGCGACGATCGATGCGCGCAGCTTGTTCTCCGGGTTCTCGTAGCCGCGGCGCACGCCCTCGTTGATCGCATCGGTGATCGAGCCGGCGAAGCCTTCGAAGCGCACGTCCATGCCGATCTTCAGGAAGACGTTGACGATGCCGGTGTCCTGGCAGATCGGGCGCTTGCCTTCGGCGCACATCTTCGAGTTGGTGAGGATCTGCGCGATCGCGTCTTTCGCAGCCTCGCTCTGTTCGCCTTCATAGGCGCGGGCGAGGTGGGCGATGTAGTCGGCCGGGTGGTAGTAGCTGATGTACTGCAGCGCGGCGGCGACGCTGTCGACCAGGTCGGCGTATCGGATGGTGGTGGTCATGGATGTGGCTCGCTGACGTTCGTGGAGTTCGCGTTTCAGGGCAAGATGCGAGTTTAAGAGGCTCGAGGATCGACCCGCACATGGCATCGACGACACCGGTGACGGCGTTCAGCCGCTTCTTCGCCCACGAATCGGCCGGCGGCGTGGTGCTGGCGGTCGCCGCGGTGCTGGCGCTGATCGTCAGCAATTCGCCGCTCGGCAGCTGGTACACATCCTTCCTGCAGATCCCGGGCGAACTGCGTATCAGCGGCGATTGGCTGGTGCTGGCCAAGCCGCTGCTGGTCTGGGTCAACGACTTGTGGATGGCGGTGTTCTTCTTCCTCGTCGGGCTCGAGATCAAGCGCGAGTTCGTCGAGGGCGAACTGGCTTCGTTCAAGCAGGCGGTGCTGCCGGCCGCGGCGGCGCTCGGCGGCATGGCGGCGCCGGCCCTGATCTATGCGGCGATCAATCATGGCGACCCAGTCGCGCTGCGCGGCTGGGCCATTCCGGCGGCGACCGACATCGCGTTCGCGATCGGCATCCTGATGCTGCTCGGCTCGCGCGTGCCGGCTTCGCTGAAGGTCTTCCTGACGGCGGTGGCGATCATCGACGACCTGGGCGCGATCGTCGTCATCGCGTTTTTCTACACCGCGCATTTGTCGCTGCCCATGCTGCTCGCTGCCGGCGCCGGCGCGCTGCTGATGTTCGCGCTGAACCGCATGAAAGTCGCACGGGTCGACGTCTACATCGCGATCGGGCTCGTGGTCTGGGTCTGCGTCCTGAAGTCCGGCGTGCACGCGACCTTGGCCGGCGTGCTGACCGCGATGATGATCCCGGCGCGCGACGCGCACGGCGACTCGCCATTGCAGTCGCTGGAGCACGGCCTGCATCCCTGGGTCGCGTTCCTCGTGCTGCCGATGTTCGCGTTCTGCAATGCCGGCGTCTCGCTCGCCGGCACCTCGCCGTCGTCGCTGCTGCTGCCGATCCCGCTCGGCATCGCTCTCGGCCTGGTGGCGGGCAAGGCGATCGGCGTGTTCGGCACCTCGTGGCTGCTGATCAGCGCCAATGTCGCGGAGCGGCCGGCCGAAGCGAACTGGCTGCAGTTCTTCGGCGTCTGCGTGTTGTGCGGCATCGGCTTCACGATGAGTCTCTTCATCGGCGGGCTGGCCTTCGATGGCCACGGGCCGGAATACGAGATGCAGCTGAAGCTCGGCGTGCTGGGCGGCTCGCTGCTCGCCGGCGTGCTCGGCACCCTGATCCTGCGCGCGGCGGCTCCGGCAGTGCGGCGCGATCTGCGCGCAGCTTGAGTTGCACGCCGGGCTGCCTGTCGCACGCCGGCCCTCACGTTCCTGGTGCGCCGGCCGACAACTCCGGCATAGCAAGCGGCCCCGCTGTCTGGGGACCGCCAATGCAGGAGAAATCAATGTTGGGAAAAGCGGTATCCATTGCCGGCCGCCTGCGTGCGACCGCGTTCGCCGTCGCGCTGGCGATGCTGGCCATCACGGCCTACACGGCGAAGTCCTATTACGATTCGTCGATCGATCAGCGGCTGATCGCCACGCGCGCCGTGGTGCAGCAATCGCTCGCGATCGCGCAGAAGTTCCATGATCTGGAGAAGAGCGGCGCGCTGCCCGCCGCCGAGGCACGACTCAAGGCGCAGGGCGAGATCAAGGCGATCCGCTACGAGGGCAAGGAGTACGTCTGGATCAACGACATGACGCCACGCATGATCGCCCACCCGATCAAGCCCGAGCTCGACGGCAAGGACCTGAGCGCCAATGTCGACCCGAACGGCAAGCACCTGTTCGTCGAGTTCGTCAACGTAGTGCGCGCCAGCGGCAGCGGCTATGTCGACTACCTGTGGCCCAAGCCGGGCAGCCAGCAGCCGGAGCCCAAGCGCTCCTACGTGGCCGGCTTCGCACCCTGGGGCTGGGTCGTCGGCTCGGGCGTCTACGTCGACGAGATCCGCGATGCGGCGCTGCGCTTCGGAGCGGTCAGCCTGGCGCTCGGCCTCGCCTTCAGCGCCTGCGTCTTCGGCTTCATGCAGGCACTGGCGCGTTCGCTGCAGAAGCGCCTGGCACAAGCCGAAACGGCGCTGGCAGCCATCGCCGACGGCCGGCTCGACGCGCCGGTCGAGGCCGGCCGCGCCGACGAGATCGGCCGGCTGATGCTGCGTATCGGCCAGACCCGCGACAGCCTGCGCCAGATCATGCGGCAGGTACGCGAGTCGACCGACCAGATCGCCACCGCGAGCAGCGAGATCGCCAGCGGCAACCAGGATCTCTCGACGCGCACCGAGATGACCGCGGCGAACCTGCAGCAGACCTCGGCCTCGATGGTGGCGCTCACCGGCACCGTGAAGCAGAACGCCGACACCTCGCACGCGGCCGCGCAGCTGGCCTCGAGCGCCTCCGCCGTGGCCGAGCGCGGCGGCGAAGCGGTGCGTCAGGTGGTGGCGACGATGCACGACATCAGCGGCAGCTCCGCCCGCATCGCCGAGATCACCGGCGTGATCGACGGCATCGCCTTCCAGACCAACATCCTGGCGCTGAACGCGGCGGTCGAGGCGGCGCGGGCCGGCGAGCATGGGCGCGGCTTTGCCGTCGTCGCTTCCGAGGTGCGGGCGCTGGCGCAGCGCAGCGCCGGTGCGGCCAAGGAGATCAAGGACCTGATCGGCGAAAGCGGCGCCAAGGTCTCGAACGGCACGCGGCAGGTCTCGGAAGCCGGCCGCACGATGGAGGACATCGTTGCGCAGGTGAAGCGCGTCTCCGACCTGATCGGTGACATCACGATGGCGAGCGCGCAGCAATCCAGCGGCGTGGCGCAGATCGGCGCCGCGGTCGGGCAGCTCGATCAGGTGACGCAACAGAACGCGGCGCTGGTCGAACAATCGGCCGCGGCCGCGGAGAGCATGAAGCAGCAGGCGGCGCGGCTGGCCGGCGTGGTCGGCGGGTTCAGGCTGTGAGGCTCACCCCTTTCTAGGCCTTACGAAACCATCTGGGCGAAGCCTTTGAAGGCCCGTGGTGGCGAACCGTCCGCTTGCGGCCCATTGCGGATAGTCGTTGTCCGCGTTCCGGTGCAGAGGTCGGCACGGCAAAGGCGGGGGCGGGCAGGCCGCCGCAGCGCTTCGGCGAGGTGGTCTCCGCTTCGCTCCGACTGCCCTGCGGCCAGGGCCAGAGGCCCTGGCCTTCGCCAGACACGAACAGTCCACAGGACTGTTCGTGTCCGGGCTCAGTGCATTGTGCGACGCGACCCCGGGCCGAGCACCGCAGTGCAGTCGGAGCGAAGCGGAGACCGCCCCACCATGAGCCCCCGGCGGATACCGCCTGCCGCGCCGCACGGACCTCCGCGCAAGAACGCGGACAACGACCGTCCGCAACGGGCCGCAAGCAGCCATCCATGGTCCAAGGAAAACGCTTCAGAGGACCGTGAGAGGGATGGCTGTGAGGCCCGTGTTCAGCCGCGCAGGCTGAGCAGGATGGCTCGCACCTGCTCGAAGCTGGCGCGCGGATTGAGGATGCAGAGCCGCATCGCCGGCCTGCCTTGCAGCGAGGTCGGCGCCATCCAGGCCCGGCCTTCCTGCAGCATGCGCTTGGACCATTGGTCGTAGTCCGCCGCTGACCAGCCGCGGCGGAAGAACACCAGCACCGAGAGCATCGGCTCGGCCGCGAGTTCGAGCGTCGGCTCGTCGCGGATCCAATCGGCCAGGCGCGCGGTCAGCGCCAGCGCGTCGTCGATCGCCCTGGCATAGGCCTCGGTGCCGTAGGTCGCGAGCGAGAACCACAGCGGGAAGCCGCGCGCACGGCGCGACAAATGGATGCCGTAGCTGAACGGGTTCCAGGCCGAGTCGGAATGCGCGGGATCGATGTATTCGGCGCGCTGCGCGAGTGCCGGCGCGGCCAGGCCGGGGTCGCGGAAGAGCAGGGCGCAGCTGTCGTACGGCGCGAACAGCCACTTGTGCGGATCGATGACCAGGCTGTCGGCCTGCTCGATGCCGGCGAGCCGGCGGCGTGCCATCGGCGAGGCCAGGGCGCCGCCGCCATAGGCCGCGTCGACATGCAGCCACACGCCGGCCGCGGCGCAGGCCGCGCCGATCTCGCTCAGGTCGTCGATCACGCCGAGATTGGTCGCGCCGGCCGAGGCGACGACGGCGAAGGCGCGCTCCCCGGCGCGGGCCAGGGCCTCGCTCGCGGCCGCGCCCGTCAGGCAGAAGCGCTCGTCGCCGTCGACTTCGATCAGCTCCACGTCCATCACCCGCGCTGCCGCGGCGACCGAGGCATGCGCCTCGCGCGAGGCGATCAGTGCCCAGCCGCCGGCCGGCCGGCCGCCGCGGCGCTCGCCGGCCGCATGGCGCGCCGCATGCAGCGCCGAGAGCGTGCCGACCGTCGCGCCCGGCACGAAGCAGCCGCCGGCGCTCGCGGGCAAGCCTGCGATGTCGGCGAGCCAGCGCAGCGCGGCGTTCTCGGCGGCGATCAGGCCTGCGCCGTCGTTCCAGGCGCCGGTGAAGGTCGGGAAGGCGCTCAGCAGCCCGTCGGCCGCGATCGCCGCTTCGGTCGGCGCGTGCGGAATGAAGGCCAGGAAGCCGGGGTGATCGTTGCTGATCGAGGCCGGCGCGATCAGCTCCTTGAAGAGCACCAGCGCCGCCTCGCCGCCCAGGCCGCGCGGCGTGATCGCCTCGCTCAGCGCCGGCAGCAAGGCATCGAGCGGCATCGGGCCGTTCAGCGGCGGCGTGTCACGCCGGCGCTGCAGCGCGAGCGCGGCGGCGTCTCGAGCGAGGCGCTCGTTCTCCGCCGTCGGGGCGTGCATCGGCAGCGGGGCGTTCATCGCGCCGCGCTCAGTGAGGCTTGGCGGCGGAAGGCGTCATCAGCCGATCGGTCATCGCGATCGCCATCGCCGACAGCAGGAAGGCGATGTGGATCGCCGTCTGCGCGATCACGACGCGGTCGGAGTAGTTCTCCGCATTGATGAAGGTCTTCAGCAGATGGATCGAGCTGATGCCGATGATCGCGGTCGCCAGCTTGACCTTCAGCACCGAGGCATTGACGTGGTCCAGCCACTCGGGCTGATCGGGGTGGCCTTCGAGGTTCATGCGCGAGACGAAGGTCTCGTAGCCGCCGACGATCACCATGATCAGCAGGTTCGAGATCATCACCACGTCGATCAGGCCGAGCACGACCAGCATGATCACCGTCTCGTTCAAGGTGATCTGCTCGCCCTTGAAGGCCTCGTGGTAGCCGATGCTGTGCACCAGCAGCTCGAGCGCCTGCTGGTTGCCGAACGCGGCTTCGATCAGGTGCACCAGCTCGACCCAGAAGTGGAAGACGTAGACGCCCTGCGCGAGGATCAGGCCGAGGTACAGCGGCAGCTGCAGCCAGCGGCTGGCGAAGATCAGATTCGGCAGCGGGCGCAGCTTGGTGTTCGTCGGTTCGGGGATCAGGGCCATGGGCTTTTGCTTGCGAATGCGATGAGGTTGTCGCATTCTAGGGAGCGAGAGCGGAAATACCGGCGTGGTGCGTACCGAGCCGAGTAAGGGCACCGTCAGCGCGCATCACTACCTTCCACGGCAATCCGACAGCAGATCAGTCCATCCACAGGAGACACACGCATGAGCCAGCCCGAGCAGTCGAAGTCCATCGTGCAATACGCCCCGCCCGAGGCCCTCGCCCGAAGCGCCCACGTCGCCGGCCGCGCCGCCTACGACAAGCTGGTCGCCGAAGCCGAGTCCGACTACGAAGGCTACTGGGCCCGGCTGGCGCGCGAATTCGTCGAGTGGAAAACGCCGTTCACGAAGGTGCTGAACAGCGAGCAGGCGCCGCTCTACAAGTGGTTCGAGGACGGCACCTTGAACGTCTCGTACAACTGCCTGGACAAGCAGGTCGCTGCCGGCCTGGGCGACAAGGTCGCGATCATCTTCGAGGCCGATGACGGCACGGTGACGCGCACGACCTACCGCGAGCTGCTCGCCGCCACCTGCCGCATGGCCAATGCGCTGAAGGGCCTCGGCGTGAAGAAAGGCGACCGGGTCGTCATCTACATGCCGATGTCGGTCGAGGGCGTGGTCGCGATGCAGGCCTGCGCCCGCCTGGGCGCGGTGCACTCGGTGGTGTTCGGCGGCTTCTCGGCGCAGTCGCTGCGCGACCGCATCGCCGATACCGGCGCGGTCATCGTCGTCACGGCCGACGAGCAGGCGCGCGGCGGCAAGGCGCTGCCGCTGAAGGCGATCGTCGATGAAGCGCTGGCGCTCGGCGGCTGCGAGGCGGTGCGCGACGTGATCGTCTACAAGCGCACCGGCGGCAAGATCGCCTGGTCCGCGAAGGACCGCTGGATGCACGAGATCACGAAGGCGCAGTTCGAGACCTGCGAGCCGGAGTGGGTCAGCGCCGAGCACCCGCTCTTCCTGCTCTACACCTCGGGCTCGACCGGCAAGCCCAAGGGCGTGCAGCACTGCAGCGGCGGCTACCTGCTGCACGCCGCGGCGACGACGAAGTGGACCTTCGACATCCACGCCGAC
>Ga0105237_10006385_pt1 | contig 13084 bp, 9 predicted proteins | sample KBSC24metaG_FD_81520 | JGI IMG/M metagenome (GOLD analysis project Ga0105237, IMG submission 81520) | Corn rhizosphere microbial communities from Kellogg Biological Station, Michigan, USA - KBS C2-4 metaG | ecosystem: Host-associated > Plants > Roots > Rhizosphere > Soil | place: Michigan, USA...
CTCCACCCAAGCGACGTTCCCGGTGGGGCGCCAAAACTTCAGTGCAATCAGGCCCAACACCAATAAGGTAGAAGTCAGGGTCAGGATGATCGTCGAACCGGCCGGCGCAACGTGGGTGGCGACCAGCCAGTCATGGGGCCTGTGCTTTGGCACTCGTATAGCTTCGCACATTCGTTGAGTAAATACGAGTTGGATAGTAGGTGGAAAAGCTTAAAGGTGGCGGCCCGCCAAGGCTTCGTCTACAACCTGGTTTACCAACTCGGCCGCAGCGCGTTTTCCCAGAAAATCCGCTAATACTCCCTCCAGCGTGCTCAGCAGATTACACCCGTTGTCCTCCACCTTGAGGAGAACTGTGCGCGCGCCTTCCTCGCCCAGGTACGGCTCAATCACCTGCGCCACGCGAATCTTCAGAGCTTCCCCCGTCCATTCCGGTGAGGACCGCTGTGCGTCCCACTGATGCATCGCTGCACGAATTCCGTTCAGCCTGTCCGAAAGCCCCGGCATTGGATCGGTGTGCATCACTCGATTCCTTCCGCAAACAATATGTAGAGAGCTCCAGCCGTCTCCGACAGCGATAGAGCTTCCTCATCACCCGAACCAGCGAGCTTCTTGTGGACACGCGTCAATAGCGAACTGACCGTCCCTATACAAATACCGAGTGAACTGGCGATTTCCTGATAAGTCGCTCCGCCCGCCCGCAACTGCAAACATTCCATTTCCCGCTTGGATAGTTGGGCCGAAATCTTATCCGCCGCCTGGGCCCGTTCCACCGCCGTCTCCACACATCGGCCGGTATCCGGGATGCCGTCGAAGTCAACTCCTGGCAACTCCCGCTTGAGCGCCGCCCGATCCAATCGATCGTATAGATAATTGCGAAGTACCCGGTAGAGCCAACTCCGGGGATTCTCGATCAGGCGGCCATAGCTCCGCTCTATGAAGAAGCGCAGGAACACCTCTTGCACGGCATCCACGGCACAGTCTTCCCGCCGGACAAACGTACTGGCGTATGTCAGTAGCTCCGCCGAGAAGGCTTCGTACATGCCTTCTACCTCCTGCTCGATTTCGTTCCGATCCACTTCACACCATGATGGGCCAGATTGGCCGATTCGAAACAATTCTATCTTTGTTGCATCTCTCAGCGGGCTGCTGAAACCATCCAAAAATAAATTTCGTCGCGTGTAAGGAAAATGCCGTTGAGATCCGTCATACGAGTGATTGGCTATGGCTCAAGGCATTGCTGGGTATCGCACCGTGAGTACAACGTGACAGGTCTTCGAATCTTACCGAGGCAGAATCACTTAGTGATGCGGCCCGGGCTCCCACGACCCAATGATGTTCACTAGTTCCGGTCGAAAAGTCGACGAATCCGCCCCTCTCGGTCCGCTTGAATTAGCCGTCCTGCGCATCCTGTGGAGTTGGACAACTGCTGCGTCCGTAAGAGATGTGCTTGCCCACTTCGACAGGCCTGTGGCTTACACCACGATCATGACCACCATGGACCGCCTGTTTCAGAAAGGCCTGCTCGAAAGATCAGGACACGGGAGGGAGGCGTTTCTATATAGGCCCTTGCTCAAGCAGGAACAGTGGCAGCGAAATCAGGTCCGGGCATTCGTCAGTCAATGCATGACACGCTCTCCTTCCATAGAGTCTTTTCTAAGCGGAATGATCGACGCGCTAGCGAACCATGACGAATCCTTGTTGGAAGCGATGGACCGGCAAATCGAAATTTACCGTGCGCGGTCGGTATCTAGTCGAGTAGCAGGTTGCTGACCTGCGGGCCACGGATGTGGATGAAACCAGAATGACCGCTCCGTCGAAGACTCGGTCCAAGTACCTGATTCCACGAGGTACGGTCGCCGCGTCTCCACTGTTATGCGACACTCCTTCGCAGTCGGTAGATTCGCTACTGTTACAGAGCCGCGACCGCAAGGGAGCGGTACCTACTTTACTGTCTCCCGCTTAGTGTTTTTTCACAGACCCGCAAGGGGGCGGGTTTTCGCCCTCGGCTGAGGCATCTTCAGGGAAGTGGTGCCTTTCAACTTCCGCCACAGACTGCTAAATGGATTCGAGATTTCGAGGAGATCGCGCCATCCGCGCCTGCCACATGGCTTCCAGTTGATAAGTCGGGGCCAGGGCGAAGGCGCCTGCGGCTGGAATCCAGATGTACCAACCCAGCGAACTCCATGGCCATGGAAGGAACCCGTAGCTCGTCGCCCAGATCGCAACGTCGCCCAGTGTCACCAGGAAGATGCCAACACTCATCACTTGCCAGCAGCGCCCGATCCAGCCTTGCCCCATCTCCTTCACCGTACGATAGAGCAGCAGCCCCTCGGCCAGCAGCATCCAGAGCAGCGGATCCACCGGCCACCCGAACTCTTCCGCCCGAGTCGGGTGCTTTCCCAGTTGCAGTGCCGCCACCGTATCGCGCGCCTCAACCGCAATGTACAGCCCAACCAGCGCCAGCAGCGCCCAATCCACCCGCGCCAAACGCGCTAATAACCCCGATTTCTGGTACACCCGCAGCACCGCAAACAGTCCCGCCGCCAGGAAAGCGAAGCGGCACGGACCACCCAGCGCCAGCCCTCCCGTCCGCATCATCGTTCCCGTTGAGGCCGACCACCATCCCAGGTGATGTAGCGGATTGAGCACCGAGTTCGTACTCAGGACTTGGGCCATCAAGCTGCCAATCAGGTTACAACCCGACGAGATCCCCAAAAGCTGCCAGGCATCGTGAAGCGCTTCCCCTTTTGAGAATTCCCTCACCACCCGCAGGCACATCGTGAGTTCGAAAGCGGCCAGCAGCACCAGTCCCATCGCGCCCGGCACAGTAAAAAACCGCTCCACCCAAGCGACGTTCCCGGTGAGGCGCCAAAACACCAGTGCAATCAGGCCCAACACCAAAAAGGTAGAAGTCAGAGTCAGGATGATCGTCGAACCGGCCGGCGTAACGTGGAGTGCGACCAGCCAGACATGGGCCCTTTGGTTCGACACATGGATAGTGTCGCACGCATCGCGAGAGCAGATAGGAGTGAAATAGTTGAGGGCGGACTAAGGGCGTCGGCCCGCCAGGGCTTCGTCTACAACCAGGCTAACCAACTCGGCTGCGGCATTTTTTCCCAGAAAATCCGCCAATACGCACTCCAGGGTATTCAGCAGATTACACCCGTTGTCCTCCACCTTGAGGAGAACCGTGCGCGCGCCTTCCTCGCCCAGGTATGGCTCAATCACCTGCGCCACGCGGCTCCGGAGAGCTTCTCCCGACCACTCCGGTGCCGACCGCTGTGCGTCCCACTGATGCATCGCTGCACGGATTCCGGCCAGCATGTCGGGGTTTCGCGGCAGAGGCTCGGGATGCATCACTCCATCCCCCCGGCGAACAAGACGTACAGAGCTCCTGCCGTTTCCCTTCGCGACGCATATTCCCCGTCGCCCGAACCGGAGAGCTTCTTGTGGACTCGCGTTAATAGCGAACTGACCGTCCCGGAACGGATTCCGAGAGAATCGGCGATCTCTTCATACGTCGCTCCGCCCGCCCGCAACCGCAGACACTGCATTTCCCGCTTGGATAATTGGGCCGAAATCTTTTCCGCCGCCTGCGCCCGTTCCACCGCCGTCTCCACACATCGGCCAGTATCCGGCACGTGGGCGAAATCCACTCCTGGCATCTCGATTCGGAGCGCGGCCCGGTCCAGCCGGTCGCACAGATAATTCCGCAGTACCCGGTACAGCCACGCGCGCGGATTCTCGATCAACCGGCCATAACTCCGCTCCACGAAGTACCGAAGGAACACCTCTTGCACGGCGTCCACAGCGCAGTCTTCCCGTCGCACGAACGTACTGGCAAACGCCAGCAACTCCTCCGAAAAGGCTCCGTACATCCCTTCCACTTCCTGCTCGATGTCGTGCCGGTCCACTCATCCTATGATTGGCTCGATGGCCCATTCCATACAACTCGACCTTTGTTAGCGCTCTAAGGGGCTACCCGAGGCCGATTGGAAAAATATTTTCACCCGGCCGTAAGGAAAAAGTCCTTTGAATCCGTCTCATGGGTGGTCACTGTTATCGATTTGGAGTATTGCCGCTTCAACCATTCTCCGCCACAGTACAAAAAGCAGCCGGATTAGGGCTTACGATTTCACCCCTGATTTTCGGCACCGACCGTGAGTGTTCGGAGCGGACGCTCACGGCACACCCTTTATTGGGTAAGGCTTTTGTGGAGAATGCAAATGCGCCGGATCTTATCCAAACGTAGAAGCATTGGCTTCTATGAGGTTTCTCTAATCGCCACCCAGAACGCCGCTGGCGTCGCGGCGGAATACACGTCCAAGAGGAGACGCGTCGCAGGAACAAGGCAACGGCGGATCCAGCGGGGTTCTGCCGTCATAGAAGCCTCGCTGACCATCCTGTTATTTCTGATGATGGTCTTTGCGCTGTTTGATTTCGGGCTCTCACTTTACCTGCACCATAGCTTTGTGAACCAGGCTCGGGCCGGTGCTCGGTATGGAGCAATAAATCCCGACTTGGATAAGGTCAAGAACGTGGTGGTTTATGGCTCTCCTACTGGAGGGTCGGGAAGAGGCCGGAACGGCTTGGACCCGAACTCTGTGGCGGTGGTCCGGCAGGGAACCCCGACAATGGCAACCGATCGCCTTGTGGTTACCATTTCCGGGTATCACTTCACCTGGATTACCCCCGGGTGGTCGGGGGATAAAACCGGCAATCCGATTGTCGTGACTATGCCCGTGGAGTACTAACTCGAACAGGTTTGTTTACCCTTCAGACGGGGACTTCGCACGCGCCATGCGCAGTCTGTCCAGTCCCCCCGGCGCGGCCCAGCCGATGCCGGTAACGAGTGCGACGCGGAAGGGCATTTTGGGATCACGGTAGCACGCGAGGCCAACCTGTCCGAAGCTGACTTTCCCTTTCCCCAAATTCCTAGCAGACCGTAGCGCAAGTTAGAAAGCACCGCTTGCTCGCGCGCGGCTCGGTAGCTTCAGTATGTTACAGAACCGCGACCGCGAGGGAGCGGATTTCGCCACTGGCTGCTAACGCGTCACGCCACCAGAAGGTGCTTTTACAGCGTCAACGACTTCTGTTAGTAATGGGCTTGCCGACAAAGCACGCATCGTGACGCATACCCGCAGCCTTCACACTTCACATCGTAACCACGGATCGGACAGGTGCGCGTCAGGGGATGGTGAAGTGCGATCCATTGCATCAACTGGTACCCGTCCGTCTCGGGCCTTCCAGACGTCTGGAGAGCACGACGCCGAATGGTCGGCCAGAGCAAACTCTACCGAAATTGCGTCCTCTGGTTGCCGTGGTCACGTGAAGAAAGCCATCGTGTGTGAACCGTCTCCTTCTGGCATGTCCGCGTGACAGCAACTGAGCAGACCACCGGTTCTTGCGGGTATAGCACCTCTTGTTCCCGCGACGGCTTCAGGTCGTGGCTCAACAGGAGAATCCCAATGGTTTCGTACCAATCTGCGTTTTACGGCCTCCTCTGCCACCTGGCGTACCGTCCAACGGGCACGCACCTTCCAGGGGATTACTGCATACCATCTCAATCAAAGTTGCTTCTGGTTTGGTCAGGCCGGGAGTGGGACGAGGCTGGCGATTTGCGGAACTCTGGCACCCTTGGCTAAATTGCAGCAAAGCCAATGCCCGTAGGACAACACCAACCTGTTGGACGCCGCCGCTCGCAGTGACCCGCACCACAGCTGGATCAGGTTGTGGACGTTAGAGGTGGTTTCAATTCGTCCAGCACGCGGGTGCAAGCGGCGGCACTATCGTTGCCGTTGAAGCACTCTTTAGAACGGCACGTAATATCCCATGAACGGAAGTTCCACACGCGGCTTGCCGCCCAGGAAGATCGGGTTGCCGAACGGTCCCCAGACCTTGTACCCCGAGATGCTGACGGCTACCGCGAGCGGGGTACCGGCTGCAGGCAAGAGATTGACGCGCACCATGGCGGGTGTCAAATTCGGCACCACGGGCGTTGTGCCTCCTGCAGGATCGCCATATACTGTGGCATTCTGAACGGCACTAGTGTAGGCGGTTGGGTTAGATGTTATATAAACCCCGTGGGACGCATACCGCGATCCAGACCGGACCGCCTGCTCAAGTTCCGAGTAACGATAGGCGGAATATCCTATAAACCAAGTCCCGAGAAATAGCGAGACGAGCACCGGGAGAAGCAGCGTAAGTTCAACGATAGAGGTCCCGCGTTCCCCGTTCCGCCGATGTAGTCTTCGTGAAATGCTCATCATGCTCACTCAAATAGCTTTAGACGGTATACTCCGTACCCGCCGCCGGGAAGTACAGAGGGCGCACCCTGCACAAAGGCGCCGATGTATTCGCCGCACCAATCCTGGCCATTGTATTGCTTGGCCGGCAGCAGGAAAAAGGCAGCAAAGCCCACGATCGTGTTCATGCTGTCGTTAACGGGTGCTATCACTACTCGCTTATTGTTGCCGTTGCCCCCGGCCCGATAAGCGTTATAGTTCGGCGCATTGGTGTCCGTGTCGGCATTGATGAAAGTGGTGATATCGATGCTCTGCATCTGCCCCGTCGCCTCCAGCGGTGGAAAGGCGTCACCTATGGAGACAGGCACGGTACCTCCACCTGCCAAAATATCCGCCACGCTTACTGCGCTGTTCCCACCGGTGCAGCAATACCCACGCCAGTCCTGGTTGTCTCCGACACCACTACCCTCGTCCGTCCCGCAGGTGCTCTTATTGCCCGGAGGTTTCCACCGCAGGGTGTACTGATTTCCCGCCTTGAAGCCAAAGGGATCGTTATTGTCCTCAGGATTCGCGTGCTTGCGGCTCCACGGCGAAAGGGGAAGTTCGCCGCCAGGGACCGATGTCAAAGCTTTCAATCCTGCCATCGCCTGCGCGGTAATTGACGCGCCCCGCTGGCCGATCGCTGCTCCCATGAGGTACATCTGGGGCGTGGCTGAGACCTGGACCCTGATGAACTTGTAATCTGCCGGCGCAAATCCGAGTCCTGGCGGCGTCGCGACAAATGTCGCTGTATCGCTGGTTCCGTAGGTCGTCACGACATTGGTGAACGTTTTCGTCCCGAATTCCCACCCCTGGTTAAGATTGGTCACTGCGGCGGTTGCGCCGGTGAAATCACCGGGTTGAGTGGCCAAATAGATCGCTCCTTTCAATGCGGCGGCATCCACGAAGGCTTGGGCTTCGCTTTTGACGACGTACATGCGCCCGACATCTATGGCTAAGCCGCACACGCCCAGGAGAAAAAACAGGCTCAAGGTGAACATGACCAGCACATAGCCACGTTGCCCGCGTCGATGCGAACGTTCACTGCTTAACATGGCTCGATTAAACACCGGGAGTAACGGGCAATACTAGTTGTCTTTGGCTATGGTGGATCTTCCGGACTGTAACGATCAACGCAGAGTAGAAAGGAGATAGGACCTCTGGCCGCTTGAAATAGTTCGATTTATAACCAAACTTACGACGAGCTGTTTTGGGTGGCCTTGATCGAATTGCCGGTCACAGCCGCAGAAAATATTCCCGTTTCTGGTAAGTGACTTTAAAATCAATGGCTGACGCTTGTCCCCGCAGGGATACGCCTGGCGTTTTCCGCCTGCGCACCTGCTACCTTGTGCGTGTAGCAAGGTCGTGCGCCCCACTGCGCCGGCCGCAACAGCATTTATCCTGGCCAGGATCAGTTGCAACATTGGTGGACGTAAGGGTTCGAACCCTGCAGCTCTGCTTCACATTCAGGGCATAGGCGGGCGGTCGATTTCGAAGCCAGGAGTTTTCAGGGAAACTCCAGGCAACGGGAATCGGCCGCTCGCAACGTAATTCTTCCCTCTTTGCCTACCCGTAGTGTCTCTCCTGCAAGCCCAAATCTCTACCAGGCACGACTGCGTGGTTGGGGGCAGGCGCTTCCGCCTGTCCATCCCAAAAGCTGACTTGGCAGAGTGGTGATTTATCGGCACATAGTGCTCATTTCTAACGACGCACTGCGCTAAACCCGGGAATTTCCTATCCAATTTGGCTTTGTTCGTCCAAATTGGAGTTGGTACCCTCTTCCCGCCCAAACTCGTTGATTTCACAACCAGACACGTTATAATCAGACCGCCTGATGTCCCGCGTACGCGTCGGACTGCTCGTCGTCATCCCGATCGCAGTCCTCATCTTCATCTATTCATCGTTCAGCCACGGCATCCGCACGGCCAGGCCGCGCCTCGTCCTCCAGCCAACCCAGATCTATGCCGACGGAGCAGACACCGCCACCCTCACGATCACCGCTCCGCACGTCATCGGCACCCCGCGCATCACCATCCAGGACAACCCGCACGCGGCCTCCCTCCTGGAACTCACGCATGACGACGCCAACTGGCAAATCCCGATCCGCGCCGGCGTCCTAGCCGCTCGCGTCACCCTGCGCGTTCAGTTCCCCGGTCAGCCGGCCGCCACCGCCCAACTCGTCACACTCCCCACCAGCAACGATACCTTCTCCGACGGCACTCCCGATTTCCTCCGCCTCGATACCGACCACGACCGCCGCACCTTTCGCCGCTGGTTCACCTTCCTCGCCGAAGCGCAATATTTCCAGGATCCCGTCAACCGCCCCGCCGAGATCAACGACTGCGCCGCCCTCATCCGTTACGCTTACCGCGAAGCCCTCCATGCGCATGAGACAGGCTGGGCCGAAGCGGCCCGCCTCCCTCTCGTCCCCTCTTTCAGCCCGATCGCCAAATATCAGTACCCCTACACCCCGCTCGGCGCCGGCATCTTCCGCGTCCAGGAAGGCCCCTACCGCACGGCCGACCTCACCACCAACGCCTTCGCCCAATTCGCCGACGTCAAGACTCTCGTCCGTTACAACACTCACCTGGTCAGCCGCGATCTCAATCGTGCCGTCCCCGGAGACCTCCTCTTCTTCCGCCAGGACTCCGATCACATGCCGTTCCACAGCATGATCTATCTCGGCGAAAGCCCGCTCCGTCCCGACGGCAATCGCTACGTCCTGTATCACACCGGCCCCGACTCCGACAGCCCTGGCATCATTCGCCGCCTCACCCTCGACGAACTGCTCCGCTTCCCGCAGCCCGAGTGGCGTCCCCAAACCGGCAACCAGTACTTCCTCGGCGTCTACCGTTGGAACATTTTGAGAAAGGCATCCGAACTCCATGACGCGTTATAGTGTCGCCCGCCTGCTGCTCCTCTTCGCCGCCGTCGCTCCCGGCCTCAGCCAGTCGGAAGAAGAGCCCTACTTCTCCATCTCCAGCAATCGCACCTTCCCCTCCAACGGCCGCCCCGCCATCGAGCTCAGCGCCTCCAACATCGACTCGCTCGACTTCCGGATCTACCGCGTCAAGGACCCCATCGAATTTTTCCAAAAGGTCGAGGACCCGCACCAGTTCGGCGGCCACGTCCCCCCGCCCTCGCACGAACCTACGCTCCTCGAGCGCATCCACTCCTGGAAGCGAGGTCTGCGCGCCAACATCCGCCGCAACCTCCGCGCGCAGTTCACCGAATCACCCAGCGAGCACCTCACCAATGCACTGCCGCCCAAGGCCGTCAAGCCCGGCGACGCCGGGACCTACTACGCCGAAACGCCGCTCCTCAACTCGCAACAGTTGGTCCACACCTTCGTGCAGCCCGTGGAAGGCCACTCCCGCTGGGATCGTGAAACCGTCGAACTCGGCATCAAGGAAAAGGGCGTCTACCTCGTCGAGGCCGTTCGCCACGACCTCCGCGCTTATACCATCCTGGTCGTCACCGACGCCGTCATGATCAGCAAGACCGGGCGCGGCCGTGTCGTCAACATGCTCGTCGATCGGAATACCGGGGAGCCCATCCCCGATGCGAAGATCTCCATGTTCGTCCGCGACGGCAAGAAAACCGAAGGTCAGACGAACTCCGATGGCGTCAGCGAACTGAAGATGGAGTTGGCCCGGCCCGAAGACGTCCGCGTGGTCGGCCAGCACAACGGCGATTTCGTTTTCAATTCGCTTGCCAGTTACGCCTTCAGTGTGAATCAGGATGAGTGGCAAGGCTACGCCTACACCGACCGTCCCGTCTATCGCCCCGGCCATACGGTCCACTTCAACGCCATCGTCCGGCTCAAGACCGCCACCGGACACAACATCCCCGCCGGCAAGTCTCTCGCCGTCCAGATTCAGGACCCCGAACAGAAATCGGTCTACACCAAGAGCCTCACCGTCAGTGCGAACGGTTCCATCCACGGGGAATTCGTCCTGCCCGCCGCCGCTGCCCTCGGCAACTACTACGTGCAAATCAAAGCCGGTGACCGTGAGATGAGCGCCAATTTCGAGGTGCAGGAGTACAAGAAGCCCGAGTACGAAGTCCGCGTCGTCCCCACCAAACCGCGCATCCTCCAGGGCGAATCCATCCAGGCCACCATCGATTCCCGCTACTACTTCGGCGAGCCTGTCGCCGGAGCCAAAGTGGAGTGGGCCGTCTATCGCGAGCACTACTACTTCCCGCTCTGGTACGACCCCGAAGAAGACTTCGACATGCCGCAGAACGGCGATGACAACGAAATCACCGGAGACCAGATCGCGCAGAACACCGGCGTGCTCGATGCCGATGGAAAGCTGAACATCAGCTTCGACACCGCCGTCTCCGAACACAAGCGCGATTTCCTCTACCGCATCGAGGCGCGCGTCACCGACGAGGGTAAGCGCGAAATCACCGGTAAAGGCGGCATCATCGCCACCTACGGGAGTTTCGTCGTCAACGTCAATCCCGACCGCTACTTCTACACCCCGGGATCGCGCGGCGTTTTCACCGTGCAGGCGCGCGACTACGACAACAAACCCGTCGTCACCAAGGCGCACGTCGAACTTCTCGAATGGCATTACCGCGATCCCAACGGCCACACCGTCCGCGCCTCCACCGATGTCCAAGTCGGTGCCGATGGCCAGGCCAAAGCGGAATTCACGCTCCCGAAAGACGGCGGCACCTACCGTGTTCGCGTCGTCGCCAAGACTCCCGAAAATCGCGAGGTCGAGGACGATGTGCACCTCTGGCTCTCCGGCGGTAACAGTTGGGCCGCCGAGCTCGACGCACGTCCCAATAAGGATGTCCAGATCATTACCGACAAGAAGAGCTACCAGGCCGGCGATACGGCCAAAGTCCTCATCATCACCGGGAAGCCGAACACGCCCGTCTACGTGACCGTAGAAGGCAGCGATCTGAAGCAGATGAAGCTCATCCGCTCCAGCGAGTCCACCGCCACCTTCGAAGTGCCCATCACCGAGGCCGACGAGCCCGGCATGCGCGTCGCCGCGGGCTTCGTTCGCAAGGGAACCTTCTTCAACGGCTCCAAGTATCTCAAGGTGCCGCCGGTCACGCACCAACTCAACGTTAAGCTCTCGACCGACAAGCCGCAATATCAGCCCGGCCAAACCGCCGAGTACAGCATCGACGTCTCCGGTTCGGATGGCAAGCCGGTGCCGCACGCCGAGTTCTCGCTCGGTGTCGTGGACGAGGCCATTTATGGCATTCGCCGCGACTTCACACAGGACATCGTCAGCTACTTCTTCTCCAACTCCGGCAACAACGTCTATACTGACGATTCGCTCACCTACTTCTTCAACGGGGAAGCCGGCCATCGGCGTATGCGGCTCGCCGAACTTCGCCAGTTCACTCGTCTCGCGCAGTTGAAGCCCGACCGGCTCGTGCAGCCCAAGATTCGCAAAGCGTTCCCCGATACCGCCTTCTGGGGCACCGAAATCGTCACCGATGGCGCAGGCCATGCTCGCGCGAAAGTGGAATTTCCCGATTCGCTGACCACGTGGCGCGCCACCGCCCGTGGCGCCACGCCCGACACCAAAGTCGGCAGCAGCACTCTCAAGACGATTGTTCGTAAGAACCTCATCATTCGCCTGGTCGTGCCGCGCTTCTTCGTGCAGGGCGATGAAGTCACCATCTCGGCCCTGGTCCACAACTACCTCACCGACGCCAAGACCGCCAAAGTCTCGCTCGACGTCACCGGCCTCGAGATCCTCGAGGGCGCCACCAAGGACGTTGAGATTCCCAGCCGTGGCGAGGCCAAGATCGATTGGAAAGTCCGCGCCAGGCAGGTGCATAGCGCCACCGTGCTCGGCAAGGCGCTCACCAACGAAGAGTCCGACGCGCTGCAACTGGATCTGCCGGTCAACACGGCGGGAGTCAAGCAGTCCGTCTCACGCGGTGGTGCGCTCGCGGCCGGCGGTTCGATGAACTTCGATCTCGCCTTCCCCGAGAAGGTCGAGCCGGGCTCGCGCAGCATCACGGTCGGCCTTGCCCCGTCTATCGCCGGGTCACTCTTCGGCGCGCTCGAATTCCTAACTTCGTTCCCGTACGGCTGCGTCGAGCAGACCATGTCCAGCTTCTTACCCGACATCGTCGTGATGAAGGTGGTCAACGAACTCGGGGTGAAGACCACGCTCGATCAGGCGTCTCTTCAGGAGAAGATTCGCTCCGGCCTCGATCGTCTCTATCGCTTCCAGCATGAAGACGGCGGCTGGGGATGGTGGGAGACCGACGAGACCCACCCTTTCATGACCGCCTACGTGGTGGCCGGCCTCTCGCAGGCGAAGGCTACTGGAGTCCAGATCAACGATGAGGCCGTGCAGAAGGGCGCCGCGTGGGTGAAGAAGAACTTCGCTTCCGACTCGCGCCTTGCACCGGACCTCCGCGCCTACATGCAGTTCTCACTCGCCATGGCCGGCCAGCCCGATGCGGCCGGCCTCGGACAGGTCTACACGCAGCGCTCCAAGCTATCGCCATACGGCCTCGCAATTCTCGGCCTCGCCCTGGAACAGGCGAAGGACCCGCGTGTCGGCGAGATCGCGACCGCACTCGAACAGGGCGTCAAGCAGGACGGCTCGCAGGCGTGGTGGCCCGCTGCCCGAGATGAGATGTTGGACTTCTCCGCCGACGTTACGCCCGAAGCTACGGCCTACGCGGTGAAGTTCCTCTCGCATCAGCGCGCCGATAGCCCGCTGCTTCCCAAGGCCGCGTTCTGGCTGATGGAGCATCGCAACGAAGGCTACTGGTGGTCCACCACGAAACAGACCGCCATGATCATCTAC
>Ga0105237_10006390_pt1 | contig 13078 bp, 13 predicted proteins | sample KBSC24metaG_FD_81520 | JGI IMG/M metagenome (GOLD analysis project Ga0105237, IMG submission 81520) | Corn rhizosphere microbial communities from Kellogg Biological Station, Michigan, USA - KBS C2-4 metaG | ecosystem: Host-associated > Plants > Roots > Rhizosphere > Soil | place: Michigan, USA...
ACGACGGCGTCGGCGAGATCAGCCGCCGCCTGGTCGACGCGCTCCCGCCGCTGATCGTGCTGCGGTCGGACGAGTGGTCGTCCCCGCTGGTGCGGTTGCTCGCCGACGAGATGCGGACGGATCGGCCCGGCCAGTCGGTCGTCCTCGATCGGCTGCTCGACCTGCTCGTCGTGAGCGCCTTGCGGGAATGGTTCGACCGGCCGGGTTCGTCGGCGCCGCGGTGGTACCCGGCGCAGGCCGACCCGGTCGTCGGGCCGGCGTTGCGGTTGCTGCACGAGCACCCCGACCGGCCGTGGACGGTCTCGTCGCTCGCGGCCGCCGTCGGCGCGTCGCGGGCGGCGCTGGCCCGCCGGTTCGCCGAGCAGGTCGGTGAGCCGCCGATCGCGTTCCTCACCGGGTGGCGGTTGGCGCTCGCGGCCGACCTGCTCGCCGATCCGTCGGCGACCGTCGCCCGGGTGGCGCGGCAGGTGGGCTATGGCAGCCCGTTCACGTTCAGCACGGCGTTCAAGCGGCACTACGGCGTCAGCCCGCAGGAGCATCGTGTTTCCCGCACGGCGTAACCCGCGCGATTGCTCGGCTCGCTTACCCGACGCCTTCCCTCGTCGCTCACTCGCTGCGCTCGCTCGACTCCTCAGTCCAGGCGTCGGACGCTCGCCTCCGCACGCGCTCGGGGCTCTCGACCGAGTAATCAAATTTGACTATCCCGCACGCCCTCTGCCACGCTCGGCGCCATGAGCGAGGACATGATCACGGCGCGCGGGCTGGCGCGCAGCTTCAAGACGAAGGCCGGGCCGGTCGAGGCGGTGCGCGGGGTCGACATCGACGTGCACGCCGGCGAGATCGTCGGGCTGCTCGGCCCGAACGGCGCCGGCAAGACGACCACACTGCGGATGCTCACCACGTTGCTCATGCCGAGCGCCGGGACGGCCACGGTCGCCGGCGCCGACCTCATCCGCGCGCCGCGTGAGGTGCGCCGCCGCATCGGCTACGTCGCCCAGGTCGGCGCCATGCCGAGCGCCGGCACGCTGGTCGGCGAGGAGCTGGTGACCCAGGCGCGGCTGCAAGGGCTGTCGAAGTCCGACGCCGCGGCCCGGCTGGCCGACATCGCGCCCCGCCTCGACCTCGGCGGCCTGGAAGGACGCGCGCTGCTCGAGCTGTCCGGCGGGCAGCGGCGTCGCTTCGACGTGGCGCTCGGCTTGATGCACTCACCGCGCCTGGTATTCCTCGACGAGCCGACCACTGGCCTAGACCCGCAGAGCCGGGCCAACCTGTGGCAGCACATTCGCTCGCTGCGTGACGACTCCGGCGTGACGGTCGTCCTCACCACTCACTACCTCGACGAAGCGGACGCGCTCGCCGACCGCGTCCTGGTCATGGACCACGGGCAGATCGTCGCCGACGACACGCCCGAGCAACTCAAGGCCCGCATCTCCGGTGACGTGGTCACGCTCGGCCTGCCCGACGCCGACCAGCGCGAGAAGGCCGAGCCGGTCGTCCGCTCGGCCGTCGCGGTCCGCGAGGTCGTGGTCGCCGACACCGGTCTGCACGTGACGGTCGACGACGGTGCCGTCGCGGTCGCGCCCCTGCTGCGGGCGCTGGACGCGGCCGGTCTCAGCCCCACGTCCATCTCGGTCAACCGGCCGACCCTCGATGACGTCTTCCTGACCCTGACCGGCCGGTCCCTGCGCGAGGAAGCGGCGTAGCCATGATCACCGAGACGATCGTCATCTTCCAGCGGCAGATGCGCATCCTGCTGCGCAACCCGGTGTGGGTCTTCTTCGGGCTGACCCAACCGATCCTCTACCTCGCGCTGTTCGGGCCGCTGCTCAAGAACGTCACCGGCGGCGGGCTCGGCGGCGACAACGCGTGGCGCGTGTTCGTGCCCGGCCTCTTGCTGCAGCTGGCGATCTTCGGCGCGGGCTTCGCCGGCTTCGGCATCATCCAGGAGCTGCGCGAGGGCGTCATCGACCGGCAACGGGTCACCCCGGCCCGGCGGACGTCCCTCATCATGGGGCGCACGCTGCAGAACATGGTGGTCATCGGCGTGCAGGCGACCGTGCTCGTACTCGTCGCCATCCCGTTCGGGCTGCGGGCGTCGTGGAGCGGAGTGGTCTCGTCCGTGGTGATCATCTGCCTACTGGCGTTGGGCATCTCGGCAGCGTCGTACGCGATGGGGTTGATCCTCAAGGACGAGGACGGCTTCGCGCCGTTCATCCAGGGCGTCTCGTTGCCGCTGCTGCTGCTCTCCGGTGTGCTGCTGCCGATGTCGCTCGCGCCGGGGTGGCTGCGGCACACGTCCCAGGCGAACCCGCTCACGTACGTCGTGGACGCCACCCGGGCACTGTTCCGCGGCGACTTCGGCGACTCGCACGTCTGGATCGGCGCCGTGGTCACCGTCGTCCTCGGCGCGTTGCTCGCGTGGTGGGGCACTCGCACCTTCCAGCGACAGAGCGCCTGATCATCGGACGGCCGTAATGCCGTCGCGTCCGGTTGCGAGGTCCGGCGCGATGCGGTAGACCTGCCTTCCGCTTGAAACGGTTCGCCGTCGCCGGAAGTTCGTGATTCGCGGCCCACTCGATGGGTGCGAACCTCCGGCTCGGCGGGCCATCGCCGGGAGACCTCATTTCAAGGGCTGGACCAAGCGGCAGCCCGTCGAAACCGGAGGCACTCCGTCATGGCGAAACTCGTAAGCCCGCGCGCGCTCTTGAGAGCAACGGCCGTCCTCATCATCAGCGTCGGTGCATTCGTCTTCGCGCCGAATCCGGCGAACGCCCAGGCGTCCTACAACCTGATCCGTTCGCAGTACATCAGCGCGAACCCGACTCCCGGCGCACAGTCGTGCCAGCACGCCTGGGTCACGCTGGCGACTCTCGGTACCGCCCGCTACTACGCCTGGGACGAAGGCGATTCGGCCGACGGCAAGGCGTTGGTCACCAACAACCACACGTTCCACGGCAAGTGGTACTGGACGGTGTGCATCCAGGCTGCCTACGTGTCGGGGACGAACAACTACTCGATGACCTCGCGACTCGACCAATGCAACTCAGCGGGCACCAGCTGCACGACGCACCAGCTCGGGCGGATGCAGATCGAGGTCTACCCATCCGGCACGTACGAGTGGGGATCGCAGATTTGGGAGACCTATGCGAACGGCGGAGGATGCATAGGCTTCCCCGGTTGCTGACCGTCCTCGTGCCAGCGCCGGCCGCTCAGTGCGTCCGTCGTAGGCAGGGTAGTACCTTCGTGCCCTCGACCCGCACCGCCCGCAGGGCGGAGGGGTGCAAGCCCAGCAGCGACAGGATCGTCGGCGCGACCTGGGTCGTCTCGACCGGGGCGCGGTCGACCCGGGCCGGCACGCCCGGACCGTCGACCAGCATCAGGACGTGCCGGTCGCCGGGGTTCATGCCGCCGTGCTCGGCGAGCTTGGTCGGCTTCGCGTAGACGACGCCTTCGTGCACCTTGCCGAACACGTCGGGGTAACGGCCGTCGTCCACCGGGGCGCCGAAGAATCGAGCGACTTCGGCGCCGGCCCAGATTCGGGCCAGACCCGAGTGCGGCACCGTCACCGGGTTCTTGTCGACATCGAAGCCGTGGGCCGGGTGGTTCCACAGGTAGGTCTTGACGAAGTCGGAGGCGGTGCGGGACGGGTCGGACAGGTACGACTGCCAGAGGTCATCGTTGGTGCCCGCGACGATGAGGCTCGTGTTGCTCGGGTGCGTCTGCGCCCAGGCGGCATTGATGGCGCTGACGATCGGGCCGTCCTGAACCGTCACGAGCTGGTTGGGGTCCTCCGGCGACTGACCGTGCTTCGCGGTGAGGATGATCGTCGTCGAGTTGCCCAGACCGCGCCGGTCGATGGCGGTGATCAGGCGGTGCAGCTGGGCGTCCACGAAGTCGAACGCGCTGGAGAGCACCGGGCCGGGGACGAGCCGGCCGTTGTCCCACTGGTAGCCGCCGGCCTGCGGCGCACTGGTCGTGTAGTTGCCCTGCGCATTCGGTCCGATCAGCGTCGTCGGCGTCGAGCGGATCTTCTGGGCCACCGAGACGGTCTGGAAGTTCATGCCGAAGATCGCCGGCGTGCCGACGCGCGCCGTGCCGGAGTGATCGAGGCCGTCGATCTCGTTCAGCACCGCCTGCACCTTGTAGCCGTCGTACTGCTTGGTGGCGGCGTCGATGTGCGCCCAGTCGTCGTCCTGCGGGTAGGGGACGCCGTTCGGCTCGACCGCCTGCGAGTCGATCTCCGGGCCGAAGAAGTCGTCGATGCTGCGGCCGCCCGAACCCGGTCCGTTGAACGACGCGTAGACGGCGTGCTTGTCCGACCACGCGGTGCGCAGGCCGGCGTCGTGGATGACCTGGAAGATCGTGTTGTCACCGAGGTAGTCCCACGGCGTGATCGGGCGGCAGGTCTTCGGGTCGACCGGGAAGGTCGTCGGATCCAACGTGGTGGACGGGTCGAACTCGAGCTTCATGATCGCCGCCGGGTCGGTGTCGACGCCGTCGTGGTAGATCGATCCGTTCTCGTCGAACGACGGGAACGTGCCGTTGGCCGGATCGATCAGGTCACCGACGCCGGCCAGCGCGTCGTCCGGCGAGTCGTAGATGACGTCCCCACCGGTAGCCGGCTGTCCGGGCGTACACGCCGCCCCCGCCTCGTCCGTCCTGTGGCTGTACTCGACGTCGTAGTACACACCGGTCGACCGGGGGGTGCCGCCGGTCATGATCGCGGTGCCGCCGGGGTCGGAGTCGGATGGGTTGGCGCTCGAGGCGTGGACGTACTCGCTGCCGGTGCGGGCCAGCCGGGCGAGGGTGGAGCGCGGATGCTCGGCCACGTACCAGTCGAGATCGCTCTGGTGCATCCCGTCGATGGACAGCAGCAGCACGTGATGCGTGGGCCGGCCGCGGTGCGCGGGCGCCGCGTTGCCCGTGCCGGTGCCCGCGGCGAGCAGGGCAAGCGATGCGGCCCCCAGGGCCAGGACGGAACGACGATGCATCGGATGCCTTCCTCGGGGTGGATGCGAGCCGAGCCAGGGTCGTTCGTATCGATCCACCAGGGATGCCGGGTGTGCAGGAGGCGAACAGCCGGTGAACCGCACTCGGCCCGCGCTCAGGTGCCGCCGACGTGCAGGGGTGACCGCGTCGAGCGAGCCGCGGCACTCGGTAGTGCGATGACGCTGATCGTCTGCGGGTCGTCGGTGATCACGAACAGCCGACGCGGCGGCGGAAGCCGGTGCGTCTGCGCCGCCGGCGGGAGCAGCTCGTAGCTGGCTCGCTCGCCGGGCCATAACACCGGCGTCCCGCGCAGCACGCGCCAGTAGAGCGAGGACTTCGACCCGAAGTCGGTCGCGAAGTGCGGGTGCAGCACGTCGCCGGATCGATTGACGAGTTCGACGTCGATGCCGACCGGCCGGGGCGTGCGCCCGGCGAGGGCAACCACCGCCCGTCCGGACCGGATCGGCGCCGGCCAGGCGGCCGCGATGGACAGGCACGCGACGACGGCCGTGACGCCGAGTGCCGGCAACGCCACCCGCACTCGCCGCGGAAGGGGCAGCGGCCGGGCCGCGGCGAGGGCGTCCGCGGACGGCGTGGCGACCAGCAGCAGCCCCAGGGGCACGAAGGCCTCGTAGTAGAGCAGCTGCGAGCGCATCGACAGCCAGAACGCGGCGAACGGCACCACGAGGACGGCGAGTCCGAGCTGCGCGGGCCAGAGCGCGGCGAGCGCGATCCCGGTGGCCAGAAAGGCGAGGCCCGCGTAGCGGTAGAAATCGAGCGCACCGCTGCCGCCGAGCCAGTGCAGGTCGACGTTGGCGAGGCCCGGTCCGGAGTAGAACGCGTGCTGCCGCAGCGGCCCGAGCACGCCGCGCAACCACGAACCCGGACCGGCCGCAAGGAACGGCAGGTTGACCGCGGCGAAGGTGGCGGCGGCGATCGAGGTGAAACGAGCCATGAGGCCGTGAACGGTCCCGCGAGCGGCATCAGCTTGAACGTCGCCGGCGCGGACGCGCCACAGCAGCACGAGCAGAAAGGGGATCACGAACCACGTCAGCTGCTGCGTCGCCGCCGCCAGTCCGAGCGCGATGGCGGCCACCGTCCCCCGCCGTCCGAGGCGGCCTCCGGCGCCGATGGCCGGCCAGCCGTCCAACGCTACGAGGAGCAGGAACGTGGCCAGCGCCAGCGGGTAGCCGTAGCGCGCGAGCATCGGCATCGCGCCCAGGCTGAACACCGCGAGCACCGTGAGCGCTCGCAGCGGGACGGGCAGGCGCAGGTACAGCCACCCGGCGGTGGCCAGCAGCGCGAGCCACGATACGACGGCAACCTCTGAGGCGGCCGGCAACAGCAGGTGGACGCCGGCCGCCAGCAGAACGTCCAGTGGCGGATAGCCGAAGCGATCGGCCACCCCACCGTTCATCAGCAGCGTCGCGTGATGCGTGGCGACGTCGGACGTCCAGGTGCCGGCATACGGGTTCCGGCCCGCCGCGAGCGCGCGGGCCGCGAGGCGGCACAGGATCGTCTCGTCGACCGAGAGCGGCGCGTGACCGCGGAAGGCTCGGACGATGTCGTCGGCCCGGCTGACCACGCCGGCGAGCAGGCCGAGGGCGTCCAGGCGAACCAGCGTGCGGCGACGCCGAGCGGCGAGGGCGCCGCCCGCCCATACCAGCGCGAGCGGGATCCCGACGGCCGCCGGGACGGCGCCGCCCGGTGACTGAACGACGGTCGTGTCCCACAGGGCGGCGAGTACGGGCAGCAACGAGACTGCGGCGATCAGGGCGACGATGCGGTGAGTGCGCCCCGGAGCGTCGATCGATTCGTTCGCGCGCCCGCTCATGTCGGCACGATGCGGCGCGCGGTCGGCCGCACGGTATCGACGCCGTGAACGGGACGGAACCGGAGGGCGTCTCCGTCGGATCGGCTCGCAGGCCGCCCTAAGGACGATGACGCAAAAGGGCGGCGGCGTCGCGATTCGCATCGCGGCGCCGCCGTCGTGGCGCGGGCGTCCGGGTTACCAAGCGTGCCCTGCATCGAATGCCGCGCGGTCCACGGCGGAGCCGCAGTCCCGCGTCGACTTCACCTGTTGCGTGGTGGGTTCGCCGCGTGGGTGCCCGTTCGTCCGTGCGGGGCGACGACCGCTGGGGGCTGGACCGCCATGTCGTTCGTCGTCCGTGTTCCCATTTGACGCCCGGTGCGGCAATGGCGCAAGAGCCCAACGGCGTGTCAACGCGCGGCGGACGACCGATTGCGAGTCAGCCGCGGGCCGTGCGACGGCGTGAGGCGTACCAGACCAACCCGGCGGCGGCGACGCCCGCGCCGACCACCGTCGCCGACACCACCGGGTGTTCGGGACGCATGCCGGCGATGCGCTCGCGCAACGGCACCGCGTTCGAGAAGGTCAACAACGGCCACTCGCGCTCGTTGGCGATCTTGCGCAGGGTGCGGTCGGCGTTCACCGCGTAGGGGTGACCGACCAGCTCGAGCATCGGGACGTCCGTGACGGAGTCGGAGTACGCGTAGGACCCGCCGAGGTCGTAGCCGCACTGCTCGGCGAGCTGGACGACGGCGACCGCCTTCTCGGGGCCGTAGGTGTACCGCTCGATCTCGCCGGTGTACTTGCCGTCCTCGACGACCATCCGGGTTGCCAGCACGTGGTCGGCGCCGAGCATCGCGCCGATCGGGGCGACAACCTCCTCGCCGGAGGTGCTGACGATGACGACGTCCCGGCCGGCCGCCTTGTGCATCGCGATGAGCTCGACCGCCTCGTCGTACACGATCGGGTCGATGATCTCGTGCAGCGTCTCGCTGACGATCTCCCGAACCTGCGAGACGTCCCACCCGGTGCACATGCTCGTGAGGTACGCGCGCATGCGCTCGATCTGGTCGTGGTCGGCGCCGGCGAGCGCGAACACGAACTGGGCGTACGCGCTGCGCAGGACGGCGCGGCGGTTGATCAGGCCGCCTTGATAGAACGGCCGGCCGAACGCCAGCACGCTCGACTTGGCGATGATCGTCTTGTCGAGGTCGAAGAACGCCGCGGTGGGGGCCCGGTCCACCAGGCCGAGGATACGGAGGGCCTCGCGCGGCGGCACGCCGAATCGCACAGCGTGTTGTCCACAGGGCTGCCCGCCGTCCACAGATTGCCGCTCGCCGCCCCGCGGCGGCGCCGGCGCGGGTTGGCTGGCGGCATGGGACGCGTGCTGGGAGTCGTCGGCGGCAGCGGTGGGGTCGGGGCGTCGGTGTTCGCCGCCGTCCTGGCCTGGGTGCTGGCCGCCACGACGGGGGAGTCGCTGCTGGTGGACGTCGATGCCGCCGGCGGCGGCGTGGACGTCCTGCTCGGCATCGAGGCGATGGACGGCGCCCGCTGGTCCGACCTGCACCTGGCCGGCGGCCGCCTCGAGCCGTCCGAGCTGCTCGGCGGGCTGCCCCGCTGGGGGCCGTGCGCGGTGCTGGCCGCCGATGCGCCGATGGCGGCCAGCGCGGTCGGTCAGGTCGTGGACGTCGCGGCGGCGGCCGACGTCCCGGTCGTCCTCGACCTGCCGCGCACGGCCTGCCCCGAGCGGGCCGCTGCGCTCGAGCGCTGCGACCTCGTCGTGGTGCTGGCCCGGGCCGATGCGGCCGGTTTGATCGCCGCCCACGCGGTCGTCACGGCGCTGCCCGACGTTCCGGTCGGCGCCGTGGTGCGCCGGGGCTCGGTGGCGCCGGACGAGGCGGCCCGGCTGGTGCGCGCTCGGCTCTTGGGCCGGTTGCCCGCCACCGGCGCGCCGTTCGAGCTGGATCCCACCCGGCTGCCCCGCGCCCACCGGGCGGTCGCCACCGGCGTGCTCGCCGGAGTGTCGCCATGAGCGAACTGGTCGAGCGGGTGCGGCACCGCTTGGCCGAACCGCCCGCGGTCGAGCTGGACGAGCTGGTGCGGGCCGAGTCGACCGGCATCGTGGACGACACCGTCTTCGCCCGGCTGCGCCGCGAGGTCGCGGCCGAGTTGCACGGCGCCGGCCCACTCGAGCCGCTGCTGGAGCTGCCCATGGTGACGGACGTCCTCGTCAACGCCCCCGACCAGGTGTGGCTCGACCGCGGCGCCGGGATGGAGCAGGCCGGCGTGCGGTTCGCCGGCGAAGGCGAGGTGCGCCGGCTGGCGCAGCGGTTGGCCGCCGCCGCCGGCCGCCGTTTGGACGACGCCCAGCCGTTCGTCGACGCCGTGCTGCCGGACGGCACGCGGCTGCACGCCGTCCTTCCGCCACTCGTGCCCTCGACCGCGATCTCGCTGCGGGTGCTCGCCCGGCGCAAGCACTCGCTCGCCTCGCTGGTGGCCGGTGGAGCGCTGCCCGACGACGTAGCCGGCCTGCTCGCGCGGCTCGTGCGGGCCCGGGTGGCGCTGGTGGTCACGGGCGGGACCGGCAGCGGCAAGACCACCCTGCTCGGAGCGCTGCTCGCCGAGGTGCCGGCCGCCGAGCGGCTGCTCGTGATCGAGGACGCGCCAGAGCTCGTCGTCGCCCATCCGCACGTCGTGCGCTTGGTGACCCGCGGCGCGAACGTCGAGGGCAGCGGCGCCGTCGGCCTGCGCGAGCTGGTGCGCGAGGCGCTGCGGATGCGCCCGGATCGCCTGGTCGTCGGCGAGTTCCGCGGGGCCGAGGTGGTTGAGCTGCTGGTCGCACTCAACACCGGCCACGAGGGTGGCGCGGCCACGCTGCACGCGAACTCGGCGGCCGACGTACCGGCGCGGTTCGCCGCGCTGGGCGCGCTGGCCGGCTTGCCGGCACCGGCCGTGACCAGCCTGGTGGCCAGTGCGCTGCGGGTCGTCGTGCACCTGCGCCGCGGTGCCGGTGGGCGGCGCACGGTCGCGGAGATCGCGCTGCTGGCGCGGGCGGGCGACGAGCTCAGCGTGCGCTCGGCGTGGTCGGCGCAGTCCGGGGACGGCCCGGCGGCCGGGGAGCTGCTGGATCTGGTCGGCCTGCCGTGACGGCCACCGGATGGCTGGCCGTGGCGGCGGCGCTGGTCCTGCTGGGCACCCGCGGGGTGCCCTCGCGGCTGCAGCGGCTGACGGCGGCCGGCCGCCTCGGCGGTGCCCGGGCGAGTGACGCGGTGCGGCCGGCGGAGGCCGGCCGGCGGGTGCGGTGGTCAGCGGTCGCGCGGCGTCGCGACCTGCGGGGCGCCCTCGCCGCGCTGGCCGGCGAACTCGTGGCCGGGGGCCGTCCCGATGCTGCGCTCGCGGCGGCCGCGGCGGCCGGCCCGGTGCACGCCGCGTTGTTCGCGCAGGCGGCGGCGACCGCGGCCGGCGGCGGTGACGTCGCGGACGTCCTGTGCCAGGACCCGGACACCGCTGGGCTGGCCGCGGCCTGGACGCTGGCCGACCAGGCCGGCGCGCCGTTGGCGGCCGTGGTCGAGCGGGTTGCCGCCGACATCGATGCCGTCGAGGAGCAACGTCGAGCGGTCGCGGTGGCCCTCGCCGGTCCGCGGTCGTCGGCCGCCGTGCTGGCCGGGCTGCCCGCGCTCGGCCTGCTGCTCGGCGCGTCGATGGGCGGTCGGCCGCTCGCGTTCCTGATCGGGTCGCCCGTTGGCGTCGGGGTCGGGGTGGCCGGGCTCGTCCTCGACCTGCTCGGGCTGTGGTGGATGCGGCGCATCCTGCGCTGGGCGAGCCGGTGAGCGGCTGGGCCTGGGTGTTCGTCGGGGCGGCCGTCCTGCTGCTACCGGCCGGACACCGAGCGGGGGACGGCCGGTCGCGATCGCCCTCAGAACGCGGACCGGATCCGGCGCTGCCGCTCGTCCTCGACCTGCTGGCGGCGGCGCTGCGGGCCGGGCGGCCGGTGCCCGACGCCCTCGATCTGGCGGCGGCGGCGGCCGGCCGGGACGGGACGGCGACCGCACTGCGGCGGGTCGGCCGGCTGCTGCGGCTGGGCGCCGAACCGGCGAGCGCGTGGACGGTCGTGGCCGCCGACGACACGGTGCGACCTCTGGTCCCGGTCGCGATCCGCAGCGCCGCCAGCGGCGTCCGGTTGGCCGCCGCCGCCGAACGGCTGGCCGGAGAGCTGCGCGCCGAGCGGAGGGCCGTCGCGGCGGCGCGGGCCCAGCGGGCCGGGGTGTTCGCGATGGGCCCGCTGGCCGCGTGTTTCCTGCCATCCTTCGTCTGTCTCGGCATCGTCCCGACCGTGGTCGGCGTGGCCGCGAGCGCGCTGGGGCACCCGCCGTAGCCGCCGCGGGTCAAAGCACTTAGTACCCCGGCGCCGATTACCTAGACCGGGGTGGCCGGGCCGACCGCAGGACTGGTGGAACTACCGATGCGAACCTCGGGGCCTCAGGCCGACTCTGGACGGTGTCGAGAGAGGTCCCGGGAGGAACCAATGAACACCGTGATGATCGAGCGCTACGTGAATGACCGCACCGCGAACCTGCGGGCCGAGGCAGCGCACCGGCGGCTGGTCCGGCAGGCTCGCCTGGCCCGGCGCGGCCGGTAGCCCGCTGGCCGGGTGCCCCGTCCTGCGAGACGCTGGAGGGGTGCCCGGCTATTTCGCCCCTGACTCGGTCGCCGTGCGGGTGATGACCAACCGCGCGGTCGGCCTCACCTACGGTCAGCGGGCGCTCATCGTGGGCGCCCTCAACCCGCGGCTCTATCTGGGCACCATGGCACACACCCGCCACCGGGATACGCCCTACCGCCGTCTCATGCTCACCGCCCGGCTGTTCGAGACGGTGTTCCTCGGCGATCGCGCCGAGGCCGACCGGGCCCTCGCGTTCACCCGCCGCCGGCACGCCCCGGTGTCCGGTCGGCTGGCCGAGGACGCCGGGCCGCACCACCCGGCCGGAACGCCTTACAGCGCGGCCGACCCGCACCTCATGTTCATGACGATGGCGTTTGCGTTCGACTCGGTGCTGGCGATGCAGGAACTGCTCGTCCGCCCACTGAGCGGAACCGAGCGCGAGCAGCTCTACCAGGACTTCGTGCACTGGGGAGAGCTGTTCGGCATGCCCCGCCGCGCCGCCCCGGCCGACTACCCGACCTTCCGTGCCGGGTTCGACGCCTACCTCGCCTCCGGCGAGATCTACCTGACGGACGAAGCACGCCTGGTCGGCAGCTACCTCGCCGGCGCCAAGCGGGGCGACTACGACGTGAGCCTCGCGTTGCGCCCGCTGTTCCGGGCGATGGACGTGGTCGTGCGAGGGAGCCTGCCGGCCCGCGTGCGCGCTCTCTACGGCTTCGAGTGGACGGTCCGCGACCGGGTCTCGTTCCCCGCGGTCGTTGCCGGCACCCGCACCCTCTACCGCCGGCCGCCCCGGCTCGCGCCCCGGCCCCTCGCGCCGGTCGTCAAGGGCCGCAACGGCGAGCTGTTCAAGCTCGTCGCCCGCGCGGAGCGCCGCGAACTCGCCCGCGGCCGCCTCAGCATGCCCGACGTCGCCGGCTAGTCACTCCGCCAGCTGGTGCCGCTCGAGGGCAGCCCGCAGCGTTGCGAGCACTCGCGCGGTCTGGTCGAGGGCCCGTTCGGACGCCACGCCGGCCAGCCGCTCGCTGAGCTCCTGCTCGAACGTCGGCCGCGCTCGGGCCAGCAGCCGCGCACCGGCCGGCGTCACGGTCAGCAGGGACGAGCGGCGGTCCTGCTCGTTGACGCGGCGCCGGCACCATCCGGCCTCCTCCAGCCGGTCGACGGCCTTGCTGGCTGCCCCGACCGTGATGCCGACCGTGCGCACGATGTCCAGCACCCGGCAGCCGTTCCGGCCGCTGATGATCTGCAGCAGCTCGTACTGGCCCAGCGCGAGCCCGTGCTGCTCGCGCAACCGGGCGTCGACCGCGTTGTACAGGCGCGTCTCGGCCCGGACGAGGTCACTGAAGAACTGCGACAACTCGGTCATCGGCTTCCATTCCCAGGAATTAGATTCTCTGGAATCTAGTTTTATCGATTGGATTCCTGAGAATCTATCTTGTCGGAGCCAGCGTTTGGAGGAGCAATGACCCAGGAACAGCGCGCGGCGGTGGACGCCCTGCTGCGCCAACCGATCGAGCGACCGGCCACGGTGGCCGAGGAGCGCGAGCAGTTCGCCAACACCATTACCCGACCTCTGCCCGACGACGTCCGCGTGGTCGAGCAAACGGTGGGCGGCC
>Ga0105237_10006391_pt1 | contig 13077 bp, 10 predicted proteins | sample KBSC24metaG_FD_81520 | JGI IMG/M metagenome (GOLD analysis project Ga0105237, IMG submission 81520) | Corn rhizosphere microbial communities from Kellogg Biological Station, Michigan, USA - KBS C2-4 metaG | ecosystem: Host-associated > Plants > Roots > Rhizosphere > Soil | place: Michigan, USA...
GACGCAGAGCGGCGCGAAAGCGCCCGGAATAGGGCAGGGTTGCTGCGAGAACGCCCCGGATCAGCCGCTCGCCCCAGGGACGCCGATGATGCCGCTCGATATAGGCGCGGGCATGGTCGACCAAATGCATGTAGTTCACGCCTGAGGGACAGGTCGTCATACAGGACAGGCACGACAGGCAGCGATCGACGTGTTTCACCACCGTGGCAGACGGAGCCCGATCGTTCTCGAGCATGTCTTTCATGAGATAGATGCGGCCGCGGGGGGAATCGCGCTCGTCCCCCAGCAGCGTGTATGTCGGGCAGGTTGCCAGGCAAAAGCCGCAATGAACGCATTTGCGCAGCTCGGCTGCGCTGGCGGCCGTGGCGGGCTTGGCAAGCTGTGCGGGCGAGAAGTTCGTTTGCATCAGAACCGCCCCGTTTCGAACAATCCTGCGGGATCGAAAGCGCGCCGCACGCGCTCTTCCAGCGCAGCGACACCACGGCTGCGCGGATGCAGGGCCGCTACCGCCATGCGCCTCTCCGCGGGGGCGCGCACGAGCATCGCCTGCCCGCCGGCAGCGTCGGCCGCAGACCGCACCTTCGCCGCGTCCCCCTCATAGGCCGCCCACAACAGACCTCCCGCCCAATCGAACAGTTGATCCCCGGGCCCGAGCCCCAGCGTTTCGCCGATTTCCGCTGTTCTGCTCGCCGGTGCGCTGATGCGCCAGAGCGGCCGTCCACCGCCCAGCGGGGCGGCAGTGGCCACCGCGCGCCAGAAGGCCTCGCTTTCCTCGTCGGCCAAAGCCTCGAGTCGATCATGTCCCGGGAACAGGTCGTCGATCTGAAGCGACCGCGCGGTGATCGATGCAGGAAAGCCCGCCAGGAGGAGTGCCGTGACAGGCTGAGAGCCGTGAGCGGCCGAACAGGGGAGGTGGGCGGCGGCACGGACCTCGGCGGCCGAGCGCATGGCCGCCGCCATCATGTTCAGCGCGTCGCGCACGCCTGCGTTGACGAATTGCTTGGTCAGCTGGGCCCGCGGACGCGGCAGAATCCTGAGCGTGACCTGGGTCATGGCCGCCAGCCGGCCCCAGCTCCCCGCCATCAGCTTCGGAAGGTCGAAGCCGGTGACGTTCTTTACCACGCGCCCGCCCGCTTTGAAGACTTCTCCCCGCCCGGACACTGCCTCGAAGCCGAGCAGGTGGTCGCGGGCGCCGCCCAGGGACAGCCGAAGCGGTCCGGCGACTCCGGCGGCGATTACGCCGCCTATCGTGGCATCGCCCGCGGCCCGACCATAGACTGGCCCATGATCGAACGGAGCGAAGGCCAGCGCCTGGTTCTGCGAGGCGACCACGGCCTCGATCGCCGCCAGCGGCGTGCCGGCCCAGGCGGTAAGCACCAGCTCGGCCGGATCATAGTCGATCACGCCGGAAAAGCCGGTCATGTCGAGCGTCGTCGCATCGACGCGGTCGCCGATTCCATCCTTGCTGCCACCGCCCCGGATCGAGAGGCGCGCTCCGCTGTTTGCGGCTTCGCAGATTGCGTCGGCCAGCTCGCGGCTGCAGGTCGGCCGCACGACAGTCTCCACCATCGTCAGAACCGCGGAAGATCCGGGAAGGGCAACTGCCCCATATGGACATGCATGCGGCCAACCTCGGCGCAGCGATGGAGCGTCGGGAACACCTTTCCAGGATTCAGCAATCCTTGCGGGTCGAAGGCGCATTTCAGGTGCCGCTGATGGGTCAGGTCGGCTTCCCCGAACATTGCCGGCATTAGGTCACGCTTTTCGATCCCGACCCCGTGCTCTCCGGTCAGGACCCCGCCGACTGCAACGCAATGGCGCAATATGTCGTTGCCGAACGCTTCCGCGCGATCCAGCTCGCCCGGCATGTTCGCGTCGTAAAGGATGAGGGGGTGCAGGTTGCCGTCGCCGGCATGGAAGACATTGGCGACGCGGAGTCCATATCGGTCCGACAGCGTGTTGATATGGTCCAGCACCTCTGGCAGCCGACGCCGTGGAATGGTGCCGTCCATGCAGTAGTAATCCGGGGCAAGCCGCCCGACCGCGGGAAACGCGGATTTCCGACCGGCCCAGAAAGCGGCGCGTTCTGCCTCCGACTGCGAGACTGCGACCGAAACCGCCCCGCCGGCCCATGCGATCCGTTCCACGTCGCCGATGAGACCGTCGCATTCGCCGGCAGGTCCATCCAGTTCGACGATCAGCAGCGCCTCGACATCGAGCGGATAGCCCGCCTTTACGAATGCCTCCGCCGCGTGGATGGCCGGCCGGTCCATCATCTCCATGCCGGCCGGGATGATGCCTGCCGCGATCACGTCGGCGACACAGATCCCCGCGGCCTCCACAGAGGCGAATCCGATCAGCAGGGCGCGCGCGCTTTCGGGCCTGGGCAGGATTCGGACAGTGACCTCGGTCACGACGCCAAGCAAACCCTCCGATCCGACGACGACGCCCAGGAGGTCGAGCCCGCCGGCTTCGAGGTGCCGTCCGCCCAGGCGGACAACCTCACCGTCCATCAGCACCAGCTCAATGCCGAGCACGTTATTGGTGGTCAGTCCATATTTGAGGCAGTGCACGCCGCCGGAGTTTTCCGCGACATTCCCGCCGATCGAACAGGCGATCTGGCTCGACGGGTCGGGCGCATAATAGAAACCCTGGTCCTCGACAGCGCGCGTCACCGCAAGATTGGTGACGCCCGGCTGGACGAGCGCAATCCGGTCGGCATAGTCGATCTCGAGAATACGGTTGAACTTGGCCATGCCGACCAGGACTGCATCGCCCAGCGGCAGCGCCCCGCCCGACAGGCTGGTCCCGGATCCCCGGGGCACGACCTTCACCCCATGATCATGGCACCAGCGCAAAACGGCGGAGACCTGGCCGGTGGTTTCAGGCAAGACCACCACCAAGGGTAGCTGACGGTAAGCCGTCAGCCCATCGGTCTCATAGGGGCGCAGCCCGTCCGCATCGGCGATGACGGATTGGCCGGGGACGAGTGTCCGCAGGGCGGCAACGATTTCATCCCGATGGGCGAGCACCTGCGGATCGGGTTCGGGCATTGGAATCGACATTGGTATTCGACGCTCGTCCGTCCTATTCCGGCTGACGCGCGGTACGCCCGAAGAAGGCGCGCAACTCCGGCACGAGCTGCTCCGCATTGTCCATGCCTGGAAAATGACCGCCGCTGTCCATCACCCTATAGAGCGCGACATTGAAGCTGCGCTCCAACCAGCTCCTGGGCGGCGGGACGACAAGGTCGCCGGGCGCGAAAAGGAATCCGGCCGGCACCGTCGCTTTCCGGCCCGGCGCGATCGTCGTGACGTCTTGAAGGAAGAAGTAGAGCCACATCGGCGCAACCGCTCCGTTCAGCCAATAAAGCATCACGTTTGCGAGCAACTCGTCCATCCGGAACGGCGGGTCCTCGTGCGAGCCGGGGATCGTCCAGGCGTGGAATTTCTCGATCACCCAGGAGGCGAGGCCGATCGGCGAGTCTGTGTGTCCGTAGGCGAGCGATTGAGGCTTGGTGCCCTGGACCATTTGGTAGCCGCTTTCTGAGCGCATCACTCGGTCGGCCCGTTGCTGCCAAGACGCCTCCTCTTTGGTCAGAGGTGCCGCTTCGGTGATGGTCGGGACAAAGCCGGGGCTGGTGAGGAGAATCCCATCCAGTCGTTCCGGATAGTCCAGGGCCAGGAGGGCCGTCACTAGGCTTCCCCAATCGCTACCGTAGGCAACATATCGGTCGCATCCGAGCGTCTGCGTCATCAGCTTCCACCACAGACGCGCGATCTCGGCGGGTGAAATCGGGGCGCCGGGCGGCGGCGAGAAGCCGTATCCCGGCAGGCTTGGGATCACGACCGTGAATGCGTCCTCGATTCGCCCGCCATGCTTCTCGGGATGGGCCAGCTGGTCGATCAGATCGATGAATTCGAGGAACGAGCCAGGCCAGCCGTTCGTCATGACGAGCGGTAGTGGTTGTTCGCCCGAACCGGACTCGATGATGACGTGGATTTGCTGACCGTCGATTTCGACCATGCGTTGCGGGTAGGCATTGATGCGGGCTTCCCAACGGCGCCAGTCGAATTCGTGCAGCCAGTAGTCGCGTAGACGGCTGGCATAGGTGAGCGGCGTGCCGGTCTGCCAATCGGGCCCCGCCTGCTCCGTCGGCAGCCGGGTCCATTCCAGGCGCCGGCGCAAATCTGCTAACGTCTCGGCGCTGGCTTCGGCCCGAAAGGCGGTCCCTACCCGATCGATCGGAATCATGCGAGCTCAGCTTCGATTGCCGCCATGTAGCTGCGAAACATCTGCGGCTCCCTGGCTTTGCGCGGCGTATAAAAAGGCGACAGTGCTTTCAGCGCCCGCGACCAGGTGAGCCACGCAATCCGCAGAGCGACCCGCCGGGTCCGCCTGCGGGAGGCCTTAACCTGAGCCCTCGTTAAGTCCTGACGATCACGCATCAACAGCCGGTTGAGCACCATTCCAGTGAAATGAGCCATCTGGAAATAGTGAAAAAACATGCCGTAGACGCGCAGAAAATATCCTCCATGCACGGCATGATAGACGTCATGACAAACGGCCCGGTGCTCGTATTCCTCCATCAGGTGCCATTTCCATAGCTTGATCACCTCTGGCCGCGCACCTTCGAGCAGGTCTCCGATCTCGTCGAGCCAGATCAGGGCAGAGGGTGGCCCGAGTGTTTCGAAGCCCTCGCAATAGGCGCAGAGAAACGGGAGCGACTTAGTGCTCAGTAACTTCTTGAATTCTGCCTCGAACAGCAGTTCGAATTCCTTCACATCATAGCCGTTGTTCGGCAGGACAGCGTTGAACGCCCCATGCATGGCGTAATGGTTGGACTCCTGGCGGATGAAGGTCCTGACATCGGCCCGGATGCGCGCCGTCTGCGGATCGTCGTCCTTCAGCGTTCCCGCAGCCCGCGCCATGACCTGGTTGAGAAAACGCTCAAGCGGCGGAATCCAGAGCGAGCTGGCGTTCATCATCTGGGCAAATTCGGGCACCGCCGCCCAGTGGGCTGGCGTGCCGGAAAAGTCGATCGAAAGTCTACGAACTTTCATTGCAGTGGGCACCCCAACGGCCAATCTGACGGTACCCATTAAGGCCTTCCGATCGCACGCGCTCATCGTCCCGCGAGACTAAGTGCGCAGTGCAGAATTCTCCTATCAGCGGCATTGTCTCGGGATGCGAATTGAACCAGCAAAGCCGATCCAAACGGCGCCGTCCCGCAGACTTGTATGGTGGATCAGGAGAGCGCGTCGATGAGGGCAGCGGTATTTCGGGAAGTCGGCAGACCGCTTGAGATCGTCGACCGGGCCGACCTCACCCCCAGCGATCGTGAGGTGGTGTTAAAAGTCGGTCGGTGCGGAATTTGCGGCAGCGATCTTCATATGACGGAGCCGGGCGGCATGGCGCCGGATGCCGGCACAGTGATCGGGCATGAGATTGCCGGTGAGGTTGTCGCGGTCGGGCACGGCGTATCGAAGCTGAAGATCGGTGATCGCGTCGCGGCACTCCCCATCGTCGGTTGCGGCTCCTGCATCGCCTGCCTCTCCGGGGAACCGGCCTGGTGCGCAACGGGCTTGCGGTATCTTGGCGGCGGCTACGCCCAATACGCGCTCGCCGGCGAGGACGAATGCCTTGTGCTTCCGTCTGGCCTTTCGTTCACTGATGGAGCCCTCATCGAGCCGCTAGCCGTCGCCCTTCACGGTGTCCGGATGGCTCCTGGCCTGTCCGCGTCGAGCGTGAGAATCATTGGCGCAGGGCCGATCGGTCTCGCAGCCACCTACTGGGCTCGGCGTTTTGGGGCCTCTCGCATAGAGGTGGTCGAAACGAACCCGAAGCGCGCCGAGATGGCGATGACGATGGGCGCACACTTTGCCGGTCCACCCGACTCTACGGATCCCTTCGCCATGCCGAGACGGCAGCCGGATGCACCGGAATTTGTGTTCGAATGCGTGGGGAAGCCGGGACTCCTGGCTGCTGCGGTCTCGCATGTCCGACCGCGGGGCACCGTCGTTTCACTCGGATTCTGCATGAGAGCGGAGCAGTTTGTTGCCGCCCTCGCGGCCATGCGCGAGGCGACGATCAAATTCCCCGTCCTCTACACGATCGACGATTACCGGGCCTCCATTGACGCGTTGAGCTCTGGTGCTGTCGAGCCGCGCCAGATGGTGACGGATGTCGTGGGGCTGGATCTATTGCCTGAGCGGTTCGAGAGCCTGCGCAAGCCAAGCCATCACTGCAAGGTGATGATCGATCCCTGGGCGGATGCTGCCGTGTGAGCCGGTAAACGGCTTGCTTCCCTAGCTGATGCCGTAGGTTGTTTGGCTGCTGCCGATTACGGTCCAGAAAATGCTTCTCTCGTCTGAGCAGACTAAAGACGGTTAGCGGTGATGCCGTATCAAAGTTCGCATGTGGCGATAGTCTGGGCGTCCAGCGAACCCAGCCGCCCGCCTGACTTGACCGGCTTCAGCTGAGCCGGTCTCACCGCGTCGGGCACCAGTTCCCCGGTGCCCGGCACAACGCCAATTCTGGCGTTTCCTCCCCGCCTTGCCTCGCCGCGCCCGGTTTGCCGGGTTCGGCGAGGCCCTTCTCATAGCGGGCTGGCCGCTCTGGGCGGACGGGATGAGGGTCAGCGGCGTCCGGTCTGCCTTAGCAAAATAGGCTGTTGCTGTGCGCGATCGGCCGCGCGGAAATAGATCGCGACAGCCCGTTTGAATCGGTCGATCGTCTTCTCGGTCAAGCCCGCCACATTGATCCGGCCAGCCTCCGTCAGATAGATGCCCTGCCGCTCGCGCAGGTCCACGACATGCTCGGGCTGCAACTGCAGCAAGGAGAAGAGACCGCGCTGCCCGGCAAGGGGCGCGAATCGCGGCGTCCCTCGGGCGAGCGCAGTTCTGATCTCGGCTACACGGTGCCGCATCACGGCCAGCTCTGCCTCCCAGTCGCGAATGAGGGCTTCGGACGCGAGCACCGTTCTCACAATGGCGGCGCCATGCGCCGGCGGCATCGACCAACTGGCGCGCGCTAGGGCGAGAAGGTTGGATCGTACCGTGGCAGCGGCGGCCTGCGTCCCGCCCAGGGCAAAGAGAGCCCCCGTTCGCTCACGATAAAGCCCGAAGTTTTTGTCGCACGAATAAGCCACCAGGGCCTCTCCGACGCGGTTGCAGACAATCCGCAACCCTTGCGCATCATCCTCGAGACCAGTGCCGAAGCCCTGATGCGCCATGTCGAAAAGCGGCACGAGACCGCGTTCGGCCATGAGATCGGCCAGTGCTGTCCATTCCGCCGGCCGAAGATCGGCGCCCGTGGGATTGTGACAGCAGCCCTGCAGCACGACCACGTCGCCGGCACGCGCGAAACTAAGGGCGGACATCATTTTGTCGTACCTGACTGTCTGCTCAGCCCGGTCGAAATAATCGAACGTCATGGTCTTGAGGCCAGCGGCGGCCATGATCGGCCAGTGATTGGGCCAGCCTGGCGCGCCGATCCAAACCTGCGCATCCGCTTTGGCGTCTGCAATCAATTCCGCTGCCAACCGCAAGCCGCCCGTTCCCCCGGGGGTCTGCACGCCGATGAGCAGGCGCGAATGCGCGAGCTTACCGAAGACGATGGGCTTCAGCCGCTCGATGAATTCCTCGTCACCCGCGAGCCCAAGATAGCCCTTGCTGTCCTGGTTCTCGAGCAGGCTGCGCTCGGCTTCCCGCACGGCGCGAAAAACAGGGGTAGCCCCGGTCTCGTCACGGTAGACACCAACCCCAAGATCGAGCTTCTTCGTACGTATATCGGCCTGATGCAGGGCCATCAGGGACAGATGCCCATCCGCCGGCCTGGCCTCCAGCCCCCGAAACAGCGGGAAAGGCCGCAATGCGACGGAGGGCGGTCGCGGAATCAAGCACGCCTCCTCAGCAAGGCGCGGCAATGAAAGAGGCTTCCACGCACCGTAGGGCTCGCGCCTCCAGTCGCTGCTGGGTCCAGCATGCGCTGCGCTTCTGTTGATGTCATCGGGTCCTCATCGACGCCTGATCGTCCGACGCTTCGTCGTCGCCGAGACTTGGCCCCGCGTCCCACGTATCGCCGTGGGAATAATCGTCCGGCGGGACTACCGGGCTTGTTCGGCATCCGGTCTGCTGGGGCGAATATTGCGCGGACCCCAAAACGCGCGCATCTCTCGTATCTGCCCGGCGGTGTCGAAGAGGAAGGTGTCGATCACCGCGATCTCCTGTCCTTCGCCCATGTCGACGCGGAAAGGGAAAGCGACGGCGGCGTCTGCAATCCGAATTTCACCGTCGAGCGCGAGCGAGGACTGCCCGTCTTTGAACTGCTCGTAAAATGCGCGGATGTTTCCCTTTCCCCGGACGGGAGAGCTGCCGACCGGATCCTCGAGCACGGCGTCCTGCGCGAACAACGCAAGAAGCGTGTCGTAGTCGCGCGCATTGAAGGCGGCGATATAACGCCGGATGAGACCGTGGATGTCATCTGGGTCCATTGCAGCCCTCCTGATGATCAGGGCGGATTGAGCCGCAACCGATGAGCGGCGCGCCGCAGAGCTTCGTCACAAGTCGAATAATTTCCGGATTGCCGCGCGGCGCGCCGCCACCACGCTGCGGCGTTCGGCGGTGGTCACGTGCGGCGTCTCGGGGTGAAGATGCGCCTCCAGGTCGCCCAGCGCGACCTTCTTGACCAGAGGCGTTGGCGAAATATCGGTCCTCACCCAGCGCCATGCCGCAGCCCCTCTGGGATTGCCAACGGCATCCAGCCAGTTCGGCACGCCCGGATCCTCCAGCGACAGGACCAGCCGGACCTTCCCATCGGGATCGACGAGCGCCTGATGCTCGTTCAAGGAGCTTTGGTGGTCCATGTAATCCAGGGTCTGGTAGCACAGGTCCGCAAGCTGGATGCTCCAGTACTTGGACGTCCGCGGCACGTCGGTTTCGATCACCAGAGCCTCCTCGGGACCGATGTCGTAGACCATGAACAGGTATCTGGCATGCTGAATGCCGCCCAATGCGCGTTCCCGCCCTTCCCAGAACGCGTTGAAGCCTGCCTCCGCCACCACCTGATCGTTGCGCCCGCTCCAGTGCTTCGTCGAGGTGCGGATGAAGTCGCCAACCCGATCGAGCCGCGCATCGAGATCCGTCTCGGCTACATGCGCCGGTGCATCGGCGGGAGGGTCGACCGGATCGATCTCGACCGCCGTCGGGCGGTCATTCGTCCAGTCATAGAGGGCGTCGCGCAGGACGACCATGCAGTTGTGCTCGTCCGGGTTGAGCTGGATCCAGTTGCCTTCGTGTGGTTCGGGCGAAAGGACGATTTCGAAGGATCCATCCGCGCGAACGTCAAGATCGGCCAAGTCCCAGACGCCGATCGTGCGAAACTGCGGATGGCCCCAGAATTCGGACTGCAGATGGAATTCCGTCCACCGGTGCGTGCCGAGCCGGCCCTTGATCCGATATGTGTAGGCGCCGTCGACGAAGGTGTGCCGATAAAAGAAATCGGGACAGCAGAGACCCCATGTGGCTGCCATCGGGTGATGGAACATATCCTTGGAGAAATAGGGTGACAGGTGGCGTGGCGCCACGAATAGGTTGAAGCCGACATGCTCCATAGTCAGGACCTGGAACAGGGCTCGTCCGCATTCCAGGTCCGACTTCGCCCAGGCCGAGCCGAGCCAGTGGGCGCGGGCCTCATCGAGGACCCTGAGGTAGCGCTGCCACGCCGATTGCGAGTTCAGGGTGACCGCATCGTTGACTTTGCAGAAGTCCATGATTGCCCTATCGCCGACATTGACTGTTCTCAATCGCGCGACAGCCGCGGGCACGCCTCGTCTTGCCAGACGATGTTGCCAGAGGCGGCAGCTCCCGACCTCCAGCGCGGCGCCCAAATGGCTGCTGAGGCCTGAGTGCAGCGGGCAGTTCAATTAGTGATAGTAGTTCGCCAGCCTCTTTGCCGCGCACCAACCTGCATCCAGGCGCCGGACGCGCGCTGACACGAGTAAGCCAACCGTTTCCCCGTTCTTTCTAGTCGGCGGTGGTTTGCCCGGAGAGGATTTGTAACTGCTGCCCTCTAAGGGCAGCTACACCTCCGATTTCTACAAGCGCTTAGCTGGTCTTTCCCCCGCCGTTTCCCCGGGCGCGAGCGACGATTTTGCTCCGACAGAAGTCTGCGACCTCTGCCCTCTGAGGGCCACTACACTTTCAGTTGCAGCAAGCGCTTAGCTTCCTGTTTCCCGCAAAGCTTCCCCGCTGCCGCAGGCGGAGCCGATATTAGTTTACTGGTGACGTTCTCGAACTCGCTAGGCCTGCATGGGCCCAGCATGGGCATGCTTGATTGACTGAGCCGCGAGTGATCGAGATGCGCGAGAACCTCTTCATGGGTTCAAAATAGGGCGAGGCGAATTGGGAGAGCCTGGAATGAGCGACGCGGTATTGGGTGACGGCGGCAGTCCGAAGGACGAGGTGGTGTCGCAGTTGAGATGGCTAACAACGGCCGATATCGCTGCGATTTTCGGTGTCAGCCAGCAGACGATCCACAATCATCTTACGAACAATCCGGAGAGCCTGCCTCCGGTTACGACGATTCCCGGCTGGCGGGGGCCTCGCTGGTCGATCAAGGTTGTTCGTGACTGGCAGGCTCTTTATGACCCTCCCACGGTTAGCCTGCCACCACGTCGGGTGGGTAGGCCGCGAAAGGCGGAGGCCATTGCCCGCCGCAGACTTGAAAGCTTAATCGAAGCCGGCTGATCAGAGTCGCAAGCGTTGTCCGAGCGCCACCGAACGAAGCCGTTACTTGCGAATCGGTTGTGTGGGATGGCAACTGTTTCGGAGGAAATGAACGGTAAGAAATGGGAAATCCAGGGAGATTTTTGGCCTTAGATATCTGTGACAAAATGTGCCAAGCGGCGTCGTAAATGGTGGTAAATCGAGGTAGATCCAGGTAGAAAAAGTTCGAGTGATTTCAAAATGATGTCTCGTAAACTGTTGGATTATAAGGGTATTATAACGGATTCCCAAGCTTACGACGAGGGTTCGATTCCCTTCACCCGCTCCAATGATTTCAACGCGTATCGTCCGGATGCCCATTCGGCGGGTTGTCGGTCTCGACTGATGCGGGCGGACAGTTTGTCCAGCGATAGGGTGGACCAGGGCTCCATGTGATTCTGACGCCGCCGTCATGATAGGCGTTCGGATTCTGTACCTCGGCTATCTGGCGTGCGTTGGTGCAGGCCGCGAGGCTGAGAGCAAGAAGCGAGACGGCCGTTGCCGTCTCCCACAACGATCTGCATCCGGATTCGTGTTTCTGCATCGTGCGCATTTTACCTCCCAGGGCCAGCCTCGCCGTGGCAGCCTTGCCGTGGATCGCAGTCAGTGCCGCACCCTAAGGCCTACCGTTATCCCTGTCTGGAATGTTCGGCGCCAAATCGCACGCCGTGCGCATTCCCGACGCCTTGTCGAGACAGGACGTGCCATGCATTATTGCATTGCAGCAAAAATGTGCTGGTCGCTGGGCCGATGACAGGAAGAGGGACTCGATAGCCATCCGCTCGAATGCCGTTGAGAGTGATGGACCTGCGCGCCGCGCGGTGCGTCCGCAGGAGATCGTGCGCGTGCGGCGCCAGTATAACCAGTGGGTAGCCGACCAGACGCTGGAGGATTATGCACTGCGCTTCACCGCCGACAGCGCCCGGCGGTGGTCGTCGTTTCGGGTCGGCAGCACGGCGTTCGGGGCGATTTCCTTCCTGGCCTGCGAAGCGATCGGCGGCACGATCACGCTGACCTTCGGCTTCAACAACGCCATGCTGGCGATCCTGGCGGTCGGAATCCTGATTTTCCTGACCAGCCTGCCGATCGGCTATTACGCTGCCAAGGCCGGCGTCGACATGGATCTGCTGACCCGCGGCGCTGGCTTCGGCTATATTGGCTCGACCGTCACCTCGCTGATCTATGCCTCCTTCACCTTCATCCTGTTCGCGGTGGAGGCGACGATCACCTCGCAGGCGCTGGTGATGGTGCTGGGCATTCCCATCGCCTATGCCCATCTGGTCAGCGCCCTGATGGTGTTGCCGATCGCGGCGCTGGGAATCCGGGTGATCTCCAAGGTCCAGCTCTGGACCCAGCCGGTCTGGCTGATCCTGCAATTCGCGCCGCTCGCCTATCTGCTGCTCTCCGGTCACGACACCTTCCACGACTGGACGCGGTTCGCCGGGCTGGAGGGCGACCATGACGGGTTCGACCTGTTGTCCTTCGGCATGGCCTGCACCATCCTGCTGTCGCTGCTGCCGCAGATCGGCGAGCAGGTGGATTACCTCCGCTTCCTGCCCGACCGCCGGCGGGTCAACAAGGCCGGCTGGTGGGGGGCCATGCTGCTCTCCGGCCCCGGCTGGGTACTGATCGGCGGGGCCAAGCTGGCGGCGGGCTCGTTCCTCACCTTCATCGCGCTCAATCACGGCGTCCTGTCGGACCGCGCCAGCCAGCCGCCGGAGCTTTACCGCATCGCCTTTACAGAGCTGTTCCACTCCAACTGGGTGGCGCTGGCGCTGACCGGTATCTTCGTTGTCACCTGCCAGATGAAGATCAACGTCACCAACGCCTATGCCGGGTCGATCGCCTGGTCGAACTTCTTCTCACGCCTGACCCACAGCCATCCGGGGCGCGTCGTCTGGCTGGTCTTCAATGTCGTACTGGCGCTGACATTGATGGAGCTTGGCATCTTCAAGTTCCTGGAGGGGATTCTCGGGCTCTATTCCAACCTGGCGGTGGCCTGGATCGGCGCGCTGTCTGCCGACCTCGTGGTTAATAAGCCGCTGGGCTTGAGTCCCAAGGAGATCGAATTCCGCCGCGCTCATCTCTACGACATCAACCCGGTCGGGATCGGCGCGATGGCGGTGTCGATGGCGATGTCCAGCATGGCCCATTTCGGCCTGTTCGGGCCCGCTGCGGCGGCGCTGGCGCCGCTGATCGGGTTCGTGGTGGCGTTCCTGACCGCGCCCGCGATCGCCTGGGCGACCGAAGGCCGCTACTACATCGCACGCCCGGCCGATTGGTTCGCGCCGGATATCCCTGTGCGCTGCTC
>Ga0105237_10006392_pt1 | contig 13077 bp, 12 predicted proteins | sample KBSC24metaG_FD_81520 | JGI IMG/M metagenome (GOLD analysis project Ga0105237, IMG submission 81520) | Corn rhizosphere microbial communities from Kellogg Biological Station, Michigan, USA - KBS C2-4 metaG | ecosystem: Host-associated > Plants > Roots > Rhizosphere > Soil | place: Michigan, USA...
AAAACTCTTCCGAAACCGTGTCCATTGAGGTAGATTATTTCTACCTCAATGGCTGAACGAAAAAACGGCTTCATACGTTGGACACAGCAGCAGCAATAACCCGTCACGAAAAACTAAAGAGTTCTCAAGCCGGAACTCTATGGCGGACTGCGGCCATCGCGCGAAACGCTTTCCGAGAAGCCGTACGTGACCGCGTGCTTTACAACCTCGTTCTGTTTGTACTACTGCTCACGCTGGTTGCGATCTTCATCGGCGAACTCTCGGGTGGCCAGGAACGCAAAATCATCGTCGACCTCGGACTCAGCACGATGCTGTTGTTCGGGGTTTTTATTTCGATATTCGTCGGCGTCGGTCTGGTTTACAAAGAGATCGAACGACGCACCATCTATGCAATCTTTTCAAAGCCCGTCAGCCGCGGAGAGTTTCTGATTGGGAAGTATTTAGGATTGTGTTTGACTCTGCTGGTCAACGTAGTCGTGATGGGAGCCGGTGTTTCGTTAGCGCTGCTTTACGTTGGCGGCCGCGGTGAAACACTCGCGCTGACCATCTGGCCGGCAATCGTTCTGCTCTACATCGAGCTGATGATCATCACGAGCGTCGCTCTGCTCTTCTCCTCGTTTTCATCCCCTGCTCTCTCAGCGTTGTTGACTTTCCTGGTTTTTACGATCGGACACTTCAGCAGCGACCTCAAGACTCTCGCGGGTTCGATGGAAAGCACTGTCGCGCGCTGGTTATTCGTCGGGCTCTACTATCTGCTACCCAATCTGAGTAACTTCAGCTACATCACACCAGCGGCTCATGGACAGACGCCCACCTTCGCGAATGTTCTGCTGGCGCTGGCGTATGCAGCCGTTTACATCGCCATCATCATGGCGGCTGCCACTCTTGTTCTGAGTAAGCGCAACTTCAAATAGCTGTTATGTCAGTTGATCTTCAGCAGCGCTCACCCAAAAAGCACCAGTTGATGTTGATGGCGATGATCTTTGTCGGACTCGCCGGCGTCGTCGTGCTTTCGAAGTCGATCGATGCACGTCGTCCGCCGCTCGATCTCGCGGTTGAAGAAGAACGGCTCTACGTCAATGGCAACACTGCCAGGAGACTGTCGCTGGGGTTCAATGGTCTGATCGCGGATTGGTATTGGATGAGATCGTTGCAATACGTCGGGCGAAAGGTTTTGACTCTGCGTGAGCAAGCGATGCTGGATAGGCTTGGAAGTGCAAACTTGAAACTATTGCCGGCTCTTCTGGACACAGCAACAACACTCGATCCGCAGTTCATCGAACCTTATGAGTATGCCGCAATCGTGCTGCCTGGATCGGATGTTGATGCTGCGATTCGTCTCGCTAAGAAAGGCATCGCCGCCAACCCTTCTTCGTGGAGACTGTATCACCACCTTGGCTACATCTACTGGCAACGAGGCGACCTGGCGACTGCCGCGGAAACGTATAGTGCGGGTGGACAAATTCATGGAGCGCCCGCGTGGATGACGGCAATGAAGGCGAAGATGTTGGCGGATGGCGGCGGTCGAGCAACCGCACGCGAGATCTACAGCAGAATGTACGAGGGGACGACAGACAAGAAGGTGCAGGAGATGGCCCAGCTCCGTTTACTCCAGCTCGATGCTTTCGATCAGATCGATATTTTGAAAAAGTTACTCGACACCTTTAAATCGCGTACCGGCCGCTGTCCGGCAAGCTGGAAAGAGCTTGAACCGATTTTTAGAGCTGCTCGTGTGCGTACGGCCGCTTCAGGCGCGCCGCTCGATCCATCCGGCACTCCCTACGAATTCAAGGCGACGAACTGCGATGTTGGAGTGAATTACGACTCGAAGATCCCTGTGAAGTAGGTTCTCGACTATGCCCATCGTCGAAATTCATGATCTGACAAAAGACTACGAAGTCGGTTTTTTTCGTAAGCGGAAGGTGCGCGCGCTCGACGGTCTTTCCTTGTCGGTAAATGCGAATGAGATCTTTGGCTTTCTTGGAGCGAATGGCGCCGGGAAGACCACGACGCTGAAACTCCTCATGCGCCTCATCTTTCCGAGTAGTGGAAGCGCACGCATACTGGGCCACGACATCAACGACGTCCGTATGCATCACCGAATCGGGTACGTGCCTGAGAATCCGTATTTCTACGATTACCTCACTGCGCGCGAGCTGCTTGAATACTGCGGACAGATCTTTGGACAGGATGCTTCCGATCGTAAAAAACGTGCTGCAACGCTACTTTCACGCGTGCGGCTCGAGGAAAAGAAGTGGGACACGCAACTGCGGAAGTTTTCAAAGGGTATGTTGCAGCGGGTGGCATTGGCCCAGTCGCTGATTAACGATCCGGAGGTTGTGTTTCTCGACGAGCCGATGAGTGGGTTGGATCCGGTCGGTCGTCGAGAAGTGCGCGACTTGATCGCGGCGTTGCGCGACGAAGGTAAAACCGTGTTCATGTGTTCTCACATTCTGTCGGACATCGAGGTGCTTTGCGATCGCGTCGCGATTTTGAAGCGCGGGCAGCTTGCGCAGGTTGGATATCTCGACGAGCTGCGCCGCGCGAATGAAGGTCCGAATCGGATGGAAGTGATGGCGACGGGCACGGATGCCGAGACTCTGAAGCAGCAGCTTCCGGAAACCGAGATCGCTCCGACACCACGTGGGCTAAGGATCGAGATAGCTTCGGAAGATGAGATCGATCGTGTGTTGACGGGATTGAGGAAAGTCGGTGGGAAGGTTGTTTCAGTTCAGCCGGTGAAGCAGTCGCTGGAAGAGCTGTTCTTGTAGATCAAACCATTGGTCTATTCTTTCAACTTAAACCCCACGACATCCATCTTGATATTCGCGCGTGCATCCGTGTCTTTCATTCCATCCAACGTCACGTTCACCGGCAACGTCTTGTTCGGCGCGAGTTCCGGTTGACGCGTCGGAATCACAAGAACAGTCCGCTGCTTCACAGCCTTTCCTTCGTAATCAACCACAGCCGCGCGAATCTCGAGCCCCGACAACGTCTTCCCTGTAACATTTCGCACCGTCGTCGAAAGCGTCATCACGATATCGCCGAGCGCGCGCTTTGCCTCCGTCGCTTCCGGATCGTCAAGCACGATTTTCGACTTGTACTCCTCAAACTGCGGTGAGCCCTCACGAATCGCACCCTGTAGCGTCGGCTCCGCGGTGGTCCCACCGCCGCTTGCACGCATCAGCACGTAAAAGAAGATCGCGATCACAAGAGCCGCCGCGATGGCCACAACGATGACGAGCGTTCGATTAGTTTCGGTTCCTTCAGCCCGATCTGGAACAGCCATAGTGGGACAAATTGTAAGGACGTAGGGTGGGTTTTGCAATTCTGCCGCAGATTTTCGCAGATGAACGCAGATCACATCTGCGTTCATCTGCGAAAATCTGCGGCTTAAATGAGAAGCTGCGCAATCATCGCTTCGAGTTCATTGAAATTAATTGGCTTCGTGATATAGCAGTTGCACCCCGCGCGGATCGCTTCAGATTGGAAGTCGGAGGTGTCGTGTGCGGACACCGCGATGATGGGCGTACGCTCACAAGCCGGAATTTTACGGATGAGACGTGTGGCAGCCAAACCATCAATCACCGGCAGGCTGAGGTCCATCAGGATGAGGTGCGGACATTCGGCCTTAGCGAGTCTAACGGCCTCCTCTCCGTTCATCGCTTCCACGACGCGATACCCAGTTATTTCGAGCAGGCGCCGCATCATGAAGCGATTGTCTTCCGTGTCTTCGACCAGTAACACGGTCAATGACTTATCCTGATCTTCCACCTCTTCACACCTTCCGAACCCCCGAAAATGGGCTCCAAGTTGTTGATTTTACTGTATGACTAGAATACGCGCGCCATTTTTGGTACCATCCCGCATTGAAACGCAACACAAAAGGATCTTAGGTCAGAGTTTAATTCATACACTCGTACTGGCCGTGAGGTTCCCCTCCCCTAGGGCCCCTTAATTAGAACCGGAGAGAGATTCGCATACGATGAAGACTGCTACGTCGAGGCCAGAAGAGACGGAACGACTCCAGGACCTCGGGCGAGCTTCAATGCAAATTGTCCATGACCTCAAGAATCAACTTAATGGTCTCAAACTCTATGCCACGTTCCTGCGACGCAGGATCGAGAAGAGCGAACGACCTGAAGACGAGCAGGAAACTGTCGGCAAGTTGATCAACGGGCTCGATCGCGCGGCTGAGGATTTGTCGCTGATTGTGCGATACGGGCAGCCGGTGGAGTTGAAAAAACAGCCGGGATTTGAAGTTGACAAAGTATTGAGTTCGGTTTGTTCGAGTGTGGACGAGACGAATTCGAAGTTAGTTTGGAAATCGGATTCAGATGCTGTTCAGGGAAGTGTCGATCACTTCAAGCTCACGGATGCTTTGAAGTGGCTCTGCATGGGAGCAGTGAAACACCGTCAAACCGACAACGACGGAGCCGGCGCGATTACGGTGACGACGAAGCGCGCCGATGATGGAGCGGTGATCGAGTGGACCGGCTTGCGTGAATTGGACCGCGATCCGTTTCGTTCATTCGCCGGCAGCGACGAGGTGAGACTCGCACTGGCGGCAAAGATCGTCGAGGCCCACGGCGGGTCGGCAAAATTTACGGATAAGAAGTTTGTGGTAGAGCTTCCGCTCAATTGAAACAGGAGTAAGACAGATGCCCCAAAGCGCAGCGACTACGAGGGAGGAGAAAAAGGTGGAGAACAAAGAAGTGCGGATTCTTGTGGTAGATGACGAACCAACGATGGCCGATTCTTTGCGGCAAAACTTCGTTGAGGAGGGATACTCGGTCGACACCGCCGCGACCGGAGCGGCCGCCATCGAGTTGTTCGATCAGGGCGGACATCATCTATCGATCTGCGATTTGCAACTGCCGGACATGGATGGTCTTGAAGTACTGCGTCACATGAAAGACGCGCGACCGACCACGGAAGTCATCGTTGTCACTGGTTACGGTTCAGTGCAAAAAGCTGTCGAGGCAACGAAGGCGGGTGCTTTCTATTTCGTCGAGAAACCGTTTGACTTCGAAGAGCTGCAACCGCTGGTTGAAAAGGCGCTCGAGCGGCGCGAGCTTGTCGCAGAGACTGCGAACATGAGACGCCAGCTCTCCACGCGCGCAGAATATTTCAACATCATCGGCGCATCGAAGCCGATGCAGCAGATCTACGAGACTATCGAATCAGTTGCGAAGTCTGACGCGAACGTCCTCATCGTCGGCGAATCAGGAACGGGCAAAGAACTGATTGCCAACGCGATTCACTACCAGTCGCTGCGTTCGAAGAAACCGTTTATCAAAGTGAACTGCGCGGCGCTGCCGAAAGAGCTGATCGAATCGGAACTGTTTGGTCACACCAAGGGCGCATTCACCGGCGCGCATGCAGACAAAGAAGGCCTGGTCCAACATGCTGCCGGCGGTTCGTTGATGCTGGATGAAATTGCAGAGATGCCGATCGAGTTGCAGCCGAAGCTGCTGCGAGTCTTGCAGGAACGGAGTTATCGGAAGATCGGATCGGAAAAGACTTACGCGGTCGATTTTCGACTCGTGTGTTCCACCAACCGTCCACCGGCGGATGCGATACGCGATGGATTGCTGCGTGACGACCTCTTTTATCGCATCTCGACGATCACGATTCACGTTCCGCCGTTGCGCGAACGCAATGAAGACATTCAACTCCTCACCGAGCACTTCCTGCATATGTACGCGCAGAAGTATGAGCGGCCGATCACCGGCGTTTCGCAGGCTGCGTATCAGCGGCTGTTTGGTCACGCCTGGCCGGGCAATGTGCGTGAACTGCAAAACGTGATCGAGCGCGCAGTGTTACTCGCGAAAGACAAACAGATCGAGCCGATCGACCTGCCTTTTGATAACGGATCGCTTCCGGAGGGCACGGCGTCTAATGTGACGTGGGACGTTCCGCCAAACATGACACTCGAAGATATCGAGCGACTTGTGATAGAAAGGACGTTGCAGCGTACAGGGGGGAATAAGCAGGCAGCCGCGAATCTGTTAGGCATCTACAGGCCGCGGCTTTACAGCAAAATCCGAAAATACAACATCGACGTTCCGTCGCTGGTTTCAGTTTGAGATTTATGCCGCAGATGAACGCGGATAACGCAGATCAGATCTGCGTCATCCGCGTCATCTGCGGATCAGAATCAACCTTAGATGTCGAATCCCCCACCGACTCTCCCTACCCAGACACGCCTGCGTGGTGTTGATGCGCTTCGCGGCATCGCGGCTTTGGGCGTCGTCTTCTACCACGCCGTCGACCAGGGCAAGAACGTCCTTCCAAACAACATCTTCGACTACCCGATTCGCCTGGTCCAGATTGCGAGCTCTTTCGGATACATCGGAGTCTTTCTCTTCTTCGTAATCTCAGGATTCTGCATTCACCTGCAATGGGCCAAGTCGCAAGCAGCCGGAACCAAGCCGGAAATTCGCTTCGGTCCATTCTGGAAAAGACGAATTCGCAGGCTCTATCCGCCATACGTAATCGCGCTTTTGCTTTACCTGTTGCTGACCGCATCGACCCTCGGACTCGACGTCACACACTTTCTCTTCTACGACATCGGCATGCATCTGCTGATGCTGCACAACCTCGATCCGCATACGTGTTACACGATCAACGGCGTGTTTTGGACGCTCGCGATTGAAGAGCAACTCTATCTCGCGTACTTCCTTTTGCTCTTCGTGCGCGTTCGCTGGGGTTGGGGAGTAACGCTCGCCGTCTGCCTTTTGGCGCGTCTCGCGTGGATGGGTTTTAGTCACGTCGTCTGGCTCAAGACGGGCGTCGGGATACCTGTTCCCGAGTCGGCCGCTGTGCACTGGTTTACGTGGGCGCTCGGCGCGATGGGTGTGGAAGTAATGTGTGGGTTGATTAGTCTGCGCGGCTGGTCACGCGATCTGCGACTCGCGACGGTGCTGATTGTCGGCGCGTCGGCGTTGTCGTCTTACCTGCCGTTCATTTCGAAAGACACGATCCTGCACAATTCCGGTTGGTTTGTGATGCACCCGATGTGGGGGCTCGGGTTCTTTATCGTTGTGAACCGGATGGTGCTCGCCGAAAGTAGCTGGCTGCGTCGCGGGAAGCTGCCGTCGAAGGTTTCGTTATTTGCGACGATGGGTATCTTTTCGTATTCGCTCTATCTGACGCACGAGTTGGTCATCATGCAGTCGTGGCGTTGGACTAATTCTTCGTGGTTGCAGGTGCTGAACGTGTTTCTGATAACCGTTCCCGCTACGATTCTCTTCGCGTGGCTTTTCTTCTGGTTTTGTGAGAAGCCGTTCATGGTGAGGCGCGCGCCTTCTGCGCCGGTGGAGTCCGTGCCTGCTTTGACCGTGCAAGCAAGCACCGCCGGGGCCGCCGGGGATTAATAGGTCCTATAAGTCGTATAAGTCCTATAGGACCTATTTGTCTCCTAGTTTCCCTCAGCCGCTTCCTTTAACTGCGCGATGTCCAGTTTCTTCATCTGCATCACGGCCTTCATCACTCGTTCGCTTCGCTCACTATCGCCCAGCAGCAGCTCCATTAAAAAGTTCGGAACGATCTGCCACGACAAACCAAACTTGTCTTTGAGCCAGCCGCATTCAACCTGCTGACCACCTTCGGAAAGTTTCTCCCAGAAGTAGTCGATCTCCTCCTGCGTTTCGCAATGGACCACGAGCGAGATGGCTTCAGTGAATTTGAATGTTGGTCCGCCATTCAACGCGGTGAACCTCTGACCGTCGAGCTCAAATTCGATAGTCATCACGGTGCCCTTCGGACCTCCGCTTTCACCATAATGCGAAACACCTACGACTCTCGAGTTCTTGAACACGGAGATGTAAAAATTGACCGCCTCCTCCGCATTTTTATCAAACCAAAGAAACGTCGTGATCTTCTGGGGAACAGGTTCGGTGCGAGCCGGATTCGTTGCTGACATAACTAGAATCTCCTTTTATCGTTGCCTTTTAATTATGGTCGGGCGTGCCCTCCACTGGTTAATCGTTCAGGGAGTCGCAGGATCGACAGGTTGGCGGAATTTTTTTCGGAAAGTTTGTCGCGCGTCGCTGGTTTAGCTAAACTTCCCGCGCATCACCGCTTTCCCAATATCACTCGAACGGTCCAACGGAGGAATTTCTTCACGTGGGTTTCATACAACTGCTCGCACTCGTATCTCTGCTTATTCAGGCAACCGCTTTCACATCACAAGATCCGGCGCGTCCAGCACCACAAGCGCAGCCGCAAGCTTCGCCTTCGCCCACGCCAACGCCACTGCCTCCGCCAACCGTCAAGATCGACGCTTACCGCGCCGCTGCCGGGCGCATCATCGGCGCCGCAATAACCAGCGACCGTGCTTACACTCGACTCGCGCATCTCACAGACCACATCGGCAACCGTCTCAGCGGCTCAAAAAGTTTGGAGCGTGCGATCGAGTGGGCGATTTCAGAAATGAAGCGTGACGGCCTGGAGAACGTGCGCGGCGAGAAAGTGATGGTCCCACACTGGGTGCGCGGCGAGGAGAGTCTCGAAATGCTGACGCCGGCTTCGCAAAAGTTGACGATGCTCGGTTTGGGCAACAGCATCGGCACACCGGCTGAAGGCATCACTGCTGAAGCAGTCGTCGTGCGCAACTTTGGCGAACTCGACAAGCTCGGCGAGGGCGCGCGTGGAAAGATCGTTGTCTATAACGCGCCGTTTACGAACTACGGAGCGACTGTTCTCTATCGTTTGCAGGGCGCGTCGAGGGCAGCGCGATACGGCGCCGTTGCAGCGCTCGTACGCTCGATCACGCCCGTTAGTCTTCAGACCCCGCATACCGGAGCGATGCAGTACGACCCCGCACAACCCAAGATTCCCGTGGCCGCGATCACGATCGAAGCAGCCGAGCTGTTGCAGCGTATGAACGACCGCGGAGATCATCCAACGCTGAAGTTAAAGATGGACGCGAAGTTCCTGCCCGATGCTGAGTCGGCCAACGTGATCGCGGAACTGAAAGGATCAGAAAAGCCTGACGAGATTGTGCTGATCAGCGGTCATTATGATTCGTGGGACGTGGGCCAGGGCGCACATGACGACGGCGGTAGTTGCATCGTCGTGTGGGAAGCGGTGAGATTGCTCAAAGAGCTCGGGCTGCGGCCGCGACGCACGATCCGCGTGGTGCTTTACACGAACGAAGAAAACGGATTGCGCGGCGGCAATGCGTATCGCGACGCACATCGCGAAGAGCTCGCGAAACATGTTCTGGCGATTGAAGCGGATTCCGGTGTCTATCGACCGGAAGGCTTCGGCCTTGTTGCGACAGCTCCCTTGCAAGTTCGTGCAAACCTGGAGGAGATCGCAAAGTTACTTTCGGGTATCGGCGCGGATCGTATCGCGGCTTCAGGCGGCGGGGCGGATATTGGACCAATCATGCGAGACGGAGTCGTCGGTGCGAGTTTGGACGTGGAAGGCTCGCACTATTTCGACATCCACCACACGCCCGCCGACACGCTCGACAAAATCAACCCACAGGACCTCGCGCTCTGCGTCGCCACAGTGGCGGTGATGGCCTACGTCGTCGCCGATATGTAAGCCACAAAAAGGCACAAAAGACACAAAAAGTAAGAACCAAACTTTTGTGTTTTTTTGTGCCTTTTTGTGGCTAATCTAATTGGTACGTGGCGACGCTCGTGGGTGTTTCGAAGCAACGCACTTTGTAGATCTGCACGCGGTCATCGCCGACGCGCCTCGCCACGCGTTCCAGGACGTACTTCGCGAGGTTCTCGGCTGAGGGTTGTAATTCATCAAACGGCGGCAGCTCGTTGATGTTTCGATGATCGAGGTACGTCACAACCTCATCCGCCGCCGCTTTCAACTCAACAAAATCGACGAGTAAACCGATGTTGTCCAACTCTCGCCCGCGTGCGTAAATCTCGATCTTGTAGTTGTGCCCGTGCAGATTCTCACACTTGCCCTTGTACCCGCGCAGTTGATGCGCGCTCGAGAAGTTGCGCTCGATCATTACTTCGAATTGTCCCGGCATAGCTTATCTGTTGTATAGAATACTCGCGAGATCCGAAATTCGCGAAGTCACCCGGCACGGCGGCAGGCTTTGTAGAAACGTTCGACCATAACCTTTTGTTCGCAGACGCGGATCGAGTATCGCGAGCACCCCGCGATCGGTCGTGCTGCGGATCAAACGCCCGAGTCCCTGTTTCAGCGCGATGATCGCCTGCGGCACGCTGTACTGGTAAAAACTCGAGCCACCGCTGTCTTCGATGTATCGCTGCCGTGCGGCAACGATCGGATCCGTCGGCACTGCAAACGGCAGCTTGTCGATAATCACGCACGATAACTGTTCGCCACGCACGTCGACGCCTTGCCAGAAACTCGACGTCGCGAACAACACGGCGTTTGGAGTCTCTCGAAACCGCTTGAGTAGTTGACTCTTCGACGCGCTTCCCTGGACCAGGCAGGGATAGTCAACCTCGTTCCAGACGTTTTCAAATAGATACTGCATTCCCGCGAGACTCGTCGATAAGACAAACGCGCGGCCTTCCGTGGCGTTGAGTATTCTAATAACTTCATCCGCAGCCGCGGGCGCCCAATTGCGATCGCGCGGATCGGGCATCTTGGCGGGCAGATAAAGTATCGCCTGGCTTTCGTAATCAAAACTCGATTCCGCAATCAGATCGTCGGCCGTGTCTAACCCGAGCCGGTCGCGAATGAATGAAAAGTTTCCGCCGCTCGAAAGTGTTGCAGAGGTCAACACAACCGTCGGAACTTCTTCAAACAACTTGTCCTGCAACAGTCCGGCAACGTCGATCGGCGAAGCGCGCAAAAAGATCCCGCGGTTGCGTCGCTCGAGCCAGTAAACAAACTTCTTGTCAGCGCCGGTCACGATGAACTGAAGATCGAAACGAATCTGACGCAGACGCCAGATCAGACTCTCGATCTCCGGCGGCTTATCTGCGAGCGCGTCGAGTGTTGTCGCCGCCCGCTCCAGAGCACCGTCGAAAACAACAAACAACTCGCCGAGCCGTGTCGCTTCCAGTTCACCGTCTGAATTTTTTCTCGCAAACGTGCCGGGCAGTATCGGGTAGCGGCCATCCTCGCCACGCCCGTCGCGAAAACCCATCCAGAAGTCTTCTGAAAACTGCGACATGCGAGCAGTGCTCTTCGTCAGTTCCCGATCGACTTCGGCGTCCTCAATGGCGAGCATTCCGAGATCGCGCACGAGATCGTCAATCTGATAGTTCGAAACCTGCGCGCCGAAGTATTCCGACGCGACTTCTTCGACGAGATGTGCCTCGTCGAGAATCACGGCCGTGTAGTCCGGCAGAACTGAACCGTACGTGCCGTTGCGCAAACTGAGATCGGCGAAGAACAAGTGATGATTGACGACGACAATGTCTGCTTCCTGTGCTCGCTCACGCATGCGCGTGATGAAGCAGGCATCGAAGTCGGGGCATTTCTGGCCCAGGCACGATTCGGAACGAGCGTCGATGTGACGCCAGAACGAAAGCGACTCGGGCAGGTTTGCGAGTTCGGCGCGATCGCCCATTTCAGTATCGTGAGACCAGGCGGAAACCTCTTCGAAGTAATCGACTTCGTCGAGACCGTCGAGCACAGGCGCTGACTGCGCGCGCGCAAGACGATTCAGGCAGAGATAGTTGTTACGACCTTTCATGTAGGTCGCTTTGAACGGCTTTGGCAGGACGCTCTGGAGAAAAGGAATGTCTTTCTCCATCAGTTGCTCCTGGAGGTTCTTCGTGCCGGTGGAGACGATGACGCGGCCATTGCCGCCGAGTGCAGCGGCGACTGCGGGCACGAGGTAAGCAAGTGTTTTGCCGGTGCCCGTACCTGCTTCGACGATCAGGTGGCGCTTCTCTTCGAACGCACGCATCACTGCCCGCGCCATTTCAATCTGGCCGGGACGGTGCTCGTATTCGGGATGCGCCTGCGCGATTAACCCCGCAGGACCAAAAACTTCAAGCATGATTTTTTAGCCACAAAAAGGCACAAAAATGATTATGTGCTTTTTGTGCCTTTTTGTGGCGAATAATTATTTGGACTTCAAGCGTCGCGGATAAAGTGGAAATCTCGCCGTCAGATCCGCAACATCTCGTTTGACTTTGTTTCTTACCTCTTCCGACTCCGGTGCATGAATTACCTCGGCGATCAGACGACCGATCTGGCGCATCTCCGGCTCTTTCATGTCGCGTGTTGTTACAGCAGGTGTGCCGATGCGCAAGCCCGATGCGACGAAGGGCTTGTTCTGATCGAAAGGAATCGTGTTCTTGTTGACTGTAATCAATGCTGCTTCAAGCGCCTTCTCCGCGTCTTTGCCGGTGATTCCCTTCCCGTCCATCCAAACGTCGACCAGCATCAGGTGATTGTCAGTGCCGCCAGACACGAGTCGCAGTCCGTGCTCTTGTAGTTCGCCGGCCAGGGCTTTCGCGTTTTTCAGGACCTGTCGTTGGTACTCTTTGAAGTCGTCATGCAGCGCTTCACCTAATGCGACCGCTTTCGCCGCGATGATATGGACCAGCGGCCCACCCTGCACGCCGGGAAAGAGCCGGCGATCGATCTCTTTCGCGTGTTCCTCGCGACAAAGGATCAAACCGCCGCGTGGGCCACGCAGCGTCTTGTGAGTCGTGGTCGTGACGTAGTCAGCATGCGGCACCGGCGACGGATGAAGGTCCGCTGCGATCGGTCCCGCGATGTGAGCGATGTCGGCGAACATGCGTGCGCCGACACTGCGCGAGATCTCGGCGATGCGTTCGAAGTCGATCGTGCGCGGATACGCTGAAGCGCCACATACGAGCAGCTTCGGTCTGTGCTCTTCGGCGATCTTCTGTAACTCGTCGTAGTCGATCTGTTCCGTCTCGCGCGAGACGCCGTAGTCGGCGACTTTGTAACTCAGACCTGAGAAATTCAACGGATGACCGTGCGTGAGGTGACCGCCGTGCGAGAGATTCATTCCGAGAATCTGATCGCCATACTGGATCGCCGCCAGATAGACACTCATGTTTGCCTGAGCGCCACTGTGCGGTTGCACGTTGGCATGATCCGCGCCGAACAACTGTTTGGCGCGATCGATTGCTGTCT
>Ga0105237_10006393_pt1 | contig 13076 bp, 11 predicted proteins | sample KBSC24metaG_FD_81520 | JGI IMG/M metagenome (GOLD analysis project Ga0105237, IMG submission 81520) | Corn rhizosphere microbial communities from Kellogg Biological Station, Michigan, USA - KBS C2-4 metaG | ecosystem: Host-associated > Plants > Roots > Rhizosphere > Soil | place: Michigan, USA...
CCTCGGCTCGAGCAACATCGACCACCGGCTGCGCCAGCGCGACACCCGCGACCAGACCGCCGATCCCGCGTTCCCGAATCTGGGAATGAGCATCAGCTCGATCGACGCATTGAGCTCCTTGCTGATCATCGGCTCGAACCTGCGACGCGAAGTACCGATGTTGGCTCACCGCGTACGCAAGGCAGCTCGCAAAGGGACCAAGGTGGCGCTGCTCAATCCGCAGCGCTTCGACTACAAGTTTCCGATCACCGCCTATCTATCTTCCGCTCCCGCCAAGCAGCTCGCCGACCTCGCCGCGGTCGTAGCTGTAGCCGCGGAGAGTGCTGGAAAGGCCGTCGCGGCGAATATTGCCGGGATCGTACGCGAGGCGCGGGTTGAGGACTCCCACAAAGCGGTTGCACAAGCACTGACCGCGGGAGAGAAGCGGGCCATCTGGTTGGGTGCGTTGGCGGTACGCCATCCGGCCTACGCGGATCTGCGTGCGTTGGCGGCCGCGCTGGCCGAGATCACGGGCGCAAGTTTCGGTGTGATTGCGGAGGGCGGTAATGCGGCGGGGGCTTATCTCGCAGGCGCCGTTCCGCATCGTGAGCCCGGCGGCAAGGCGGCAGCCAATACCGGCCTGTCCGCCACGGAGATGCTGCGGCAGGGGCTTGCGGCCTATGTATTGTTCGGAGGTGTCGAGCCCTGGGCGGATATGTTGGATCCGGAAACGACGCGAGCGCTTGGCAAGGCGCAACTCGTGGTCGCATTGACGCCGTTTGTGTCGGACCAGCTGAAGAAAGTTGCGCACATCATTCTCCCCATCGGCACTTTCGCGGAGACCTCCGGCACCTACGTCAATCTGGAGGGAGTGTGGCAGAGCCACGCAGGCGCCGCGGCGCCGGTGGGCGAGGCTCGTCCGGGTTGGAAAGTGTTGCGGGTGCTGGGCAATCTGTTGAATCTGTCCGGCTTCGACTATCAATCGTCGGAGGATGTGCGGGAGGAACTGCGCAAGGCGTACGAGTCTCCCGCGAGCCTGGCGGCGGTGGGTTACAAGGGGAGCCACCAGGTCGGCTCGAACGGCGCCGGCACCGCGGAAGTCATCGATTGGCCGATGTACCAGATCGATGCGCTGGTGCGCCGCGCCCCCTCATTGCAGAAGACCCGCGAAGGCCGCACGCCCGCGGCAACGTACTGACGAGAAGGACGAGATCGAGTGTTAGAAACTCTCTCAACCGCATGGTCCTCGCTGCCGGATTACGGCCGCGCCACGGTTTGGATCCTGGTGATCACGGTCGTTCTGATCATTTCGGTGGCGCTGCTGACCCTGATCGAGCGTAAGGTCATCGGTTGGATGCAGCTGCGGCGCGGCCCGAACCGGGTCGCGATCTTCGGGCTCTTCCCCGGGCTCGGCCAGCCGTTCGCCGATGTGGTGAAGCTCCTTCTGAAAGAAGTCGTCATTCCCGCGCGAGCCAACAAGTTCCTGTTCCGCGTCGCTCCCATGATCGCGCTCATTCCGGCGTTCGCGGCCTGGGCGGTCATCCCCCTGTCTCCCGAAGTGGTGGTCTCAAAGGCCAATGCCGGCCTGTTGTATCTGCTGTCGCTCTCGTCGATGGGGGTCTACGGCATCATCATTGCGGGCTGGGCCACGAACTCGAAGTATGCCTTTCTGGGCGCCATGCGCTCGGCGGCGCAGATGGTCGCCTACGAGATCGCCATGGGCTTCGCGCTGGTCGGCGTCCTGATGGCCAGCAACACCATGGACCTGGGCGCTATCATCCAGAAGCAGGCGGGCGGCCCGTTCTCGTGGAACTGGCTGTGGCTGTTCCCCCTGTTTGTCGTGTACTTCATATCGGGCGTGGCGGAGACCAACCGCGCGCCGTTCGATGTGGCAGAGGGTGAGTCCGAGATCGTCGCCGGCTTCCATGTCGAGTATTCCGGCATGGCGTTCGCGCTGTTCTTCCTGGCCGAATACGCCAACATGATCCTGATCTCGGCGCTCACCGCCGTGTTCTTCTTTGGCGGCTGGCTCTCACCGTTCCAGGGCTATCCGGTCATCGGCGCAACGTTCCTGGGCGCCCCGAGCTTCCTCTGGCTGGGCATCAAGATCAGCGGCTTCCTGTTCCTCTTCCTGTGGTTCCGGGCGACCTTCCCCCGTTACCGCTACGACCAGATCATGCGCCTGGGTTGGAAAGCGCTCATTCCCGTGACCATTGTCTGGATCCTGGTGGAGGAGCTGTTCGCCTGGGCTCACATCGGTCCCTGGTCGCATTGAAAGGCGAGACCATGGCAATCAATCCCTTCAAGACGTTCCTGCTGCCCGAGCTGCTCAAGGGCATGAGCGTTACGGCTCGTACCTTTTTTACGCGCAAGTACACACTCAACTACCCGGAAGAGAAGACCCCGCAGTCGCCGCGCTTCCGTGGGTTGCACGCGCAGCGCCGTTACCCTAACGGTGAGGAGCGTTGTATCGCATGCAAGCTGTGCGAGGCGGTTTGTCCCGCGGTGTGCATTACTATCGATTCCGACGTGGCTCCCGATGGGACACGGCGGACCACGCGCTACGACATCGATCTGTTCAAGTGCATCTACTGCGGCTTCTGCGAGGAAGCCTGCCCCGTCGATGCGATCGTGCTCACCCGTATTCATGAGTACCACATGGAGCATCGGGGCGAGAACATCATGAGCAAGGACAAGTTGCTCGCCGTGGGCGAACGCTACGAAGCCATGATTGCCGCGGATAAGGCCGCGGACGCGCCCTACAGATAAAAACCCGGGAGCCACGCTGGTGTTAGTGGAGATCTTGTTCTACGTTTTCGGGACCATCCTGGTCGCCTCCGCGTTCGGCCTGATCGTGGCGCGCAACCCGGTGTACTCCGCGTTGCTGTTGGTATTGTGCTTCGTCACTTCCGCGGCGATCTGGCTGCTCATCGAAGCGGAGTTCCTGGCGATCGTGCTCGTCCTGGTCTACGTGGGCGCGGTCATGGTGTTGTTCCTGTTCGTGGTGATGATGCTGGATATCGACCTGGTCGAGCTGCGGGCCGGCTTCACGCGCTTCGCCTGGCTGGGCTGGATCACCGCTCTGGCGGTCATCTTCGAGATCGTCGGGGTGGTCTGGGCACGTGGCGGGCTCGGTGTGGATGCGACGAAGTCGCCTTCGGGCTTGCCGGCGGACTACAGCAACACCCTCGAGTTGGGGCGGGTGCTGTACACGAAGTACGTTTATCCCTTCGAGCTGGCCGCGGTCCTCCTGTTGGTGGCGATCGTAGCGGCGATCTCGCTCACCATGCGCAGCCGTCCGGGACACAAGGTGCAGGACATTTCCAAGCAGGTCGCGGTTCGGGCCGCGGACCGTATTCGCATCGTGAAGATGGATGCGGAGAAGCGCTCATGATTACGCTCGCGCAATTGCTGACCTTGTCCGGAATTCTGTTCTCCCTGTCGGTCGCCGGGATCTTCCTGAACCGCAAGAACGTCATTCTGCTGCTGATGTGCGTCGAGCTCCTGCTGCTTGCGGCTAATTTCAACTTCATCGCTTTCTCGCGCTATCTCGGTGATATCCACGTCCAGGTATTCGAAATCTTCGTACTCACCGTGGCGGCGGCCGAGTCCGCGATCGGACTGGCGATCCTGGTGGTACTGTTCCGTGAGCGCCGGACCATCAACGTCGAAGACCTGAACACCTTGCGCGGGTAATTACAGCGTGACCATGAATCCGACCCTGCTGCTTCTGATCCCGTTGCTTCCCCTGATCGCGGCCTTCCTGGCCGGCGTGTTTGGCCGGGTGATCGGGCGCGCTGGCGCACACACCGTCACCATTGCCGGGGTGGGCATCGCCTGCATCCTCTCGATCTACGTTTTGAAGCAGATCTACTGGGATGGCGTGCCGACCTACAACGCACCGGTCTATACGTGGCTCGTCAGCGACGGCGTGCGGATGGATGTCGGCTTCCTGGTCGATCGCCTGACCGCGTTGATGATGGTCGTGGTGACGTTCGTGTCACTCTGCGTACACGTCTATACGATCGGCTATATGTCGGATGACCCTGGCTACCAGCGGTTCTTCTCGTATATCTCTTTGTTCACCTTCTCCATGTTGATGCTGGTGATGGCGAACAACTTCATGCAGTTGTTCTTCGGCTGGGAGGCGGTGGGTGTGGTCTCATACCTTCTCATCGGCTTCTGGTACACGCGGCCGAGCGCAATCTTCGCCAACATGAAGGCGTTCATCGTCAACCGCGTTGGCGATTTCGGCTTCGTGCTGGGTATCGCCGGCATCGTCTATTACACGAATTCGCTGAGCTACACCGATGCCTTTGCCGCGGCCCCCAAGATCGCGCAGGCCGTCATCCCGATCACGGCAAATTCCGGGGTCGAGGCGCTGACGTTGATCTGCATCTGCTTGTTCGTCGGCGCGATGGGCAAATCCGCGCAGGTTCCCCTGCATGTCTGGTTGCCGGATTCGATGGAGGGTCCGACGCCGATCTCGGCGCTCATCCACGCCGCGACCATGGTGACCGCCGGTATCTTCATGGTGGCGCGCATGTCGCCACTCTTCGAGCATTCCGAGACGGCGTTGTCATTCGTGCTCGTCATCGGGGCGACCACCGCTTTCTTCATGGGTTTGCTCGGCGTGGTCAACAACGACATCAAGCGGGTGATCGCTTACTCGACGCTCTCGCAGCTCGGGTATATGACGGTTGCGCTCGGTGTGTCGGCCTACGGCGCTGGTATCTTCCACCTGATGACGCACGCGTTCTTCAAGGCGTTGCTCTTCCTTGCCGCGGGCTCGGTGATCATCGGGATGCACCATGAGCAGGACATGCGCAAGATGGGCGGCCTTGCGAAGTACATGCCCATCACGGCGGTCACGAGTTGGATCGGCTCGTTGGCTCTGATTGGTACGCCATTTTTCTCGGGCTTCTATTCGAAGGACGCCATCATCGAGGCCGTCGGCGAGTCTCATCGCTGGGGGGCGAAGTACGCCTACTTCTGCGTGTTAGGCGGTGTGTTCGTCACCGCGCTCTACACGTTCCGGATGATCTTCATGACCTTCCATGGTCCGGAGCGCTTTCGGCACCACCATGGAGACCTCCCGCATCATGATGCGACGACCGGGCATGAGGAGGAGCAGCAGCAACCGAGCGCTCAGGGTGCTCATGCGGGGCACGCACACGGGCATGCTGTCGCACATGCGGATCCACATGGCCATGGACACGGTGCGCCACACGAGAGCCCTGCGGTGGTCACTGTTCCATTGATCGCCTTGGCCATTCCCTCGGTGCTCATCGGGTTTCTCACCGTCGGCTCTGTGCTGTTCGGTGACTATTTCGGCAGCGCCATCCAGGTTCTCGAGAAGAACAACATTATTGGCGAGATGGGGAAGGAGTTCCCCGGCCCGGTGCAGTTCGCGTTGCACGGCTTCGCATCGCCGCCATTCTGGCTGGCGGCAGCGGGTGTGTTCTGCGCCTGGCTGTTCTTCTTGAAGAAACCCTCACTGTCCTACAAGGTGGCGAGCACCTTCAGCTGGCTGCGTGAGGTTCTGGTGCAAAAGTACTATTTCGACTGGTTCAACCAGACCATCGTCGCCGGGCTCACGCGGCTGATCGGTGTGAGCTTGTGGAAGGCGGGTGACCAGGTGTTGATCGACGGAGCGTTGGTCAACGGCTCGGCACAGACTATCAGTTGGTTCGGCAGCGTCATCCGGCGCGTGCAGAATGGTTACTTATATTCCTATGCGTTCTGGATGGTGATCGGCCTGGCGATTCTGCTCGGCTGGTTCCTCGAGCGCGGCTAAAAAGCACATGAACATGCTTTTATCGATCTTGATCTGGCTGCCTATCGTCGCGGGCCTCCTCGTGCTCGTTCTCGGCGAGCGCAACATCGTCGCCGGGAGGTGGATCGCGCTGGCTGCCACCATTCTTACTTTGATCCTGTCCTTGCCGCTGCTGGCGGGCTTCAACACGACCACCGCGGATTTTCAGTTCACCGAGAACATCCCCTGGATTCCCCGCTTCCATGCGAACTACGCGCTCGGCATCGACGGCATCGCGCTCCCGCTCGTGGTGCTGACGGCGTTCATCACTATTTTCGTAGTGATCGCGGCGTGGGAGGTGATCGAGCTGCGGCCGGCGCAGTACTTCGCCGCCTTCCTGATCATGGAAGGACTCATGATCGGGGTGTTTTCCGCCACCGATGCGCTGCTGTTCTATTTCTTCTGGGAAGCGATGCTGATTCCGATGTTCCTCATCATCGGCATCTGGGGCGGCCCGCGCCGGGTGTACGCCACCTTGAAGTTCTTCCTGTATACCTTCCTGGGCTCGGTGTTCATGCTCGCAGCCCTCATCTACATGTATGTAAAGACCAATGATTACAGCATCGCCAGCTTTCAGAGGCTGCCGCTGACATTGGTGGAGCAGCGTTGGATCTTCGTGGCGTTCCTCCTGGCCTTTGCGGTAAAGGTGCCGATGTGGCCGGTACACACCTGGCTGCCGGATGCCCACGTGGAGGCCCCTACCGGCGGCTCTGTGATTCTGGCCGCCATCATGTTGAAGATGGGGGGCTACGGCTTCCTGCGCTTCAGTCTGCCGATCGCGCCGGATGCGAGCCGCGAGCTGGATATGTTGCTCATCTCGCTCTCGCTGATCGCGGTGGTCTATATCGGGTTCGTCGCCATCGTGCAGCAGGATATGAAGAAGCTCATCGCGTATTCGTCGATCGCGCACATGGGCTTCGTGACACTCGGTGCCTTCGTCGTTTATGACATCGTGCGTGCGACCGGCACCGTGCAGGGGGCGGGCATGGGGCTGGACGGGGCGATGGTGCAGATGGTGTCGCATGGCCTCATTTCGGGCGCGCTCTTCCTGTGTGTCGGTGTGCTATACGATCGGATGCATACCCGCCAGATCGCCGACTATGGTGGCGTGATCAACACCATGCCGATCTTCGCGGCCTTCATGGTGTTGTTCGGGCTCGCCAACACGGGACTGCCGGGCACATCCGGCTTCGTCGGCGAGTTTCTCGTCATCATCGCCGCATTCAAGGCGAGCTTCTGGTATTCGTTTCTGGCAGCCGTCACACTGATACTCGGCGCAACGTATACCTTGTGGCTCGTGAAGCGAGTGGTTTACGGGCCGGTCGCGAATGACCGGGTGGCCGCTCTGCAAGACCTGAATGGCCGTGAGTTCCTGGTGTTGGCCTCACTCGCGATTGCAGTGCTGCTCGTCGGCATCTGGCCCGCGCCGCTGCTGAAGATCATGCAGCCGACCATCCATCATTTGGTCGACCAGGCTGTGGCCACCAAGATTCCGCTTTGAGCACGCCCATGACCGAAACGATCCTCACCTGGTCCAGCATTCAGCCCGCCATCGCCGAGATCTACCTGATGGCGGCGATCTGCGCGGTTCTGCTGGTCGATGCCTTTGCGGGCGCGAAGCGGCCGGGGCTGGCGTCTACCCTGACATTGATATCGCTGGCACTGGGTGCGGCGTTGACGGTCACGTATGGCCACGTCACACACCATTCGGTGTTGTTCGATGGCATGTATGTCGCGGACGAGCTCGGCTATGTATTGAAGCTCGCCGGGTTCCTGTTCGTTGCCGTTGTCCTGCTGTATTCGCGTACCTACCTGGAGAATCGCAAGATCCTCAAGGGGGAGTACTACGTCCTGGCGCTCACGGCCTTGCTGGGTATTTTCGTACTCGTGTCCGCCAACAGCCTGTTGACGGTGTATATCGGTGTCGAGCTCCTGGCGCTCTCAACCTATGCGATGGTCGCGTTCGACCGTGATTCCGGCGTCGCCGCCGAGTCGGCCATCAAGTACTTCGTGCTCGGGGCGATAGCCTCGGGAGCCTTGCTCTATGGCATGTCGCTCATCTATGGCCTCACAGGCACTTTGAACCTCGAGGAGATCGCGGTGAAGCTGCATTCACCGTCGAGCCTCGGTGTGACCCTTGGGTTGGTTTTCATCGTCGTCGCAGTAGCCTTCAAGCTGGGCGCCGTCCCCTTTCACATGTGGCTGCCGGATGTCTACCAGGGCTCTCCGACCAGCGTGACCCTGTTTGTCAGCACGACGCCCCAGCTCGCATATTTCGCGCTGGCGCTGCGTTTACTCGCACATGGACTGGGCGGCACCGTCGCCGAGTGGTCGCAGATGTTGAGCATTCTGGCCATTCTGAGCCTCGTCGTCGGCAACACGGTCGCTCTGGTGCAGACGAACATCAAGCGGCTCCTCGCGTACTCCACGATCTCCAATGTGGGGTTCATCGTGCTCGGGTTCGTTGCGGGTACGCCCGGCGGCTATTCGGCCGCGCTGTATTACAGCCTGGTCTATGTATTGATGGTGTTGGGCTCTTTCGGCGTGGTTGTGCTCGCCAGCCGGGCCGGCTACGAGGCCGACAAGCTCGACGACTACAAAGGGCTTTACCAGCGCGATCCGTTGCTGGCCCTGGTGATGATGATGCTCATGTTCTCGACCGCCGGCGTGCCGCCCTTTGTGGGGTTCTGGGCCAAGCTGCGCATTTTCCAGGCGCTCTGGGAGACGCAGCACTTCTGGCTGGTGGTGATCGCAGCCGGCATGTCAGTAGTGGGAGCGTTCTACTATCTGCGCGTCATCAAGCTCATGTACTTCGATGCGCCCGCAGCCGATGCCCCGGCCACTGAGCGCTCGACGGGCGTGCGGGTGGTCCTGGCGATCAACGCGGCCGCCGTGTTGATTCTGGGTCTATTGCCGAGCGGCTTGTTGGACCTTTGCGCGCGGCTGATTCACTGAGGCGAGTATTCAGAGCCGAGGCGCGGAATCTCGCGTATGCGCGGCGGCTGGCGTAGGCACAGCCTCGGCGTTCAGGATGATAGCCTGTGCAAGCGAGGCGAAGGCCAGATGCGCGTACAGGGCAAGGGTAAGCGTGCGCTTAAAAGGGGCGCGCGCGGGACGCAGGGCGGGCAGTTTTGATCTCAAGGTCATTCCTCCTGGCTCAGCTCCCCAGCAGGAATTATACCGGAGCCGCTAGCCGGGGAGCGGATTCAAAGCAGGCTTGACCGGGTGCTTGGCGGCGAACAGGACGCCTATTGCTGAGATCATGCAGAGAACGCCCGCCAACAGGAAGGCATGATCGTAATTACCTTCTGTCGTACGTATGAAGCCTGCGAAGGAGGCCGACAGGGCAGCCCCAACCTGGTGAGCCGCCATGATCCACCCGAAAACCAGACTGGCTCTCTCCGGACCGAACGCTTGCCGGGTAAGGGCGACCGTGGGGGGTACCGTAGCGATCCAGTCGAGGCCGTAGAACACAGCAAATAGCCCCAACCCGTGACCCTCGGAACCGAAGCCATAGGGCAGGTAAAGGAGCGACAGGCCGCGGAGCCCGTAATAAGTGAAAAGCAGCATGCGGTTGTCGAAGCGATCGGACAGCCAACCCGAGCCGGTCGTGCCCACCAGGTCAAAAATACCCATAAGCGCCAGGAGTCCTGCGGCACGTACCTCGGGAATCCCGTGGTCCATGCAGGCGGGGATGAGGTGAGTGCCAATCAGGCCGTTGGTGCTTGCGCCACAGACGAAGAAGCTGCCAGCGAGAATCCAGAACTCGCGCGAGCGGCTCGCGATCGAGAGAGCTGACAAGGCAGCGACGATTGGATTGCCGCCGATGGGTGTTGGGGCAGGCTCGGTAGCCGGGAGACCGTAGGGCCGCAGGCCCTTATCCCCCGGGCGATCCCGCATGAGCCAGAGCGCGATGGGCGCGACGCTGAGCGCGACCGCCGCAATGACTACGACTGCCCAGCGCCACCCGGAGCTCACCACCAACTTCGCGAGCAACGGTAGAAAAATCAGCTGGCCGGTCGCGGAGCTTGCGGTTAGAACTCCCAGCGCGAGGCCCCGGTGGAGATGGAACCAACGTTGCACCACCGTGGCGCCCATCACGACGGCGACCATTCCGGTGCCGAGACCAACAAGCACTCCCCAGAGCGTCATCAGTTGCCAGGCGTGTTTCATCCCGATGGTGGCGAGCGTGCCCAGGCCGATCAAGGCGATCGAGACAGCCATGACCCGCCGCGGTCCGTAGCGGTTGATCACTCCCGCGGCGAACGGACCCATGAGCCCGTACAACAGCAGATTGACGGAGATAGCCAGTGAGATCGTAGCTCGCGACCAGCCGAATTCAGCTTCGAACGGAACGATGAGAATGGCCGGCGTGGCGCGGATCGCGGCGGCTACCAGCAGGACGACGAAGGTGATCGCCAGAACGATCCAGGCGTAATGCGGCTTCCTCATGATGCGCAGGATTGTAGCGGGTGCGAGAATGGCATCAACGCCAAGTACCCCACGATTACTGCCAACCTCAGAGCGTTTGTGCTATTGGTACCCCTCATGAGCGCGCAGCGCGCGCAAAGCTGAATCCCGCAGTCACATGCCACCCGCACACCCCAAAAAGATCGTGATGCTCTCCGTGCCCCCGGCGCAGGGCATCGATGTCATCGGCCCCCTGGAAGCATTCGGGATCGCGAGCCGGATGCTCGAGGAATCCACGGGTCGGCGCGGTTATGAGACCGAGTTGGTCACGAATGCTGCCGACCTCGCGCTGCCGACGAGCGGTGGCGTGAGTGTCTTGGCCCACCGCCACTACTGGCAGGTGAAGGGGAAGATCGACACGCTGTTGATTGCCGGAGGTGCGGGCACTCGCGGGCCGAGGGATGCGGCGCTGTTGGCCTGGCTCCGCAAGACGGCCAAGCAGGCGCGTCGGGTGTGCTCCATCTGCACCGGAGCGTTCCTGTTGGCCGATGCGGGGCTGTTGGACGGCAAGCGGGCGACGACGCACTGGCGATTCGTGGCCAGCTTCGCTCGCACACACCCGGCGGTTTCCTGGGATCCCAACCCGATCTTTGTACAGGATGGCAGCATTTACACCTCCGCCGGAATCAGCGCGGGGATGGATCTATCGTTGGCGCTCGTCGAAGAAGACTATGGCAGCGCTCTTGCGCTGAGCGTAGCGCGGCATATGGTGATCTTTCTGCGTCGGCCCGGCAGCCAGGCGCAGTTCAGTGTGGCATTGGCTGCGCAGGCGGCGGAGCGCAGGAGTTTGCAGGAGCTCCAGGTGTGGATCGCCGAGAATCTCGCCAAGGACTTGTCAGTCGAGGCGCTGGCGGCTCGCGCAGCAATGAGCGCGCGTAACTTCGCGCGCGTGTTTGTCCGCGAGTTGGGACAGACGCCGGCCCGATATGTCGAGCAGGCGCGCGTCGAGTCCGCGCGCGCCCAACTTGCCGCGACCGACGACGGCGTCGACCAGATCGCAGCCCGCTGTGGATTCTCCAGCGCCGAGCTGCTGCGGCGCTCGTTTGTGCGGCAGTTCAAAGTCGCGCCGAGTCAATACCGCAAGCACTTCCGCTAGAGGTGGTCGCGGAGGGCGAACCAGGACATCGCGCCCACAAGGATCGGCCAGCGCAGATACCGGCCTCCTGGAAAGCGCTGCACGGGAAAGCGGGCCAGCAGATCGAACGCGCGGCGGTCACCCCCGATCGCATCGGCCAGCGCCTTGCCGGCGAACGGCGCGACGACTATTCCGTGCCCTGAAAAGCCGCTCGCATTGAACAAGCCGGGCTCGATCTCGCGCACGAACGGCAAGCGGGAGGTAGTGATGGCGAGCGTTCCTCCCCAGGCGTGCTCGATGCGGGTTTTCTCGAGTTGCGGAAACACGCGTAGCAGGTGTTTACGGACCATGCCGGCGATGTCTTGCGGGAATTGGTAAGAGTAGGTTTCGCCGCCGCCGAAGAGCAGCCGATCATCGGGTGTGATGCGGAAGTAGTACACCACGAAGCGGCTGTCCGACACGGCCAAGCGGTTGCGGATGAGCCGCTCCGCGCCTTCTCTTCCCAGCGGCTCGGTCGTGACCACGAAGTTGTTGATGGGCATCACCCGGGACTCGACCACGGGCTGCAGTCTGCGAAGATAACCGTTACCGACGATGACCACGTTAGCGGCTCGCACCGATGCACGAGCGGTCTGCACTTCCCAACCGTGCGGAATCCGTACGAGGCGTGTGGCAGCGCTGTGCTCGTATAAACGAGCGCCATGTTGGTTCGCGGCGCGGGCGATGCCCAGAGCCAGATTGAGTGCGTGCAGGTGACCGGACCGACTGTCGAAGTAGCCACCGTAGTAGTCGTCGCTGGCGACCAGACTGCGGGCCTCTTCCTGACCGATGAAGCGCAGGCCAGCCTCCGGGTGGCGGCTCATGACATCCTCCACGTGAGAGTATGTCTCGTGGACGTAGCGCTGCTTATGGCATAGATGTAACAGGCCTGGGCAGTACTGCGCGTCGATGGAGTAGGTGCGGATCAGCCAGTCCAGATGCTCCCGGGCTTCGACGCCCAACGACCAGATCTGTCGGGCGAAGTCGGTACCGAGCCGGGACGGGAACCATTCGGGGTCGTGGCGGAAACCGTTGTGGACCTGTCCGCCGTTGCGGCCGGAAGCGCCATTTCCGATTCGCGACGCCTCCAGCAGTATGACCGAAGCGCCGCGCCGAGCGAGGTGCAATGCTGTGGAAAGGCCGGCGTAGCCCCCTCCGATCACGCACACATCGGCCGTGGTGGGCTCTTTCAATTGCGGCGCATTCGGAACGGGTTCCGTTGCGGTGGCGTGGTAGTACGTGGACGGCTGTTGTTGCGGCATTTTGCCGCAGGGTACAGGCCGTGGACCAGCTACGGAAGCCGATACTCGGTGAACTTGTGGGGACCGTAGGGGCGGGGAGCGACCCACATGATCTGCGCGGTCGTGTCCATGATGACAGTAGCCACTGTGGCGGTGGACTTGCCTTGGACCGGTGAGCGGCACACCGCCCGGGGGGCACCGAAACGGTCCTGGAAAGCCGCCTGGAGTGTCGAGAGAGTGACTCTGCCGCGATGTTTGGTGAGATGGCGCCGGACGCGGCTGTCCCGATAGAGCGAGTCGGTGCTGGTGAGCAGCCCCGTATCGCGTACGGCCACTCGAGCGGGAGTGGAGACGAAGTGATTGGCGTGTACGAGCAGCTCATCCTCGGGCGAGAGCCAGAAGACCTGGTCGGGGGTTGCCTCGAGACCCACGGCCTCACCCTCCCGGTGCGAGATGA
>Ga0105237_10006395_pt1 | contig 13073 bp, 8 predicted proteins | sample KBSC24metaG_FD_81520 | JGI IMG/M metagenome (GOLD analysis project Ga0105237, IMG submission 81520) | Corn rhizosphere microbial communities from Kellogg Biological Station, Michigan, USA - KBS C2-4 metaG | ecosystem: Host-associated > Plants > Roots > Rhizosphere > Soil | place: Michigan, USA...
GGTATTGAAATTGATATCTTCGAGATGTTTGTATAATTTTTGGAACATAGCAGTCGTTTTCCCTACCTATGAAAATATTATGCCATGGGTGAAGGAAAAGGGTAATATCGTTACGATGGTGGGGTGGGCCGGCTGCCCCCGAGAGGAGGAATGATCCTGATCTATGTTTATCACGGACGCCTCAGGCATTTTTGGAAAGGTGTTGAAGAACGTGCATAGCTCTTTCACCATCTTCTTTATCCACGAATATATGGTCGTGACAGTATGCGGCTACTACATTGCAGCTTATACCGGCATCGGCAAGCGCTTTTGAAAAGGCGGCGGTTAAACCGACTGCCTGTAATGAAGAATGCACGGTTAACGTGATCCAGGCAGCAACAAACAGGTACTTAAATTGTAAACTGTCGGCCACTTCTTTTTTCATGATCCCTGTGATACCTTCCTGCTCTCTGAACAGCATCACGACTTCGTTGGGATTTACGGCCGACATATCAGGTACTTGACAAAAGACATATTCGCCGGCATTGAGTGCCGGTGTCATTGTCTTTAAAAGAATGTTCAGATCTTTTTCTCCTGTCATGATGTGAAATTAATGAATCGGGGCCATTAAATACAAAATGGTCAGCATTTAGAATACTCAAATTAAAAAGGGTATCTATTAACGCTGCTAACCGTTTCAAATCCATCTTAAAATAGCGGTTCGAATCTGCTCGGAACCTCATTACCGGGCTCTTTTGCATCAAAGGGGAATATTATAATCTATTTAATCTCCAGGGTTCCCCATTTAAACTTGTTGCTGTTCGTCCCGCTCCTGGAATGCAAAAAACCTTCGGCATTTTCTGGTGGTAGAGCGACCAATCCCCAATCCCAATACATCTGGGGTTTCAGATTGCCGGCCATCCTTGGTTTAGTCAGCGGCTAGTCCTCCTGCATCTTATTCTTAAGCTTGCCCAACAGGGCGTAAGCCCCTTTTATGACAATACGGGTATTGCCCCAGTCGGGGTTACCTGAAGTTATAAGCTCGGCGAATCCCTGGTCGGCATTGCCTGTCTCCACTGCGGTGAGCTGGAATTCTTTTGGGTTCCTGGACACAAAAACATACTTCCGGCCCATGTAATTGACTACGGCGCCCTCCGGAACGGCAACCACCTTCCGGCTGTCCAGCTGGAATACACCCGAAAGGAACATTCCGGGCAGTAACTCCTGGTGAGCGCCTTCGAAATGGCAATGGATCACACCTGTGCGGCTGTCGTTGACGTTCCGGGTGACCAGAATGGTTGCCACCTCGTACGATTGGCCCGGCTGGTCCAGCAGGGCGACCTTCCCATGCAAGCCTTTCCGAAATAAGGTAATATCTTTTTCAAATACGGTCATCGCGGCGTGAATATCCGTTGGGTTGACGAGCTCGAAGAGCACATCGGTTGGATTTACATATTTGCCGACGTTGACGTTCACTTTGCTGACAAAGCCGTCAATAGGGGAGTAGATGCGGGTCTGCGCCGAGATATTGTCTACCGATAACTTTTCCGGGTTGATGTGGATCAGGCGGAGCTTTTCTGCGGTCGAGCGGAGGATGGCTTCCTGGGTCTTGTATTCGCTCAGCGTTAGCTGGTAGCTCTTTTTACTGGTAGCATCGGCATCGCTGAGCTCCTTTTGCCGTCGAAGATCTGTAGACAGGAAGTCCAGCCGGGCCCTGGCCGTAAGATAGTCCTGCTGCAACTGGACGAACGACTGATCTTCCATGACTGCGATGGGATCACCCTTATGGACCGGGTAGCCGGGCAACAGGGGTGTCGATCGTAGATAGCCTCCCATGGGATAGCTCACGGATACGAGGTTTTGTGGCGGCACGTCTACCATTCCGTTGAGGCGGATGGTCGTTTGCATCTCCTTTTCCTGCGGGAAGCCCGTCTGGATCCCTGCGTTGGTCATCTGGACATCGTTCAGGACAACTACATCGGGTGAAGATGCAGGAGCTGGTTGCTTCGCCTGTTCAGACGGATGGGTGCATGAAAGACTTGTGGATAGAATACCAAGGGCAATTATTGTCAGGGATTTTATGCTATTCATGATCATTCAGGTTTATTGTGTAAGAAGATAGTCGAGTTCGATGCGCTGGGTCACCAGGTTACTGATCGCATCAATATATTGCAGGCGGATCTGGATGGCGTTGCCGGCCAGCGCGCCCCACTCAACATAACCAATGGCGCCGTTCCTGTAGCTCAATATACCGGTTTGCAACAGTGTATTGGATTGGGCGAGACCGCTGGTACGGTAATAGGTAACGGTTTCCGCATATTTCGCGAAGGCATTGATGGTCTGCGATAGCTGCGCCTGCAGTTGCTTAACGGCAAGCTGGCTGGCGGCTTCTGCAATGACCTGCTGTTGTTGTGCCGCTTTAATACGTGCCTGTTGCGCACGATTAAAGATCGGGATGCTCACGCCCAGCTGAACGGTGGAGAACCGGCTGGCATTTCCATACCAGGTTTCCGAACGGTCCCTGGTCAGCTGCCAGCCGGCGATCGACTGGTTCGTATAGCCGAGGCTGATATCCGGCAGCAGACGGGACCGCTGGACGCGTGTCGTTGAGGCGGCGATCACTTCCTGTTGGCGGTAATATTTGATGATAGGATGCCGGCTGAGAATACCGCTGTCAGTCACGGCACCGGAGGCAGGTAGGGCAAGGCGGTCGGCAGCATCGAGAGGCTCTTCCGCATTCAGCAGCAGGCCAAGGCGGGTGGCAGCATCCCTCGGGTCGGCGACGGTCTGGCGGAATTGCAGGGCTATCTGTTGGGCCTGGTTCTCGAGCGTCGTCTTTTCCAGCAGATTGGATTCTCCCTTTTCGAACCGAAGCCGCGCCATCTCGCTAAATCGGACGTAGATGCTGTCCATTTGTTCCAGCAAAAGCTGCTTTTCCTGTAAGACCTGCAGTTGAAGATAGGCCAGTTTTACCAGGCGGGCGATCTCAGCTGCTTGTAATGCCGTGCCTGCCTGGGCGCCATTTGCTTCGGCACTGAAGAGATCCCGCTGACGAGTGTAGACAGGTGGCTGTGATAATGTCTGGGATATAGTGAACCTGTTGTCAAACGCGGCGCTGTTGATATTGCCCCATTCGGTGGATAGTTGCGTTCGTGGAATGTCGGCGGCCGACCTCTTTAATGCCCTGTAATACTTTTCCTGGAGCCTGCTAATGTTCAGCGTACCGTTCTGTTTTGATGCCAGTTGGAGTGCTTCATCGAGGTTCACTTTTCTGATGTCCTGCGCAGAAAGAATCACGGGGCCAGTCAGCCCGATCAACAACAGGGCGGTTACTGGTAGTTTGCCGTGTTTCCTGCTCTTTTTGAGCCGCCCATTTTTTTCGACCATCAGGTAGAGGGTGGGCAGCACCAGCAGGGTGAGCAAAGTGGAGGTGACCAGGCCGCCGATGACGACCGTGGCCAGCGGGCGTTGCACTTCCGCGCCGGCCCCATTGCTCAGCGCCATGGGCAGGAAACCGAGGGAGGCTACTGCGGCGGTCATCAGTACGGGTCGCAACCTGACCTCCGTCGCATAGAAGACGATCTTGCGGGCATCGCCCATTCCCTGTTCCTTCAGCCGGTTCATCTCGCTGATCAGGACGATGCCGTTGAGGACCGCTACGCCGAAAAGTGCAATAAAGCCCACGCCGGCTGAGATGCTGAATGGCATCCCCCTTGCCCATAGGGCCAGGATACCGCCGATGGCCGACAACGGGATGGCGGAGAAGATCAGCAGGCTGTATTTAATGCGGCCGAAGGCAAAAAAGAGCATGAAGAAGATCAGCAGTAAGGCAATGGGCAGAGCGACACTCAGCCGGCGGCTGGCTGCCTGCAGGTTCTCATACTGGCCGCCGTAGGTGATATAATATCCTGCCGGGAGGCCCAATTCGCGTGAGACTTTTTCCTGTAACTCCCGGACGATGCTCTGTACGTCCCGGCCGCGTACATTGAAACCGACAGAAATACGCCGGTGCGCATCTTCGCGTTGAATTTGCGAAGATGCCGACGATGAGCTTGTTCCTGACGGAAAAGCCGATGATAGTGTTTAGCATGCGTTATACAATACTATATGGGTGATCAAATGAGCCAATGGGTTGGGCCGATGCCTGTGTGAGAAGAGGCGGCTCAGTTAATAAAACAGGGAAGAAAATCAGGCGCGGGGAGGCTGAAAAATAGACTGTGGGAAGGCCGGGAAGTCAACGCGGGTGTTCAACATGAGATAGTCCGCTGAGGCCGAAAGAGGGCTATCGACGGTGATGTCCATGGGGTGCGGGACGTCATTTACGGCGGAAAAAATGCCGGTGTTCTCCTGTGTCTTGAAGGGCAGTCTCATATCCTGCCGGTAATCGGAATCGAAGATCGTTTTATCGGAGTAGTGGAGCTTCAGGAAACCGAGCAGGGGCAAGTGGGGGTTCTGGTGTTTGTATTTGATATAGTGCTCGACGAGCAAAGGCAATTTGAGAGCCTGATAAGCCTCCGTCGTACCGAAGAGGTAGATAGACATCAGCAATATGGCGATCACCTTTTTCACGGACACAAAGGTAGGACAATTTTCTAAGCGGGATTTATGTAGAATTGGGGAATATTTGAAAAAAAACCATAATTTGACAGGACAATTGAGAAAAGTTATCGTCATATTATTGCTGGGACTGCTGCTTTTCAACTGGGCCGGGTACAGATTGCTTACTGCCTGGCTGGAGCAGAGCTCCAATGCCCTTCAGGATGCGCAGCTGGATGATAATGAGTATGAAGAGTCTCAATTGATTGCCATAAAGATCCCCATTACCCATCTTTCTTATTATGCGAATTCCAGGGAATATGAGCGGGTCAGGGGGCAGATCGAGGTAGGAGGGGTGCAGTATAAGTATGTTAAACGCAGGATATACAACGACTCCCTGGAAGTCTTGTGTATCCCTGATCAGATCACTATGTCGTTCAGAACTTTGAATAATGAGCTCTTGAAATTCGCGAACGGGTTGCAACACACAGGTCAGAATAAAAAGCAAGGTGCAAATTCCGTCACCTTCAGCAGTCCTTCCCAGGACTATGACCTCACCATTTATCCTTTTCGCATAGGGCATATTACCAGCACGATCATCCGCATCTATGCAGATAAGCCCTTTTATTTATCCTCCCATTACGCAGCTGCTACCGATCACCCTCCTGAAAGGGCTGCTTAGAGAACTAATAATTCGGAAAATCCATACAGCAACCCTTGCCGAAACTCCATCAGGGCAAGGGTAGATCCCGCATTGTATGCGGGCTGTACCATTTATGGAGCACTTTCATATTATACTATTCGATCATGAAACTGAATATACGGGTAACCATTATGATAATAATGGGTGCTCTCCTTATCCTGGCTGTTTCCTTTTCCTTCATCAGGAAAAAAAACGATACAAGGGAAGCAACCAAACTTTACAACGAGGGGCTAAAGCCTGTGAAAGACAAGGACAATCCATTTAGTCCCGAGACAAAGCTTGATCTCTATGATTCTTTGGAACTATTGCCTGGTATGACTGAGCGAAATGCGATGGTGATCAGCTATTACAAGGCTAACGCACTTCTGATGCTGGGGCAGGAGAAGAAGGCCATAGAATTACTGGAGAACATCGTAGAGAAGACCCAGGGGGATAATATAGATAAGATGGGGATAGATGCAAAGAAATACCTGGCGCTGGCTTATTTAAGGCTTGGAGAAAGGAACAACTGCGTTGCCGGACATAATTCAGGCTCTTGTATTTTTCCTATACGCGATCGCGGGATATATATCGACCCAACGGCTTCGAAAAAAAGCATAGCGCTATACCAGGAGATCCTGCAACAGGATCCAAACAACCTGGAGGCCAGGTGGCTGCTCAATCTTGCCTATATGACCATCGGCGCTTATCCGGGCAAAGTACCGACTGCATGGGTTATACCCGGGCTGGACAAAGACAGCTCATCTTATGGGATCAAGGCTTTCCAGAACGTGTCGGGGCCATTGGGATTGAATAATTTCAGGAGCCAGGCCGGCGGCAGTATTGTAGACGACTTCAACAACGACGGGTACCTGGATATTGTTACATCGTCCTGGGACCTGGAAGAGCCAATGCATTTTTTCAAGAGCAATGCGGATGGCACCTTCACCGATGTTTCCAAAGAATCGGGATTGGCGGGTATCAAGGGCGGTTTGAATATCATACAGGCAGACTACAACAATGACGGATATAAGGACATACTCGTTCTGAGGGGCGCCTGGTTGCAGGAGTTCGGCAAACAGCCGAAGACTTTATTGCGGAACAATGGAGACGGTACTTTTACGGATGTCACTGTCGAAAGCGGCATTCTTTCTCTGAATCCTACGCAGACTGCGACATGGGCGGATTTCAATAATGATGGATGGCTTGATCTGTTTATCGGGCATGAAACTACGGACCCGGGACATCCACATCCTTCAGAACTGTATATCAATAACAAAGATGGTTCATTTACCGAGGTCGCCGCGGAGGCCGGATGCAGGGAGCTTGGCTTTATGAAAGGCGTGACATCATCAGACTATGACCGGGACGGCTGGCCGGATATTTTTATCTCCTGCCGGGATGGAAGGAAGATGCTGTTGAAGAATAAAGCAGCAGGATCCAATATACCACAGTTTGAAGATGTTACGCATGCGGCGGGACTGGACAAGGAAATGACTTTCACATTTCCCGCGTGGTTCTGGGATTATGACAATGATGGCTGGCCGGATATTTTTACCTGTGGCTACCGTTTTCCGGGTTCCCTGGCTGTTACAGCTGCGGCTGAGGCACTTAACGAGCCACTGCCGCTCAATACAAGCAGGATGTACCTGTACCGGAACAATCATGACGGCACTTTTACGGAGGTATCGAAGTCTGTGGGCCTTGACAAACCGGTGTTTGCCATGGGTGCGAATTTCGGTGACCTCGACAATGATGGTTGGCTGGACATGTACCTGGGGACAGGCAATCCGGACTATGCATCCCTTGTTCCCAATAAGATGTTTAAGAACATCGAAGGCAGGCAATTCACGGATGTGACGGCTTCGGGAAGAGTAGGGAACTTGCAGAAAGGACATGGAGTGGCATTTGCCGATGTGGATAATGATGGGGACCAGGATATTTTTATTGAAGTGGGGGGCGCTTTCAAAGGAGATGCTTATTACAATTCCTTTTATGTCAACCCGGGGCAGAATAACAATAACTGGATCAGTCTGGAATTGGAAGGTACGAAGTCAAACCGTTCCGCCATTGGCGCACAGATATCTGTCAGCTTCACGGAAGGAGGCCGGAAAAGAACTGTATACATGGATGTCAATTCCGGAGGGAGTTTTGGCGCCAACCCATTCAGGAAGTCCATTGGTATCGGCACGGCGGATAAGATAGATGAATTGACAGTCAAATGGCCGACCTCAGGGATTTGCCAGGTATTTAAGGACGTGGCGCCGCGACAGTTCCTGAAGATCAGAGAAGGGACCGACCGCATGGAGAAAATGAAGCTGAATTGCCTGGATTTTCAAAAGCAGGCGGCGAACAGCAACGCAATCGGCTGTGCACCTTTCAAATGATATGTAACAGGGATCCCATTGATCACGCTGGGAAGCCAGGCAACATGCCTGGCTTCCCATATTATGGGATTTTGCATCTTTTCGCCAATTTTCCGTAAATTACCTTTTATAATCGACGAAACGACTGTGAAACGAATTGCTGCTAAGCGCCTAATCTTTATTATAGCACTCCTTCTTCTATTTTCTGCGGAAATATTACACGTCTATTTTTTAATGCCTTTCCCGGGTAGTCAGGTCAGCGATACCGTGTCTTTTGCCTACCTGCTAGACCGGTCGGTGGTATGGATCAGAGTTCTCGTGTTGTTTCCCGCTTTTTTTGTACTGATTGCGGTATTTAAAAAAGGAAGGGCATGGGAAAAGATTGTTTTGCCATTGATCCTGTTAGCCTACGCCTTCGTATTTTTTGCTTTCAATTTTCGGCTGCCTGCGGATAAGATCTTTTACCAGCCGGTAAATAAAAACTTCGCTACCGCCAGTGATACCGATATGGACAGGTCAAAATTGGTGATCGGATTAGTCATCGAAGGCCAGGCAAAAGCCTATCCCATCCAATTGATCGGGTATCATCACCAGGTGATAGATACCCTGGGGAAAACTCCGGTAATGGTCACCTACTGTACTGTATGCAGAACAGGCCGTGTATTCAGCCCGATGGTCAACGGAAAACAGGAGTCTTTCCGACTGGTAGGAATGGACCACTTTAACGCAGTATTTGAAGATGCCACGACAAAGAGCTGGTGGCAGCAGGCCACAGGTACCTCGATCACCGGGCCTTTAAAAGGCTACGCGTTGAAAGAGTTCCCATCATCGCAAATGACGCTGGATGCCTGGCTCAGGCAAAACCCGAATTCCCTTGTGATGAAGCCGGATACACTTTTCATGGATCGTTATTTCAAGCTGGAAGATTATGACAAGGGCATGATGCATAGCGATTTGGTAAGGAGGGATAATGCTTCCTGGCAGCATAATTCATGGATCGTTGGCGTGGCGAATAATTACTCTTCAAAGGCTTATGATTGGAATGATCTTCTGAAAAGGCGGATCATCCAGGATTCAGTAGATGAAATGCCGATGTTATTGACCATTGAAAATGACTCGGCTTCTTTTCATGCATACGATCGGCGAATAGACGGTATGCCGCTGAGTTTTCGGATCTCCGGCAACAAAGATCTTTTGGTGGATGAAAATACGCATTCGAGCTGGAATATGGATGGGTTTTGCATCGACGGGTCACTAAAGGGTAAAAGACTTGTCCCGGTGCAATCATACAATGAATTCTGGCATTCATGGCAAACCTTTCACAAGAATGCGAAGATATATGTCGGCAACTATGCGACGATAAAATAAAAAACCAGGATTTTCGTCCTGGCCCTTATCGTGTTGTAGTATTTTCACTAATCCCAACCGCTGGTGTCCATTGGTTTTCCATTTTTATCCATCAGCTGGCCGTCTTTATCGATCATCATCCCTTCTTCCATTTTTCTTTTCTTATTCCCCTTGGAGACAGTCCCATCAACAGCGACCTTACGACCATTAGTGCATGTTACAGCCGAATCCATAGCTGTCCAGGCGCCACTCCTGACGATCATCATTTTGCCGTCTTTCATGGTCATCAGTCCGTCTTTTAATGCGGGTTGCGTCGCGGCAGCCGACGAATCCCTGGCAGCTGGCGCCGGGGTGGAGGTGGTGGCGGTGGAGTCGGTGGTTGGCTGCTTGGCTTCGTTGTTGCAGGCGAGAGCCAAACCAGCGATGGCAGCAATAAACAATAGCTTTTTCATGGTGTGTATGTTTAAGTCTTAAGTTCCCTAAGCTACTTAATTTATTAATATCTAGTGGTGTATCACATTATTTTTTTTGTAAATTCGTCTGGCGCTCTGTGCCGCCCAGACCCGATCAGGAATGAAAAGTCATCCCATTTTTATTGTAATTTTTTTATGTGTTCTTATCATTTCATGTAAGGAAAATAAGGGCGTATTTCAGCTTATTCCCTCCGGGCATTCCAACATACATTTCAATAACCATATCGTCGAGAATGACTCGATAAATCCATTTGACCTCCCCAATATGTATAATGGCGGCGGCGTAGGTGTCGGTGACTTCAATAATGATGGGCTCCTGGATATTTATTTTACAGGGAATCAAGTCCCTTGTAAACTATACCTGAATAAAGGTGATTTCAAGTTTGAAGACGTCACGGATATTGCAAAAGTAGATGGCGACAATCGATGGTGCCGGGGCGTTGCGGTTGTCGATATCAATAATGACGGCCTGCCCGATCTTTATATATGTACTACCATATTGCCGGACTCCCAAAAGCGCCAAAACCTCCTCTACGTGAACCAGGGAGTAAATAAGCAGGGCATCCCCGTTTTTAAGGAGATGGCCAGGGAGTATGGATTGAACGATGGATCGTTTTCGACGATGGCGGCTTTTTTTGATTATGACAATGACGGCGATCTCGATGTGTATATTACAGTAAATGAAATGGAGGATGATAGAAACCCGTCCGTCTACCGGCCAAAAAGAAAGGATGGCTCTTCACCGAGTACGGGCCGTTTGTATCGCAATGAATGGAACGCCCAGCTCCATCATCCGGTGTTCACGGATGTAACGAAACAGGCCGGTGTCACGATCGAGGGATATGGTCACAGCGCAACCATTGCCGACTTCAACAAGGACGGCTGGAAAGATATTTTTGTGGCAAATGATTTTCTTTCGAATGATCTTTTGTATATCAATAACCATGACGGTACATTTACCGACAAGGCGGCGACATATTTCAAACATACTTCTGCCAATGGGATGGGGCAGGATGTGATTGACCTCAATAACGATGGCCTTTCGGACGTGGTGGAGATGGATATGGACCCCGAAGACAATTACAGGAAAAAAATGTTGATGCCGGGGTACAATTATCAGAATTATATCAACAACGATTCTTTTGGGTATCAATATCAATATGTACGTAATACCCTGCAGTTGAATATGGGCCCGCGAATTGAAAATAATGATTCTGCCGGCGATCCGGTTTTTGGGGATATAGGTTACTGGTCCGGCATTTCCTCGACAGACTGGAGTTGGGCGCCATTGGTCCAGGATTTTGACAATGATGGGTTTCGGGATATCATTGTTACCAACGGTTTTCCCAAGGACATCACGGATCACGACTTTATAGCCTTCCGCGAGCAGGCATTCGCGTATAAATCAAAGAAGGAAGTATTGAGCAAGATCCCGCAGGTCAAGCTGAAGCATTACGCCTTTCAAAATAATGGGAATACGACGTTTAGCGATGTTTCGGACAGCTGGGGATTGACAACAGCGTCTTTTGCAAACGGTGCAGCCTACGCCGACCTGGATAATGATGGTAAATTAGACCTCATTATAAATAATATCAACGACGAGGCTTTCATTTACAGGAATAATTCTTCCGGCGCATCGAATTATCTTTCAGTAAAATTGATAGGTGATTCCTTAAACAAAAATGGTCTCGGCGCCTGGATCGAATTATATTATAACGGGAAACAACAGGTGTATGAACAAACACCTTACCGGGGATATCTTTCCACCATGCCAATGGACCCTCATTTCGGGCTGGGCAGGATATCCGGCATCGACTCGATGGTCGTGAAATGGCCGGACGGCAAAATACAGGTATTGTTAAATGTCCCGGTCAATCAAAAGGTGATGGTCAGGCACGATGCCGCCACAGGGGCCTATCACTGGGAAACACATGTGGCGGCCAGCCAGGCCTGGTTTCAACCCATCGAAGGGGCCACCGGGACACACTATCAGGACAGTAAAAAAGATCTCATCGATTTCAATATCCAGAAACTATTGCCCCATAAGTTTTCCGAATACGGGCCTGCCATGGCTGCCGGCGATATAAATGGGGATGGCCTCGATGATATCTTTATTGGCGGGTCGGCGTCTAGCCCCACCACATTATTGTTACAGCAAAAGGACGGAGGTTTTATCAACAGGAACATTCTTCCGGATGAAAACAACAAGCACTGGGACGACATGGGCCTTCTTTTGTTTGATGCGGATGGGGACGGCGATCTGGACCTCTATATAGCCGCAGGTGGTTATGGGAATATTCCGAATGGACCGGCCTACAGGGATAAATTATATATCAATGATGGCAAGAGCAACTTCACGCCCGATACGGCGGCGCTGCCACGGAACCTGACCAGCAAGTCCTGCGTTCGTGCGATTGACTATGATCATGATGGTGATCTGGATCTGTTTGTAGCGGGTCGCGTGTTTCCATGGAACTATCCCAAAGCCGTTTCATGCGCCATTTACCGCAACGATACAAAGGATGGCAAAGTGAAATTTACGGATGTAACAGCTGCCGTAGCGGGGTCATTGCAGAACATCGGCATGGTATGCGATGCCATCTGGACCGACTTTGACAATGACGGATGGGAAGACCTTGTATTGGCAGGGGAGTGGATGCCGGTGAAGTTTTTGAAAAACGATCATGGAAAGTTCAGAGATATTACTTCCTCTTCTCAAATTGGGGGACAGGTCGGCTGGTGGAACAGTATAACCGCCGGCGATTTTGACAATGACGGAGATATCGATTATGTTGTAAGCAACCTTGGCGGTAACTCATTCTACAAAGCAAGCGATAACTATCCCGTGTCAATCTATGCAAAGGATTTTTACAACCAGGGCATTGTTCAATGCATGCTTACCTCATTTATTAAGGACCGGCAGGGAGGACAGCTAAAAGAGTTCGCTTCCGAATCGCGGGATGATCTTATTGCCCAGCTACCCTTTCTCAAAAAGAGATTTCTAACCTATAACAAATTTGCAACGACATCTTTTGACCAGGTGTTTACCCCGCAGGAGCTGTCGAATGCCATTAAATATTCCGCCAACAATTTTAAGAGCTGCTTTATAAGGAACAACGGCAATGGGACTTTTACAATGGAGCCCCTGCCCGATGTGGCCCAATATTCCGCCATCAACGGAATGGTGACCGACGACTTTGATGGCGATGGTAACCTGGATATTTGCATGAACACGAATGACTACGGGACAGTGCCTTCCTACGGCCGCTATGATGCGCTAAATGGATTGATCCTGAAGGGCGACGGCAAAGGGAAATTCGTGCCACTGAGTATCTTGCAAAGCGGGATCTTCATTCCGGAAAATGGTAAAGCGCTGGTTAAGCTTCGGGGCAGTGATGGAAGGTATTTAATAGCAGCGAGCCAGAACAAGGGGCCTTTGAAATTGTTCGCCCTGAATAAGGGCTGCTACTTTTTGCCCGTGAATGCCGACGACGTTACTGCTGTAATCACCTATAAGGACGGAAGACGCCAACGCCGCGAGACCGGGTATGGAAATTCCTTCTTATCCCAATCCGGAAGATTTATCACGGTTGATAGCTCCATTTCATCCATAGAGATCACGGACAGTAAAGGAAGAAAGAGAAGTATAACTCACTTTACCGCCACGGTGCCCGGGTGAAAGGTCCGCCA
>Ga0105237_10006396_pt1 | contig 13073 bp, 8 predicted proteins | sample KBSC24metaG_FD_81520 | JGI IMG/M metagenome (GOLD analysis project Ga0105237, IMG submission 81520) | Corn rhizosphere microbial communities from Kellogg Biological Station, Michigan, USA - KBS C2-4 metaG | ecosystem: Host-associated > Plants > Roots > Rhizosphere > Soil | place: Michigan, USA...
CATTGGAGTCCGGTCAGCGGCGGGCCGGGGGCGACGAGCACCGGCGGGATGTATCCCAATCATGGTCTGATCGGGCCGGACGGCAATCTGTATCTCACGTATGACAACGCTCCCGGCCCCTATGGCATGAGTACCGGCCAGGTCTGGAAATACAGTATCGGCTCCAACAGTTGGCAGAACGTCACTCCCGTCGTGCCCTCTTCGAGCGATGCGTTCGGCTATGACGGCCTGGCGCTCGATGCGCAGAGGGCCGGGACGGTCCTGGTTTCGACGACCGATCGCTATGGCACGGGCGACACGTTGTTCCGCTCGACCAAGGCCGGTAATCAGGGCAGTTGGGTGGACCTGAAGCCGCTGGCTCAGTTCAGCGACTCGCAGTCGCCGTGGGCGGCATGGGGGCAAAAGCTCGGGTTCTCCAACTGGATCGGCCCTGTCATCGATCCATTCAACTCCGCGCACGCCTTTTACGGCACGGGCGGCGGAATCTGGGGAACCAGCAATTTGACCGCTGCCGACAGCGGGCAGGCCACCAACTGGAGTGTCGTCGCCAAGGGTATCGAGGAAACGGTGCCGCAGTTCATTGCCTCGCCCAGCTCCGGGGCGCCGCTGATTGCGGCGATCGGGGACGTTTGTGGCTTCGTTTTCAACTCGTTGACGACCCCGCCGTCGTCCATGATCTCGACCAGTGGTGGTGTGGGTGCCGCCGGCGCCTGCACCTTCGGCAGCAGCATCGATTGGGCCAAGGGCGCTCCCTCGCATCTGGTGTTGGTGGGCAGTAACCCCTATGCCAGCACCGTGCCCGTCGGTGTCATCTCCATGAATGGCGGGAGCTCATGGACCGCCTTTCCAACTTTGCCGGCTGGCGTGAAGAAGGGGGAGGGCTCAGTCGCCATCTCCTCCGATGGGGGTTCCATCGTCTGGGCGCCGAGCTCGTCGGACAACGTGGCCCCGGTCTACACGACCAATGGCGGGAGCTCGTGGACCACGATCTCGTTCTACGGGAACACGCTGCCGGTGGGCTCGAAGGTCATCACGGATGGCGTGCAGAATATCTTCTATGCTTGGAATTCCAACTCGACCCACCTCTATGTGGGCAACGGCGCGGCCAGCTGGTATCAGGCCAATCCCATGCCGGTCACCCCGGCGCAGGTGGTAGCGGTGCCTGGCAGGGGCGGAGAGCTGTGGATTGCCTCGAGCAGTGGGCTGTATCACAGCACGAGCTCCGGCTCATCCTGGAGCGGGCCGAGCATCCTTTCCTGGTTTGGCTACGGGTTGACCCCCTCGGCCATCGGATTCGGCAAGGCCGCCAGCGGGGCCAACTATCCGGCGATCTATGTGGGTGGGCAGTTCTCCGATGGCACCACGGGCTTGATGCGGTCCATCGATGGCGGCTCGAGCTGGGTAAAGATCAATGATGCCACTCACCAATGGGGCGGTATCGCTCAGGTGGTGGGCGATTTGAATACCTTCGGGACTGTGTATCTGAACTCCGCCGGTGGGATGGGCCGGGGCATCATCTATGGGACCTCGGCAAATTGAGGGCTAGAAATTCCGGCGCACGGTGACCAACCATTGGCGTGGGGCGCCGGGCTGTCCCTGGGCGATGAAGGTGGGGGCGACCGAGTTGACCTTGTTTATGTAGTAGAAACGGTCGGTGAGATTGGTCACGGCCAGCGCGCCTTCCCAATGATCGGACGGGGAGCGCCAGGTGAGGTGGGCGTTCATCAAAGTGCGGCCGGACACCTGGCCGAGAGGCGTGTCGGTGATGTCCGTGTAGAAGGAGGACTGATATTGCCCGTCCAGGCGCGGGACCAAGGAGCCCAGAGTGCCGAGTGCGAGCGTATATTGAATGCCGAGGCTGGCCATGCGCTCGGGCGCATAAGGCTCCTTCGTGTTGAGGCTCACGCCGGCCACGGTGGTGGCGGCGGATTGTGAGATCGAGGTCAGCTTGAAGTTGAGATAACTGACGGAGCCGTTGATTTCCAGGGCGGCGAGCGGCCGCCACTGGAATTCCAGCTCGGCGCCCTTGATGTCGGCGGAGCCGACGTTCACCGGCGTCAGGTTCAAGGCACTGAGCACGACACCGTTCATGACGGTGGGGCTCGAGTTCGTGAACAGCATGTCCTTGTATTTGCTGTAGAAGGCCGCCACATTCAGCAGCAGAGTCCGATCAAACAAGTGACTCTTCAGGCCGATTTCCGCGGTGCCGAGGGTCTCGGGCCTGAACGGCACCTCCTGCTGGGGGATGAACGGGCGGGGATTGACGCCGCCGCCCCGGTACCCCGTGGAATACTGTACGTAGGTCATGACGGCCGGCGTCCACTGGTACTCGAGGCCGGCCCTGTAGTCGGTATGACTGCCGGAGTAGCTGCCGGTGGTGTTGTTCAGCGGGCCAACGGGCGTGTAGCTGACCAAAGCGCCGTTGTAGGGACTCAGCCGTTGGAAGGTGTAATCCTTCGACTCCGAGGTATACCGCACGCCTGCGATTGCGCTCAGGGCCTCGGTAATATGGAACACGCCATGCGCGAAGCCGGATCTGCTCTTCGAGGTGATCGGGTCGTTGCCCGTGAAGAGGCTTTCCGCGGGTAAACCGGGCGATAGCAGCTTCAAGCCGCCGAACAGGGCGCCCTCGTCGTAGTAGTACCCGCCGAGTGTCCACTCGAGCAGGCCGAAGGAGGTGCCGTTCAGCCGGATCTCTTCCGTGAACTGTCGCTCGGACCAGGTATCGCGCAAAGACTGGGTCGGGTAGGGGGAGTCGCCGATCTCGCTCGAGAAAGCCCCGTTATAGCGCAGGTAGCCGGTGATGGCCGTCAACGAGTAGAGCTCGCTCAGCTTCCAGGTGAAAGTGTCGGTGATGCCGTAGTAGTTGGTGGGATTGGTCGTCGGCAACGGGACAGCAGCGTGCGTGCCGGCGCCGGGTTTGCCGGTGTACATCGCCGGATCGGTAAAGCCCGGGACGATGTAGGTCGCATACGTCGTGTAGGACCTCGGGCCGGTAATGAACTGCGAGCCTCCGCCCGGAATGAACGGCTGGCCGTTCGGGAATTTCTGGGTATTGTTGGCGTAGAGCAACTTGAGGGCCGGTACTTCGGAATGATCCGCCGTAACACTGGCAATGAAGTTGTTCTCGATGTTGTCGTTCGGTGTCCAACGCACCGCCACGCGTGCCGCATGCAGATCCTGGCCGCCCTCCGTGCCCAGCTTGCAGCCGGGCAGGAGCCCCCCTTGATAGAGACCTGAGGCGCTCTGGTTCACGCAGCCGTAGTCCAGCCGGGTCATGTATCCGTCGGCGGTCTTGGACACGCCTGACACACGGACATATAACCGGTCTTGTAGGAGGGTAAAGTTACCGCCCGCGCGCAGGTTGATCCGGTTGAAGGAGCCGTAGCCGGCTTCCGCGTAGGCGTCCGGGTTGTCGTCGGGCTTCCTCGAGAACAATTTAATAGACCCGCCGATGGAGTTCTTGCCGGAAAGCGTGCCCTGCGGGCCGCGCAAGACCTCGATGCGATCGAGGTCGGTCAGGTCCATTTCAGAGCCCAACATGAGCCCATGGTAGACGTCATCGACATAGAGGCCGACACCCGGCTCCAGGCCCGGATGGCCGTCGCTCTGGCCGATACCGCGGATGAAGATCTGCGCGACCGGTCCGTTGGTGGTAGTCCCTCCGGTGATGTTCACGCTCGGAGCGATGGCATTCAGATCGGTGATGTCGGTGACCGAGCGCTCGTCCAACTGTTGTGCCGACACCGCCGTTATGGCGAGCGGGGCGGTTTGCGCGCTCTGCCTGCGGAATTGAGCTGTGACCACGACTTCCTGGAGCGCATTGTCCGCTTCTCCGGCATTGCCGGCGTCCGCCCCGAAAGCCGGCGGGGCGCCTAGCCAGCCGCCGACTGCGGCGCCGATGGCGGCCGCACCGAGACCGGAACGCACGGCTGCAATGGGAAGCCTCTTCCCGATCTGATGCCTGACCTGTCTGGTGCGCACAGCCAACCCCCCCAACGATCAAAAATTGCGTTTCAGAGTGATGGCCCACTCACGCGGCGGCGCAGGCTCCCCGAGAACGGTCTGGGAGGAACTGCGATTGTCGAAGTAGCCGTAGTAGTAGAGCTTGTCCGTTACGTTCTTGGCTTCGAGGGCCAGTTGCCACAGATCCTTTGGGTCGTGCCACGTGAGATGAGCATTCAACAGAGTATAACCACTAATGTGGTTGTAGATAGCATTGTTCGCGCCGCCGTAGAACGAGTCCTGGTGGTTCAAGTCCAGCCGCGGGATGATGGAGCCGAACTGGCCGAGAAACACTTCGTATTGCGCGCCGATGCTGTACTTCCAACGGGGCGCGAACGGAGTGGTCATCCCGGTCGTGATGCCCGATCCGAGGGCCAGGGGCGAGAGCGAGGTGTAGTTGAAGTGCAGAAAGCTGCCTGAGGCATCCAGCGACAGCGAGCGGGTCAGGCGCGATTCGATCTCCAGCTCCGCTCCGGACATATGGGCGGTGCCCGCGTTGATCGGCGCGGCACAGGGCAGGGCGAACTGTGCACCCGCGAAGGCGCAATTGTTGACGATGAGTTGGATGTCTTTGTAGTTGTTGAAGAACGTGGCAGCGTTGACCCGCAGACGGTGGTCCAGCCAGTCGCTCTTGATTCCCACCTCGTAGGCGGTCAAGGTCTCAGGGGCGAAGGCGATCGCCTGGGCGGCGTAGAAAGGCCGGGGGTTCACGCCGCCTCCTTTGAAGCCGGTGGAGACATCGGCATACGTCATCAGGCCCGGCGTCCATTCATACTGTAGCGCCGCGCGGTAGTCGGTCTTGTTGCCGCTGAAGTGGCCTTGCACGTTGTTGAGTGATGCGACTTGCGGTGCGACGCCGCCGGGGTAGGTGTTGCCGGGGACGCCGAGCCGGCCGTAGATCATGGTCTTGTCTTCTTTCGTGTATCGCACCCCGGCATTGAGCTCGAGCTGGCTGGTGATCTGCCAGTCGGCATTCAGGAAGCCGGCCTTGCTGGTGGCCGGAAACCGGTCGCTCTCGATGAAATCGAACGACCCGAGGTCGATGCGCCCACCGTAGAAGCTGTGTTGATTGATATAGAACCCGCCCACGGTGTACTTGAGGATGTTGTCAAACAGATTGCCGCTGAGACGCAGCTCCTCGCTCACCTGCCGGTGCCAGACGGTGTTGTAGAGGATCTCATCGCTCAAGGGGGCGGCATCTTCATCGAGCGACCACGCGCCGGTGTAGTAGCGCATGGCCGTAATCGACTTGACCGAGATGTCCTGGGTGGGGGTGTAGTCGATGGTGCCCGAGAAGCCGTAGCCACTCACGCGCCGGACCGGAGGGACGCAAAAAGGCGCGGTGCCGTCCGGCGGTTTGGCATCGCAGTAGCTCGAATAGTCCATGTAGGGACTGTGGGTGGTGGTGTCCTGGGCGTAGTTTCCGAACGGCGAGTGGGCAATGAACGCCGAGCCGGTCGCCGTGCCCAGGGGAATGCCGCCGGTCGGGGCACTGGAGAAGCGCGGATAGGTCGGCGCACTGACACCGGTCTTGCCGTTGACTTGACCCACATACAGCAAGGTCGAAGGGGCTGCCTCGGAATCGTCGCCCGTGTGATCGGCCGTGAGGTTGACTTCGAGCTGATCGTTGGGCAGCCATCGCAAGGCGATGCGCTCGGCGGTATATGACACGCCGCCTTCGGTTCCCAACACGCAGTTAGACGAGACGACCGCCGTGGGCACATTGGCCCCCGGGTGCGTGCAGGCATAATCGTAGCGGGTGACATAGCCGTCCTGATGACGGGCAACGCCGGACAGGCGCACGAACAGTTGGTCGGGGACGAGGGTGAAATCTCCCGCGGCCCGCAGCTCGGTGCGGTTGAAGCTCCCGTAGGTGGCGTCGACATAGCCGTCGCCCTGGGCGTCGGGTTTTTTGGTGTAGAGCTTGATGGCGCCGCCGATGGAATTCATTCCGGCGAGCGTGCCCTGGGGCCCGCGCAGCACCTCGACATGATCCAGGTCGAGCATGTCCATGATGGAGCCCGTGAGCGTTGCGTAGTACACGTCATCGACATACATGCCCACGCCCGGCTCACTGGCGTAGTTGAAATCGGCCTGGCCGACACCCCGGATGAAAGCTTGCAGCGCCGGCCCGAAGGTGCCCGGGGCGGGCTCCAACGTCACGTTGGGCGCTTGGGAGGCCACCTCATTGATCATAATCTGCCCGCGGGCGGCGAGGGTTTTGGCATCCACCGCCGTGATCGCAATGGGGGTGTCCTGCGCGGCCTGTTTGCGAAACTGCGCCGTGACAGTGACTTCCTCGAGCGCGGTGCCGTCCTCGGCGGTTGCCGGGGTTGTCGCCGACGTTGCCTGGGCCAGGGCCTGCGTCGGGTTTACCATCGTTGCAATGGCCAAGGCCGGTATGATCAGGGCCGGAATAGCCCGTGCCGGGATGACCCGTGCCGAACTGACAAGTCCCGGATTGACCGGTGCCGGATCGACCGGTGCCGCTGCGGTGGCGAGCTGACTCATGTTGGCCAGCACCCTCGTTGGGTTGGCTGACAGTCTCGTTACGCGTCCGCGGACAAAAAAAGCAATAGGTGACACAACCGCCCCTCGTTAAGAAATGCCAAGCCGGGAGTGTCGGACCTTTGGACCCTGGGTGGCAGGGCGTGAAAGTGGAAGGCCCGTTCCATTTTGTGAATAATGGCCCGGCGCCGTCCGTGCGCGGCGAGGCTGATGGAGGGGGTAATGAATAGACCAGCGCCGATCCGGTCCGTCGAGGGTGCCCTGCCGGCTGCGGGGTCCGTGGATTTGAATCTCTTTCTGATGTTCGCGCAGATCGTGGAGCTCGGGAGTCTCACCCGGGCGGCGCTCGCCCTGGAGATGCCGAAATCAACTCTCAGCCGCAAGTTGCGCCAACTCGAGCAACAGGTGGGGGCGGTGCTCCTGAAACGGGGTGTGCACGCGTTGGAGCTCACCGAGATCGGACGCGCTCTACTGTGCCATTGCCAGCGGATCGCCAGCGAAGCTGCCGAGGCGAATCAGTTGGCGACCGAGATGCAGTCCGGGTTGCGAGGCGTGATCCGGATCAGCCTGCCGCTCGGCCTCAATGACACCTGGATCACCCGGGTGCTGGCGAGCTTCGCCTCGCAATATCCCGAGGTGAGCCTCGCTGTCGAGGTCACCAACCGGTGGGTCGATGTCAGCGAGGAGCCCTACGACGTCGCCATACATGTCGGCCGCATCCTCAACGAGCAGCTGCCGGCCAGGCGGCTGGCGACTCTCACGCGAGGTCTGTACGCAAGCCCGGCCTACTTCGCGCGCAAAGGAGTGCCGCAGTCTCCCGAGGATCTGATGAGCCACGACTGCATCGCAATGGAGAGCCAACTCAGCGATAGGCTGTGGACGTTCGATTCCCCTGATGGCGGTGGCGTCGCTGCCAGTGTCACTCCTCGTATGCGAGTGACCGACATCATCATCGCGCGCGAGATGGCGGCGGCGGGGGTGGGCCTGGCTATCCTTACCGAAGCGGTTTGCAGTGCGCAGGTCAGTGCCGGCCAGTTGGTCAGAGTGCTCCCGCAGTGGCGTCTCCCGCCGATCGCGGTGTCGGCTACATTCCTGGAGCGCCGCCACATGCCGCGCAGGATTCGCGTGCTCCTGGATCAGATGGCACAGGCCATGCAAACTCATTATGACAACGAGGAGCCCGCCGCGGGGGCGTGACCCGGAATCAGCGGTTCCATTTGCGGCACTCCCCGTTCCGTCCCGTGACCCGCGGCCCCCCGGCAGGGCCGGGTTACGATGGGGCATGACCAACACTTCCATCGCCGCCAATGGATCCTTCGCGCTCATCATGCGCGCAGGCGTTCACCCGAGTCTGGTCGTCGGCAAGAAGGTTCCGCCGCCGCCCGTGCCCGTGGAGAGCGTCGAAAACGGTCTGCGGATCGAGCGCAATGTCGGGGTCCCGATGCGCGATGGGATCCGGATTCTGGTCGACATCTACCGTCCGGCGCAGGCTGCGGGGCCTGTCCCCGTGCTGCTGGGTTGGAGCCCCTATGGCAAGCACAATACTTCGGCGCGCCTGCCGTGGCCGGCCGCAGGTGTGGCGGAGGGTTGGATATCCGGCTATACGGCGTTTGAGGCGCCGGATCCGGCTTACTGGTGTCAGCATGGGTATGCGGTGGTCTATCCCGACCCGCGCGGGAGTTGGTATTCACAAGGGGAGTTACGTCATGGAGGACTGGGCGAGGCACAGGATTGCTATGACCTGATCGAGTGGTTGGGCGAGCGGGACTGGGCCAATGGGAAAATCGGGATGACGGGAGTGTCCTACCTCGCCGCCATCCAGTGGCAGGTAGGCCCGCTGCGGCCGCCGCACCTCGCGGCAATCAATCCCTGGGAAGGGTTTACGGACTGGTATCGCGAATTCGCCTTGCACGGCGGCATACCCGAGACGTCCTTCGTGGTCCGGGGCAGTGGCAATCTGCAATATTCCGTGAATCGGACCGAGGACACGCCGGCGAACGTGCGCGCGCATCCTTTGTATGATGCCTACTGGGCCAGCAAGGAATGCGATCTGGAGGCCATCGAAGTGCCGGCCTTCGTGGTGGCGAGTTGGTCCGATCAGGGACTGCATACACGCGGCACGCTGGAAGGTTATAAACGCATTTCCTCGCGCCAGAAATGGCTCGAGGTCCACGGCAGGAAGAAGTGGGCGTATTACTACGATCCGCGGAGCCTCGCGAAACAACGCGAGTTCTTCGATCGGTTCCTGCTGGAGCGGCCCACGTCGGTGCCGGCATGGCCGAAAGTGCGCATCGAAGTGCGCGACCGCGCCAACGTGGGCACGTTCCGTGATGAGAGCGAGTGGCCGCTGGCGCGCACGCAGTTTCGTCAGTTGTTTCTGGATGCCCGGGACTCAGCCCTCCATGACAGTCCGGTCAGTGCCGCGGGCGCGGTTTCCTACGATCCACTGAGCCCGGCAGGGCGTGCGGTATTCGACTACGAGTTCAAGGAGGAGACCGAGCTTACCGGCCACATGAAGCTGCGGTTGTGGGTCGAGGCGATCGGGGCCGATGACATGGACCTGTTCGTTGCGATCCAGAAGCTCGATCGCGATGGGAGCCTCGTGCCCTTCGTGTTTTATGCGATGCTCGAGAATGGGCCCGTGGCGTTGGGGTGGCTGCGGGTCAGCCACCGGGAGTTGGATCCGGCGCGCTCACGGCCCGAGCAGCCGTTTCATCCGCATACGCGTGAGGACTTGCTGCGGCCGGGCGAGCCGGTTGCGGCCGATATCGAGATCTGGCCCTCGTCTACGCGCTTCGCAGTGGGCCAACGGCTGCGGGTGGTGGTGCAAGGCCGCGATGTCATGACGGAGTCGCTGCCCAACACGCCGTTCGCACGGCATCAGGACACCCGCAACCGGGGGTTGCACCGCATCCATACCGGGGCGGAGTATGACTCCTACTTGTTGGTTCCGGTGGTCCCGGGCTGAGGGCCGGGCTGGCTGCCGGGCTGAGTATAATTGCCGGCGAAGCCGGGGTCGCACTCGTAGGGGAAGACGTGCTGGCCGGGCTGCTTGCGCCAGGCGATGAAGCGTACGCCACGGTTGTCGAGGATCTGCGGATCTTCGAACTCCTGGGTGGCGAGCAGCACCTTGCCGTCGGGGCTCAGCTTGAAGCGCTCCAACACCCGGACGTGGGACGTATGATCGAGGCCGTTGTTGGTGATGGTGGCGGGCTCGAGGTGCGTGGTCTCGACCACGAGTGTCGTGCCCTCCCAATGTCCGGTGGAGAAGCCCACCGGGGAGTCCGGATAGTCCGGCTCGGGCTGGCGGCCGTCCAGAAAGATCATCCGCACGAGGTCGTAGTATTCGAGCTTGATGACGATGAAGCGCTCGCTCTGGAAGATCTCGATCGGGAAGGGGCCCTGCATGGCGTAGACGATGGAGGGCGCCTTGCACGCATTCTCAGCGGTGAGCTGGTTGTAGGGATTCCAATGGCGCACAGCTTCCAACGCAACCGGCTTCAGCTTCAGGCCGCCGAAGTCGCCCGCGGGTAATTCCTTCGGCCCGGTATCGTCGATGAAGGCGGTGTTGGGCGCTACCTCCATCATGAGTGCCTCGTCCCGAGGCGTGTGCAGATCGAGATTCCAGAAGCCCGAGAAATCCGGGTGGGCCGCCACCGGCGCGGAGGCTGTGGATGCAGGTGCATGCGAGCCGCAGGCAACAGTGCCGAGGGACAGAGTCAGGATGGCTGCAATCGTACGCGCGTTTTCCGCCACGCTATTTCTCCTGCACTGAGGCCGGTGCGGTTCCGATCGGCTCGCCGTTGGCGCGGAATGCAGCGCGTATGCGGATATATCGGGATCCATCCCGTGCCGGCCACCCTTCGAGGGTGACCTTGTCTCCGACGTGGAGGCTGTCCGGAGACCAACCTCTGCGGCGGAGAATCGAAGGAGAGTTCGTCTCCGCGTGCCAGATCACCACCTGGTTGCCCTCAGTGACGGCGAGCGTCACGATGCCGTGCGGGTTGGTAAAACGAAACTCCTTGACGATGCCGGTCACCTTGCGCAGATGCTCGTTGGTGTCGAAGAACACCGCAAAGGAGTGATGGGCGTAGACCGTCGGGGCGATGCAGAGGAGGCTGAGTAGCAGCGCGGCTAAAGCCACGCTTCGGCTGTGCGGGCTGGAATTGGGGCTCATCCCAGGAATGTTATAGGTTTACGCGCTGCTGGGAAGTACCCCGGGATGGGACGAGGTGTCCCATCGCGGTGGGCGAACGGCGGTGACCGAAGCGTGGAGCGCGGATTGCGCTAACTTATCCCGCCCACGCAGATGTACTTCAGCTCAGTGTAGTCGAGGATGCCGTAGCGGGAGCCTTCGCGGCCCATGCCGGACTCTTTGATGCCGCCGAAGGGGGCGACTTCGGTGGAGATCAAACCGGTGTTGAGGCCTACCATGCCGCACTCGAGGGCTTCCGCCACGCGCCACGAGCGGGCGAGGTCGCGGGTGTAGAAATAGGCGGCCAGGCCGAATTCGGTGTCGTTGGCCATGCGGATGGCCTGCGCCTCGGTGTTGAATCGGAAGAGCGGCGCCACGGGGCCGAAGGTCTCTTCGTGGGCGAGGAGCATGTCGGGGCTGGCTTCGGTGATGATGGTGGGCTGGAAGAAGTTTCCACCCAGGCTGTGGCGGCCGCCCCCGTGGACGATTCGTCCGCCTTTCGCTCTGGCGTCCGCGACGTGCTCTTCCACTTTTGCCAGCGCCGCGGCGTCGATGAGCGGTCCCTGATCGGTCGGGCCCTGGAGGCCATCGCCTACCTTCAGTTGGGAGACGGCCTCGATGAGCTTCGTCGTGAATGCCTCGTAGACTATCTCTTGCACGAGGATCCGGTTGGCGCAGACACAGGTTTGTCCGGTGTTGCGATACTTGCTCGCGATGCAGCCGGCCACGGCGGCATCGAGGTCCGCGTCTTCGAAGACGATGAAGGGCGCATTGCCGCCCAACTCGAGAGACAGTTTCTTGAGGGTTCCCGCGGACTGGGCCATCAGGCGCTTGCCCACTTCGGTCGATCCGGTGAAGGTGATCTTCCGAATAATGGGATGTTCGGTCAGCTCCGAGCCGATGGCGGCCGTGTTGCGGCCAGTGATGAAGTTCAACACGCCGGCGGGAATGCCGGCCCGCGCTGCCAGTTCCGCCATGGCGAGCGCGGAGTAGGGGGTGTAGCGGGAGGGCTTGCAAATGAACGTGCAGCCGGCGGCAAGGGCCGGGCCCGCCTTGCGCGTGATCATGGCGGCCGGGAAATTCCACGGCGTAATGGCCGCGACGACGCCAATCGGCTGGCGGAGCACCAGCAGCCGCTTGTCGCTGTTGTGGCCGGGAATGATGTCTCCGTAGAGTCTTTTGGCTTCTTCCGCAAACCACTCGATGAAGGAGGCGGCGTAGGCGATCTCGCCCTTGGCCTCCGTGAGCGGCTTCCCCTGCTCGGCGGTCATGATCCGCGCCAGGTCGTCTTGATGAGCCAGCATGAGCTCAAACCAACGGCGCAGTACCGCCGCCCGTTCCTTCGCGGTTTTCGCGGCCCACGCGGGGAATGCGGCGGCAGCGGCATCGATCGCGCGGCGGGTCTCCTCGAGACCCAGATCAGGGACGGTGCCTAGCTTCTCGCCCGTCGCCGGGTTGATGACATCGGTGCTGCGGCCCGAGTCGGCGCCGATCCAGGCTCCGCCGATGTAGGCCTGCTGCCGCAGGAGACTGGGATCTTTCAGCTGCATCACTTCAGGTCATCCTGGACAACACATCGTTGGTGCGGTCTTTTTCCAGAAAGCGATGTTTCAGGGCACCGGCGACATGCAACGTCACTAAACCCAGGAGGGTATAGGCCAGGTAACGGTGCAACGCTTGAAACACTTCGAATCGCGCGTCGTTCTTCGGTAGCAACTCGGGCAGGTTGACGCCGAAGAAGAAGACGCCATCGCTCTGGGTGAAAGAGCTGGACATCGCATAGCCCATGCAAGGCACGACGATCATCAACACGTACAAGGCGGTATGGCCGATTTTGGCTGCGCGCGCTTCCCAGGAAGCCAGTCCGTTGGGTAGCGGCGGGATGGCGGCTCCCGCGCGCCAGCGCGTTGCAAGTCTCACCAGGACGAGCAACAGGATCAGCATGCCGAAGGACTTGTGCCACGGATAGAACACCTCGAACTTCGCCGGCACGCGATCATTCAACCCAACCATGGTCCAGCCGGCCCAGATCATGCCGAGAATGATCGCGGCCATGCTCCAGTGCAGAATCCGCAGGGGTAGGGGATATTTCATGGGTCAGGTGAGCTGGGCTTCAATCAGATAGGGCCCTCGGGTTTGCAACCCGATGGTCAGGGCCTCGCGGAACTCATCGATCGTCGTAGCGCGTGAAGCGGTTACGCCATACCCGTTCGCCAACGCAACCCAATCCACGCGCGGGGTGTCGAGTTGGGTGAGACGGGCAGTCGCGTGCCTCTCGAGCGCGGCGCCACCGCGTCGCAACTCGGTTTGCAGGATGCCGTAGCGATGATTGGCACATATGATGACCGTGATGTTGAGTCCCTCG
>Ga0105237_10006399_pt1 | contig 13072 bp, 9 predicted proteins | sample KBSC24metaG_FD_81520 | JGI IMG/M metagenome (GOLD analysis project Ga0105237, IMG submission 81520) | Corn rhizosphere microbial communities from Kellogg Biological Station, Michigan, USA - KBS C2-4 metaG | ecosystem: Host-associated > Plants > Roots > Rhizosphere > Soil | place: Michigan, USA...
ATCGCCCTTACATTCTCTTTTCCCAGCGCCTCGCACGACAGGGCCAGTGTCACAGCGCTGTCGATCCCGCCGCTGCTGCCCAAAATTGCCTTTTTAAAACCCATCTTGGAAAAATAATCCCGTATACCCAGGATCAGCGCCTGATGTATCTCCTGGATATTTTCTGCGTTCACCAGGTACTCCACCACCTTCTCCGGGTCCTTCAATTTGGACACCCGCATTTCCTTGTCAAACACAGCTGGTTCCCCGCCGTCTTTTTTAGCCGCCATCGTAGGCTGTGTTTCCGCTCCACTGACAGCCGTCACTTTACCCGTGGGCGCTGACAGCTCTTCCCCTGCAGCCTCTTCATGGATGGGAATAGAGAACCCCGGCAATATCTCTTCAAAAAGAGGCGGCACCGGGGCAGGCAGCTCCACAATAGCCCAATCCTCTTCAAAATATTTCATTTCTTTTACCAGCCGCCCCTTTGCGTCGTACACCAGCGTGCCTCCGTCAAAGACGATCTCCGTCTGTGACCCCACCGCATTGCAGTAGTACAACGGCAGCTTGTACTTCCCTACATTCTGTCTTACCACTTCCTTCCTGTCCACATCATGATCATAGTCGAAAGGACTGGCCGAAATATTAATGATCACATCCGGCCCCTGCCCTATCAGCTGATCCATAGGACAGACCCTGTACAAAGGATTGTCTCCAAGATTCCATATATCCTCGCAGATGGTAAGAGCGATCTTTTTGCCTTTAAAAGGGATCACCTTCCATTCATAGGCCGGCTCGAAATAGCGGTATTCATCAAATACATCGTAGGTAGGAAGACAGGTCTTGTGCGCCACACCCTTGACCTCCTTTTCATAAAGGAGCCAGGCCGCATTAAAAAGATCCTTCCCCTGCGGAGCCGTATTTCGCGCCGGTGATCCTACAATGACCCCGATCGTGTCAGCCTCCTCTTTTATACGGTCTAAATGGGCATAGCATTGTGTGATAAAGTCCTCGAACTCCAAAAAATCCCTGGGAGGATAGCCGCAAATACATAGTTCGGAGAATACCACCAGGTCGGCGCCCGCTGTTTTAGCCTGCCGGATGGCGTCGATGATCTTACGGGTGTTTTCCTCAAAGTTCCCGATGTGATAATTTTGTTGGGCCAGTGCGATCTTCATACTACAAATTTACACTAATGTGGGGGTATTCACGTTATTTCGCAGTATGAAGAACCATTCGCTCACGACTGTCAACACTCCTCATCGGCCCTTTCCCCGCAGTCTCCATCTCTCCCTGTGGGGGATCGCCCTCATTTTCAGTTTCTTATTATCCTCTTGCGGCGGCGGTAAAGGTCCCGACGTCTCCGGCGTAGAAATAAAGCCCGTCCAGGTCATCCGCTTTGACACCGCCTGGTTCTCGCTTGACTCCAATCACATCGAGCCGGGTCTTGACCGGCTCGACAGGGACTACCCTTATTTCCTCACCGACTTTTTATACAATATCCTCGGCGTACCTCCATCCTCCGACACCAGCACCATAGCCCTGGCCGCCAGCCGGCAGTTCCTCGTAAGCTATCTACCCGTAAAAGATTCGCTGGAAAAGAAATATCCTGACCTCCATTGGCTGGAAAAAGAGCTCACCGAAGGCTTTCGTTATGTAAAATATTACTTCCCTAAATATACCCTTCCCCAAAAAGTAGTAACCTATATCGGCCCCTTTGACGCACCCGGTGTCGCCATCACAAGATATGCGCTTGCCATCGGTCTGCAATCCTATGCGGGCAGCAACTTCTCCTTTTATCTCAGCGGAAAGGGACAGGATATGTATCCCGTTTATATCTCCCGCAGATTTGAGCCCCAATACATCACCCCTAACTGTATCACCGTCCTCGCACAGGATATTTTTCCCGACAGCAGCGATGGCCGTCCCATGATCGAGCAGATGATCACGAGAGGAAGATATTGGTGGTTGTCCGGCAAGCTCCTCCCGTCTGCACCCGACAGCATCATCACCGGTTTCACGAATGCACAGCTCAAATGGTGCTCCACCAGTGAAGTAGGCCTATGGAATTATTTTCTGCAAAACACCGACCTCTACACCGTAGATCCAGACATCATAAAGAATTACATCGGTGAAGGCCCCAAAACACTTGGAATGCCCGATGCGTCTCCCGGCAATGTCGGCACATGGGTCGGCTGGCAGATCGTAAAAAAATATGTACAGCTGCACAACGACATCACTCCAGATGCGCTCATGCGCACTCCAGTCCGCCGTATCCTCGAAGAGGCAAAATACAAACCTAAATAGCGCGCCCTCCGACAGGCCGGGTCCCAGGCCCGCCCCAACGCCAGGACGGGACGCATTAACATCCGTTTAATGCGATATTAACACGAACAGCCGTTCATAGTGTCTACATTTGCCGCACAACGAACCTCCGGTCCGTTATGATGAAAAAGGTCCTGTTCATAGCCCGTCAATCGCTGATCATCGCTCTGCTCCTGCAATTGCTCAACCTCAGCATCTGCAGCGAGTCGTACATGGACCGCACCTGCTTCAGCAGCCATGATCCCACCGAGACCATCGTCGAATGGGTGGTGGAGTGGAAAAAAGGCAACCAGGACGCCTTTACTTACACAGGCAATATCAACCTCAAAGGGCTTAACAAAAGCTTCTCATGGAGCATTGATGTACAGCATAGCTTTCCGCCGCCAATGGCGCAATGGAAAAGATCCCATATACAGCCTGTCGAAACAACAAGCCAGCCGCCTTCCTCCGGCTGCATAGATATCCTCTCCCCTCCACCCGAGTGCTAACGCATATTCCACAGCTTCTTTTCATTTTATTTCCTTGATCCGGCAAGGTCATGGCAGTGATTGCCACGTCCCAAACGCGCAGGCCGCCCAGGCTGTCACGTCTACATGCCCCAAAAATGCTACTATGAACAAAGTGCTCAAGTGTATCCTGGCTTTTTCGCTGAAGAATAAATATTTTATTTTCTTTACAACCCTGCTGCTCGTCATCACAGGTGTCATCGTCTTTCACGACATGTCCATCGAGGCATTCCCCGATGTCACCAACACCGAGATCACCCTGATCACACAATGGCCCGGCCGCAGCGCCGAAGAGGTGGAAAAATTTGTCACCGTACCCATCGAGATAGCCCTCAACCCCGTGCAGAAAAAGATATCGCTCCGGAGCACCAGCATATTCGGTCTCTCCATGGTAAAGCTCATCTTCGAGGACGGTATACCCGACGCCTATGCCCGCACACAGGTCAACAACATGCTCGTCAACCTTACCCTGCCCGAAAATATCAGCCCCCAGGTGCAGCCGCCGACAGGACCCACCGGGGAAATATTTCGTTACACGCTGGACAGCGATGTCAGGGATGTCCGGGAGCTAAAAACCATCCAGGACTGGACAGTGGACAGGGAATTGCGCTCCGTACCGGGAGTGGCCGATATCGTCAGTTTTGGCGGAAAGGTCAAAGCCTATGAAATAAAGGTCAACCCGCAAAAGATCAGCTCCCTCGACATTTCCGCCCTCGATGTATACAATGCCGTCAGCCGCAGCAATATCAATATCGGAGGGGATGTCGTCGTCGATAACTCACAGGCTTATGTAGTACGCGGCATCGGTCTGCTCAACGACATCAATGAGATAAAGAACATCATCATCCAGAATGTCAATGGCGTACCCGTGCTGGTAAAGGACGTGGCCGACGTGGAGATATCCAACCAGCCCCGGCTCGGACAGGTCGGTAGGGCAGACGCCATTATTGTCGATGGAAAAAGGATCACAGCCGATAAGAATGATGTCGTGGAGGCCATCGTGCTCATGCGCAAAGGCGAGAATGCCAGCGAGGTCATCCATGCCCTGAAAGCGAGGATCGAAAAGATCAACAAAAAAGTGCTGCCCTACGATACCAGGATCGTCCCCTATTATGACCGCGAGGATCTCATTGGCTATGCCACCCACACCGTGCTGCACAACCTCGTAGAAGGCATCCTTCTCGTCACCTTGCTCGTGTCCCTGTTCATGTTCAACTGGCGCACTACCCTCATCGTATCCATCATTATACCCATCGCCCTGCTTTTCTCTTTTATCTGTCTTCACCTGATGGGTATGTCCGCCAACCTGCTGTCGCTGGGGGCCGTAGACTTTGGCATCATCATCGACGGGGCCGTCGTGATGGTCGAAGGGTTGTTTGTCGCCCTTCATCACAAGGCCGTGGATGTGGGCATGGACCGCTTTTCCAAGCTCAGCAAGATGGGATTCATAAAGAACAAAGGCGCCGAGCTGGGAAAAGCCATCTTCTTTGCAAAAGCCATCATCATTGCTGGTCTTCTGCCCATATTTGCCTTTCAGAAGGTGGAAGGCAAAATGTTCTCACCCCTTGCCTACACGCTTGGCTTTGCCTTGCTGGGCGCGCTCATCACTACCCTGACACTCGTCCCCGTTCTCATTAACCTCCTGCTGAGAAAGAATGTGCATGAAAAGAAAAACCCCTTTGTCCATTTTCTCACCGCCGTCATGCTAAAGGCCTTCCACTATGTGTTTCGGCATCGCAGGGTCGCCATCCTCCTGTCCGTCCTTGTCGTCATGGCAGGTGTCTACTCCTTCCGACTTCTGGGCAGTGAATTCCTGCCCGAGCTGGATGAAGGCTCCATCTGGATCAGGGCCCAGCTGCCTTATAGCATTTCCCTTGACCAGTCCGTAAAGGTCGCCGACAGGATACGCGGCATACTCATGCAATTCCCACAGGTAAAGCATATCGCCTCACAGACAGGGCGTCCCGATGACGGCACCGATGTCACGGGGTTTTATAACAACGAGTTTGACGTCATCCTGCGACCCGGGGAAGAGTGGAAACACGAGATCACCAAGGAAGAGCTCATCGATCAGATGCAGGCCCGTCTCAAGGACATTCCCGGCGTGGACCTCAACTTCTCGCAGCCTATCATGGACAATGTGGAAGAAGCCGTCTCCGGCGTCAAAGGCTCCATCTGTGTCAAGATCTTTGGCGATTCGCTTAATTACATGGAGAACAAGGCGGGCCAAGTGTACGAGGTCCTAAAAAATGTCAAAGGCATCGAGGACCTGGGTGTGATCAAGAACATCGGTCAGCCCGAGCTGGACATCGAGCTCGACCAGGCGAAAATGTCTCTCTACGGCGTAGCCACAGCCGACGCCAACTCCGTCATTGAAATGGCCATCGGCGGCAAGGCGGCTACACAACTTTACGAGGACATCAAAAAATTCGACATCCGTATCCGCTTCCCCGAAGAGTTCCGCAAGACAGCCCGCGACATAGGCGATATCCTGGTGCCCTCTCAGAATGGTTCCAAGGTTCCCATCCGTGAGATCGCCACTATCACCAAAAAGACTGCTCCTTGTCTTATCTTCCGGGACGACAATGAACGCTATGCCGCCCTGAAATTCTCTGTGCGGGGCAGGGATATGGGCAGCACGATTGCCGAAGCGCAGCAAAAGGTCGAGGCCGCCGTCCACCTCAGGAAAGGATATGATATGGTCTGGCAGGGCGACTTTGAAAATCAGCGCCGGGCCGAGAAGCGGCTCGCTCAGGTCGTCCCCATTGCCCTTGTGCTCATTTTTCTCCTGCTCTTTGTCATGTTTGGAAATCTCAAGGACGCCGGGCTTGTCTTTCTCAATGTGCCGTTTGCCATCGTAGGCGGTATCATCTCATTGCTCATAACAGGCACCCATTTCAGCATTTCCGCCGGCATCGGCTTCATCGCCCTGTTTGGTATCTGTATCCAGGACGGAGTATTGTTAATCACCGTATTTAAACAGAATCTCGAGGGGATAGGACGGCCCGCCCCCTCCGGTGGACAAGGCAGCTCGCTATACACCGCCATCCGGCTGGGTGTCAATTCCAGGATCCGGCCCGTAATGATGACAGCGCTGATGGCCGCGATTGGACTGTTCCCCGCAGCTATTTCATCCGGCATTGGTTCCGAAAGCTCACGTCCCCTCGCAAGGGTCGTCATCGGAGGGATCTTATGCGCCATGCTGTTTTCGCTGCTGGTATTCCCATTGATATTTGCGTGGGCTTATAAGAAGTTTGATACCCGCCATCATTAGATTATTTTGTCTGCCCCTACTTTTCCCAAAGGGCAGACAAAATAAAGGCGCCCGCCGCCAGCGCAATATCCAGCATCGAGCCCGTCCATGTGCCCGGATTGTGGGGATCTGTCACCATATGCGGCACATGCTGGAGCAAGGCCAGCACAGTCAGAATGATTCCTAATGTACTGGCCGTCCAGCGAGATGTCCAAAAAACGGGCTTACCCAAATTTGTAGCCCGTCTTTGGTTCGGAGCAAATAGAATTCCATAGGAGGCGGCTATCAGCGCCAGTCCAATGATATAATCCCAAAAATGTGGAAACGGCGCCCAGTCAGGCACTTTCGCCGTCACAAAAGCGTTGTGTGTAAAATGCTGGGCGCCCAATACGATAAAAGGCAGCGCATAACAATAACGCACTATGACCCGCGCCCTGGGCGAAGCCAGCCAGGCACGCCATCCCCGTAGCCCGGCCGCATCCGGACCCCAGTTCTTCGCTATGATCAGACGTGGTCCCGACACAATAGCCAGCGCAAAGGCCGCGCTCATAATGGCAATATCCTGCATAAACCTCGTCCAGTGCTGCCCCACCTGTGGCTCCTTCGTCAACAAGGGCGGATGCACCATCAGGAGATACAACAGCATCAGACAGCCCAGCAGGAACGCCGCCAGCTGTACCTGCCACCGGATGATAAAGCTCACCCCCGCCGCCAGCATGGCCGTACCCGTAAAGTAGGCCCAGAATAATCTCCACGGCATATACGCAGGCACCAGCGTGCTCACAAAATCAGCATACATATAATGCTGTATCCCAAAGATGATCCAGGGGATGCCAAATAGGACGCCGACCGCGTATTTGACGCCGAGAGACATTGCCGGAGGGCTGGCCAAGGTAGAAGGTTGCATATATCGAATATCCTTTATCTTCCACACAAGCCCGCCCACATTCTACAGGCACACAGCCGCCGATCCTACAAAGTCTGATTTTCCACATGAGCGCTGTTCGTAGGTCCATGACCGCTGCTCGTACGATGGCAGCCGTTATCCGGCAATTTTTAGGGTCCCGACGGCTTTTTTTTCCGACTTTTATGGCTCATGAGAAGGGTCTGGCTGCATATCGCGTTCTGGGTTGTGTATGTATTGCAGGATACGGTGCTGGCCTATACCTGGGTAGGTCCCGCATTCAAGAATATTCCTCAGATGAAAATGCTGGGCATTGCCGTACAGGCAGCCTTGATCAATATGCCCTGGAAAATGACGCTCAGCTACTTCCTCCTGTATATATCCATACCCAAAATATCCGCCGGCCTGCAGCCCATGAGCAGGATCGTCACCGAAATAATCCTCGTCTTTGCCGGCTGTGTGATAGGTTACAGAATGGGCTCGCATTATATTTTGTATGCGATAGTGTACGGAGGCACTATCCCCGATGGAGATGTCCTCGGCATTGGCAATGTCATCGTAGCCACCATGGACATCGGGTTTATAGCAGGACTCGCCGCTACGATAAAATTTGTAAAGATCCAGCTGGCCGGCAAGGAGAGGGTGCAGAGCCTGATAAAAGAAAAATTAGGAGCCGAATTGAAGTTCCTGCGCAACCAGACCAACCCCCATTTTTTGCTCAATACCCTGAACAATATCTATGGCCTGGCCCGGAAGAAGTCCGATGACACCGCCGAAGTGGTGATGAAGCTGTCCGAGCTGCTGCGATTCATATTGTATGAATCCGGCAACGACCTGATCACCCTCGCCGAAGAGATCAAGGTGATAGAAGATTACCTCGAGCTGGAGATGATCCGTTATAACGACAGGCTTTTCGTCAGCTTTAACAAATCCCTGGACGGCAGCGGCTATCGGATCACACCTCTCCTGCTGCTGCCTTTTGTGGAGAACGCCTTCAAGCACGGCGTCAGCGAGACACGCTTCGAATCCTTTATACAGATCGACATCTGCGTCAAGAATGGACAATTGCAGTTCAGCATCGAGAATACAAAGGACAACGGCCAGCCCTGTAGCAATGGGGCCAGCATCGGTTTGATGAATGTAAAAAGACAGCTCGAGCTCAGCTATAAGGATTATGATCTCAAAGTGCTTAATGAAGACAATCTTTTCACTGTCAACCTTTTTTTAAATTTGGAAAGTCATGTTGAAATATAGCTGTCTCATCGTAGAGGACGAACCCCTCTCCGCGGAAATACTGACCGACTACATACGGCAGGTGCCTTTCCTGGAACTGCGATCCGTATGCGCTGATGCCATCTATGCCATGGAGCTGCTGCAGAATGAAAAGATCGATCTCCTCTTCCTGGATATACACCTGCCCAAGCTGAAGGGTATGGAGTTTTTGGAGTCGCTGCGCAATCCACCCCGCGTCATCATTATCTCCGCCTATAAGGACTATGCCCTGCAGGCGTTTGAGCTCAACGTCGTCGACTATCTGCTAAAACCCATCCGGTTCAGCCGCTTTCTCAAGGCAGTGAACAAGCTGGATCAGCAGGCTGATAACAAACCCCTTTCTCCACCCGCCGACACTAGGGAAAGGACCTATTTTTTCTTTTCCGTAGGCAAGAAGAAGGTAAAGGTCTTTCTCGACGAGATCCTTTATATCGAGAGTCTTCGGGAATATGTACGCATCACCACCCGGGATAAGAACATCCTCACCAAATTCCAGCTCAGCGCCATCGAAGAGCTGCTGTCCAGGAACAACTTTATCCGCATACACCGCAGCTTCATCGTGGCCAAGGATAAGATCAACGCCTTTACCGCAACGGATGTGGAGATAAACAACAAACAGATCCCCATCGGCAGGAGCTATAAAGAGCTCGTCATCGGCCTCCTCGAAAGAGGCGTCTAGCCTGCCGCCCCCGTCGTTGGTTGAATAAGAGGAACACCTGCCGGCAAAAGGAGTAAATTGATACCGTCATATTTTTCACATGAGAGCCTTCTGTATCAAGCTGCCGTTGCTAACACTATTCTTTCTGACCGCGCTCAGCTGTCCAAAGGAGATACCATCCAGGCCGGCCAGGTCTCTGCCATCGATCAGGTCCCTTCAACCCGCCAGTATGCTGCCCGCACGTACGTTTTTCCCCCGTACAGAAATAACGCTCCGTGATACCAGGATCAGCCCCGTCGACGGCATCGTCGAACTGTATTGATTTATTTCCACGTTTGACCCTTATGGCTTTTTGCCCAATTGCCGCATCTGGGAAAAATGGGAACGCACCGCATCCCGCATGGTCGGAAATTCGTTGTACACGATGCCAAATTCCTGGCATGTTCTCTTAACGATGAGGTTGATCGCCGGATAATGTATATGGCTGATACGAGGGAAAAGATGATGTTCTACCTGAAAATTCAATCCGCCGACCAGCCAGGAGATGATCTTATTACGCGGAGCAAAATTGGCCGTTGTCTTCACCTGGTGTATGGCCCATTCTTCTTCCAGCTTTTTCGTCTCATCTACCCCGATATGAATAAATTCGGGCCCTTCCACTACATGCGCCAGCTGGAATACAATAGCCAGGGTAAATCCCAGGGCAAGGTGCATACAGGTGAATCCAATGGCCCAGGTGCCCCAGCCTACACAATACACTGGCAGTCCGATATAAAAAACAGCGTACAACAGCTTGCTAAGCCAGAATACGAAATGTTCCCTGATATCCATCTTGGCTAGGGGGGTAGAGACGATCTTTCTTGAAAAATATTTACTAAAGTCCAGCATGGCCACCCAAAGAAAAGAAGAGAGGGCATAGAAAAGGACTACATAAATGTGTTGAAAACGATGGGCCGGCATCCATTTCTGACTCTCGCAATGCCGCATAAAAGGACTCTTGGCAATGTCATCATCGATGCCGTCTACATTCGTATACGTGTGGTGGATGATATTGTGCTTGAATTTCCAGATAAAGGCGTTACCTCCCAGGGCATTGAGCGAAAGCCCCATTAGCCCATTGACCCATTTACGGGAAGAGTAGCTGCCGTGACACGCATCATGCATGACATTAAAACCTACGCTCGCCAGTACGATCCCAAGCAATCCGCAAAACAAGACGCCTGCTGACCAGCCCCACCAGGGCAGAGGCGAACCACCCGATCGAAAAACTAGCAGCAAACCCAGGTAAATAAGAACAGCCGCAGGTATCAGCACACCCGTTTTTGTGTATAGACGCCAATCCCCTGTCTTTTTGAGACGGCTATTACTAAAGTATTGATCCACAGATGTTTTTAGCGATTTGTAAAAGGCGTTCTGCGTATTATTAAAAGAGAGCTTGGTCATAGCCAGGAAAATTGGATGGATGGTGATTGGCAAAGGTAATCTATCCGCTTTACTTTTTGATATGGCTTTTCAACAGTTCGCGGGCAGCCTGTATCTCGGTGATGTCTTTAAAGGAATCCTTGGGGATGAGAAAAAAGCTCCGGGCCGTGAAATACAGATGAAAAAAGTAGGCCGTTTCTTTAAAAGCGCTGAAATTCTCCCATTTCCATTGCTGGCTTCCCTTTTTAGTCTCCAGGAGGATGCCCTGATCGCCCAGGTTAAGAGTAAAATGGTCCCTAAAGGTAGAATTGCGTTTATAAATGCTCAGCGGGAGGAATCTTCGGATAGACAGCCAGAGAAAGAACCACAAAAGGGAGAAAAGCAGGAAGTGCTGAACGCGTATTTTCTTGAAAAACAATAAGGCAGCCGATAAGATAGCAAAAAGATTGATGATGATGACGATAATCCTGATCTCCGGCTGGCCAAAAAAGTGACCACGTAATCCATCCAGCACCTGCTTTTTGTTGTAACCAAATTGAATTGTCATTCCGTCCTGTGTAGATTGTGAAAGTTCAGACCTCCCCGGTCCATTAGGGGGTAAAAATAAATAAAAAAGCTATCCCGCAGCCTACGGGATAGCCAATGAAATGGTTGTCTGGCCAGACTATCGATCAGTCAGTTCAAGTACTCGCTTAGCGAACGTCCCTGCAACGACCATAATGATGATTTGCTGCTTCTCCAGGAGTAACGCTACGGCTACAAGAAGCTAAGAATGAAATTACAACGAGGGCCACCAGGATACGTTTACTAACAACGTTATTCGTCTTTCCAAGGGTGTTCGTGATTGCTTTGCAATTCATGCGTTTCAATTTAGGTTATTAGGATTATATAACGGTTATAAAGACAAAGTATTATATGTATTTATACCGTTTGGATAGATGAAAATACTAATATCAGCGGAAATTAAATAATCAAGGTTTTAACCTTCCGCAGGCAAAAGGACGCATCATCGCTCACAAGTACCTCAAAATAGCCTCTTTAGCTCGGTATCCTGCCGGACGCTGATCAAAATTCTTTGATAGGCGCCCCAAAATAAAAACCCTCCATGGATATGGAAGGTTTTGCGAAATGTTTATGATTAAGTTACCGTAGAGACATGTTATCAGCCCCGCCCAGGCGGCCGGCAGGCTGGCCACATTAGCTGCACCCCATACTATTCCCGCAATTCAGGCATTTATAGCAGGTACCGCTCCGGATCGTGATATGCCCGCAGGTATTACAGGCCGGCGCATCGCTTTGCATGCTCTTGGCAGCCGCATTGACAGCATCCAGGCTCGTTTCCGCCTTTACCGCCCCTGCCGTAGCCTTGGAAGTCCTGGCAGGCTGCGACGCCCCTGACCCACTGCCCGGAGAGGACGTTCCCCCCGCCTTGGCCACGATCCGCACATCGCTGAGTTCCGGAGTGCCCTTGTCATATTCCAGTGAGGAGGGTATTTCATCCCAGTCATCCGTGCCCGTATTGGCGACTTCCGGCCGGTCCAGCACATGTACCAGGTCCGTCCTTCCTAAATATTCATACGCCAGGCTGCGGAAGATAAAGTCTACTATCGAGGTCGCGCTCTTGATATTGGGATGGTCTACCATACCCGATGGCTCAAATCGGGTAAAGACAAATTTTTCTACAAATTCTTCCAGGGGAACACCATATTGCAGTCCGATGGACACCGCAATGGCGAAGCAGTTGGAGAGACTGCGCATCGTTGCCCCCTCCTTTGCCATGTCGATAAAGATCTCGCCTACCGTGCCGTCGCTGTATTCTCCTGTACGCAAAAAGAGCGTCTGTCCGTTGATCTTTGCTTTTTGGGTAAAGCCCCGGCGTTTGGCCGGCAATGTCCTGCGCTCGACGATGGTAGCCAGCGCTCTTTTCAGTTTTGTATCGGGAGAAGCCTGTACCCTCTTTTGCACTTCTTCCAGCAGCTCCTGCACTGTCAGCTTGCTCATATCCACGATCATCGTCTCCTCGGCCGCCGACGCTTCGGCGACAGGGGATTGCTTGTCCTCTTCGGCTTCTCTCTTTTTCTTGTCCGACTTGGTGCTCAGCGGTTGCGACAGCTTCGAACCATCACGGTATAATGCGCAGGCCTTCAGACCCAGCTGCCAGCTCAACATATAGGCATCCGCGATATCTTCCACAGCCGCCTCATTGGGGAGGTTGATCGTTTTCGATATGGCGCCGCTGATAAAAGGCTGTGCCGCGCCCATCATACGGATATGACCGTGCGCATGGATATAACGCTGACCTTTTTACCGCATTTGTTGGCGCAGTCGAATACCGGCAGATGCTCTTCTTTCAAATGAGGCGCGCCTTCCACCGTCATTGTACCGCATACATAGTCGTTGGCCTTCTCGATCTCTTCCGCCGTAAAGCCAAGGGCTTCCAGCAGACTCCATTCGAGATTGTAATATTGTTCGGGTTTGAATCCCAGCCGTTGGAGGCATTCTTCTCCCAGCGTATAGACGTTGAATACGAAGCCGATCTCGAATGCCGAGCCTACCGCCGCATCCAGCTTTTTGATCTCCTCAGCGATAAATCCCTTTTCGCTCAGCGACTGGTGGTTGATGGCGGGAGCGCCTGCGAAGGAGGCCGTTCCTACCGCATATTTTACGATGGTGTCGATCTGCTTGTCCGTATAGCCCAGGTTCTTCAGCGCCGTGGGTACAGACTGGTTGATGATCTTGAAATAGCCGCCACC
>Ga0105237_10006404_pt1 | contig 13064 bp, 12 predicted proteins | sample KBSC24metaG_FD_81520 | JGI IMG/M metagenome (GOLD analysis project Ga0105237, IMG submission 81520) | Corn rhizosphere microbial communities from Kellogg Biological Station, Michigan, USA - KBS C2-4 metaG | ecosystem: Host-associated > Plants > Roots > Rhizosphere > Soil | place: Michigan, USA...
CCGGCGGCATAGGCGCAGGCGATGCGCTGGCCGCTGGCGCCGATCCGGTCGCCTTCGGCCAGCAGAGCCGGCATCAGAATGGTGCTGGTGTGGCAACCGGAGAATGCGACATCGTCGAACACCACGCTGCTGGTGGTCACCGCATTGACCAGGGTGGCATCCATCACCGACGCCCGGTCCCGGCCAAGATGGATCCGCGCCTCGCCATCCGGGCGCCGGGTGCCTATCGTGGCCAGCACGTGGCGGGAGACCAGCATGTCGATGCCGGAAAGCATCACCCCCACCGTGTCGGCCATGCCGATTTTGACGGCTTCCAGGGCCTGGCCGGGCAGGGCGTCGAAGCGCAGCGTCGCGGCGAATTCCGCAAGAGTACGGGACAGAGGAGCGGGCATGCCTTATCTCCGAAATTGTCAGACGAGCTGGAACAGGGGAAGCGGAATGCCGTCTTCGCCCCGCTCTATCGCCAGTTCGACCGGCTTGCCGATCGCCAAAGCGTCGAAGGGGGTGTTGACGATGCGCGTCATCATGGTCGGGCCTTCGTCCAAGGTGACATAGGCGATGACATAGGGCGGCGACGCGGTTCTGCTGATGCTGTAGGAGTAGATCCGGCCGCGGCCCGAAGCCGGACGCCATTCGGTCTCCTGACTGGCACAATGCGGGCAGATCGCGCGCGGATACCAATGGGCGCGCTGGCAGCTGTTGCAATATTTCAGGAGAAAGCGTCCCTCCGCCAGCTCGGTCCAGAATTTCCGATTTTCCGGCTGATGGTCCAGGGCTTCCTGCAACGCGCTCATCGGCTCACACCCTTTCCAGAACCAGCGTGGCGGAGCCGTGGCGGGTGCCCAGCATGCCGCCCGTGCCATGAGCGACCGCTAGGTCGCAGCCGCCAACCTGGACGGCGGGATGTGCTTCGCCCCTGATCTGACGGACGGCTTCGATGATCTTGGTCATGCCGCCGCGATGCGCGGGATGGTTGTTGCAAAGCCCGCCGCCGTCGGTGTTGACCGCAAGCGGGCCCTGGCCGGAAATCAACTTGCCGTCGGCGACAAAGGCGCCGCCTTTGCCGCGCTCGCAAAAGCCGAGATCTTCCAGCTGGATCAACACGGTAATGGTGAAGCTGTCGTACAGTGACGCATATTTTATGTCCGACGGCCGCACGCCGGCTTCGGCGAAGGCGGCGGCACCACTGAACCGGCCCGCCGAATAGGTCAGATCGATATCGCCGCCCGCCATGTGCTTGACGGATTCGGCGGCGCCGCGGATTTTCACCAAGGGCCGGCGGAGACTTTTGGCGATTTCCGGCCGCGTGACGATCACCGCGCCGCCGCCGTCGCTCACGATGCAGCAATCCAGCTTGTGCAAGGGATCGGCCACCAGGGGCGAATGCATCACTTCTTCGACCGTTACGGGCGTGCGCAGCATCGCGTTCGGATTGTGTTGCGCATGTTGGGAGGCGGCGACCTTGATCCAGGCCAGCTGCTCACTGGTGGTGCCATATTCATGCATATGGCGCTTCGCGCACATGGCGTAGGTGTTGAGGATGGTCATCCCGAACGGCGTTTCCCAGGCATAGTCCGGTTGTGCCGGACTGTCGGCCCGTTTCAATCCGCCTTTCGGGACACCCTCGCTGCGTGGGCGGCCCGCCAAGGTAATCAGCGCGACATTGCATTTGCCGGCCGCGATGGCCTGGGCCGCGTGATTGACATGCAGGATGTAGGACGCGCCGCCGATATTGCTGGAATCGACATGGCGGACCTTGAGGTTGAGATAGTCGACCATGGAAAACGGTCCCGTGCCGGGCACGTCCCCGCCGCAGAAATATCCATCGATGTCGTTCTTGCTCAGCCCCGCATCGGCGAGGGCGCCCAGAGCGACTTCGCCATGCAACTGCGCCAGCGAGCGGTCGGGCGCCTTACGCAAAGGGTGCTCATAGGCTCCGACGATGTAAGCGTGCCCGGTCATGTTCAATGCCTCGTCCTGGCATTGCGATCGACAAGTTCGTCATAATGCCTTGTGGCGGCGACGGAGGGGCGGGTTTGAACATGGTCCCACCAGGCAGAAAGGGTGGGGAAGCGGTCCCGCCAGTCCCAATCCGACTGGAAGCGGAAATCCAGATAGCCGAGGGCGGCGATGATCGCCACATGTCCGATGTCGAAGGGCTGGGCGCCAAAAGCGGCCGCCTCTTTTTCCAGCGCCTGGAAAATGTAGGGCAGTTTCTTGTTCGCGGCGGCGATCCGGGTGGCGGACTGGTTCTCCTGCTGGCGGGTTCGTTCCGTCAGCCAGTTGAGCAGAAGCATGGAAAGGCCATCGCCAAGGGCATGGCGCCGTTCCGCCGAAAGCCGGGCGCGGGGATCGGAAGGGTGAAGCGCGCCGTTGCCGCGAACGACATCGAGATAATAGCAGATGGCGGATGAATCGTAGATCGCCTCGCATTCGGCAAACAGGACCGGGATCTGCCCCAACGGATTGACCGCCAGCAATTCATCGCGCGGCTGTGTGGCGATCGCGATGCTGGGGATCAGCTCGATCTCTCCGATCAGGCCGGTTTCATGGGCCACGATAAGCGCCTTGCGCACAAAGGGGGATCGGGGGGACCAATAGAGCTTCATTCCGTCCTGCGGCCTTGTCAGAAAAAGTCAATCGGCAGGACGCCCCGGAGGGAGCGGGACTCGTCTTCCCGTCTCGGCCCGGCGTCCCGGAAATTTGTCGTCTTGCATCAAAATATGTTGCCAGATTTGAGCATTTTGCACATGATTAAATCTGGCGCGCGGGAATAGGAAACGTCAGGACAGTTGGCGCGTCAACCGACTAATGGGGAATAACCATTGAGTAAAACTCAATAATCTGCTCATGCCGCGCCGCATGCCGCCATTGAATGCCTTGCGCGCTTTCGAAGCCGCGGGCCGCCATGTCAGCTTCACCAAAGCTGCGGACGAGCTTCTTGTCACGCCCGGCGCGATCAGCCGCCAGATCAAGCAGCTGGAAGAATTCCTCGGCATCGAATTGTTCGAACGGACCAGCCGGGATTTGCGCATCTCCGATGAAGCGCGGGATTATGTCGCCAATCTGGGCAGCGCTTTCGATCAGGTCGAAAGCGCGACCAGGCGGGTGATGGGCGCGCAGCATGGCCGGTCTTTGCGAGTGCAATGCGCCATGACCTTTACCTTGCGCTGGCTGGTTCCGCGGCTTCCCTTGTTCCATCGCCTCTATCCCAAGCGCGATATTCAACTGGCCACGGCTTTGTCTCCGCTGCCGGCAAGTCAGATCGCGATCGGGGACGTCGATGTCGCGATCCAGCAGGGCACCGGCGAATGGCCGGGACTTTTTTCGCACCGGCTGGCCGGCAGTGCCCTTATTCCGGTTTGCAGTCCATCTTTTGCCCGCAAACTCGGTTCACCGCCCGCGATTTCCGCGCTGGGCGAGGCGACCCTGCTGCGCTCCATGGTCCGGCCGCATGATTGGCGCGAATGGCTCGATGCCGCCGGGGCTCGCAAGATCGACAGCGAAAGAGGAATCGAATTCGAAAGCTCGAGCCTGGCTTATCAATCCGCCATCGAGGGCATCGGCGTGGCGATCGGGCAGATGGTGCTGGTGGTCGACGATCTCGTGGCGGGCCGGCTGGTGGCGCCGTTCGATTTCATTCACGACAATGGCTATGCCTATTACCTGACCTATGCCGAGCAGGCGCTGGAGAAGCCGGGCGTTGCCGAGTTTCGCGACTGGATATTGGGCCAGGCCGCGGAATATGAAGCGACCTTGCGGACGATGCGCCTGCCGGGCGTCAAGGGCCGGGTGCCGGCCTAAGGCGATTCCGCCCTTGGGCCTTCGATCGTTCCGTCGGCGAAAAACCGGGCGATCTCGGTTGCGCCATAGCCGCCGATGCGCGCCAGAATCTCAGCCGTATCCTGGCCGATGGTGGGCGCCGGCCGGCGGATCGAAAGCGGATCCTCCTCGACCTGCAAGGGAAAGCCCTTCACGGCCGATCCGGCGAAATCCAGCATGGCATGCGACCAGGATGTGCCGCGATCGTCCAAAATCTCGCGGCCCGCCTCGACCGGCGCGGCGCTTATTCCCTGATCGCGCAGGAATGAGATCATTGTCCCGGCAGGACCGCCGGCGATCTTTTCCTTCAATTTTTCCCGCAGAGGCTGATCGGCATGGCCGCCAAGGGCCGCCCGCAGCCGCGCGACATCGCCGCTTTCGAGGGTCACCGCCAGCCATTTTTCGTCGGCGGACAGGAAGCAATCCTGCAGCGCATAAGGCGGTTCGGCATTGCCCAGGCGATGCGCGGGCCGGCCGGTGGATATGGCGGCATACCGGTCACCGATCATGAAAGCGGCCAGGTCGCGTTGCGACAATTCAAGGTGAACGGCCTTCTCCCCGTTACGCACGGCGCGCAGGGCGCTTGCGATGGCGCCGGCGGCGAACATGGCCACGATCTGATCGGGATAATTGACATCCCGTCCCGATATGGTGGGCGCGCCTTTTTCATAGCCGGTGACCCATGCCAACCCGCTCAAGGCCTCCAAAGTGGATCCGTAAGATATCTGGTTGGCGTCGGGCCCGGTTTCGCCCTGGCTGGAGATGGAAGCGAGTATGATGTGCGGGTTGGCCGCGCGCAGCACATCGAAGGCGATGCCCAGATCCTGCAACACCCCGCGCCGGAAATTCTCGATCACCACATCGCTATTGCGGACCAGGCGCAGGAAGATGTCCTTGCCGTCCTGTCGCTTCAGGTCGATGCTGACGGCGCGCTTGTTGCGGTTGGTGGCGCGGAAGAGCGGCGGCACCTGATCCTTGGAGTCGCTTCCCAAGACCCGAAAGGGGTCGCGATAGGTGGGCGATTCCACCTTGATCACGTCCGCGCCCATATCCGCCAGAAGCGCGCCGGTCGCCGCGCCGGCCGTGATGATGCCCAGGTCCAATACCCGGCAGTCAGTCAGCAATGGCATTGCCGTTTTCTTCCGTCTGGCGTGAATGCCGGGCGCCGCCGCCGGTCCATCCGATCGGCAGCCTGGGCACCTTTACGCCCGATGGCGCATTTTTCAGGGGCCCGAACAGGTCGCGGGCGAGATTGTGCGGGTCCTCCAGCGCCTCTTCCAGGCTCCATACCGGTCCCAGCGGCAGGCGATGATATTTCGCCAGCGCCTGGATTTGCACGCGGGACATTTGTCTGAAGCAGCTCTCGATTACTTCGGCCAGGTCCGTGGAGTGGAGGAGGCGGGATTGGCGGGTGGCGAACTTGTCCGTCTCAAGCCGCGGATCGGACAAAGCCTGTTTCAATCGTGGCCATTCCGGCTCCTGATAAACCAAGGCGACATAACCATCCTGGCACCGCAAGATTTGCCATTCGCCCGCGCGGCCGGCCCGGCTGGGCAAGGTGGCGGTATGATCGTCGAGAGGCAGCGCTTTCCAATTCAACCAGATGATGGTCTCGAGCAGGCTCGCGCGTATCGTGCGTCGCCCGCGATCCTTGGCGCAAAGCGCTGCGGCAAGCCCGCTATAGACGCTGAGCCCCAGGGAGAAGGCTTCCTGATGCCCGCCCAGCTTGAGTGGTTCGCGGTCCGGCTCTCCCACCATCGCCAGAAGGCCGCCCAGTGCGGAGATCGTGAAGGCGCTCGCCGCAGGGCCGGTTCCGAAATGCGCACCGCCGAACATGGATAGAAGGGCGCAAAGCGGCGGGCAGGCGGCCCGGCCGATCTGTTGCACCAGGGTGGCATCCGCGATCATCACGTCCGCATTTTCGGGAATGAAGGCGGAGCCGAAATCCGTGCCTTCCGCGTGCTCTTTTCCGGCACCCAGAAAAAAGTCGAGCGCGGGATCGAAGCCCCGGTCCCGCCCGGCAAAGCGGATCACCGTGGCGCCCAGATCGGCCAGGATGCGGCCGGCCATTCCGGCCGCCAACACCAGCGCGTCCGCCGCCTCATCCGATATCGCTTCGACCACGATAAGGCCGGTGTAGGAGGAGGCTGCACTCATGCCAGGGTTCGCTGCCAAAGATCGAACAGCCGGACCCAGGTCGCTTCCGCGGCATCCGGATGGTAGCAACGGCCATTGCTGAAGCAGTAGCCATGCTCGGTCCCGGGAAATATTTCGATGCGGTGATGCGGTCCGGACGCCGCCGCGGCTTGGCGGATTTTCGCAATCGTCTCGGGCGGCGCGGATGTATCGTGTTCCGCGAAACCGAAATAGAGTTCGCCGCGCACCCGCGCGATCAGTCTTTCCGGTGAACCGTCATCGTCCGTCACCAGGCCAACGCCATAGAGCGACGCCGCCGACGTGAAGCGATCGCCGAACTTCGCCGCCACCGCGACCGCGTAGCGGCCGCTCATGCAGAAGCCGACGCAGGATGCTTTCCTGGCATCGGCGGCGGCTTCGCCATCGAGAAAGGCCAGCAATCCCGCCGTGTCTTCGACCACCCGGTCATTGTCCAAAGTGCGAAGGCAGGCGCCGATCACCGACGACATGCGCTCGTCGCGGCGGGCGAGGTCGAAGCGAACCCGTCCAAGCCGGTAATAGAGGTCGGGAAGCACGCAATAATATCCCCGCGCGGCAATCCGCCGGGCCATGTTGAAAAGCTCTTCGCGGACGCCCGGCGCGTCCATGTACAAAATCACCACGGGATGGGGCCCGGCGCTTTCCGGATGAACCGCGAAGGTGGGCATCACGCCGTGGCGCGTCGGCACGGGAATTTCTTTTTCCTTCATCTTTTCTCCTTGCCGAAGCCGGCGGTCGCTATGGAGAGATCCGGAATGCGTGCTGGATCCGGTTTTCCATCTGCCGGTACGCGATCACGACACGCTTTCCGATCCAGCTTTCTTCGGGTTCCGGGCCGACCAGGTTTGAAACCAGGATGGGACCCTCGTCGAGGCGAACGGCGATGGCGTTATAGGGCGGCTTGTGGTCCGCGAAATATTGCTTGTGGAAAACAACCCAGCTGGCGATTTCGCCGCGCCCGGAGATATCCGTCCAGCGATAGGCGAGGGAGAGGCACTCCGCGCAGATGGGGCCCGGCGGGTAGCGGAAGGTGCCGCAGCCGTCGCATTTCTGCAATTGCATGCTTTGGCGGTCGAGGCTCTGCCACATGGGCTGGTCGTAAAGCGTGATTACGGGCGCGCTGTTTGCCATGATCAATTCCCGTAGATGATGGAAATGGCTTTGCCGGCGACGTCGGAACTGTAGTGAACGTTGCGGCAATTCTCGACCTGGCATGCGCCGGCTTCGCCCCGGACCTGGCGCACCGCTTCGATCTGATGATTCCATCCCTGCATATAGCTTTCCGAGAGGTGCCCGCCCGACGTGTTCACCGGAAGCCCGCGCGCCAATGAAATCCCGTCTTCGCGCATATACCGGCCCACATCCCCGACCGCGCAATAGCCGTATCCTTCGAGCGCGAGGGGGATATGCAGCGAGAAGCTGTCATAGATCTGCAAGGCATCCATCTCCCTGGGGCCCAGAGAGGCCATGTCGAAGACCTGTTTGGCCACCTTGGATTGCGCGGACTGGTAGAAATCCAGCAACCGGGGCTCAAGACTGGTCGCGCCCCGGTTGAGATCGTGACGCCCCACGCCCTTGATGCGGACGGGCGCGCGCCCGATGCGCCGGGCCTTGTCCGCATCCGCCACGATGAGCGCCACGCCACCGTCATTGATCAGGCAATAGTCGAACAGATGAAGCGGCTCGCAAATGAAAGGCGAGGCGAGATAATCGTCGATGGTGATGGGTTTGCGCATCAGGGCGCGCGGATTGCGAGAAGCGGCCAGGCGTTGGGCCACGGCGACTTCGCCCAACTCCGCCGCGGATATTCCGCGCGCTTGCATATAGCGGCGCGCCATCATGGCATAGAGCGCGCCCTGGGAGGTGAACCCCCAGGGGGCATGGTAGACATAGGAAAGAAAGGCGCCCCCGCCCATCGCTTCCGGGCCGCCATATTGCGTGCCCGCCGAACGCTGGTCGTTGCCGTAGACCAGGGCAATGACCGACGCCAATCCGGCCTTGATCGCCTGGCAGGCTTCCAGAACGGCCGTCATCGCGTCCGCCTGTCCGCCCCATCCCACATTCAGACCCAAAAGCTCGCCCATGCGCTCATAGGCCGTGGTCGGTCCCACGATCAGGCCGTCAATCGCGTTTTTCTCGATGCCGGAATCGGCCAGCGCGGAAACAAAAGCCTGTGCCGCATAGCCGGTGGAATCGTGGGGACGTTCTCCGGCGCGGACGCGGGCATGATCGGCCACCCAATCCGTCTGGCCCACGCCGATGACGGCCGCAACGCCTGCGAGGGAGTCACTCATGAGAATTTCGTCCGTCTTTTGCCCGGCTTCGGCGCTCCAGCCGCCAGGTCAAAATCCGATTGCGAGGGCGCTGGGTCAAACGAGTTAAGCGAAAGGACGCTTGAGCTATTCTCAAAGGCTGGCTTCTTGAACCGGTTCTCCAACAGTGATGAGGTGCCGCGCGTTGAAAATGGGTGCGGGGGCGCAATGCCGACACAATGGATCGAAGTGAACGGCGTGCAATTGCGCTATGATTATCTTCCGGGCCCTTCGCCGGCGCTGGTGCTGGTTCACGAGATGGGCGGCCTGCTGGAAAGCTGGGACGGCATCATTCCCTTTCTCTCCGGCAAGGTCGCGCTGCTGCGCTATGACCAGCGCGGCGCGGGCCTTTCGGAAAAGCCCCGTGCGCCTTTCGCCATCGAAGACGCGGCGGATGATCTGGCGATGCTGGCGGATGCGATACTGCCGGACCGCCCCGTCATTGTGGTGGGCGCGGCGGTGGGCGGTGCCATCGCCGCGATGTTTGCCGTGCGTCACCCCGGCAAGGTCAAGGCGCTGATTTTGCTGGCGCCCGCCACCGAACTGGCGGGCGAAAGACTGGCCGCCGCAAACGCCAATATCGACAAGCTCGAGCGTTCGGACGTGCGCAGCGCCTTTCCCGAAAAAGCCTGGATCGATCTTTCGCGCTTCGAGCGAATCCGGCTGGCGGCGGATCCGTCAAGCCTGGCGGCGACCTGGCGCATGCTGGCGAATCTGGAGATGGATGACGTGATCCAGGCGATATCCTGCCCGACCTTGGTGCTCGGAGGGCGGCACGACACGGCACGCCCGCCCGAGCATCTCGCCGGCGTCGCTGCGCGGATCGCGCATGCGCGTTTCGCCGTCATCGAAGCCGGCCATATATTGGCGATGGACGCACCCGAACGGGTCGCGTCGGCCATCCTCTCCTTTCTGGAAGAGTGCACCGCCGGGCAAAATCACGTTTGAGATTTTCTCATAGATAGACGTCCTTAACTCGATTGACCGGCCGCCGGCATCGGCGCAGGTTCGCGGCAAGGGCGGATCGAACCCTCTCAACGAGCAGCTTGCCGAAAGTGGCGGGTCAGCCGGACAAGGCCTGCGAGGAGGATGTGGTGCAAACAAGACGCGACATGGTGGCGGGTGCTGCATGCGCCTCTCTCTGGCTGGCGGGAAGCCGGGCGGCGCAGGCGGCGCCGTCGCCGGCGCTGATCAGTGCCGCAAAGGCCGAAGGCAAGGTCGTCTGGTACACCGGCATGATCGTCAAGCAGCTGGTGCGCCCGCTGGTCGACGCGTTCGGGTCCAAATATGGAATCGAACTCCGCTATGCGACCGCAGGCGATTCCGAGACGGTCTTGAAACTCACCAGCCAGGCCCGGGCGCACAGGATGGAGGCGGATGTCTTCGATTCGCCCGGCACCGCCATTCCGCCTTTGACCAAAGCGGGTCTGATCGAGCCTTTCGTGCCGTCCGGCGCGGCGAAATACGCCGCGAAATTCAGGCCGTCCAGCCGAATCTACACTGCCATGTACGCGCTCTATCTGACGACGGCGTACAACACCGCCCGGGTCAAACCCAACGAAGCGCCGCGCACATACAACGACCTGCTCGATCCCAAGTGGAAGGGCCGCATGGTCTGGACGGATACGCGCAGCATTTCCGGGCCGCCGGGCTTCATCGGCAATATCCTCAAGACCATGGGCCAGGACCAAGGCATGGCCTATCTGACCAAGCTGTCGCAGCAGAAGATCGTCCGCGACCCCGGAAACCAGCGCGTGGTGCTGGACAAGGTCATCGCCGGCCAATTCGCCGTCGGGCTGATGACCTACAATCACCATTCGGTGATCAGCAAAGCCCGGGGCGCACCCATCGCATGGGTGAAGATGGAACCGCTGGTGGAGAATCTGGGCGTGATCGCCCTGGTGAAAAATGCGCCCCGCCCCAACGCGGCAAAACTCTTTCTGGAATATCTGGTTTCCGATGAGGGCCAGAAGATCATCCGCGAAGCCGGATATCCGCCCGCCGATCCCGATGTGCCGCCCAAGGATCCTTCGATCAGTCCGACCACGGGGCGGTTCACCACCACATTGCTGACCCCCGAGATTTCCTCCCAGGACAGCGAGCCATTGGCCTCCTGGCTGAAAATCTACGACCGATTGTTCAAATGACGTTGCAAGTCTCGCAGGGGTCGCCGGCGGATGTCGCGTCTTTCGGGCGCAGGCGCGCAAACCCATTGACGCTGCTGGCCGGCGGAATGGCCCTTGTCATCGCATGCCTGATCGTGCCGCCGGTCTTTGTGCTGCTCCAGAACAGCCTGTTCACGACAAACCCCGACGGATCGCACGGCGCGATCACGTTCGATTACTTCAGCAAGCTCTTCCAGGAGGAGGGCATTCTACGGAGCGGCGCGAACTCCCTGAAATTCGCCGTTCTGACGACCTTTTTCTCCCTCATTCTAGGCGGCTCGCTGGCATGGGTGGTGGAACGGACCGATGCGCCTTTTCGCGGGCTGGCCTTTCTCATGTCGGTGGTATCGCTGGGCATACCGTTGATCATTTATGTCCCGGCCTGGCTGACCTTCCTGGGACCCATCGGCCCGATCAACGAGATTTACCGGACCTTGAGCGGCGACAGCGGGAATTTGTTCGAAGTCAATTCCATTGCCGGCATGGTTCTGATCGAAACACTGGGATGGCTGCCGCTGTCATTCCTGCTGTTCGCCGCCAATTTTCGCGCCGCCAATGCCGAGTTGGAGGAGGCCGCTCGGATGAGCGGCGCCAGCATCGGCGCAATGGTCTGGCGGATTTCCATACCTCTGGCGGCACCGGCGGTTTTTTCCGTGGGCCTCTTTATCCTGATCAGTGCCTTGCAATCCTTCGACGTGCCCAAGCTTGTGGGCACCTCCGCCGGCATCAAGCTCCTGACCACCGACATTTACGACAGCATTCGCGCGGCGGTTCCCCCGAAGGTCGGCCTGGCCAGCGCCTATTCGGTCATCCTCTCCGTCGCCGTGTCAGGGCTGATGTATTTTTACAGCCAGGTCTCGCGCAACGCATCGCGCTACGCCACGGTCACCGGCAAGGGCTATCGGCCGCGATTGCTCCCGCTCGGCCGTTATCGATGGCTGGGTGGTGCGTTCGTCATCGGCAGCGTGTTCGTGGTTCTGGCGGTGCCGCTGCTCCGCCTGCTCTGGATTGCATTGACCCCCTATAGCGAGCCCATGAGCGTCGCCGCGCTTTCCACCCTGACGCTTGAGAATTTCGCCATCGTTCTGGGCAGCAAGGATTATTTCGGCCTGATGCTCAACACGGTGGTTTCTGCCGCCGCGGCCGCGACCATCACCATGGCCCTGATGGTCGTCTGCGGATGGCTGGTCGCCCGTCGCCGCAGATTCCATACCGTCATCGACCAGATGACGGCGATGCCCATGCTGATACCCGGCATCGTCCTCAGTGTGGCGATGATGGATGTCGCGCTGCGGTCCCCGATTCCGCTTTATTCGACTCTGTCGATCATCATTCTCGCTTTCGTCATCCACTATATGCCGTATGGCATGCGCTATACTTTCGGCGGCGTGCTCCAGATTCACCGCGAGCTGGAAGAATCGGCGGGGGTTTCGGGCGCATCCTCCCTGGCGACATTGCGGCGGGTCGTGATTCCGCTGCTTTGGCCCGCTGTCCTCGCGGGCTGGATCTTCATTTTCCTGAACGCGTCCCGCGATCTTTCGACGCCCATTATTCTTGCCGGTCCCGACACCAAGACCATCGCGGTTGCCATATTCGACCAGGCCGCCAACGGAGAGTTCAGCGAAGTTGCCGCGCTGGGGCTTTTATGGTCCCTCCTGATGAGCTCCGTCGCCATGGTCTTTTACGTGTGCATGCGCCGGCGCGGCGGCAATCTGTTCGGTCCTTGAGGTTCCGCGGGGCCGCATGGATCTGTCAGCATTGGGCAGCAATGGTTTCCGGACTTATATTGCCGCCAATTTTCTTTCTATCGTCGGCATCTGGATCAACCGGATAACGGTCGCCTGGCTGGGCTGGTCCCTGACGGGATCCGCGGCCTGGGTGGGGGCGCTGTCTTTCCTGCTTTTTGCGCCCACCCTGGTCACGGGTCCTTATTTCGGCGCGCTTGCGGACCGGATCGATGTCAGGCGGGGTGCGATCGTCACGCAAGCGATGCTGGTGCTTCTGACGCTTCTGCTGGCCGCGCTCGATCTGGCGGGATTTGTCGATGTCTGGATTCTCTGCGGCATCGCCCTGCTTTTCGGCATCACCGCCAGCGCCAACAGCCCCATCCGGCTCACCCTGGTTCCGCAACTGGTTTCCAGCCGGGCCATTGCGAATGCCATCACTTTGATATCGATCAATTTCAACGCAGCCCGCCTGATCGGCCCCGCCATCGGTGGCGTTGCGATTGCCAAGCTTGGTTCGGGGATGACAGCCTTGGTCAGCTTCGCGGCGTTGCTTCCGATGTTGCTGACCCTGCCGTTCCTGCAGACAAAAGCGAAACCGGCGGGCGGCGCGACCAGCGGCTTGGGCTCGCAGCTGCTGGAAGGATTACTGCGCGTGTGGCAGAGCGAGCATCTTTGGCACGCCATGCTGGTCACGGCGATTTCCTCCATCATTCCCGGTGGCGCCTTGGAAATCCTGCCGGCTGTGGTTGACGGGGTTTTTCACAAGGGCGCTTCGGGCCTTGGCCATGCCTTGTCCGCGGCTGGAGCCGGGGCTTTGACTTGCGGAATATCCATGACCTTTCTCAGTCCCCATCTGTCGCTGC
>Ga0105237_10006408_pt1 | contig 13060 bp, 14 predicted proteins | sample KBSC24metaG_FD_81520 | JGI IMG/M metagenome (GOLD analysis project Ga0105237, IMG submission 81520) | Corn rhizosphere microbial communities from Kellogg Biological Station, Michigan, USA - KBS C2-4 metaG | ecosystem: Host-associated > Plants > Roots > Rhizosphere > Soil | place: Michigan, USA...
CCGGCGCGGATTTGCTCGTGCTCTGCGATACAAACGGCGGCTCGCTGCCGAAGTTCGTGGCCCAGGCAACGCGGGCAGTGATCACCCAGGTGAGCCCGGCGGTGGGCATTCACACGCACAACGATGCCGGGCTCGGCGTGGCCAATGCGCTGGCCTCGGTCGACGCCGGCGCGGTGCAGGTGCAGGGGACCATCAATGGCTACGGCGAGCGGGTGGGGAATTGCGACCTCGTGACCGTCGCGGCGAATTTGCAGTTGAAACTGAATACGCCCGTCGTCGACGACCTCACGCGGCTGCGCGAGTTGTCCCTCTTCGTCGATGAACTGGCCAACGTGCCGCACAACATTCGCGCACCCTACGTGGGCTCGGCGGCCTTTACCCACAAGGGCGGGCAGCATGTCCACGCGGTGCAAAAGCTGGCGAGCAGCTACGAGCACGTGGACCCGGCGCTCGTGGGCAATGAGCGGAACATCACGATCTCGGACATGTCGGGGCAGGCGAATGTGATCGTGAAGACGGAGAAGCTCGGGCTGAACTTTGCCAAGGGCGCGCCGGAGGTGGCGAAGATCCTTTCCGAGGTGAAGCGGCTGGAAAGCGAAGGCTATGAATTCGAAGCGGCGGAGGGTTCGTTTGAGCTGCTGGTCCGGCGGCAGCTCGGGTTGCTGCGTCCGCTCTTTGAGTTGGAGGAATATCACTGCTCCTTCCGCCGCTCGGGGGAAGGCCGCTGGAACAAGTGCGAGGCCACGGTGAAGCTGAAAGTGAACGGCGAAGCGGAATACACCGTGGCCGAGGGCGACGGACCGGTAAACGCGCTCGACGCCGCGCTGCGCAAGGCGTTGCGGCCGTTTTATCCGGCGATCGATTCGATCCAGCTCGACGATTACAAGGTGCGAATCATCAACGGCCAGCAGGGCACGGCGGCCCGGACGCGGGTGCTGATCGATTCCAACGACGGGCAGACCAGTTGGGGGACCGTCGGGGTTTCGGACAATATCATCGAGGCGAGCTGGCTGGCCTTGGTGGACAGCTTTGAGTTCAAGCTGCGGAATTCCGGGGTGACGTAAGGGGAGTTCAGTACCCGCCCGAGCCCCGCAAATCCGGAAAACGATCCACGTGGAAACCCTGGCTGCTGCGGCGGATGGGGCCGTTGTTGGACGGCGCGGGAGCCGCGGGCTCGCCGGTGTCGGCTTCGAGAATGCTGGGCTTGGGCTTTGGGTCGGGCTTGGAGGCGATTTCGGCCAATCCCGGCGGCGACGCCGGAATCTTTGAGGCGACGACCGGGGGAGGCGTCGTTTTGGGGGCCGCCGATTCCGTGGCTGCGGTCTTGCCGGCGGCAGCCGGGGTTGATTTCGCGGACGCCGTGCTCCTCGCGGGGGCGGGCGTGGCCGGGGTTTTGGCAGAGGCAGTCGTCGCGGTCCTGCCTGCCGCTGATGGTGTTGGCGAGGCCTTGGCGGAAGCTGCCGCCGTTCCCTTGGTGGAGGCTGTCGCTGAAGTCCCAGCCTTGGTGGAAGCAGCGGTCGTGGTCTTGGGAGAAGGAGTGGTGCCCGTCTTGGTGGAGGAGGTGGTTTCAGCCGCGCTCCTGGATGCTGCGACCGCAGGTTTCGGAGTGGGATCCGGCGCGATGACCACGCTCTTCGGCGTCGGGGCCGGAGTGGCGGCCGCGACAATCCTGGGCGCGGGCGTCGGGGCCGGAACCGGAGGGGTACGGGTCTCCGCTGAGTAATCGTGGGAGAGGCGCAAGCCGCCGATTCCCGGGGGCGGAAGATGGGAGGCGGGAGCGCTGCCGGGGCTGTAGATCGGCGTTTCGACCTTGGCGGCGACGTAGAGCGGGGGCGGCGCGGCCGGGTAGTTGTTGATCGGCACCTGGACGCTCTTGCCGCCATGCGGACACGTCTCGTGCGCGGCGAGGAATTTGTTCGGCTCGTAGTAGTTGGTGTCGTCGCGCGGGAAGCTGCTGCGATACATGCCGATGCCGATATTCTTCCGGATCTCGAAATGGAGATGGGCGTCGTACATGCCGAAGTTGTTGCCGATGTGCCCGATAAGCTGGCCGCGCTTCACTTCCTGGCCTTCGCGGACGTTGAAATCGTTGAGATGGCCGTAGAGCGAATCCGCGTATTTGAGGGTCATGCCCTCGTAAAAGGCGTGACGGATGATGACGACATTGCCCCAGCCGACATGGTAATTTTTCGCAAACGTCACGATCCCCACCGCAGTCGCATAGACCGGGTCGCCCAGATCGGTGTCACCGCCCTTGATGCCGTTCCAATCGTCGCCGAGGTGGCCATTGGGCCGATAGCCGCGCGCGATGTAGTAGCCTTCGCCGGTGCCATTGGGTCCGACCGGGCACTGGAAGCCGTCCGCCGTGGGAATCGACGCCTCCTCCTGGGCCCGGAGCGCCGAGATTCCGGCGGCGAAGGCGAGCGAGCAAAGGAGAAGCGAACGCATGGGGTGGCCAGATTACTGGGACGCCGGGCGTCGTGGCAACGCCAGAAGCGGAAGCTAGTGGCCCGCGGTTTTTCCCATGAACAGCAGAATCGCGACGCCGAGGACGATGCGGTAAATACCGAAACCGACGAAGGTATGCGTTTGGACGAACTTCAACAGCCATTTGACAGCGATAAAAGACACGATCGCGGCAACCACCGTGGTGAAGCCCAGGATCGCCCAATCCGGAGCCACGGCGGTCGGGTCGGGATGGTGAAGCTGCTTGCGAATTTTCCAGAGGCCCGCCGCGAGCATGGTAGGAATGCCGACAAGGAAGGAAAACTCCGTGGCGGCGACGCGAGTCGTTCCGGAAACCATGGAGAGCATGATCGTGGAACCCGAACGGGATGACCCGGGGAAGACGGCCGCAATCAATTGCCCGATAGCGGTGGCAATAGCCGAAGGCCACGTGATCGCGGCTTCCCGCGCCCGGGTGGCCAGCCATTTCTCCACCACGATGAACACGACACCGCCGATAATCAGCGCCCAAGCGACATGTGCCGGGTCATCGGTCAGCTTGAAACCCTTCTTGTCGAGGACAAAGCCCACCACACCCGTAATGCCGAATGCGACCGCGATCTTCGCGAGGAAGAGCCGGCTTTCGGGATTGTGAAACTGAGTCAGCATCTTCAGTCGTTCCTTGAAGAGCGGGAGCACGGCGAGGACAGCACCACACTGGATGACGATGTTGAACAGATCGCTCGTGAAGAAGCTGTCTTTCCCAAGGTGGAGGAGTTTCTCAGCGACAATCAAATGCCCGGTGGAGGAGACGGGGATGAATTCGGTCACGCCTTCGACGATCCCGAGAATTAACGCAATGAGCCAGGGAGACATAGGTGCGGCGGTAGAGTGCAGGTTGGCCCGGAAACCAGCGGTAACGCCGATTTCGGAGCAGGATCGGGAGTGGTGCTAGACCGCGGCTTCGCCGCGCTCTTCAGTGCGGATGCGGATGGCATCCTCGATCGGAAGGACAAAAACCTTGCCGTCGCCGATCTTGCCCGTCTTGGCCGCGCCCACGATGGCATCCACCGCTTTGCTCACCCGGTCATCGGCGAGAACGAGTTCAAATTTCACCTTGGGCAGGAAATCCACGGTATATTCGCTTCCCCGGTAGATTTCCGTATGGCCCTTCTGGCGACCGAAGCCTTTCACTTCTGTGACGGTCATGCCCTCGATGCCGATTTCGGCCAGCGCCTCCTTCACGTCCTCCATCTTGAAGGGCTTAATGATGGCTTCGATTTTTTTCATGGCCGCCATTGCTAGCGGCTGACGGGGAAATGGCAAGCCTCGTCCTGCAAGAAAAGCGCGGGTTCGCGGTGGAAGGGCTTGCGGTGAACGAAAAGGCGGACCAAATAGGCGGATGCCGCACTTGGGTTCCTGGATCAGGGAGAGCGACAACGACAATTTTGCGCAGTTTTTAGCTCCGCACCCGGAGATCACGCTGCACAATGCGCGCCTTGGCCCCGTGGACCTGGAAATGCTCGATGGCCTGCTGGTCACCGGCGGGCCGGATATCTCGGCGGAATTTCATCCCGTGCCGCCGCGGGACCTTTCCGTGATCCAGGACCCTGAGCCGGAGCGGGATGCGTGGGAATTTGCCGCCGTCATCAACGCCTACGAGCGCGGCGTGCCGATCTTTGCCATCTGCAAGGGGTTGCAGGTTCTCAATGTCGCCCTCGGGGGCACACTGCACTTCGACATTCCGGGCCACAATCTGCCGGAGATGAAGCTGCAAAACGTTCAGCCATTGCGTTTTGACACCAGCGCGGGCCACCGGATCGAGAAGGTCAACAGCTCCCATCACCAGGCGCTGGATCGCGTGGCAAACGCCCTGGAAGTCGAGGCCTGGCATGCCGGCGACGGGGTGATCGAGCAGGTGCGGCTTCGCGATTATCCCTGGGGTCTGGGCGTCCAATATCACCCGGAGCGCGATTCGATTTACGCGAGCCTCTTCGAGGATTTCTTCGCGCAACTTCGATCACCGCACCATCCACCTTGATTACCACCAATTCGCCAGAACTGACCATCCGTTGCGGCCTGGATTTCGCCTACGACGCCGTCGACTACACGCCGATGATCCTGGTCATCCAGCCCCAGAACGGGCCCTGGCAGAGGATCGATCAGGAGCAACTGAGCTTCTATCCGCAGGTGCCCGTCCAGGTTTACCAGGATGTGCATGATAACGTCGTGCATCGGCTGATCCTGCCTCCCGGCCGCACATCCGTGCGGCACGATGCCATGGTCGCAGTACCTTCCGTGCCGGAGAACTACGGGATGGCCAACGACCAACCGGTACCGGTTCCCCAGCTATCGCCCGAACTGCTGCGCTACACGCTCCCCAGCCGCTACTGCGACTCGGATCGCTTGATGAATTTTGCCTTCCAGAATTTCGGGCAGATTCCGCACGGGCTCCAGCGCGTGCAGGCGATCTGCGACTGGGTCCACAACAACATCGAATATCGCTTCGCGTCGGGCAGCCCTTACACGGCGGCGAGCGAGGTGATCAACCAGGGCTATGGAGTGTGCCGGGATTTCGCCCATTGCGCCGTGGCGCTGAGCCGGTGCTTCAATATCCCGACGCGGTACGTCACCGGGCTGGTGCCGGATGTGGCGTTTCAAGATCCGGGGACGCCGATGGATTTCCACGCCTACATGGAGGTTTACATCGGGCACCGCTGGCACACGTTCGATGCCCGTTTCAATGTGTCCCGGTTGGGCCGCGTGAAGATCGCTTGTGGCCTGGATGCAGTGGACGGGGCCTTTTCCACGATCTTTGGCGCGGCGTCGCTCGCGCTGTTCCAGGTGTGGTCCTACCAGGTGGACCCGGCGGAGGTGCGGATCGGTGACCCGATCGATATGTACAAGCGGCTGGATGGGACGCCGCTGCTGCGATTTCCGCCGCGGGCCTGGAACGCGGCGTAGGATTTTGTGGGACGGGTCGGGCCTGTCCGACTAAGCCTAAGAATGGGAATAGGAATTTAAACGCAGAGACGCAAAGCCGCAGAGAAGAAGCAGTGATGGGCTGGTCGGAGGGCCAGCGAACGCTCTCCAGCCAGGAGAGTTCTTCCGCGGCGATCATCGCTCACAACTCTCTGTCCTCTGCGTCTTTGCGTCTCTGCGTTTCGTTTTTCATCCCCGTTTTTAGGCTAAGCCGCGGCGGGCGTGGCGAGGTGCAGGCGGGGGTCTTCGGCGAGAAGTTCCGCCAGACTGGGCCAGCCTTTGTCGTCCAGTGCCTGGAAGGCGTGCAGGTAGACGGCGACGATCGCCGGATCGTGGATCGTCATGAGATGGTCGACCGTGGCTTTCAGTTTGTCCTTCTCCGGGGCGGGCGGCAGCTCTTCGATGGTGCCGTTATCGTCGTGGGAGATGCCCAGGCCGTCGAGAAAATCGCACAGGAGCTTGGCCTGCGAGCCGACCAGCCAGATCTGGAGCAGGTGCGCGGCGACGGATTCGTTGATCTTCCGGCCCAGCGCGTCCTTCAGCCACTGATGCCGCTCGGCACGGGGTTTCCGCTCCAGGAAGATCGGGCGCAGCTTCCTCTGTTTGGCGAGGGTATCGATCGTCGCCTTGTAGAGGGGCTTTTCCTTCTCGTGGATGAAGGAGAAGAGTTGCTCGGAGACAGTGGGCGGCAGGGCGGCGAAAATTTCGTAGGGCTTCGGCATAGAATCGGGGAGAGGGAGAGTAGGGGACCGCCGATTCGATGCAAGCGCGGGAGTGTTTGAAAGTGGCGGCCTGTTTGGAAGCGAGAGGTCAGGGCAGAGGTCGGAAGTCAGAAAACGCTCGCCAGCGTCCAAACTGGAGGGCCGGTGCTCCGTCACCGCCCTAACTTCCGTGGGCGGAGGCGGTCGGAGCCAAAGTTCAGCGTCTGTCCAACAGTCTAACGCCGCGGCCTCCGCCTTCCCTAAGCCACCGCCTTGCCAAAGTTAGGGCGGTGACGGAGCACCCGCCCTCCAGCGTGGACGGTCGCAAGCGTGAGGATGCGCGTCTTCTGATCTCTGACTTCTGACTTCTGATCTCTTGTTCTCCGTCAGAGATCAGAATACGCGCGGCGCGTAGTCTGACCTCTACCTCCGACCTCTTGTTCTCCGGCCTCCGCCAGTCGCTGCTTGGCGCGGGGCGGTAAGTAGGCGAGAGTGAGTCGATGCCCGCCACGCCCCTGCCATCTTTGATCAAATCGCTCACGCTCGAAGAGTTGAGCGAGCGGCTGCGTGCCCTGGGGCAGCCGGCCTACCGGGCGAAGCAGGTGATGCAATGGATTTATGGGAAGCGCGTGCCCTCTTTTGGCGAGATGAGCGACCTTCCGGCGGCGCTCCGGCAGCAACTCGCCGCGGAGTTCAGTTTTTCCGGACTGGAGCCGATTCGGACGCTGGGTTCGCTGGATACGACGCTGAAATATCTCTTCAAGCTGGACGATGGGGCGCTGATCGAATCCGTCCTGATCCCGGCCTCCCCGGCACTTTATGGCGAAGCGAGCGACCGGCGCACGCTCTGCATCTCCACGCAGGTGGGCTGCGCTTACGGCTGCAAATTTTGCGCGAGCGGGCTGGATGGCTGGAGCCGGAATCTGCAGGCGGGCGAGATCGTGGACCAGGTGATGCGCGTGGAGGCGCTCTGCGGGGAGCGGATCAACAATATCGTCTTCATGGGCATGGGCGAGCCGCTGGCCAATTTCGACAACCTCATGCGGGCGATCACGATCATCAATGCCCCGTGGGGTGTGGGTCTGGGCGCCCGGCATATCACCATTTCCACGAGCGGTCTCGCGCCCCAGATCAAGCTCCTGGCCGATCAGCCTCTTCAGGTGCGGCTGGCGATCTCGCTGCATGGGGCCACGGATGAGGTGCGTTCGCAGATCATGCCGGTGAACCGCAAATACCCCCTGGCGACCCTCCTGGAGGCCTGCACCTACTATACGGACCGCAAGAAGCAGTGGCTCACCTTCGAGTATATCCTGATCGATGGGGTCAACGACCGGCCTGAAGACGCGGCGGCGCTGGCCAAAGTGGCCCGCAAGGTCAAGGCCAAGGTCAACTGCATTCCCTACAACAAGGTGGAAGGCCTGGAATGGGAGCGTCCCAACGAGGCGCGTCAGGATGAATTCATGGCGGTGCTCGAGGCGGGCCGCATCCCGGCCACGATTCGCCGGGAAAAGGGGCACGACATTGCGGCGGCCTGCGGCCAGCTCCGGCGCCAATCCATGCCGGATTCCGCGAAAAATTTGCCTTTGCAGACCGCCACCGCGCGGGATAACTAGACGCTGTATGGCCGAATCAGACGAGCCAGATAATATTTGGGACGAGTACGATTGGGAACGCTTCCTCCAGCAGCAGGACCGCAAGACGGAAAAATACATGGAGTTGCTGGAGCGCTTCATCGACGACCCGAATCGCGACCAGATCATCGCCCGGGAGATGGGCTGGAATCATCTGCTGGACAAGGACGGCCGCGATTGGGTGGAGAACGTGGATTCCCTGTTTGACGAGGAATTTGCGGAGGATGACGACGACCAGGAGGGGGAGGAAGAGAAAGAAGGGGCGGAGGAGGGTTTCGAGGTGCACCCGCTCTACCAGGCCTCCTTTGCGCTCACGGTCTGGATCGACCAGCTCTTCGAAGAGATCGGGGATCTTCAGAACCAGCCGTCCGCGGTAAAACTCTCCACCCACGCGGCGATCGCGAGTGCCAAGCTTGCCGCCGCCCTGAGCGATGACGACGTGGATGAGATCGGGATGACCATCGCCTACCTGAAGCGAGCTCTGAAGGCGACCATCGTGGGGGTCGAGGCCGCCGTGCAATTGCGCAAGGACGGCGTGCTGGAGCCCGAGCGTTTCGGGACCCTCAATCAACGGCTTTTCCAGATTCGGGACGGCATCATTCAGCTCATGGGTGAGTACCGGACGGAGTGGCGGCGGCGCTACGACACCGAATAAGCCTTGGAAAAGCGCTCAGAAAAATTGCGGAATTTAAGGTGAATGAATTGATGGCCACGCCGTCCAACCCCGTGCCTACGGAAGCCCCGGACGCCATCACCGGCCCCGACGACCTCGAACTGGTCGCCCGTGCCCAGAGTGGCGATACCTCGGCTTTCAACGAACTCGTCACCCGCTACCGCACCCGCGCTTTTTCCATGATCTACAATATGGTCCGCAACGAACAGGACTCCTGGGACCTCGCCCAGGATGGATTCCTGAAGGCGTGGAAATCGATCGGGAAATTCCGCGGCCAATCGTCCTTCTACACCTGGCTCTACCGGATCCTCATGAACGTGACCATCGACTGGCTGCGCAAGAAGCAGATCGCCGGCGGCACGGAATTCGATGACCAGATCGGGCTGAACAATATCGCGCCGGGCGCCGCCACCGCACCGAAAGGCGAGATGGAACCCGCCGCGAAGATCTCCGATTCCGAGATCCGGCAGCGGATCGATGAAGCCATTTCCAAGCTTTCCCCCGAGCATCGGACCGCGATCGTCATGCGCGAGATCGATGGCCTGGAATACACCGAGATCGCCGAGCAGATGGAGTGCTCCATCGGCACGGTGATGTCCCGCCTCTTTTACGCCCGCAAAAAACTTCAAGCCCTGCTCAAAGACGTTTATGAAACCATTTGAAGAACAATTCACCGCGTGGGTGGATGGCGAACTGAGCGACGCCGAGTTGGCCGAGTTCGAGAAGCAGCTCGCGGCTCATCCGGATGCGATGGCGGAGAAGAATGGGGCCCAGCGCCTCGGCGAATTGCTGCGCGCGCATCCGACGGCGCCGCGTTTGACGAATCCCGATTTCTTCAATCACCAGCTCATGCAGCGGATCGCCGCGGAGGAGCCGCGGCCCGTGGAGAAGGAACGAAGCGTGGGCTTTTGGTCGCTGAGCCGGCTCGTGTGGGCGGGGGCCTTCTGCCTCGTCTCTGCGTTCGGTCTTTACGAGGCGATGATTCCCAAGCCGGGATCGCATGGCACGGATACGGATTCGAAATACTTCGCCCAAGTCGTCGAGTCCTGGCCTTCCGATCCCAGCATCTCGGCGACGACGGTCTACAACCCGGATGACAATGTCACGGTCGTCTGGCTGGACGGGCTGGACTACATCCCGGCCTCCGCCACCTTGCAATGACCGCCATGTCCCTCCGCGCCGCTTTCTTCTTCGTGGGTTTCGCGATTTGCGCGGTGCTGCATTCCCTTGCGGAGGATTCCGGCGCGATCCGGACGACCATCACCAACACGACCACGCTTCCGGTCGGGACGACGCCGAAGCCCGCATCGGCGCCCTCGGCGTCGGCCAGCCAGATTTGGTGCGGGCTGGTCTTTGCCACCAACTCGACGACCCCCAAGCCGATCCCATCTGTGTTGCGGGAATTTGTCGCGCGCTCCGCAAAAATCTATGGATACAACCAGTATGAGCTGGTCGGGAGCGCGGCCCAGGAAGTGGGAGTGGGAACGGAGAGTTGGCTGGTGCCCAGCAAGAGTTTCTTCCTCAGCCTGAGAGGCCGGCGCGCGGTCTCCAAGGAGGCCCAGGGTGGCTTCCTGCTCGACGTGGAGCTGTTCCAGGAAAAGCGCTCCCTGTTGCAAACCGAGGTCAAGCTGGCGCCCGGCAGCCCGATTTCCTTCCGCGGCCCGCAGTATGGGAAGGGGCAGCTCATCATTGTGTTGCAGGTGGAGCGGGAGGGTGGAGGGAAGTAGTCGGTAATCAGTAATCAGTAATCAGTGGGGAAGGAGTGATCAGTGGGGATGCCGGGGAGCGCGCTGAGACGTGGCGGTGAATTCATTTACTCGCGAAACCCCGAGGTGGCTTGCAATCGCCGCGCTCGATCACTCAGCACAGCTCTCCCCAAGATCCTTTTTGATTGTCCACCCTCATTGCCCCATCGATAACCGCCCCTCATGACCCTCACCGATCACGAGCACGTGGACCTGGAGACGCCTTCCGGTCCGATGCGGACTTTCATCTTTCGCCCGACGGCTCCCGGCAAATATCCCGGCCTCCTGCTCTACTCGGAAATCTTCCAGGTCACCGGCCCGATTCGCCGGACGGCGGCCTTGCTCGCGGGGAATGGCTTCCTCGTGGCCGTGCCGGAGATTTACCACGAACACGAACCTGCCGGCACCGTTCTGGCCTACGACACCGCCGGGGCCGATCGCGGCAATGCGCTGAAGACGACCAAACCCCTCGATGCCTACGACGCCGACGCGCGGGCCGTGCTGAAATACCTTGCGGGGCATCCCGATGGCACCGGCCGTCTCGGCGTGATGGGGATTTGCATTGGCGGGCATCTGGCCTTTCGAGCAGCGATGAATCCGGAGGTCCTGGCGACAGCATGCTTTTACGCGACCGATATCCACAAGCGCGGGCTCGGCGCGGGGATGAACGACAACAGCCTGGATCGCATTCCGGAAATCCGGGGAGAGATGCTGATGATCTGGGGGCGTCAGGATCCGCACGTGCCGCTGGAGGGCCGGCTGAAGATTCACGCGGCGATGGAAGCGGCCGGGACGTACCTCCAATGGCACGAAGTGAACGCGGCGCACGCGTTTCTTCGCGACGAAGGCCCGCGCTACAACCCCGCCCTGGCCCAGCAGTGCTACGGAATCGCCCTGGAAATGTTCAAGCGCCGGCTGAGCGAAGGGGATGTGATGCCCGCGAGAGCGGGGAATGAACCCGGGGAAACGAAGCATTGACGAAGAATTTCTGGACTCTGCCACCCCTCACCCAGTTGGCGTTGGATGCGGGCAGAGATCGCCTCGCATGAAAGGGGCCCGCCTACCGCTTGTCCCGTGCGCCGCCATCCCGGAGGTTCTTCGCGGGCGGGATGTCAGGGAACAGGTTTGCGATCATGCGGCGCGCCCCTGGTACCCGTCGTACTGGCGCGCCCATGCAACATCGAATGGCCATTCGCCAACATGTCTGGTGAGATTCCCGTGAAGAACGGCAGAATCTCTGCTTACATAGGCAATTCCATGGCCAGCCTCCTGCAGCTTTCATCCGAGCAAGTCGCAACTTTTCGTCGCGACGGCTTTCTGGTGCTGCCCGAGATCGCTCCACCCGGGGAGGTGGTGCAGTTGCGAGAGATATTTCAACGCCTGTTCCAGGGCAACGTGGGCTGGGAAAAAGGAGCGCAATACGATCTTGCGGGCACCGATGGAAAGGGCCAGGCCCCGAAGCTGCCGCAGCTCTTGAATCCCGTGGAATTTGCGCCGGAGCTGGCCACGACACAATTTCGCGCCAATGCCCTGGCTGTGGCCGTGCAGCTTCTTGGGGCGGGCACGGAACCGTGGTTCGAGCACGCGATCCTCAAGCCACCGCGCTACGGGGCGGCCACGCCCTGGCACCAGGACGAGGCGCATCGCAACGACCCGGGTACGGGATACGAGCAACTGAGCATTTGGATGCCCTTGCAGGAAGCCACGCCGGAAAACGGCTGCATGCGCTACATCGCCGGCAGCCACGAGGGCCCGGTTCTCGAGCATCGCTCGCCGAATAATGATCCGCGGATCACCGCCCTGGAATGCATCGGATCTTTCGCGCCGGAAAGCGCGACCCTGTGTCCGCTGCCGCCCGGCGGCGCGGCCCTGCACCATTGCCGCACCCTGCATTCGGCTGGACCCAATCAGTCGGACAGCCCTCGCTGCGCTTACATTCTCACGTTTCGCGGGCCGGCGCGTCCCGACCCCAGCTTCAACGGGTACCCGTGGAATGCCACGAAGCGCACCGCGGCCCAGGAACGCATGCAGGCGTGGGAAAATCGCGGCGGCGCCGTGGGCCGGGCCAGTCGCAGAGCGGCGGCTTCGCTGGTCAGGACGGTCCAGGCAGTTCGGCGGCGAGTGGGCCGGATGCTGCGTTGAAGCTTTGCGCGCCAGAGATTTCCCGGCATGCTCGGCCTTCATCCCATGAGCACACCCGCCGTCAGCATTCATCCGTACTTCAAAGTTCACCCCGGCAAAATGGACGCCGCCCGCGCCCTCCTGCCGGCCTTTGTCGAAGCGACGAAGTCCGAACCCGCCCGCGTCCAATACGAGTTCACGATCAATGGCGACACGGTCTTCTGCCGGGAAGCCTACAAGGATGCCGCCGGCACGCTGGCGCATCTGCAAAACGTCGGAGGACTGCTCGGGGAAATGATGAAATTGTCGGACCTCGCCCGGTTGGAGATTCATGGACCGGCTACCGAACTGGAGAAGCTCAAGGAGCCACTGGCCGCCTATAATGCCGAGTGGTACGCCTATGAGTGCGGGATTTAGGCCCGACTTTCGCCGAGTTAGCCCCGAGCATCGCCAATATCTCCACCTCCAAAACCTGGTGTCATTCTGAAGCCAGGGCGCTCCACGGAATTGTTGGGGATGACCCTCGATATCTCGAAGAAAGCGCACGACGGGCTTGCCTCCTCGGTGGGGCTTTCGCTCGCGGTGTCGCGGTTTCTCACTCGGCGAAACCGGTCGCCGGTTCATCAAGCGTAATGCCGCCGGTCGCGTTGCGCGCAGGATGGCGCCAACGTAGGCGGGACTTCCCAGTCCCGCTGGAAGACGGGTCGCCGGGTCTGAGTTCCGCGATGGGCTTACGCCTGGCCACGCGCTCAGAAGCGGCTC